>OLOV01000032.1_pt1 | contig 98693 bp, 75 predicted proteins | sample 1672931 | NCBI WGS metagenome assembly OLOV01 (sample SAMEA3136738, study PRJEB25190) | human gut metagenome | biome: human gut; feature: human-associated habitat; material: faeces | place: Austria | collected 2013 | reverse complement strand
ACACCAGCATCAAGATCACGGCTCCGGCCGCCAGCGAAATATACAGCCCCGGGGGTCAAATCGCTCGACGGCATACCAAGCTTTATAGCGATTGCCACACAGGCCTTGTATACAATCGCTCCGATAACAACACTTGAATTAGAAGAAAAACTTTACTATGCAAATGCTAGTTATACAAACAGTTTCAACGGAACCTTAAACCAGATGATGTCTGTAGCTGATACGGTAGCCATACAGGTAGGATCGGTTTTTAAATATAGTGATTATAACAGGGAAGGAAGATTTATAGAGGATAAAGAAAAAATGATTAAAGCTGTGCGCAATATTCTTAGAAATGAGAAAACCTTGTCTGCAGTATATATAACCTTTAACCCTGAATTATTTCCAGACAGGCAGGAAATATGGTTTATACGAAAAGGTGATAAAATTATACAGGTTGACTCTGCTTCTTTAGCGAAAACATGGCTTTTGAAAACAAACCCGAATACAAAATATTTTTATGATGCAATGGAAAACGGTAGTTTTTGGGGAGGTCCTGATTGGGAGACGATCTTAAACCACTATAATATTACATATACAAGGCGCATAATAGATAAGGAAGGTGTGAAACTTGGAATAGTAGGAACTGATATAATAAGCAGTCAGGTTACGGATACAGTGAGCAAAATTAAAGTATACAGAGACAGCAAGGCATATCTGTTCAATGAGAATTTAGAGTATATTGCAAAAGGGGACAATGACACATTAACAAAAGAGATTTATAATTTTATAAAAACGAAGAAAAAACAGTTTAGTGAAACTCCAGGTATATATTACTTTAATTCGAATAATGGGAGATATGTGTTTTCGGGAAGCAGGCTGAACAACGGGTGGTTTCTTATAATAATGCAACCTGAGAAAACGGTTCTTGAACCGATAACAAGAGTGATTTTTTTTACGTGGTTTCTTGTGGGAGTGACGTTATTCCTATTAATATTGACAAGCTGTTTTCTTTTTAAAAAGACTTTTTTCCCTGCCATAAACAAAATTGAAGAACAAGCGCTGTTTATAATTCACCAGTCAAGGCAAGCAAAACTCGGTGAAATGATAGCGGGGATTACTCATCAGCTTAAACAGCCTGTAAACAATGCCAATATTGTGCTTATGAATATGCAGGAAGATGTGGAGGAGGGGAATGTTACAGACGATGTAATGCAGGAACATATAAAAGCATTAGCAGAAAGCGTAAATACTATGCTTCCAATAATAAATGATTTTGCGGGTTTTTTAAAGCCGGACAGAGAAAAAACTTTAATAAATGTTAAAGAGGAAATAAACAGTTGTTTAAGATTAATGCGGATGAAACTTTCTTTTGCAGGTGTTAGGGTAGAGCTTCAAGCGGAAAAAGAAATAGAATTGTATGGCTATAAAAATGAGTTTGTTCAATGTATGTTGAATGTCATAGGGAATGCGTTGGAAGCGCTTGAAAGAATTGAAGATAAGAGACGTATTATTAGAATAAAAACAAAAGAATGTGGGGATATGCTGGTAATTAGTATATACAATAACGGAAGAGAAATACCTGCAGAACTGCAGGATAGAGTCTTTGAGCCGTATGTGACGACAAAAACGAAAGATGGCGGCACGGGAATAGGTCTTTATCTCACAAAAGAAATAATAGAAGAACATTTTGCCGGGCGTATATATTATAAAAATTTGGATGAAGGGGTAGTGTTTATTTTTGAAATACCAGTAAAAAAGGAAAAGGAGTCGGATACAAATGCTTAATACTTTAAAAGTGCTTTATATAGAAGATGATAAAAACACAAGAGATGCGCTTTCTTATTACCTAAAAAAGAGAACAGGGAAGCTTATAATTGCGGGGATGGGAACAGATGCTTTAGAACAATATAATATTCATAATCCGGAAATTATTATAGTAGATTTACTCCTTCCGGACATGAATGGGCTAGAAGTAATAAAAGAAATAAGAAAGAGGGATGCCATAAGCAGAATTATTATCACAAGTTCAGTGGAAGATACAGAGGTTATATTAAAAACTGTAGACATGGGTATAGACGGGTATATAATAAAACCAATAAATCCTGTGGAACTTACAGAAAAGCTTAATGCTTCAGCAGAGCTTTATTATTTGCATTCGAGCAAAAAAAATAAAGGAAATATAATTGGTGAACCTGAAGAAAAAAGAATTCGAGAGGCAATAATAAAAAAGCAGATTCTAAATCTTATAAAGAAAAAAGCGGGACGTGGAGCAAGAGATGTTACTGTTTCATGGATTGGAGACACAATCGAAATAATATTGTATGATTCATATACAGTTATTGAAAAAACGTTACTTGAAGACATTCATAATTTTAGCTCTATTGAACATCTTAGGGGGCTTTTTTATAAATCAATTATGGAGGATTTTGAAGGAATAATAATGACTGCGACAGAAATAAAAGTAAAAAATGAAAATCTAATAATAGATGTAAGAAAGAAAACTGATAAATTAAAATTTACAACTATAGAACAAATAAATTCAATTAGGTGAGAAATCAAGAGTGATTATCAAGCCCAAAGAATTGTGTGGCCTTTATTATTCTTGCCATTCTCTTGACCCTGCGCAGGCAATCGAAAGAATTCTGGAGACAAGAGGCGTGAGTGAAGATAATCTGACAGCAAGAGGTGTGAAGCTTATGAGAGAGCTTATATCAAATGAACACAAAAAGTAGTGCTGCATTGGCATACGATATACAAAAACACAGAAGAACGAAAAGGCTCCTGTGTTTTTTGTATGCAGAACTTGTTTTCAACATATGTTGATAATAAGTTTGAATAAATATTTAAACTATAAGGAAGAACTTCACAAGGAATATTGCAGAGATAACATAAGTAAGTATTGAAACCTCTCTGCCTCTGCCTGTGAAAAGCATAATCACACTGTAAGATATAAGTCCTATTCCTATAGCGTGTCCGATTGAACCGGAAACCGGCATTGCAATAAGCATAAGCGCAACCGGAACAAGCTGCGTCATATCATCAAAGTCTATCTTTTTAAGACCGCCCAGCATTATAACTCCTACATATATAAGCGCTGAAGAAGTTGCTGCCGCAGGGATTATTGCTGCAATCGGCGCTATGAACATGCAGGCAAGAAACAGTATTCCTGAAGTCAGAGCAGTAAGGCCTGTTCTTCCGCCTGCTTCAACACCTGAAGCTGATTCAACGAATGTAGTGACTGTTGATGTCCCCGAAAGAGAACCTGTTATAGTTCCTATGGCATCGGCAGTAAGAGCCTGTTTCATCTTAGGCATATTGCCTTCACTGTCAAGCATTCCTGCTCTTGAAGCCGTACCGACAAGAGTTCCTATAGTATCAAACATATCTATAATACAGAAAGTTATTATAAGGGTTATAACAGTAAACCAGCCGATCTCCATTATATTTGAGAAGCTGAATTTAAACAGTGTTGTCTGCGCCATATCGTCAAAAGCAGGAACAAATGATGCATCTTTAAGCGCTGCAAACGGATTTGTCCCAAGGAATATCGCTTCTCCCGCCCAGTAGACTACGGAAGATACCAGCATGCCCAGAAGCACTGAAGCCCTGATGCCTTTGTGGCTTAATACAACTATGACAAACAGTCCCACAAACATCGTTATAACGGCAAGCACCATCTGAGGATAACCGTCCGCAATATTTTTCTGTGCAAGGGCAGGTGTCAGTGAGCCGAAGAAATCTCTCATAACATAGAACATCCCGCCGTCCTTATTGGAAACGCCTGCGTTTGAGCCAAACCCTATATTAAGAAGCATCAGTCCGATTGCAGGTGCAATTCCGAGTCTGATTCCAAGCGGTATGGCATCAACGATTTTTTCACGAATGTTAAGTACAGAGAGCACAAGAAATACAATACCCTCAACAAGAATTATACATAAGCCTGCCTGAAATGACTCAAGATATGACATACCCGTAAGGCTTACAATGTTGGCAACTACAACGGCAAAGAAGCTGTTAAGCCCCATTCCGGGAGCCATAACAAAAGGCTTGTTTGCAGCAAAAGCCATAACGAAAGTGCCTATTGCCGAGGCAATACAGGTTGCAAGAAACACACCGTTCCATAATTCAGATCCGCCCTCAGAGCCAAAGGCTGTCAGGATATTCGGATTCAGTGCTATAATATATGCCATGGTCATAAACGTGGTAAGGCCGGCAAAAATCTCGGTACGCACATCAGTACCGTTTTCTTTAAGTCTAAAAATCTTTTCCATAAAAGTCCTCACTTTATATTAAAAATTAACCAACAAAAAATAATTATATTATACCGATATAGTTATGTCAAATATGGACCTGTAAAAAAGGAACCTTCCTGTACGGAAAAGTTCCTTTTCAGACTCTATGGTGATATTAAAAGTACTGCAAATTCACGGTCTTTAAGAGCATCCACCTTTATGGATTTGAGAGACACCTGCACTCCTGAAATTTCGTTTATCATAGCCGTCAGGTCATCTTCAATGCACATATAAAACAGGCGTCTGCTTTCCTCGATATGCCCTGCATTTTTGTAATTTGTCATCAGTGTTTTTTCAAAGGGACCGAGGACCCCGTAGGCTGTTATCTCTATGGTATTTCCTGAGATGAATACAACAGCATCTCTGGGACCTCTGCCGGATTTTTCTTTGAGAATCCTCAGTACACCCTTTCGTATGTTTTCTTCGATTTCTTTTTTGTTTTCAGAAGCAAAGTCTTTGACTGAAGTGTCCCGATGGCGTTCTTTCATTATTGAACTGCCGGCTCTTTTGAGTTTGTCTTCAAGTTCATCAGTGTTTATGGGTTTGATAATATAATTTGAAATGTCAAGGTCTACAGCTTTAAGAATAGTAGATACATCGCTTACTGTCGATGTGATAAAAAACCTGCATTTCGAGTCTATTTCTCTTATTTTTTTAATCATTTCCAGGCCGCTTATGCCCGGAAGCAGAATGTCTATAATAGCGATATCAGGGTGATGTTCATTAAAACTTTCGATACCCTTTTCACCGTTTTCTGCTGTATAGACCTTGCCGAACCGTCTTTTCAGAAAGCGTTCAAGACCGGCCCTTGTATTATCGTCATCTTCAACATAAAGTACTTTTAGATTTTTCAGCACATCCATTTTAAATCTCCTTGAATTCTATAGTGAAGGTAACTCCTTCATCATTGTTTGTGTAGTATACTCTGCCGTTGAAATGATTTTCAATGATCTGTTTTGTCAGGTAAAGCCCTAGACCTGTACCGCCTTTTGCCTCTTTTGTGGAAAAATAAGGGGTAAATATATGCCTGCCGGCTTCTTCAGATATGACGCTGCCGGTGTTAAAGATATTTATATGTATCATCTTTTCGGCAAAATCCTCGCTCAGCTCTATTGAGATCTGCCGCGCATCAGGGGGTGAGGCAGAAGCAGCATCTCTGGCGTTTTCGAGAATATTGAATATGCATTGTGTCAGTTCATTACGGTAGTTTGTGACAGAAATTTTTCTGTCAGCATTAAACTCTACTTTGATTTTGTTTATTTTAAGGCTTTCTGCCATCATCGACAGAACCTTTTCTATGACATCGTTAATAAGGAATGTTTCTTTTTTTCGATCCGGTTTTAAAAAATCTGCAAAATCAGTGATTGTATCTGACATTATAGTGATATTGTCCTTCATTTTTTCGGTATACCTGTCAAAGTTCTCGGGTGAAAGCTCTGAGGCGTAATAATCATCTTTCATATTTGCAATATCTATATTGATACTGTTCAGAGGCTGTTTGCACTGGTGTGCGATATTGCCTATCATTTCACCGAGTTTGGCCTGCCTTGACTGGTTAATGATTATTATTTCGTTCTGCTCAGCAGATTCAACAACAGGACCGTAGTATCTCCTTATCAGTATTGCTGCCAGAGTAATTATAATTACAATGGTTAACAGCATTGTGGTCAGCAGCGTTTTTCTGGTATCTGCTGCAGAGGTCATTACTGTTGTTTCGGGCTGGGCTGAAACAAGTATCCAGCCGTTATTAAGCTTCGTATAGGCTGCTATGTATCTGCTTTTGTCGGAGGCCTTGTACCAGATATATCCGCTGTCTGCCGTTGAGGCAGCTATCCTGCTTTTGACAGAAGAAAACGACAGTGACGCGTTATTATCACTGCTGGCATAAAATTTCATATCCGAATCAAACAGTGCTATTTCGCTGTCCTCATATATCTTTACGGATTTGAGCATCTTTACAACTTCTGTCATCAGCATATCGGAGCCGACAATACCTATGAGATTGCCGTCTGCATCATAAACCGATTTTGTATGGGTTGTCATATATTCGTCAAGAGATGACTCGTAGTTAAGCCCGCCCCAGTAGCTGCCGTTTTTAATGGCGTTGTAATAGTAATTCACGCGAGGGTTGCCTTCCACAAGCCAGCTGGGAGCATAAAGCCTTGCGTCTATTGCGGTAACTTCTCCGTTCTTGTAGGCATACCAGACCTCCTCCATCCCTGTGTGGAGATCGGGGTTGAAGGTTACATACAGTCCTGAGAGGTGATCTGTGCGCCGGAGAGAGTATTTAAGTATGCTGCCTGTCTGCTGTTTGAGCTTTGTAAATACATCATAATCATTTATGTAATCATATTCAGAAAAAGTCACCTTAACCATAGCCTGCATCATATTGACCAGACTTTCCATACTGTTAAAAACTATGTTAAACTCCACACATGCGCTTCTGACTGCATATTCAACCTTGTCCTCTACCTCGGTTTTAAGTGTTTGCTGATTGCGGACAAGACCGATAATCTCTATAGGAAGCGCTACGATAAGAGCTCCGGCAATTATTAGTATGAGTACGCGTTTGAATATTTTTTTCATAATTATAATCCGCCTTAAAAGTGAAATTTCTGTATTTTCTGTTGACTTTGAAAATTATATATGCTACAGTATATAACCAGATGAGATGTTTGTAAACCATTTATATGGGTGACAGGATCTTAAGTTTTTTAAAAAGAGAGTTGAGTAACTAGAAAGTCACTTATCAGAGTATTGCTTTTTATGGATCAATGCAGTTGTTTGCGTTGGTCTTTTTAATTTATATATTTATTTAAAGGAGGAAGAGAAAATGAGAAAAACTCTGGCTTATGTGCTGTCGCTGGCAGTCATTCTGTCAATGACAATGATGCCTGTAGGTACTTTTGCAGCAACCGGAAGCGCTCCGGCTGCTCCGACTGCAGTAAAAGCTGTGGCAAAAACAGAAACGAGCATTAAGCTTTCGTGGGCAGGAAGCTCCGATGCGAAGGGGTATGCCGTATATAAGTATGACGGCAAGAGCTACAAAAAGATAAAGACTACTGCATCGAAGTCATTTACAAACACAAAGCTCAAGAAGAACAAAGCCTATTCGTATAAGATTAAGGCATACAAAACTGTAAACGGTAAGAAGGTATACAGCAAATACTCATATAAGGTTAAAGCTGTGCCAAAGGCAACTTCTTCTAAAAAAGCAACAAATGTAACAAAGGTGGTTCTGGATAAGACAGCTCTTCAGATGAAAACAGGGGAGACAGCAGAACTTAATGTTTCACTGAAACCAAACGGGAAGCTTGTTACAAACAAGATCGTATGGTCAAGCAGTGACAAAAAAGTTGCAACAGTAGACTCAGAAGGTAAGGTTACAGCCGTTGCAACCGGAAACTGCACTATAACTGCAAGAGCTCACAACGGTATAACTGCAAAGGCTGACGTTAATGTTCTTACAGACCTTTCAATGGCAGAGGACATCAGCAAGATGACTGCATTTACAAAAGATGCGACAGAATATGCCGAGAAGCTGGGATATGAACTTGCATATAATATGGATCTTGCAGATGACAAAACCGGTTTCAGAACAGCAGGCTCAGATGCAGAACACAAAACTGCAGATTATCTTGCAAATGAATTTAAAAAAATCGGTCTTGCAGATGTGACAAAGGAAGCTGTTACTGTTGATAAATGGCAGTTCAATGAAGCATATATGACATTGAACTATAAAAACAAGAGCGGTGAAGCAAAGACCCTCAAGATTGATGATATGGTGTCATATGCCGCACAGGGAACAAAACAGCTGGGCGGTGATTACAGCAGTCTTGAAATCGCAGATATGGGTAGAGGTACAGAGGCTGAGTATCAGGCTTACTATAAAAAGAATGACTGCAAGGACATGAGCGGCAAAATAGTTCTCGTAGGTGTGGATCAGTGGAATGATATATGGATTGACGGTCCGTATATGGAAGCGGCAGTTCAGAAGGCTGCGGCAATTGTGACATATCCTGTGGGAGGATATGCAAGCTATGATGATGACACACTTAATATGCAGGACATATGTGCGCCTGATATGAAGATGCCTTGCACATCAATAACCAAGAACGATGCAGTAAGGATCAAAAACGTAATCGAAAACGGAACTGCTGTAAAGGCTGAGCTTTATGTTGATAATGAAGTAGGAAGCCAGAACGGCACATCATACAATGTAGTAGGCAAAATCAAGGGAACAGCAAACACAGGACAGCAGATACTTGTTGCAGCTCACTATGATAAGTATTTCTACGGTTTTGAAGATGACTGCATGGCAATAGGTCTTGTTGCAGGTATTGCAAAGACTATGATTGACTCAGGTTTCAAACCTGCCAACGATATTGTATTTGTTGCACATGGCGCAGAGGAATGGGGACGTTTCGATACCTCAACTGACTGGGCAATAGGCTCATGGGAAATGATAACAAAGGTACATCCTGAATGGCAGGGCAAGACGCTTGCGCTTATTAACTTTGAAATGCCGGGAGTAGACAGTTATAATGACAACGGAGTTATGCGTACAACTTATGAAGTTGGAGGAATAGGAAAAGACCTGCTTGCATCAGGACTTCTTGCAAATGTGAAGAGCTTCTACAAAAATGGAGTTGTTGTGAAGAATGACGACGATGAACTGCCTAGAACTGACTGTATTTCATATCAGTTCAACGGAGTTCCTGCGTTTATGCCAAGGCAGGAAGATAAATCACAGTGGTCAAAGAACAGATACCATACTCCTAGAGATGATAATAATGTAACTGATACCAAGGGTGACGGTGTTCACAGCAAAGCACTCATTGAATATCAGATGGCACTTTACTCGGCACTTGCGATGTATATTGACGGAACACCTGCACTGGAGATTGATTTTAACAGCAGATGTGATGATTTTGAACAGGCAATAGAAGGTACCGAAAAATATGCAACAGCAACATCCGTTGCAGAATACAAGGCGCAGCTTGCAGAGCTCAGAACTGCGGCTAAGGCAAACCTTGAGGAAGCAAAGAAAATAAACGCCGACTATGAGGCTGCATACAAGGCAGGCGATGCAAAGGCTATGGAAGCAGCAAGAGCGGCAGGTATTAAGCACAATACAGAAGCACTTAAAGCATTTAAATATGTACAGGATGAATTTATGGGCCTTGCAGATTATGGCGATATAGAAGTTCATCACAAGTGCCTGCAGAATAACCTTGACCTGTATGATAAGGTGGTTGCTGCGCTAAGTGATGGTAATATTACAGAAGATGATATCTGGATTGCGGCAGACATTAACGGATATTATGAAAATTACGCATATCTGTACAGTGATGAAGTATGCACAATGTCAAATGATCTTCTGATGAATACAAAGGTTGAAAGCAACTGGGGTTCAAACAAAATGACTCTTGCAATCAAGGACTCATGGAAGACAACAAAGAATATGTACGCAAAATGGAATGAAGGCGTAAAAGATGCAGCAGAGTACAAGGTATTCGCAGATGAATACAGGGGCTATATGGATACACTTAAGACTAAGCTTCAGGCTTATGTAAAGAGTGAGACAGGCGCAATGAAAGTATTAAAGACAATGCTGTAAAAGGTAAATAGTATACCCTCTTTATTGGGAGTGTCGTTTCTTGCGAGGCGGCGCTCCCGTTTTATTTTTTGCCTGCATTGTTGACAAAAGCAGTAAGTAAACATATAATGAGTTAATGTGCATTGCGGGATGTACATTGTAAAATGTTTAACAGAAAGGAAGATAAAATGGCTCCTAAAAATAAATTTACAAGAGAAGAAATGATTGCAGCAGCATTAAAAATTGTTCGCAGAAACGGTGCCGGTTCACTCACGGCTAAGGCTATCGCAGATGAACTGGGCATCTCCACAAGGCCTGTCTTTACCTGCTTTGGCACTATGGATACGGTAAAGAACGAAGTGCGTCAGGCTGCTGAAGAAATATATAACGGGTATATAGGCGAGGGACTTAAAGAAAAAATCCCGTTTTTCGGTCTGGGCATGCAGTACATTCGTTTTGCAAAGGAGGAACCGGAGCTTTACAGACTGCTGTTTTTAATGCAGACAGCAGACGGAAGCAGCGGAGCATTTCAGTCTATGGTGCACTCCCAGGAAACAGCAAGAGGCTCGCTTGTAAAAATATATAATATGACCGAGGCGGAGGCTGACAGATATTTTCGAGACCTGTGGTTGGTGGTCCACAGTATTGCCACGCTGATTGTAACAGGTTGCTGTCCGTATTCAGACAGAGAAATCGGAAACATTCTCACAGGCTTCAGCATCAGCATATGCAGGTCTATCAAAGAAATTGAAGGCTTTGCATCAGACAGCTTTGACAGAGATGAGATTTTCAAAAGGCTGACAGCAGAATAAAAGTATTTATCGCAAAACATTAAATTAACACTTGCTTGTAACGCAGCGTAATACGGTAAACTTACCGGTAAAAGAAAAGCCTTAGGCAGAAGGAGAATTTTATGCTTGATATTAAAAACCTTACTAAAACATATGGAGACAAAAAAGCCGTTGATAATCTGACGCTGCACATAGCGCCGGGAGAAATATGCGGATTTATAGGGCACAACGGCGCCGGCAAGACAACAACTCTTAAATCGGTTGCAGGCATACTGCAGTTTGATGAGGGAGAAATCACAATCGGCGGCAGGTCCGTAAAAACAGAGCCGCTTGAATGTAAGAGGCAGATTGCATATATTCCGGATAATCCTGATATTTATGAATTTATGACAGGAATACAGTATCTGAACTTTATCGCGGATATTTTCGGAATAGATGAGACGGAGCGCAAGGAGCGAATAGAAAAATACGCGCAGCTTTTTGAGCTTACAGATGACCTGACAGCAGCTGTAGCCTCATATTCCCACGGAATGAAGCAGAAGCTTGCGGTTATCTCGGCGTGGATACATAATCCGAAACTTATTATTATGGATGAACCTTTTGTGGGACTTGACCCCAAGGCAGCGCATCTGCTCAAAGAAATGATGAAAGAGGCATGCAGCGAGGGCAGCGCCATATTCTTTTCAACCCATGTGCTTGAGGTGGCAGAGAAACTGTGCGACAAGGTTGCAGTTATAAAGGGTGGCAGACTCATACGCTCGGGAAGCATGGAAGAGGTAAAAGGCGATGACAGTCTTGAAGCCGTATTCCTGGAACTGGAGGCGGAGTAATGCTGAAGACCCTTATAAAAAAACAGATGAAAGAAATCTTCCGGGGATATTTCTACGATACCAAAACCGGCAGGAACAGAGCCAGAGGCGCGACCATAGCATTTATAGTTGTTTTCATACTGCTTGTAGGAGGCCTGCTGGGCGGTATATTCACATGGCTTTCAAATCTACTCTGCGGTCCTTTCGTTGCAATAGATGCAGGCTGGCTGTATTTTGTATTTATGAGTCTGATGGCAACATTTCTGGGAGCTTTCGGAAGTATATTCAACACCTATGCAAGCCTTTACCTTGCAAAGGATAATGATATGCTGCTGTCACTGCCTATTCCGGTACATACGATTATTGCGGCAAGACTATGCACTGTCTATCTGATGGGCCTTATATATTCCTGCGTGGTTACAGTTCCTGCTTCAATCGTATATTGCGTCACCGCGGGAGTAACGGCAAAATCAGTTATCGGCGCAGTATTTACAGTCTTTATAGTATCCGTAATTGTCCTGATGCTTTCCTGCGTGCTGGGCTATCTGGTGGCGGTTATAGGGCGCAGGCTCAAAAGCAGGAGTATTGTTACGGTACTTATTTCAATACTGTTTATCGGCGCATATTATCTGCTGTGTATCAAATCAAGAACCATAATAACAGAGCTTACCCAGAATGCTGCATTCTATGAAGAAAAGGTCAGGACTTCAGCCTATCCTCTGTATATGATGGGAAAGGCAGCAGAGGGAAATCCTGCTGCAATCCTTGTAGTCATTGCAGTTACAGCTGCTCTGGCAGCAGTAATCTATATATGCATGTCAAAGAGCTTTATTAAAACAGCAACAGCTTCGGCAGCTCTGACAAAGAGTAAAAACAAAAAAATAAAGACAGATTTAAAAACATCAGGCAGAGCGCTTCTGGCAAAGGAATTCGGAAAATTCACCTCAAGCTCCAGCTATATGCTTAACTGCGGCCTTGGAATTCTGATGCTTCCACTGGCGGGAGCGGTTACAGTTATTAAAGGTGGCTGGGTTATGGATCTCCTTACCTCTGTATTTGATGAAACAGGCTTTATGATGATATTGTTTGCAGCAGGCGTATGCATGCTCTCAAGTATGAACGATATGGCGGCGGCCTCTGTCTCGCTTGAGGGCAGGAGCCTTTGGATTATGCAGATGCTGCCTGTAGATACACACAAGATACTTATGGCAAAGGCGGCTGCTCAGATGATATTAAGCGGAGCAGCTTCCCTTATATGCAGTCTGTGCATAATAGTCGTTGTAAAACCGGGAGTATACGAGGCAGCTATATTCCTCCTGCTGGTGCTGATATATACTGCGGCTTCGTCATTCTTCGGACTTGTGTTGAACCTCAAAAGACCTAATCTGACGTGGACCAGTGAAACGGCTCCCGTCAAGCAGAGTATGGCGGTTACGGTGGCTCTGTTTGGCGGCTGGCTTTATACAGTTATAACGGCGGGCGGATTTTTCCTGCTGAGAAAATATATTTCCGCAGATGTGTATATGACAATTATCACAGCAGTAACAGCAGGGCTTTGCATAGCTATGTACTGCTGGCTGAAATCAAGAGGAGCAAAGATTTTCGAGAGCCTGTAGGGGCATTGACAGGATATATCAGAGGGATATAATAAGAACAAAGGAGAAGGTATGGAATATATAAGGGTTACTAAGGATAATCTTGAAAAAGAGCACATATGCTGCGCAATTTCAAAGAATTCGGATGTACAGGTTTTGTCAAAAAAAGCGTGGCTTGCAGACAGGTTTGACGAGGGTCTTGTTTTTCTCAAAGCCGCGGCAAGAGGCAAATGCTTTATAGAATATATCCCTGCGGAGAATGCGTGGGTCCCTGTCAGGGCAGACGGATATATGTTTATCAACTGCTTCTGGATTGCGGGAAGTCTCAAGGGTAACGGTTATTCAAACGAGCTGCTTGAGGAGTGCATCAGAGACAGCAGGCAGCAGGGCAAAAAAGGTCTGTGCGTAATTTCCTCGGCAAAGAAAAAGGGATTTCTTTCAGATCCCAAATTTCTTAAATACAAGGGGTTTCAGGTTGCAGATACGGCAGGCCGTACTTTGAGCTTCTTTATCTTCCTTTTGAGGAAGCAGCGGATAAGCCTGAGTTTTTACCGCAGGTAAAGAGTCCCGAAGCGGACGGGAAAGGCTTTAAGATGTACTATACGGATCAGTGCCCGTTTAATGCTAAGTATGTACCTGTACTGAGGCAGACTGCCGAAGCTAAGGGCATACCGGCAGAGTGCGTTCATATACAGTCGGTGGAAGCCGCAAAAAACGTGCCTGCGGCTGTTACAACCTTTGCTCTTTTTTATGACGGACAGTATATAACCCACGAGCTGATGAGCGAAAAGAAGTTTGCGGCTTTGTGCAATAAATATAGAGAAGAAAAAATATAATGGAGAGGTAAATGCAATGGAGCATATTATTGAAGTAAAAAATCTCAACAAGCACTTTGGTGATGTCAAAGCTGTGCAGGATTTATCATTTCATGTAAAACCGGGAGAGCTTTTTGCGTTTCTGGGAGTAAACGGCGCAGGCAAGTCAACGACAATATCCATAATGTGCGGACAGCTGTTAAAGGACAGCGGCACAGTTATCATAGGCGGTGAGGATATCGAAAAAGGCATCGCGGGTATTACGCGCAGACTGGGCGTGGTTTTTCAGAATTCCGTACTGGATCAGCCATTAAGCGTCAAAGCAAATCTGCAGAGCCGCGCGGCGCTTTACGGAATTACAGGCGCTGATTTTAACAGGCGTCTTGAAGAGCTTGCGGAGCTTCTTGATTTTAAGGGGCTGCTGAACCGTACCGTAGGTAAGCTGTCAGGCGGGCAGAGAAGAAGAATTGACATTGCAAGAGCCCTGCTTCACAGACCTGAAATCCTCATACTTGACGAGCCTACCACAGGACTTGACCCGCAGACAAGAAAGCTGCTGTGGGACGTGGTGCAGAAATTAAGAAAAGACGAGAATATGACAGTATTCCTTACAACTCACTATATGGAGGAAGCGGCAGATGCCGACTATGTGGTTATTTTAGACAGCGGCAGGATAGTTGCGGAGGGTACGCCTCTTGAACTCAAGAACGCTTATACAGGCGACTTCATAACTCTGTACGGAATTGATGAGACTGAAGCCTCAAAGCTTGGCATGCCTTACGAAAAGCTGAGGGGGGCAGTAAGAATTGCAGTGCCGAACACCGCTGCGGCAACAAAGCTCATAACAGAAAATCCGCAGCTGTTTACGGACTATGAAATTGTAAAGGGCAAAATGGATGATGTGTTTCTTGCCGTTACAGGCAGGAAGCTTACGGGAGGTGAGGATAAATGATGGGACTTGGTAATTTAATCAGACGAAACTGCAGACTGTTTTTCAAGGACAAGGGAATGTTTTTTACCTCGCTGATAACACCTGTTATACTGCTTGTGCTTTATGCGACATTTCTCGCAAAGGTTTATCGCGACAGCTTTAACTCGGCGCTTCCCGATGCAATGCAGATTTCAGACAAGCTCATAGATGCTACTGTCGGAGGCGAGCTGTTTTCATCACTTCTTGCGGTAAGTTGTGTTACGGTTGCTTTCTGCTCCAATATGCTTATAGTTCAGGACAGGGTAAACGGTACGCGAAAGGATCTTACAGTGACTCCTGTAAACAAATCCACGCTGGCGCTGAGCTACTACACGGCAACCCTTATTTCAACACTTATGGTGTGCCTGATTGCAACAGGAGCCTGCTTTATATATCTTGCAGGAACCGGCTGGTACATGTCAGGCTCGGATGTTGCTTTCATACTGCTTGATGTGTTCCTGCTTGTACTGTTTGGTACTGCGCTTTCAAGCATTATAAATGTGTTCCTTACATCACAGGGACAGATATCGGCGGTAGGTACCATTGTCAGCGCAGGCTACGGCTTCATCTGCGGCGCATATATGCCGATATCGCAGTTTGGCGATGGACTTCAGAAGGTGCTTTCATTCCTGCCGGGGACCTACGGCACAAGCCTTCTCAGAAACCATGCTCTGAACGGTGTGTTTGGCGAGATGAGCGAAGCAGGGTTTCCCGACGAGGTGATTGACGGAATTAAAGACTCTGTGGACTGCAATCTGTATTTCTTTGATGACAAGGTTGCAACAGGCACAATGTATATAATCCTTGCAGCAAGCGTTACGGTGCTTATCGGAATATATATTATGATAAATGTTTTAAGAAAAGGTAACAGATGAAAAAGTATAATAAATCACGCTTTAAAACAGCAAGGAAATGGATGATTTTCTGGACACTTTTTATAGGTACAGGGGCTGTGGCGGGAGCGCAGGAACTTTGGATTAATATAACATCAGACAGCACAGGAAGTCAGGAAGTATAAATAACTCTGCTGTATGATCAGGGTACAGAAAACGGAGGAAACGAAATGAACTGGATTACAGGCATAGGCAAGGCAATCGGATATATAGAGGAAAACCTGACAGAAGATATTGATTACGGCGAGGCGGCCAAAAGAGCGGGTTCATCTGTATTTCATTTTCAGCGGGTATTCGGTATCATCTGCGGCTATACCCTTGGTGACTATATCAGAATGAGGAGACTTTCCCTTGCGGGACAGGAGATAATAGCCTCAGATAAAAAGATAATAGATATAGCGATTAAATACGGCTATGACACTCCCGAAAGCTTTTCCTGCGCCTTTGCACGCTTTCACGGACTGTCGCCTACAGAGGCCAGAAAAAGCGGGCAGATTAAATCGTTTTCGCAGCTTTCTGTAAAACTTATTCTTACAGGAGGAGATACGATGGATTACAGAATTGAAAGAAAAGAAGGCTTAAAGGTTGTATGTAAAAAAAGGCAGTTTGCAAAGCCGGGAGATGACTATACGCAGACAGAAATACCGCCGTGTATGTACAGAGTTTTTCCAGCAGAGCGATTATGAGTACGGAAACGGTGTTGAAATCGAGGTGTATCCGTCCGCGGATGTACAAAATCCCGATTACACCTGTGAACTTTGGATAGCGGTAAAGCATAAATAGAAATCAGAGGCAGGCGCAGCATATGTGCTTGCTTTGTTAAATACAGCAAAAAAGTCGAGAAGATTTTTTCCCTGAGATATATAATCCTATATGCAAAGGGGATGAACGAGAGGACAGAACAGAAAACAGCTGTAATATAATGAGACAGGGCTTTGATGTAAGTATCGGAACCCTGTCTCTATTACTCTCATAACTTCCTTCTGCCCAGATACCGGAATGTCCGGCGGCAGTATTCCTGATACGGCGCGCCGAAGGTATTCACAAGATAATGCTCCTCCTGCAGTATCTGCAGATGAAGCATAACAACGGCAAACAATGAAAAGCAAAGGACCAGCAGGTTTCCGTACATCAGCAGCACGCCGATATACATAAAATCAAAGCCGAGGAATGCGGGATTACGGCTGTACCTGTAAATTCCGGTTGTAACCAGTTCCGTTTTGTCCTTGTCAGGAATACCTGCCCGCCAGCTGTCCTTCATACACAGGACTGAAAGCAGGAATACGGCATCGCCCAGCATTCCGATGCAAAACCCGGTGAACCTTGCATTTGCGGGAAGACAGCTCCAGTCAAAGATAATTGAAAGAAGCTGTACAACGGGAGCGCCCAGTGTCGCAGCGCTCATAAGCAGTTCAACCGTATGAATGGATTTCTCTTTTCTGCGCCCTATCTGATGGGTCTGTATGCCCTGACGCTTCTGTGCCAGTACTTTTGAGAAATAAATGGCATAAAAAACCGCAAGTACAAGCAGTGCCATCAGTGCGTACGGAAGTCTGTTTTCTAATGGGAATGTCATAGCGTATAGTTCCTTTCCGGTAAAATATTGAAGTCAGATTATTTCATAGTCAAAAGCGCTGACAGGAAGTATTTTGGCTTTTCTATGTGGATTGCGTGTCCGCAGTCAAAACGAACCGGCTCACAATCCGAAATCATCTCAAGAGCGTGTTTAAGATCATCGTCACTCAGCGCTGCCATCAGAAGCCCGTCCTGCCTGATTTCTGTCTTTGCTTTCAGAAACAGTGTCCTGCATTTAATGCCGCGCAGCAGCTCCTCGTGAGCAATTCCGGCATTAAAGCTGTCGGTATAAAATGCCTCGCCAAAGAGAGGGTCATAGTTATTCATACCCTGATATGCGGCAAGTCCCGATTTGGGCCAGAAAGGAACCCGAAGGTCTTTGTCCGGGTGCTTCTTCCGGTATTTTGCTGCTGATGCGATTAATTTGGGACGCAGTTTCTTTTCTGTTTTTTCAGGGAAAAGCTCCCATGTCCGCTATATTGTACTTTGAAGCCTCATGCAGACTGCCGCCGTGACCGTAGCAGTCCACAGCGTATACATGAAAATGATGGGCAAGCTCCGGCATAACATTGAAAAAGCTGCTGCTGTCTACCGCCTGCGCGTGAAGCAGTACAAGCGGCTTCAGATTATTTGGTATTTCATAATACTGAAGGCCGGTATTATGACCTTCATAGTAATGTTTTTCGTATTTCATATTGTCTCCCTGTTTCCGGATTGAATGATTTGCTTAGATTGTTTGAATATGCACTAGGCAATGCACATTATACTTAAGAACGCTGTTGTTGTCAATAAACGGTGATTTTGATTACAAACTATATACAAAAAGCCCTCTGCCGGTAAAGGTCAGAAGGCGAATATTTAACTGTTTGGTTTGCCTGCGCGTCTGAATATGCGGTAGACAGCAATATATGAAATGAGCCATACGGCAATGCCTCCGAATACATCAAGAAGTGAATGCTGCTTGATAAACACGGTTGACGCGCATATAAGGACGGCGGTTATGACGCTTACGGCCCTGTATTTTTTAAGGCCGTCAGTTCTGAAAAAGGCTGCTGCCGCACCTAAAGCTCCCGCAACGTGCATACTCGGAAACACATTAGTGTTGGTGTCTGCGCTGTAGATAAGCCCGACTATATCGGTAAAGATATTATTTCTTTCAAATACTGCAGGCCTGAGGTCCTGACCGTTTGGAACTAATATATATACGGTAAAGCATATTGCAAAGGCGCATATGAGGTACCATATATATTTCTTGAATTCCGGAATGTCCTTAAAGAAAAGATAAAGTACCGGAACAATGAGAAACGGATACCACAGGCAGTAAAATACTACGAAGCCTTCAAGAAACGGTATATAGTCATCGAGGAATATGTGTGATGACCAGTAGCTGCCGTCGCCTGATATGAATGTTTCCAGCAGGAAAAATGCCAGAAGGTATCCGGGCAGAAACAGGAAATATGGCAGAACTTTTTTATTCGCTTTGATATATGTTTTGATCATTGGTTTTGTGTTTTCTTTCATATAGGTAATATACAGTGGAAGATATAACTGCTATGCCCGCATCTGCTGCGACAAAGCACCAGAAAGCAGGTGAAAAAATATCTGAAACGGCGTTTCCCAGCAGGGTCTTAATGACTACAAGCGGTATGCAGCCTGCAAGGGTTCCTGCAATATATGTCCTGTAAGGTACGGAAACCGCACCCATATACATACTTACAAGGTCAAAAGGCAGTATGTTGATTATTCTTACAAAAAACGAAAAGAACAGATCGTTTTTACTGCGTATTTCTCTGAGCTTAAGTACCTTGGGATATTTAGTAACCATATATTCTACGGTTTCCTCTCCCGAAAACCTGCCTATGATGTACGGCACTGTTGCGGTTATCCCTATTCCCACAAGATTTACGGCTATTGCCAGCGGCGCCGGAAACATTATTCCTCCGAGAACGAAGAGAACAAGTGATGGAAAAACGATTGTAAGGCTCTTGGCCGCAAAAAGGCACCATAAAAACAGTACTGCCAATACTGTATTGTCAGGTGAAAAATTGAGAAGCTGATCTGCGGATATGTCTTTGTCTGTAATCAGCAGTACAGCCGCAAAAATAATCATAAGGGTCATCATCGCAGCCCCTATAATTGTTCTTTTTCGAGGATTAAGCAAAATTACATCTCCCTTTCAGAAAATATTCTAACGTGTCAGATATAATTATAACATATAAGGCGCGGGGATAAACAGACAATTTATATAGAAATGTCAGGCTGTATATGTTAAAATTAATATAATTATACTTTGAAAGAGAGGTCTTTTATGTCAGGCAGGAAAAGACGTTTTTATACAATACAAGTAGAAAGAAACAAGAAAACATGGGACTGCGAAACAGAAACCATGCCGGAACCCGAGGAAATAGTGCTGCTTGTTCCCCAGTATCCGGGAGATACAAGCAGGGTTATTGTTGAAGAGGGTTCATATGTGGTTGCGGGTCAGAGGATTGCAGACTCAATGGAGGCAATGCCGCTTCATTCTGCGGTTTCAGGCACTGTAGAGGAGATTGCAGAGGTAAGAGTCAGAGGCAATGACAGAAGAACTGCTGTCAGAATAGTTTCAGACGGCAAGCAGAAGATTTCCGAAAAGGTTGAAATCCCCGAAATAGAAACCAAAAAAGTATATATAGACTGTATCAGACGGGCAGGAATATTTAACGGCAGGACGCCCGCATATATTGATTTCAGCAGAGAAGATATCAAAACCATATATGTAAACGGCCTTGAGTCTGAGCCTGTGGTTACCGCAGGACACAGGATTATGATTGAAGATGCGGAGGATATAGCAGAGGGTATTGCTCTTACTATGAAGTATCTTGAGGCGGACAAGGCTGTAGTCTGCATAGCGGCATCAGATACAGAAGCGGCGGAGATTATGGGAGAGGCTGCGCATATGCACTCCGGAATATATATAAAGACAGTTAAGGATAAATATATACCTGACAACAGAGAAATACTGGAGTATGAGCTGACAGGCGAGGAGGATAACAGTGAAGTGCTGTTTTCCGATATACGTGCTATGGCGCAGATTGGCAGCTATTTCAGAACAGGCATGCCTGTAGTATCTCAGAAAATCACAGTTGACGGTGATATAATTGCAGAGCCTAAAAACGTACTTGTTCCTATAGGCACAAGAATTGCGGCAGTTGCAGACTTTTGCGGCGGCTATACAAGCACACCGCGAAAAATAATAGATAACGGGACTATGACAGGCAGATGCTTTTCTTCAGACAGACTCCCTGTCTGCAAGGACACAAAAGCCATTGTGGCATTTGAGGGTAAGGATAGTGTGATGCCTGATGTGGAGCACTGCATCAGATGCGGCAGCTGCTACAGGAACTGTCCCGAGGGGCTGACTCCCGTGTATATAGCAAAGGCATACGCCAGAGGCGATATCAAAAACCTTAAAGTCTTTGATGTGACAAAATGCATAGGCTGCGGCTGCTGTTCATATATATGCCCGGCAAAGATACCTCTCCAGCAGATATGTCTGGAAGCGGGCAGAATGGTAAGGGAGGTCGAAAAAGATGTATAGCCAATATAATAATAACCTGATGGAAATGCAGGGACCTCATATACTCGGCAGCAGGACCATAGGCTCTACAATGAGATGCGTGGTGATAGCGCTGATACCTCAGTTTGTAGTCAGCTTCTATATATTCGGAGCAAGATGTATACCTCTTGTGCTTGCAAGTATTGCAGCGTGTGTACTGTTTGAGGCTCTGTTTAATCTGGTGCGAAAGAAAAAGCAGACTCTAAAGGACTGGAGCGCTGTAATCACAGGAATTATAATAGCGTTTAATATGCCTGCGGGAGTGCCTTACTGGCTGACAGTGCCTGCCGCATTCATATCCATAATAATTGTAAAGCAGATGTTTGGCGGTATCGGCAGGAATTATGTCAATCCTGCGGTGACTGCAATTGTAGCCCTTACATTTATCTTTCCTGAGATAATGAGCACATGGCCGGCACCTGCCATAGGAAGCCCGGACATACCGGCAGGCGCAGAGACAGCAGCGACTGCTCTTGAGGTTATGTCTGGAGCAGAGGGTGTAATGCCGAGCAAATGGGAGCTGTTCTTGGGACTCTGTTCGGGCAATATGGGTGAGGGCAGCACGCTGATGCTTCTGATAGGAGGGCTTTTCCTCATCTGGAAAAAAGTAATATCGCCTATAATTCCGATATCCATAATAGGCACGGTGATAATATTTTCGCTGATTGCAGGAGTAAATCCGATGGTGGAGGTTTGTTCGGGAGCTCTGGTGCTGGGAGCCTTCTTTATGGCGGCAGACCCTGTTACATCGCCTGTCAAGGTCAGAGGAATGATTTCATACGGAATAGGCATCGGAGTCATAACTATGGTAATACGGCTGTATATTCCGGGAATTACAGAGGGCGTATATATAGCCATTCTGATTATGAACCTGCTTTCACAGGTTTCGGACAGGATTTTCATAGAAGAAAAATTCAAAAAGAAAAATTAATATAAATAAAAATACAGCCAAAGCATATGCAATGGCTGTATTTTGTAATGTCGCTATTTAAATTTCTTGTATGTTGCCTTGCTGTAAGGGCTCTGTGCAATCAGATTGTTATTGCTGTCAGTTACAACAACTCTTACCTTGTAGTAATAGGTCTTGCCTTTCTTGAGGCCAGTTGCCTTGTAGGTGCTGTTTGCTGTAGTTTTCTTTAAGGTATAGCCGGAAGATTTCTTTGTTGACTGATAGTATTTGTAGCTTACCTTGTAACCCATATCTCTGATATCTGCAACAGCGTCTCTGCCCTTTGATACCTTGGCAGTGACCTTGATGCTCTTAGACTGTTTTTTGCTTGTTGCAGTAACCTTGATTGCCTTTGCCATATCGTTAACCTGCTGTCCGTTAGGAACTATGAGAATTCTGCCTTCTCCGTTTATATCTGCATAAGGTGAATTCTTGGCAGTAATTGTAGGAAGCTTGGTGTTTTTGTTCTTAGGGAATGATTTGATGTAGTTTGCAAGTACCATATAGTCCTGTGATACATAGTCTATGATGTTCTCTGCGCCTGTGAACATTGCAAAACCGTCACCGAGATCTCTTAAAGTATAGTTGTAGCCCGCAAGGTTATAGCTCTTGTCCAGCTTGAGTGTTTCATATTTCTTAGTCTTCTTGTTGAGAACCTTTACATCGTAAACTCTGTATGCGCCTGTAGGGCTGCCTGTCCATACGCCTTTGTCGTCTTTCTGAACTGTTGACTCTACAGTAGGGTCTATTCTGTAGGTAATTCCTGAAACCTGCAGGAAGCCGCCGCATTCGTTAGGGTAGTCTTTTGCTCCCCATTCAAGAGCGTCCAGAAGCTGTTTGCCTGTAACTTTGATAAGGCAGGCAACATTTCCGAAGGTATGAATATCCTTACAGGATTTATAGCTCAGGTTCCCTGTAATAGTCTTGTTTCTTACGCCGCCGCCGTTCATAACAGCAACGTCTACATCGTAGTCAAGATCTTCAAACAGATAATAGAGCGCGTCTGCAGCAAAGTCACCTGTGTTTGTTTCCTGCTTACGAACAAGACGGTCATCATTGAGGTAGTTGTCAAAGCTGATTGTAGTGTCGCCGATAACCTCGCCAAGTTTGGTGTCTACCTCGGTAATCCATTTGTCCTGTATGGCTTTTACTGTTTCGTCCTGTTCAATTTTGCTGCCGTCAGTTAAAAGTTCCGATGTGATTTTGCCATTTTTGGCTATAGTTATTTTACCTATGGCGTCAAAGTATGAACCTGTCTGGGTAAGTATAACTGTTTTGCCGTCCTTGCCTTTTACTTCCTTTGACGGAACAGTGCTGTGTGAGTGACCGTCGATAAACGCATCAAGACCTGAAACATTGGCAATTGTTTCTTCTGAGGTCCAAGGTGATGATGACGGGTCATCTCCAAGGTGTCCTAAAGCGATGACATAGTCAGGGTTTTCTTTTTTAGCGGCATCTATTGCTTTCTGAACATCGGCATACAGCTCGCTGCCGTCAGTTCCGCCTGCTATTCCGTAAATGTATTCGCCTTTTTCATTCTGGAAATATGCAGGAGTTGATTTTGTGAATGACTCAGGAGTTGTGATACCTATTACAGCTATTTTCTTGCCGTTTTTTTCGAAGATTTTGTAGCTGTCAAGAACATTGCTGCCTCTCTTGCCGTTCTTTTCGTTGTAGAAGTTGCATGAAAGGTACGGAGTTTTGCTGTTTTGTGCAACATTGAGCGCACGAAGCATACCGTAGTCGAATTCGTGGTTGCCTAAGGTTGCTGCATCATAGCCTACAGCGTCCATAAGGTTTACTATGGTTTTGCCGTTGTCCATTGAACCATAGGCAGTGCCCTGAATGTGATCGCCTGCATCAAGTACAAGCACGTTTGTAGGGTTGTAGCCTTTTTTCAGTGTTGCAAGTTTTGCATAGTCAAAAGCCTTGGAGCCTTTGTCAATGTAAGTATGAACGTCATTTGTGTAAAATACCGTGATGTCTTCGGCAACAGGAATTTCATCCTTAGGAGCTTCGGCAGTATTCTGGTCTGCGAGAGCTGCTGCCTGCGCATCTGCAAATACAGCGGCAGGAGCCACCATAGCAAGCGCTACACAAAGTGATACGAAAATACTTAACATACGCTTTGTAGATTTTTTCATTTGTCCTTCTCCTTATATAATATATTTGTCTGTATATTCTAACATATTCTAAGCATAGAAAAAAGGCTATACCAGTAAAATCTGTGTATAGCCTTAAAACTATTTCTCTTCTATCATCGCTTCAACTTCACTCATTCTGCCGTTTACAAGCTCCTCGGGAAGTGACACCTGACCGCACTGCGGACAGCGGGGAACCTTGTATCTGAAGCTTCTGCTCAGATATTTGAACTGCACCTCTATAAGCTGCATTTCTACATTGCATTTATCACATATCAATTTTTCTTCCATTGAATACCGCCTCCAGTTGTATCTGCATTCTGTGAGAATAAACATTGTGAATTATACGATCCTCAGGCGCTTTGCCGTTTGTGTATTCCACCCATACTGTGATTGCCCCGATTTCGTAATATGCTTTGTAATGATTAGTATCGGGGCTTAGAGTCCTTCTGCCTGTTTTCTCGGCGTGTTCAATGACCGCGCAGATATCTTCCTCAAGAATTTTGAGTTTGTTCACTTTATCTGCAACCTCATCGGTCATTATTAAATTATAAGCCTGTTTTTTAGGTTTTGAATTCATTTCTTCTCCCCATATTTCTTTAAGAAGCTTCTCTTTAAGTATTGTGCGGTTTGTTCTCCTCTGCGTAACATCAGGTGAGTCTAAAGTGTTCTTTGGGTCTATGTCAAACAGTATATCCAGTATGTGAACTGCGGGCTTGCCTTCGTCCTTGAATATATCGCGGCAGTTTGAACAGTAGACAAGATAAGGCTTGTCTGAAAGCTCACTGCGCTTTTGTGTTACATAATCGGTAAATTCGGGAAGTACCATACTGCCCTGCCCTCCGAAGCCGCAGCAGCCGTGCTTATCGCCTTTTGGAAGCTCTGCTGCCGGTATTCCCGCTTTGTCTGCAAGAGCTCGGACTGCCTCCTGCACACCTGCTTTATCCCTTGCGGAGCAGGGGTCAAATACTGCGTATTCAGTGTCTGTTGTAAATGCTGCTTTGTCAAAGTCCTTAGCCATAATCTCATAAAGCGATACCGTCTCTATTTCCGGCAGATATTCGTTGAGATGTCTGCTGCAGGACATACATGCAGTTATAAGGGTGGGTTTGCCCAGGGCTTCCCATTCCTGTTTGAGAAGCGCTGTTTCCCTGTCGTGAATTTCACTGTTTCCAGCCCAGTCAACAGGTACATTGCAGCAGCGCAGCAGAAGTCCCGTATCGGAATACTTGTCAAGAAGCCAGCGATAGGACTTGAGCACATAGTCGGGATTTAATGCGCCGAGGCTGCAGCCCGGGAAGAAAGCGTATTTGCAGGAGCTGCTGCCGGGAGCTGTTTTGGTTAATGCGGCGTATTCGCCGTTTGCAAACTCCATATCACGCAGGAAGTACTGCTTGTATGCGGCAGGTACCTTGTCTGCATCGTGCATTTTGTGACGCGCCAGCTTAATCATACCGCAAAGGTCAATATGCTCAGGACAGGTATCCGTCATCATATGACATTCGGTGCATACAGCTATGTATTTCCTTGCGGGAGCCTTGTGTACCAGGGAGCCCGCAGGCTTGCAGGAGAGAAGTATCTCATCGCGCATTTTGGCAGGCCATTTATCAAAATAGCCGATAAGGTCACAATAGGTTGCACAGGAGTCGCACTGACATTTGATGCAGCGCTCAGCCTCTGCTATACACTGCTCCTCGCTCAGAATTTCATTCTCCGATGCCACAGCAGGCATTACACTGAGCTTATCCTCATTGGCTACACATTTTGTAGGTTCCGGGGCCTGAGGATATTCCAGTTTTTTTATCTTTAAAAATACCTCTGCCGAGTTTGATATTTCAAGTCCGTCGGAAAGAGCCTGTACGGGATCTCTGCCGCACAGCTGTCCGCCTATGTAGATGGCCGTATCGCCTATGGACATGCAACCGCATACGTCCTCTGAGTCTGCATCCGGAAACGGTACGTCAAAGGAGTTGCCGTCTTTGCCGGTTGCAACGTAAATCACATCAAATCCGTCAGGGTTATCCTCTGTAATGCACAGAGGGGATATATCGTTAATCTCTGAATTAAGCTTCAGATTGTAGTTTTCATATGTAAACTGCAGATCAAACTCCGCCATATATGTTTCTTCAGGAAGAAGCTCTGAAAGACTGCCGCCTATTCTGTCTGTTTTTTCGAATATGGTTACATCGTATTTTTTGGAGGCCATACGAAAAGCAAAGCCCATACCTGAAAGCCCTGCGCCTATTACTGCTATTTTTTTGTGTTTTGCGGGCAGGTTGTATCTGTTGGGGCTCTTGCGGGAGGCAAGCACTATAACTGATTTTTCAAGTCGCCTTATCTGCAGCGGGCTATCTATTATCTGGCGTATGCAGGCTTTCTCACAGTATGCGGGACATATCTCACATACAATAGCAGGAAAAGCCACCTTGTCACGAATCGACTTGTAAGCTGCATTGAAGCGTTTTTTTGTAATTCTCTCCTGCAGATCCAGAATGTCTATTCTGAAAGGACAGGCATCTGCGCACATGGGAATATCGTGCTCCCTGCATGCGTCAAACTGATCGTAAAAGTTCTGCATATGCACTCCTTGAATATACAGGTGTTAACCTGATTAATACTATTAATAATATAACACAGGACACTATAGAAAATCTATAGTGTCCTCGTAAAATGCTTTGTGTAATATCCGGATAATGTCTCAGATAATACTATTTGAAGTGTTCATCCTTCCACTTGATGCCTTCTGCGCCTAATGAATTGAATTCAAGTTCTGCAGGCTTTGACGGATCCAGAGGGTTGTTTCTGATATCGTCAAGTGCATCGTGAAGGTCTGAGCCTAAGAAGTAAGGTTCAGGCTTGTTAGGGTTAGGTTCGCCCTTTGCAAGTGCATCAATACCGGCTTTAACCTTAGCTGGTGTAGCAGGAATTTCGTAAATTCTTACGCCAACTGCATTGTTGATAGCGTTGATTACTGCCATATGGTCTGATGACTGGAATGCTTCTGAAGCTCCCGATGAACCGAAAGGTCCTCTAGGGTCGTGTCCGCCAACGTCGATAGCAACGAAGTTATCAGGAATATCCTTGATGTAAGGAACGCCTGCGCCGAACATGTTGTTGTGCTTCTTGAGATCTTCGTAGTTTTCGCTGAGAGCGAAACCGATTGCGTGTGACATTCCGCCGAAGATCTGTCCTTCAACAGCCTGAATGTTTCCTGGCTTACCGATCCAGTAAACGCATGTCATACCTGTACATTCTGTCTTACCTGTAGCTGTTTCTACATCAACCTCTGCAAGGTACAGAGCGTAAGTGTATGTATAAGTAGGGTTACCTGATCCGTTGTTAGGGTCAAGATCGTAGAAGTAATCGTATTCGTCAACTGTTGCCCAGTCTCCGTCATATCTTGTAGGAAGTCCTTCTGCAATCATTTCGTCGTAAGTTCTGTAAGTTCCGTCAGGTTTTCTCATTGCATCTGCAATGTTCTTAGCTGCAACGATACTTGCTTTACCGTTTGCATAGTGTGATCTTGAACCTGCGGATTCGCCTGTGTTAGGGCAGTACTTGGAGTCGTCCTGGATAAGCTTGATATCATCAGGAGTAACGTCAGGGAAGTAAGGCTTCAGTGCTTCAAGAGTACAGATTAATGAACCCTGGTCACCGCCCTGGCCCTGATCCTGCCAGGTGTCGTATTTTCTGAATTTAGGTCTGTCGCCAGGCATTAATTCAAGTGCAACGTGAGCTTCATCAACTGCGCCGAGGCCTACGTTGTATCCGCCCCATGCGATACCTACGCCCTTCTTGATTTCGTCTGTTGATTCAGCCTTAGCCTTTGCAACAGCCTTGTCATAGTAAGGCTTCATCTTATCCATCATTTCTTCCATTGGATAATGTAAGAACGGATACTGGTTAAGGTTAGTATCTCCAGGACGAGCGATATTCCTGTATCTGAATTCAAATGGATCTATTCCTGCTTTTTCTGCCAGCATATCTACCAGTGCTTCTGAGCAGGTGAATGCCTGAGGAGCACCGTAGCCTCTGTATGCAGTACCCCATGAGTGGTTAGTAAACGCAACTCTTGCAAGACCTGCTACGTTTGGCATGTAGTATGGATAGAACATAAATCTTAAAATCTTAGTGAGTTTGTCATCGCCAAGTTCTGCGAAAGGACCGTGGTCAAGACCTGCGTCGAATTCGCCGGCAATGAATTTACCGTTTTCGTCGCATGCAACTCTTCCGTTGAAGTAAGTCGGAGAACGCTTACCGGAAACGGCCATGAACTGAGCGTAGTCCATTGACAGTGAGCAAGGCATACCTGTAACTTTAGTAGCGATACCTACCATTGAGTAAGTGTGTGCACTCATTGCCCAGCCGAATGAACCGCCTGTAGGGTTTTCGATAACTCTGAGGTTTTCAACAGGGATGCCGATAGCTTCTGCCATATCGTCTCTGTCGAAGTATAATGTCATTGTCTTGCAGTGTACGCAGAGGTTGCCGTCTTCATCGTAGTAAGCCTGTGATACGTCGCCTTCGATTGACATATGAGGCTCTCTTGATGAGAAGAATGAACCTTCTACTGAGTAAGCAGCGTTGTCGATGAGTTCAGGAACGTGTTCGTCATCGCCCTTTAATACAGGCTGCTGTGAGTAGATGTTAGGAGCATAAGTGTCCGGCATCCAGTCGTGGATCTGCTCTGCATCAGGAGTTACAGCTTCAAGATAGCTCATATATTCAGGCAGCGGTTCAAGTTCAACCTTAACTGCTTTTGCAGCTGCCTTTGCATGCTCTCTTGTGTCAGCGCAAACCATTGCAACAACATCACCGTAGTAGAGAATTTTGTCTTCTGCAAGGATATGGTGAGCCTGCTGAAGATCAACTGTTCTTGCTGAGAAACCGTAAGTCATAAGCTTGTTGGCATCCTTTACGTCTTCCCATGTTATTACTTTTACAACGCCAGGCATTTTTTCAGCTTCGCTGTAATCAATCTTCTTGATGAGCGCGTGGCTGTACTGTCTAGGCTGTACCAGTTCAACTTTGAGTGTTTCTGCAGGCATGTGAAGCTCTACATCATCACCGTAGTCGCAAACACCGCATGCCTTAGCCATAGCATTAGGTCTGATGAGCGGTTTGCCGTAGAAGTTTCCGATATCCTGTGTCCAGTCATAAGTGATATCTTTAACAGTCTTTTCGCCTCTTAATATTGCAGCAGCTTCCATAACAGCATCTATGATGTGCTTGTAGCCTGTACATCTGCATACGTTTCTGTGCTTCTGGAACCAGTCTCTTATGTCTTCTCTTGTTGGATTCGGATTTTCAAGAAGAAGCTGATATGCTGAAACTATAAATCCAGGTACGCAGAAACCGCACTGTACTGCGCCGAGGTGAACCCATGCATCCTGCAGCGGATGAGGGTGAAGCACTGTACCGATACCTTCGATAGTAACAACTTCACTGTACTCAGTAACCTTTGAGATTTTTCTGGTACATGAACGTATTACTTTTCCGTCTAAAATAACGGAACATGCACCGCATACACCTGTGCCGCAGCCTACTTTTGTACCTGTAAGACCAAGTCTTCTGAGTACTGTAGCCAGCGTATCCTTTTCAGGATCGCAGATGAATGTACGGTCAGCGCCATTGATGTTCAATGTCATTTTCATAAATTGTTTCATACGTTTTGCCTCCGTAATGTTCTAAAATAGGGAAACCTCGAGTCTTTCCCCAGCGTATTACCCCCATTTTAGCAAGTTTTCAGACTATAGGCAACACATATTTTGGTTGAAATACAGTACATATTTGCTGTTTTTGCCGCGGGTCTCAAATAAAGACTCTTTTCACTGCCGCAGATATGCTCCAGATACTGTAATCAGTGCGTTCAGGAGGGAAGCATTCTTACCTGAAGTTTCCGGCAGAGTCTGATGCGCTTTTAATCCAGTTGTCAAGAAACTGCATCTGTTGCTCTGTGTGAAACCAGTGCTCGCCGCCATTCATAACAGTGAGAGGCGCATTAATGCGTTCTGCAAAATCGGTTATGGTTTCAATTGAAGTAAGATTGTCGTTTTCTCCATACAGAATTCGGGTTGGTATATTCCATTTCAAAGGATGATTTCGTACATAGCAGAGATATTCCCAGGACAGTGTTTCGCCAAAGCCGGTGGCGATTTCCTTTTCTGCATTCAGCAGGGCTTCTGTCACGTTTGCCCGTTTCATCATATCTTCAATGAGACGCTCCATATTTACAACAGGCGAGATAAACAGCGCGCTGTCTATGTGTTTTTCGGAAAGCGCATTCATTGAAAGGAAAGCTCCGATGCTGTTTGCAATCAGAGTAACCGTATCGTAGTTTTTCCTGCGTGAGTCAAAAAACTCCGGAAATTCTTCGCAGGCCTCCCATGGAGTCTGTGAGGTATAGTCAAAGCCTGCTGTATCGGCATCTTTAAAAAGTGTTTTGTAATGTTCGGCTTCGGCTGCGCTGCCGCCTTTGCCGTGCACATAAACGATTAAATGGTTTTTCATAGGATTTCTCGTGTTCGTTCAAAAAATTTAAGAAAAAAAGAAGCAAAGCTCTTAATGTTTTATTAAGACATAGAAGTTCCGACTTCAATCAGATTGCCGTCGGGGTCGTAAAAACGGACTATCTTCTGTCCCCAGCTGTGAGTCAATAGTCTGTTGACATATTCGACTGACGGATAGAGCTTCTCCAGTTTTTCAACAAAAGCTTCTATGTTTTTTTCTTCGAAATACAGTTCGCAGGAATTGTTCTTATGAACGATGTCTTTGTCTAAAAAGTCCTTCCAGATTTTTTCGTCCTGAAGCACAAGACCCTCGGTAAGTATCATATTGCCGTCATTGTCAAGTATCGTATTAAGACCGAACAGGTCGTGATAAAACTGTTTTGATTTTTCGATATCCTTAACAACAATAAGGATGTTTTTTAGTTTCATTGAGCCATTCCTCCGGTTAATTGTATATTTTTGATCAGAAAAACAGGTTTAAGACGGTTTCACATACGTCTGATATATTCTGCTGCTGCTCTGCCTCTGAAACAAGCGCCGCTCTGCACTCGTCAGGGGAGCGAAGCTGCTTCTGACTGTGGTTTTCGTGATTGTGTTCCGGTTCGTCTTCCGGCTCCGTACCAAAGAAAAGCTCCAGAGCAAAATATGCGTCTTTGCCCTCTGAAAGCAGGGCGTTTCTTTCGCATACATCGTATGTCAGAACAGGGAGTAAAGCATCGCTAATCTCACTGATAGTTGCGCCCATGGTTTCAAGGAGTCCTTTTAAGGCTTTGCCTGTGTTTTTATCTCTGCCGGGCATATAGTAGGTGTCGTGCACGCAGCTTCCGAAAATGCCCCATTCCGCAAATTTTTCATAAAGAGAAACAACCTTTGCCTCAGGAACTGCCTCTTTGAATTTGTGCATATCAGAGGAGCTTGCAAAGATTACGACAGGGCTTCCTGCGGACTGCCAGTATTCTTTCAGGCGGTCATCGGATATATCGGCTATGAATATTGCGGTATCCGGTTTCTGCTGAACTGCCGCTTCATATGAGAATATCACCTGTTCGGGAAAAAACGCGCAAAGTTCAAGCCCCGGAAAAAAGGCGTATTCACAGGCAGTAAGACCGCCCGGTATTTTTATTAGTGTCTGGTCTGATGTTAATGGTTTCATATATATAACTCCGTTAATGTTTTCAGTACATTATATCAGCAATATGGCACCATATCCGTTCTGATGCGGTGGCAGATACACGACTGCTGATAAACATATGTCTTAAATAATCTAATCCTCTTTTAAAAAGTCTGCAATGGCATCTCTTAGAACGCTTGCCTGACTTGTATCTGTTTCCTTGCATTTGATTTTAAACTGCTCTACCAGCTCGCGCGGCAGTTCCGCCTGGACTTTGGCATACACCTTGTTGTTGTAACGGCGCTTTGCCGCCGTAGATGTTTTGGCTTTTGGTTTTGTCATTGCAATTACCTCCTGCATGTGGTATGATTTATATACAAAAGGCGAGACCGTTTAAAGCGGTTGCAAGAAATAACGATTAATAAATAACCGCCAAGCTCTCACACTATGGGCGGTTATTTGTTTTTATTAAAGGTCATCAGGACTAATCCCAATACCATCAATACTGTTGATAGTATTTCAAAATCAGTCATACTGTAATATTCCTTTCTGAAACGGCTAACCGCCTGTAAGTTCGCCTCTTGTATCGAGAATTGAACAAAACAGAAATTGCCTGTAATATCTTAACCTTTGCAGTTGCAGGCCTTTTCTGAATATGATATAATTTATATACAAAAGGCGAAACCGTTTAAAGCGGTTTGAGAAATTGGAAGTTTTTTGATAACCGTCAAGTTCCCAGCTTGGCGGTTATAATTTACTTGTGGTTATCCGCCTGAACCACTTCTGCTTGCCTATTGTATATCAGTATTATCAGTATTTGATTTAGTGTTTGAAAAGCTGGTGCTTTTCATTCTTGCAACAGCTTGTAGCTTATGATATAATTTGTATAGCAAAGAGAGAGGCCGAGCGGCTCACTCCCTAGCAGTTAATTTTGAAAATCAGAATAACCGCCATTGGTTGCAGCCTGGCGGTTATCTCCTTTTTTTGGTTTCCCATAAGAACTAATCCCAATACCATCAATATGATTGACAGCATTTCAAAATCGCTCATATGCAGATCCTTTCCGGGAGTAAACCGCTTTCGGCAGGCCCTTTGCATATGTATATTATACTTTACTCAATAGAGTATGTCAACATCCTTTTATACTGATACAAAACTGCAAAAGTACGGTACTGATTTGCTGACAAACAAAAAGTGTTGTTCTGCCAACACTTTTTTGCAGATACAGATGATACAATATAGGTTGACTGATTATATTGTTGTGCAAACACAGAGCAAAATGTTTTAAGATACATAAAGCTGGAATTGTGAAAAAACGGACTTTTGGAGGAGAAGAAGTGAACAGAAAATTATTTGGACTTATTATATTACTGGCAGTGACAGTGTGCGTATTTACAGGCTGCGGAGGCAGTACAAATGCAGGCGACGGTGAAACATGGGTCATAACAGATTCCTGCGGCAGAGATGTTGAAATACCTGCTGATATAGACAGAGTCGCACCGTCGGGATCTACTTCGGAGATGGTGCTTATGACTATTGCCCCGGAAAAACTGGTGGGCCTTTCAAGCACGCCGTCAAAGGAGCAGATGAAATATTATCCCGAGGATATGTGGACACTTCCCACCTTTGGACAGTTTTACGGCAGCAAGGCCAATCTGAATATGGAAGCGCTGATTGCGGCAGACCCGCAGATAATAATTGATATAGGGGACAAAAAAGAAACCCACAAGCACGATATGAACACAATACAGAAGCAGACGGGTATTCCTACAGTGTTTGTTGAGGCAACACTTGACACCTTCCCGCAGGCCTACAGAACTCTGGGCAAGATACTTGGCAAGGAGGAAGCGGGAGAAACCCTTGCGGCATATGTTGAGGATACGGCCCGCGAGGCAAGAGCAAACGCCGCGCTGATACCGGACAGCGAAAAACTGTCGGTATATTACGGCACAGGCTCGGCGGGACTTAATGCCAACGCTTCGGGTTCGATACAGTCAGACGTTATAGATGTAATCGGAGCCGTAAATGCGATACAGGTGCCCGAAGATGAGATAACAAACAGCGGCGGCGGCACTCTTGTAAATATGGAGGAGCTGTATATGGCAGACCCTGACGTTATAGTTCTGACTACAGGCGGACCGTACAATGATCTTGAGAAAAAATCCAGTGGCTGGTCGGTACTTAACGCTGTCAAATCCGGCAGCTATTATGAAATTCCGAATCTGCCTTACTGCTGGCTCAGCGGACCACCGTCAATAAACAGAGTAATCGGTATCTGGTGGCTTGGAAATCTGGTATATCCGGATATATATGATTACGATATGGTCGAAAAAGCAAAAGAATTCTATTCTCTTTTCTGGAATTATGATCTTACAGATAAAGAGGCTGAGGAACTGCTTGCAAACTCAACATTGAAATAGCGGAGGGAATTTTGATTAGAAGATTAAAAAGACAACTGTCAGTGATAGTGCTCTGTCTTATGCTTCTGCCTGCGGCAACGCTTACCTGCTACGGAGCGGGTACCGTTACCGATACAATAACCATCAAGGTGGGCTACTGGGGGATAGAACAAAGCGACTATGTGGAAAAAGCCACTTATCACTGGACAGAGCTTGATGACAATGTGGGCGGAGCCATGACGACTCACGAGGTGGCATATTCTTTCTACAGAGAGGGCGCAGACCACCGCTTCGGCACCGTAATAGACTCGGCGAGAGGCTTTTACATCGAGGACCTTATAGAATATGCGGGAGTGTCTCTTAGAGATATACAGAGCATATCTTTCTATACGGCTGACAAGGACATAGGGTATTTCACATCGTTTACATCAAGCGAACTGTTCAGAACCGAAAGATACTACTTCAACAATCTTGCAGGCTATCTGACGCCTGTCTGGAAAGATGAAACCAAAGAAAAAATGGAGGATGTTCTTCTTGACAGCAGGGCGTGGAACGACAAAAAAGTGGTAAAGCCAATGCTGGCGCTTGAGGACAGCTGGGCGACCTACGATGCAGGCACCGAAAACACCGGACCCAACTATACTTCAATGGGAACCGGCAACCGTTTCAGACTGCTTTTCGGACAGACAAGCCCGCAGGAGTCACGGACAAACCAGACTGCAAAATACGTGCACACTATGTATATAGCTCTCAAGGGAGTTCCCAAGGTAAAGCAGGAAAAGGTTGAGCTTTCACAGAAAGTGGGCGCGCATACAGTAACCTTTAACGTATCCACAGGTGATGCGGCTATGATACAGGAACTCATAGACAAGCTCAAATGGAGCTCAAGCGATGAGTCCATCCTGAAGATAAAGAACATTTCAATGCAGGCTGCAAACCAGTACAACGATGCAATCACAGTAACCATAGATTACGAAACTCTCAAAGCGGGAGAGGCATTTCTGACCGGATCCTATCTGGGTCTTTCCGTTGAGGGCGGTACCGTAGCTATGGGAGAGGGCGGCGGCACTGGTGACGGAAACGGCGATGCGTCAGGCTCGGGAAGCGGAGGAGATGCTGCCGAAAACGGTTCCGGCAATGCGGGAAGTGATAAAAACAAAGGTGACGAAAACGGCGGCGGACTTAAAGCCTATGTTTTAAATGATGATATAGCAAGGCTTCTGGCCCAGGTTGACGAGTCACAGTATGACCAGGCTGAAGTAAACGAAAACAGGCAGGAGCTTGGACTGATGCCGTTTATTGCAGTGGGCGCAGCCGGACTTATGGCGGCCGGAGCGGCGGCAGGTTACGTGGAATTTATAAGGAAGAGATAGGTGAAATAAATGACGATCTTAGGCAAAGTATTACATTCAATGACAAGTGTGCTGCAGATACCTGTAGTAATCATACTGATACTGTTTATTGCGGCAATTCTTGTTGCAATAGGCTGGATAATTTCAGAGTATATGAACGAGCACAAGCATATGCAGGTGCAGCTTCCAAAGCTGCTGGACGAGATAAGAGCAGGGGAGCAGCCCATTGAAGAAATAATTGGGACAAGCGGACTTCTCAAAACCCAGAAGGAAGCTCTCGTAGAGATAACAAAGCACAGTGACTTTAACAATCTGATGCTGGAGTCCCTTGCGGCAAACCTGCTGGAGAGAGAACAGGAAAGATACGACGCAAAGTTAAAGCCCACAGACCTTTTATCAAAGCTTGGGCCTATGTTCGGACTTCTTGGTACACTGATACCTTTAGGCCCCGGAATAATAGCGCTGGGACAGGGCGACACCATGACTTTGTCACAGTCGCTTATGACAGCCTTTGATACTACTATCGCAGGACTTATCGTTGCGGCCATAGCAATCGTTATATCCACCATCAGAAGAGGCTGGTACAATAACTATATGTCAGTCCTTGAAACCGTGATGGACTGCGTTGTGGAAATGGAGAAAAACAGCGATGATTAGAAAAGACAGAAGACGCAAAAACCGCTTTGCAGACGACAGCGACATAAATCCTTTAAACTATGCCGGAAATATGGCCGATGTAATGCTGGTACTGGCGATAGGTATAATGCTGGCTCTTATCATACACTGGAATGTAGATGTATCAACCACCGGCGGAGATGCCTCCTCCGAAAACGGTATGACGCTTGAAGCTCCGGGAGAGCAGATAAATAAGGATGATGCTGTTGAATTTGACGAAAGCGATATAGAGGAAAAAGAGCAGCCGGAGGATATGAACGGCGGCGGAATGAACAAGCTGGGTGAAGTTTACTATGATGCCGAAACCGGCAAATACTACGTTATAAAGAATGAGGAGTAGGAGGTTTTTATGTTCAGAAAGAAACTGTTTTCGCTGCTGCTTTGCGCAGCGCTGGTGCTGCAGATGGTATGCGTGCCGCAGGCGGCGGTATATGCAGACAGCGGCAAATGGGACGGCAGCGTTGATCTGACGTGGTATGAGGAGCAGGGAGGCAAAACTGCTTCAGACTACTATATTTCAACACCGGCAGAGCTTGCGGGACTTGCAGCTATGGTAAACGGCAAGGTCTCACAGGACTGCAAAAAGATTATAGGCAACAAAAAGCTCATTAAATGCACTAAGGTCGATAACTTTTCACTTACAGGTGTGCAGGGCGGCAATCAGTCAGATACCGTATATATAGGTACCAGCGAATATGATTTTATGGGCAAAACCATACATATTACAGCAGATCTTGATATGGGCGGCATATATAAAAACGGCAGATGGTCAGGACCTAACTGGACCCCTATAGGCGGCAAATTCCCTATGGACACAAGATCCTATCAGAAAGGTGAAACCAAAAACGTACAGACCATAGAGTCATTTTTTAACGGCATTTTAGACGGCGGCGGACACAAGATTGAGAACCTTTACTGCAACAGATATACAGACAAGGACTTCGGAAATTCAATGGCAATAGGCCTTGTGGGATATATAGCAGAGGACTATGACAAAAATCCGAGCAAGAAGCCTGAGGGCTTCCAGCCGGGAGTTAAAAATCTGACTCTCAGCGGATATGTATACGGCAGAAGAATGGTCGGCGGTATTGTCGGAAACGTGGGCGACCTTGAGGGCGGCGCAATTATAGAGAACTGCGGCAACCACGCGGATGTAAGAAGTACTGACTCAAGAGGCAGAGCCGGCATCGTAGGCAGAGGCTATATAGGCAAGATAGTAAACTGCTACAACACAGGTAACATAACAGGTTCATACCCTACCTCATCGGGCGGTATAATCGGTGAAAACGCAGGTATGGACATATACAACTGCTACAATACAGGAACAATAAATGTTGAGAATGCCAAGTACGGCAGAGGCATAGGCGGCCATGGTGACGGCTCATATACAGTTGCAAACTGCTACTATTTAGAGGGCTGCGACAATGACCCTGACTCAGAGGGCTACTACAAGGGAGTATCAACTTCAACCAGTGTAGATGTAAAATCAATGACAGCAGCTCAGATGAAAGGCGCGGATCTTTACAACGCTCTTAATATCTGCGGCAGCGCATTTGCGGCAGACACAGCCAGGATAAACAACGGCTATCCGGTGCTGTTCTTTGAAAGCAGCTCCTATGATGCTGCCAAAACCTGCAAGGTAACTGTAAATCAGGCGCAGGGAGGCACAATTACCGGAAGCGTTTCAGGCGAGGTACCTTACGGCAGCGTGATACATCTTTCGTATAAGGCTGACGGCGGATATACACTTGATACATATACTGCAGGCGGCAAACCTATATATGCAGACTACTATACGGTTACATCAGATGTGACTCTTTCTGCGGAATTTATTAAGCTTGAAAAGGGCAATGTGGAATTTAAAGCAGATGACAGCTGCAGCATTTCCGGCAAGAAAGCGGGAACCATATTAAGCGGCGGTGAAACCGTATATGTAAAGGACAGACAGATATTAAAGGGCGAGGGACTTTATCAGCTTGACGTTCTTACAGTTAAGGCTGTATTAAAAGACGGCGCAGTTCCTGAGGAAGATAACCTCGAATACACAGGAAAATTCGTATATACATATACATACGGTGACGGAAGCGCAGCTTCCAACGAATCGGGAGTACACAAGGTAACGACGGCAGTGTCAAAGGGACTGACAGTTACGGCAGAGCCTAAAACGCAGGAAAAGAAATGGACCTCTCTTGCGGATACGAGTTGGTACAGCTCATCAAAGAGCAGCTTTACAATCAAAACTGCTGGTCAGCTTGCAGGACTTGCATACCTTGTAAATACAAAGGGCTATACATTTAAGGGCAAGACCGTAAAGCTTGCAAATGATATATCGCTGAAAAACAATGACGGTACAGATGGTATCAGATACTGGAACAGCATAGGTTCATCAAGCGAAAAATGCTTCAGAGGCACATTTGACGGACAGGGTCATACGGTAACGGCAATGAAGGCAAAGACAGACGGCAGCTATTCGGGCCTGTTCGGATATGTATACGGCGGCACAGTAAAAAACGTCACAGTAAAAGGCACATCAGAGTCGCTGGGAAGCGCGGCAGGTATTGCGGCTTACGGTGACAGCGCCAAAATAACGGGCTGCACAAGTTATGTAACAGTTACGGCAAAGGGCAGCAACGCAGGCGGTATTACAGCCAGAACAAAGGATGGCACAGCCATATCAGACTGCATCAACAGGGGCAGTGTGACGGCTACAGGCAGCAATGCAGGCGGCATAGCAGGTGAAACAACAGTTAAAAAGGACAGCATTAAAACCTCTGCAAACTACGGAGCGGTTCATGCAGACTCTGCTGCGGCAGGCGGCATCACAGGCAAAGCTACAGGCTGCATCAGTTCATCCGCAAACTACGGAGAGATAACTGCCGCAAACTATGCGGGCGGACTTGCAGGCCACACTACAGGCTGGGAAATCCCCGCAGTAAAGAATTCATACAATCAGGGCAACGTTTCGGCAGACAATACTGCGGGCGGACTTGCAGGATTTGCTCAGAACATAGAGCTGTATAACTGTTATAACACAGGTGAGATAAACGGAGCGCAGAAAGGCGCTGTTGCGGGCAATTTCAACATATCAATAAACAACAGCGCAGACAGGACATACTATATCAATGATGCAGATGCTTTTGGAAACCAGTCGCAGGTTAAAGGCCACGAATATGTGACAGTGACAGGCAAAACCGCAGACTCAATGAAAGGCAGCAGCTTTGCGGCAGCTCTTAACAAGAACGCAAAAGGCATGTTTGCAGGCAAAACAGGAGATTTCCCTGTACTGAGCCATATAGAGAAAAAGACAGTTTACACAGTAACCTACACAGGAGATTATACGGGAACTGAAACCGTATATTCGGGAGAAAGTGTAGAGCTTCCAAAGGCTCCTGCCGGCAGAGCATACATATTCAAAAGGGACGGCAAGGACTGGAACGGCAAGAACATAAAAGGCAATGTGACAGTTTCCGTAAGTGAAAAAGATGCTGTATATACGGCGTTTCTCAGAGCAGACGGTAAAACAATCAGGGAGATATCTTTTACCGGAGGGACAAGTTCTCTGACACTTCCGTCAGTACCTGTCAAAAACGGAAATGACGGAGTCTGGGCAAAATATGATCTCAGCAGAGGAAATACATCAATAAACGCACTGTATTCAAAGAAATACACAATGGGCGATGTAACGCTTACAAGCGGCTATTACTATATCGATCCGTCAGCAACAGGCACAATAACAGTAAACGGCAGGGTTACCCTTGACGGCGACGGACAGTCACTTACAGGCCTTAGCATATATGCTTCAAAGGACTCTGCTGTTACAGTTAAGGACGTTAACATCAACAATCCTGCAACAGTTATAACACTTGACAGTGCAGAGCTTAAAATTGAGGGAGAAAACAACTTCATAGACAGCTGCACAGAAAGCGGCAACAAGAACCCTTGCATTATGGTTAAGGGTACCTCATACATCAGCGGAAGCGGCAGTCTGTACGGCAAGTCAGGCCTTGGCAACTATGCAATGCAGCTTGCAAAGGGCAGCACAGTTGTTCAGAAGTCGGCGACAGTCAAACTGTTTGATGACGAGAGAACCGGCGGACCGGGAGGCATAGTGAACGGAATAAACGGCAGTGTCAGAATGCAGGGAGGCACATTTGCGGCAGTTTCGGATACAAATAAAATCCATGCGCTGTACGTTAAGAACCTGACTGTAACAGGAGGAAATGTGCTTATCTGTGCAAACGATGCGGACGAGAGGAAGAACAAGTCAACCTACGGCTCCGCACTTTACTGCAAGTCAATGAAAGTGACAGGAGGAAGCCTCAAGGTCTGCTCCAAAATACACGAAACCGAAAAAACTTTCGTAAGAGACAGCAGGGCTATAGTGTGCAAAGCATTTACAAAGAACTATTACAGAGTAAAGGTTAAACTTCCTAAGAACAGTAATACTGTAAAGGTTGACGGCAAAACAGTATACAAGGGAGCAGGCTATACAGTAAGTTTTGATTCTGTTTCACATACATATACAGATAAAAAAGATAAATATGCGTATATCTGGGTTAAAAAAGGAACACACAAGATATCCGTAAACGGCAAGGTTAAAAAAGTAACAAAATCTGAGGTGATTTAATGAAAGGCAAACATATTCTTATCTATGGAGAAAGAGGCAGCGGCAAGACGGATATAATCGACAGGATTACAGAGCAGTGCACTGTTCCCGTATACGGCTTCTGTACCAGAATAGTAAAAGACAGAGAGGACGGGTATCATGAAATATATATATATCCGGCAGGCAGGGCAGATGGTCATATGAGCAGTGAAAATTATGTGGCCGCCTGCAACACAAAAGACAGAACCGTAAACCTTGAGGCATTTCGTATACTGGGAATGAAATATCTTGAAGCTGCAGAAGACGGTATCGTTATTATGGATGAGATAGGATTTATGGAAGAAGCTGTCCCGGAATTCTGCCGGGCGGTGCTTGCTCATCTCGACGGCGATATACCTGTACTGGCCTCCGTAAAAGGAGGCAAACAGTCTGATTTTATTGACAGCGTCCTGAATCATCCGAAAGCAGAGGTTTTTCATTTAGACGGTGGCAACAAAGAGCAGATTTATGATAAAATACTGTCATGTGTTTTAGAATGGAATAACAATCTGAAGAAGGAAAACAGTAATATTTGATGAAAACAGCAGAAAAAACAAAGAAATTTAAAATAAAATTCACAATACTTGTTGTGATATTCACAGTAGTGTTTTTCGGCTCATTCATGCTGGGAAGATACCCTGTAAGCCCACCGGAGCTTATGAAGATCATTCTGTCGGGGATAATTGATATACCGCAGAGCTGGCCGGATGCCGCAGAGAATGTAATATTTCAGATAAGGTTGCCGAGAGTGCTGGCCGCCGCAATTATAGGGGCGGCATTATCAATTGCGGGAGTATCCTATCAGGGAATGTTTCAGAACCCCATGGTATCTCCGGATATTCTGGGCGCAAGCTCCGGCGCAGGCTTTGGAGCAGCCCTTGCGATACTTCTGGGCGCAGGCTATATGGGTATATCGGTGGCGGCATTTCTGTTTGGACTTGCAGCCGTAATGCTGGCCTATGGCATCAGCAGGGTCAGCAGGATAAATGCCACACTGGCTATGATACTGGCGGGAATGATGATAGGCTCGCTGTTTACCTCATGCACTTCCTTTGTAAAGCTGGTTGCAGATACGGAGCAGACACTGCCTGCAATCACATACTGGCTGATGGGAAGCCTTGTTTCAATCAAGCCTCAGGATGTGGCTTTTGCCATAGTTCCGATTATAGCAGGCTCTGTCCCTCTGTTCCTGCTCAAATGGAGAATGAACCTGCTTACAGTGGGTGAGGAAGAAGCGCAGGCCATGGGAATTAATACCAGAGCTTTGAGGCTTGTAGTGATTGTGTGCGCTACGCTTCTTACGGCGTCAAGCGTTGCCATAAGCGGTATGATAGGCTGGGTGGGGCTTGTAATCCCGCATTTCTGCAGAATGATTTTCGGGTATGACTACAGAAAGATAATACCGGCATCTGCATTGTTTGGCGCAACGTTTCTTATGGTGGTTGACAATATTGCGAGGCTGGCTACTACGGCGGAAATTCCGTTGGGAATACTTACATCATTTGTAGGCGCCCCTATATTTGTATACCTTATACTGAAAGGGGGAACAAGCCGTGAGAATTAGAACAAAAGAGCTGTGTTTCTCATATGGCACCACTCAGGTGCTCAAAAATATGGACTTCAGAGCCCACGAAAGCAGCCTTGTTGCTGTGATAGGACCAAACGGCGCGGGCAAAAGTACGCTGTTTCGCTGCATTCTGGGATTTCTCAAGGGCTACAGCGGCACCATCCTTATAGATAATCAGGACATTAAGGAAATGAGCAGAACTGAAATTGCAAGAAAGATTGCATATATTCCTCAGACAACGGTTCCGGTATTCAATTATGATGTAATAGATATTGTGCTTATGGGAACTACAGGCAGCCTGAAGCTTTTAGAGTCTCCGGGGAAAGAGCAGATAGAAGCGGCCGAAAGGGCGCTTGATGAGCTTGGTATAGGATATCTCAGAAACAGAGGCTTTGGCAGAATTTCAGGCGGTGAAAGACAGCTTGTGCTGGTGGCAAGAGCACTGGTGCAGAATGCTAAAATTCTCATAATGGACGAGCCTACTGCCAATCTGGACTATGGCAATCAGTACAGGGTAATGGCAAAGATCAAAGAGCTTGCGGCAGGCGGGTATACGATTATACTGTCAACACATAACCCTGAACACGCGCTGCTGTTTGCAGACAAATCCTTTGTAATTCAGAAGGGCGAGTTTGTGGCTGCGGGGTCCTCTGCAGAGGTTCTTAATGAAGAAATGATGCGCAGACTCTACGGAGTTGATGTCAGAATTCTTACAACTGAAATTAATGAAGAGGAAGCCAGAGTGTTTGTACCGGTTGGGACAAGCGCAAGGGATAAGTAATAGAAAATACTGAGACTGAAAGAATTACAGGTATAGCAGAAACTGTGAAGCGGTTGCTAAAAAAATGGTGGTAAAAGGGGTTTACAGAGGATATAATATAAATAAGGCAAGCCTGTCTGCGCACTTTTTAAGCAAATACAGTGGCAAAACGTATGTAAGAAATAACTCAAGTATTCTTAACAATTGCAAAAAAAAGTGCGCAGACAGGCTTGATTACTAACTGATATCAAGACTCCTTTGCGCAACGGCAGGCAGTAAAATCGCTTTTGCTACCCTAACGCCCTTACCGGCAGCAGGTGTCGTATAAGGGTCGGAGATGTATTCAATTGCTTTATCCTATTGTAAGTCTGTTATGGTCTGTTTGTCAATAGGGAAGTTGTTTTTTTGTGTAAGTAGCGTTTTTTTAATGTTCAGGGATAACAAATATGCTGTAAAGAAATGACTGATTATATAAAAATATATGAGAGTGTTGACAAGAATTACTGAAGTAATGTATAATTATTAAAATATTAAGCGAATAAATACTCCGATTTTCACATGACACAAGGTGCCGGTGAAAACGTAAGGGTATCGGGAGTGATCCTGATGCCTGCCATTGTTGCAAAGGAGACATTAACCCTATATGGAGGGATAATGCTGCTTTGCTATTTTTTTGGAAAGGAAGCGTTGGTTAAATGAAAAGACTCAAATTTAACAAAACAAAATGCATAGGGTGTCAGCTTTGTGCACAGGTGTGCTCTGCATACAAAGAGGGGGAATACATTCCTTCAAAAGCCAGAATAGCTATAGAGACATATTATGACAAGGGAGTACTTAAATACAAGGACGATTATTGTATTTTATGCGGCATCTGCAAAAAAGCCTGTCCTGTAGATGCTATTTCTCTTACAGACCATATTGAAGTTGATTTTGATAAGTGCATAGGCTGCGGTATCTGTGCAGAGAAATGCCCTAAACATGTTGTAAAAATCAGAGAAGAAAAAGCATATATCTGCGATACATGCAAAGGTGATCCTAAATGCATTAAAACATGTCCGCAGAATGCTTTGACTTTTGAATAGGCAAAGGAGGTAACTGAAATGACAATGTTAGGATATCAGAATAATATATTAAGAGTAAACTTAACAGATAAAAAGGCCTCCACAGAGCCGCTGCGTATGGATTTTGCAGAAAAATACATAGGCTCAAAAGGTCTTGCTATCAGATATATGTATGAAGAACTGAAGCCGGGTATAGATGCGCTTGGAGAAGAAAACAAACTGTTTCTGACAACAGGGCCTCTTACGGGAACTCCTGCACCTTGCTCAGGTAAACTTTCTGTAGCTGCAAAATCACCGGCAACAGGAACAATGAATGACTGCTCCATCGGCGGTCATGTGGGAATAAGAATCAAGTATGCCGGATATGATATGATTATATTTGAAGGCATTGCAGATAAGCCTTGTTATATTGTGATCGAAGACGACAAAGTTGAGTTTGTTGATGCTTCAGAATTATGGGGACTTGGATCTCATGAAGCAGAAGCTATATTAGCAGAGAAATACGGCATAGAATACAGCATTATGTCAATAGGTCCTGCGGGTGAGAATCTTTCCAACATGGCATGTATCAACTCTGACTACTACAGACAGGCAGGACGAGGCGGCATAGGCGCCGTAATGGGTTCCAAAAAAATAAAAGCGATTCTGATCAAAGGAACAAAGGGTGTAAAAGTTCCTGATATCAAAAAAGCCACAGACAGAATACTGGAAATTCTTCACGAAGATGTTCTGCAGGAGGATAATACATTCGTATATGATACCGGAACAACTGCATTCCTTGAAGCCTGCGGCGATGGCGGAATTGTTCCTTACAAGAATTTCTCAGGCGCAAATGATCCTGAGTGGGAAAAATACAACGGCGATGTGCTTATGAAGTACAGAGAAGGCAAACGAGGTTGCGGAAGCTGCGGACTTGGCTGCGGTAACTTCCTCAAGATAGGGAATGCTGTCTGCGAAGGCCCTGAATATGAAACAATAGCTGTTGCAGGTCCTAACGCAGGTATTACAGATCCTGAGCATATAGTTAAATTCAATGAAGTATGCGACAATATGGGCCTTGATACAATCAGTACGGGAGATACTATTGTATGGGCAATGGAAATGACCGAAAAAGGTCTTTATGATTTTGACATCAGATTCGGCGAAGCTGATAAGATGATAAAAATGGTGGAGATGATTGCAAGACAGGAAGGCGTTGGAGCAGATCTGAGCAGAGGAGTTAAATATGCTTCTGAGAAATATGGCGGTACTGATTTTGCAATGCAGGTTAAGGGACTTGAATTCCCTCAGTATGAACCGCGCGGTTCATGGGGAATGTCACTTTCATATGCGGTGTCCGACAGAGGAGCTTGTCATATGAGAGCTTATGCACCTAATGAAGAGGTATTTGCGGCATCAATTCCTCCGTATACTTCAGAAGGCAAGGGACAGATGGTATATAATCTGGGAGAGTTTAATGCAGTTAAGTTCTCATTATGTATCTGTGACTTCTGGGGAACAATCAGCTATGATATTATGGCGGAGATGCTGACACTGGTTACAGGCAGACAGTGGACTGCTGATGAAATGGGTGAAGTAGGAAGAAGAGTTCTAAATATAGGCAGAGCCTTCAACCAGAGAGAAGGCTTTAACAGAGCCCACGATACTATTCCTAAGAGACTCGTAAAGGATGCTCTTGGAGGAGAAGGTCCTGCAGCAGGTCAGAAAATACCTCAGGAAGCATTTGAAGATATGCTTGACCAGTATTATGAAGTAATGGGCTGGGACAAAAACGGAATGATGCCTGAAGAACTGATTCAGTCGATTCTGTAAATACAGCATTATACAAGGGCTTCGTCTTTTGATGAGGCCCTTAAAATTTTAATGGTCAAAAATTCTGCAATGCTGTATAATCAAAATATATACAGTGGAGGTTTGAAATGAAGGTAACAATAAGACTTAGAGGAACACTTAAGAAATATTTCGGAGATGACTTCGAGAGAACTGTAGAGGTTCCGGAAGGCTGCACATGTGATCAGGCATTACAGGCGGCAGGACTTAATTACAGAGAAATAAAAAACTTCGGGTTTGTTTCCATCAATAACAAAAGAGTTATGATTGATGACAGACTTAATGACGGAGATCTGCTCAAAGCATTCTCTAAGGTTTCGGGAGGCTGACATAATGAAAAAATTAAAAATTACAGGTCTTGCGATATATGAAGCAAAGGGAGCGCCGGGAATACATAAAGAAAAGCTCAGACTTGAAGCAGATCGGGGAATTGAAGGCGATATGTACGCCAGAGGCGGGGACAGACAGCTTACAATTGCAGATACAAGGCTTGAGACTTGTCCCGAAGAACTTGTAATAGGGAAGCTTTGCGGCAGGAAATTTAAAGCCAACATCCTTGCAGACAATATTCTGGAAGCAGATATCAGTGCGGGAGACGTGTTTGCAGTAGGAGATGCGGTTATAGAAATTTCGGCAGCTCAAAAAGAATGTTTTCCGGATTCCTGCGAAATAGCGGCAGAGGGAGATGTATGCGCATTAAAAACCGGAAGCCTTTTTGCAAGAGTATTGAAATCGGGAGAAATTCATATTGGAGATTGTTTTGAAAAGAAGTAGACTGCGGGGGCTGTGAGAATATGGAAAAAAGATATGCGAGGAACAGAAATACGATATCCGAAGAAGAAAACAGGCAACTTAAAAATTCAAAAGTATGTGTGGCCGGCTGCGGAGGAATCGGCGGAGGGCTGATCGAGAGCCTTGTTCGCATAGGAGTAGGACATATCACCGCTGTAGACGGCGACGTGTTTGACGAAACAAACCTTAATCGGCAGGTATTGTCAAATGAACTTAATCTCGGCAGACCCAAAGCGCTTGAAGCGGCAGCTCAGATGAAGGAAATAAATTCAGAGGCTGAAATAAATCCTGTATATGAATTTATTACTGAGGATAATGTTAACGAAATTGTAAGAGGACATGATGTGGTGGCAGATGCGCTGGATAATATAACTGCCAGAAAACTGCTGGAGAAAGCCTGCAGGGAAGAAAATATCCCTCTTGTTCATGGGGCGATAGCAGGCTGGAACGGACAGGTTTCGGTTATTATGCCGGGAGATAATCTTATAAGCAGCCTGTATTATGATTGTGAGGACAGAGGAGAAGAGACTGAGACCGGAAACCCTTCGTTTACACCCGCAGTTGTTTCTGCGATAGAGGCGGCAGAGGTGATAAAGATACTTCTCAAAAAACAGGGCGCCCTCAAAAGCAGTATGCTGATGATTGACCTGCTAAACCATCAGTACGATGTAGTCGAGTTCTAGTACTAACTTGCTGAAACACAAAAAATAATAGTTATAATACTATAAGAGATTGAGTTATATCGCATATTTTGATATAATCAGTACAGAATTAAATAATATTTTTCGAGCTGGAAGGTCTAAGGCCAAGCTATGACCGGCAGCCGTTAGGGTATGTTTGGAAACTGACATGCCTCCCATTTGGAAAGAAAAAGCATTATACCACGTTTATATATTTACGCTAACAGTTGGCTTTCTTTCAGGAGAGCCAATTTTTTTTAGAGTTGTATATTGATGTGCTCTATGCTTTTTTGATGGAAAAACAGGAGGAAATTATGAAAACACAGACATTATTACACAAATCAGCAAGATTCATTGCAGTTGTAATGAGCATAATGGTAATGACAGCTATGATGCCTATGCTGTATGCAGGCAATGCAGTCTATGCTGATGATACTGCAGTGGCAGCATCGCAGGAAACAGCTTTTACATTAGACGGTAAAGCCTATACGAGAGACCAGATAACCGCAATGGAGAGCAAAGAAGCAAGCTTCACATATAATACGAAGAAAGGTGAAGTTACTGATTATGTTAAAGGCGTTTCCATCGCAGAGCTTCTCAAAGGTTATGGTGACGCAGACGTTGTTACTTTTTCAACAGCAGACAATTATACGGTAGAAGCAAGCGGCAAAACAGTTAAAGAGCTTGCAGACAGCAACTATATTCTTGCCTATGCAGCAGGTGCAAGCGCAGCAGAGATGAAAGACATCTATAACACTGCAAAAGGCGATGATACTGTATTCGGATATTTTACTCTGTATGGAGATAATGACAAGCCTGCAAAGATGGTTAACAGCATCACAGTTAAAAAAGCAGAGGTTAAGCTTACAAAACCTGTTATAAAGACAGCAGCAAAAAAGGGCAAGGCATCTGTTAAATGGGCGAAGGTTGAGAATGCTGACAAGTATGTTGTTTACAGAGCAGTAAAGAAAAACGGCAAATACACAAAGAAAACAACTACAGCCAGGACTTCATATGCTGATAAGACTGTAAAGAAAGGCAAGACTTACTACTACAAGGTTAAAGCATATAATACCGACACTAAAACATACAGTAAGTTTTCAGCAGTTAAAGCTGTAAAGATAAAATAAAACAGTGATAATGCAAGGTGTTCTTTTTCAGGACACCTTGCAAAGCTATAACAGGGGATAGAAATGTTACAGGCAGCAAAGAACAGACAGGTGATATTAAATATTGTTCTTATTTTAATACTGATAATACTGATACTGGTATGCCTTTGCGCAGGCAAATATTCTGTCAGTGTTTTGGACTGCCTGAAAATCCTGACCGGAAACAGTATGGCAGCAGATCCTATGGATGCGAATATTATTCTGGGAGTCAGACTGCCCAGAGTTCTTGCAGCAGTTGTGACCGGTGGGGCTCTGGCACTTTCGGGGGCGGCTTATCAGGGTATTTTTAAAAACCCTCTGGTTTCCCCGGAATTTCTGGGAGTGTCTTCGGGAGCCTGTGTAGGAGCGGCAGTTGCGATCCTTTTTGCTTTCTCTGCTGCGGCAATACAGATAAGCGCCTTTGCGGGAGGTATAGTTGCTGTGGGTCTTACGGTGACGATTCCAAAGCTTATCAGAAGTGATTCCAATCTGATGCTTGTGCTTTCGGGTATTATAGTGAGCGGTGCCATGTCATCGGTGCTGGGCTTTATAAAATATATAGCGGATCCCGATACTCAGCTTGCGGCAATTACCTACTGGCAGATGGGAAGCTTTGCATATATTGATATGAAAAACCTGCTGGGAATACTCCCTTTTGTTGTAATTGCAGCGGTAGTCCTTATAGCTATGTCATGGTGGATCAATATTCTTTCCCTTGGTGAAAACGAAGCCAGAAGCCTTGGCGCAGATGTAAAAATGATAAGAGGTATATGTATAGTATGCGCAACAGTACTTACCGCAGGAACTGTATGTCTTTCAGGAACTATAGGCTGGGTAGGTCTTGTGATTCCGCATCTTGGAAGAATGCTGGCGGGGCATAATAATATAAGGCTTTTGCCGGCAGCTGGGCTTATCGGCGGGATTTTTCTTCTGCTGGTGGATACGGTTACGAGAATTACAGGGCCGGCAGAAATGCCGATAAGTATTCTGACAGGAATTATAGGCGCGCCTTTTTATGCGTGGCTTTTGTACAAGCAGAGGAACAGACTCAGATGATATATGAGATAAAAAACCTTACATTTACATATCCGGGAACAGAAAAGAAAATTCTCGATAATATTTCACTGTCATTGAGAAAAGGTGAGGTGATGTGTATACTGGGACCAAACGGAGCGGGCAAGACTACTCTTCTTAACTGTATGGCAGGACTGCTTGTTCCGCAGGCCGGCGAAATCAGTTTATGCGGCAGGAATATAAACGAAATGTCCGGAAAAGAAATCGCAGCGGCAGCAGGATATGTTCCTCAGCTGCATACGCCTGCTTTTGATTATACTGTGGCTGATTTTGTGCTTATGGGAAGTGCTCCCCGAGTAGGAATGTTTGCAAAACCAAAAGAATCAGAAACAATCAGGGCATATGATGCTTTAGCCCGAATGGGAATAGCTCATCTTGCAGACAGATCATATATGGAGATAAGCGGTGGCGAACGGCAGCAGGCGCTTATTGCCAGAGCGATAGTGCAGGAACCGGAGGTTATACTGTTTGACGAGCCTACGGCGCACCTTGATTATGGCAATCAGCATAGAGTACTGAAACTGATAAATGAAATGTCCGAGCAGGGATTTTCAATTGTAATAACAACACACAATCCTGATCATGCGCTCCTTCTTGATGACTGTGTGGCAATAGTAGAAAAAAATGGCAGAATTACAAGCGGAAAAAGCAGAGAGATATTAACAGAAGAAAATCTTTGCCGGATATATGGCATAGATTTAAAACTCATGTACATAGAACAGCTGAACAGATGCTGCTGTCTTGTACCGGGAATATAACAGAAACAGATGAAACGATATATAAATATAATACTGATAATAAGCATTTTAATAACAGGACTCAGCAGCTGCGGCGTACAGAGCAGCAATAATATAGAGGCAGGAACTGTAGTTCGGGAGACCGGAGAAGCTATTACAATTATTGATCAGGCAGGGCGAGAGGTTACAGTTTCGAAAAATCCGGACAGTATAGCATTATGCTACAGAGTGGTCATAAGATTTCTTCTCAATCTGGAACTGGGAGAAAAAATAACAGGAATAGGTAAATCCGAAGCTTTTCTTGAAGAAGTTTGTCCGGAACTTAAGGAAGCCGCATGTGTAGGACAGGGCATAGCCGATATAGAGGCATTAGCAGAGCTTGCTCCTGATTTGTTTATTCATAAGGCAGACGATATTAAAACACTGGAAGCAGTAACAGCCCTTGGAATACCGGCACTGGGAATAACTGTTGAAACGCCTGAAGACATGAAAACAGCTCTCAGAATACTCGGCTGTGTGTGTGACAGGCAGCAAAAGGCTGAAACTCTTATAGATTATTATGATAACAAGCTGGAAAGCTTTGAGAGGCTTACAGAGAATATAGATAAGGACAGCAGAAAAACAGCAATCATGATGGGAACCTCCGTTGGAGATGTTGCAAACGGTAATATGCTGCAGAGTGAAATGATACAGAGAGCAGGCGGAATTAATCCTGCTGCAGAGCTTAAATCATCAGAACTCTGGCCGACGGCAGGAACCGAGCAGATTTTTAAATGGAATCCTGATTATATATTTATTACAAACAGCGAAAGCTCAAAATACAGCCCGGAGGATATACTGGACAATCCGGCATGGTCTGAAATAAATGCCGTAAAGACAGGCGACGTGTATATTATGCCGGCAGAGTATGATTCATGGGAATTTCCGGGAATAGTAAGTGTTCTTGGTACAGAGTATATCATGAAAACAATGTATCCTGATCTTGTAACTGATAAGCAGCTTGAAATGGATGCAAAAGAGCTTTATAAACTTGCCTATGGCAAAGTATTTACAAGGGAAGAACTGGGCTATTAGGAGATGGAATATGATTAAGAAGCTTCTGGCAGGTCTGCTGGCAATAATGATAATATGCAGTCCCCTGTTAATATTTCCATATGAGTCTTTCGGACAGACTGCCGGAGATACACTTACAGTCAGAGTCGGCTACTGGGGTGAGGACGGAGATTACAGAGTTAAAGCACAGCTTACAAAACAGCAGCTCGAAGCCTTACCGCAGCAGACTAATTTCTATACCAATATGACAAGAGTCGGTACAATAATGGCGACTGTGGGCAGAGGACCTGTGCTTTCGGATGTAATTAATGCGGCCGGAATTGATATCGGTTCGGTAAGAATGATACATCTTAGGACAACCGATGCCGGAGGCAGGGTGAACAACTGGTTTTTAGATTTCAAGGCCGACAAATATATAGGCAGTACATTGTATTACTATCCGAACATTATTGATAACTGGGAGATACTTGGTGAAAGACTGGGCAAACCTCTTGAAGGCGCTCTGGAGGGCAGGAGTAAGGTGGATACAATACTGGCAATTGAAAGCTACAGTACCAAGGTGCCCTCGAAAGCAAAAGAGATAAATGCTTCGCAGATGAATGAAGAGGACAGCTACAGGCTGTGTGCGGGGCAGAGTCTTCTTACAGAAGGAAAGGAGACTTCAGATGTCAGCTCCAATGAATCTGCAAAGTGGATATTCGGAATAGATGTTACGCTGTGGGGTTCGCCAGAAGATGCGACAGGACTTGAAATCAGTCTTGATGATCCGGATATTATGGTGGGAAGCACCAGAAAAATAGGAGCGGTTGTCAGAGGACAGGAATTGTTTGAGGACAAGGTAAGCGGCAGGCTTAAATGGACAAGCAGCAATGAAAAGATTGCCGTTGTAGATGATGAGGGAAATGTAACCATACTCAAAGAAGGAACAGTTACCATTACGGCTACAACAGAAAACGGGATAAGCAGATCGGTTACTATTAACGGAACCGCTGATCCTGATAAAAAACCTATACAAAACAGTCGGGCTGACAGGGATAAGCGTACAGTAAAAGTCAGTGGTGTGACTGCAATGGAAATATATATAGGTGAAAAGACAGGAGCAAAAGAACAGCGGCCTGAAATGGCAGAGAATGCTTCAGCGCTTGATGCCCGCAAGGCTGACAGGAAAGCCTGTGCTGCGGCAGGAATATGCGCATCGGCGGTGTTTGCTTCAGGTATAGTTTTAAGAATTGCACGTTATCGCAGGGAGGTATAGATAAACAATGTTTTCAGATGCAGTAAAAGAAGTTTTAAGAGCTGTTTCAGGCGCTCTGCAGATACCCACAATAGTCATACTCCTGATACTGATTGCAGTAACGGTTGTAATGCTGGGGAGTATAATAGGAGAATTCTTCACCGAAAGAAAACAGTTAAAAGTCAGAATTCCTCTGCTTATAGATGATATTCAGGGGATATCGGCAAAAGAAACGGGTGCTATAATTGAGGCAAGCGGGCTTCTGAAAAGACAGAAAAAAGCCATAGGAGAGCTTCTGTCAAGAACAGCAATTCCTGAAGCAGAGAGAGAGGCTCTGGCAAGACAGCTCATATTTGAAGAGCAGGCTCATTATGACAGGATATCAAGAATAACAGATCTTGTAGCCAAAATAGCACCGATGTTCGGACTTATGGGGACATTGATTCCTCTTGGCCCGGGGCTTATTGCGCTTGGGCAGGGTGACACTAAAACCCTGTCATCTTCACTTCTGATTGCTTTTGATACAACAGTGGCAGGCCTGATAAGCGCTGCCGTAAGCTATATTATATCCTCAGTAAGAAACAGATGGTATGAGGAATATATGGTAAATCTCGAAACTGTCATGGAGTGTATTCTTGAGGAGCAGAACAGGGAGATAACAGATGAAAATTGACAGAAAAACAGGCAGGCTGCGTGTTGCCAGAAAAAAAGAAAGCTTTAATCCTATGGATGGCATGGCGAATCTTGCCGATGTAATGCTTGTATTTGCCTGCGGACTTCTTATAGCCCTTATAGCAAGCTGGAATGTTGATATAAGCAGTACGATAAAACCTGAAAACAGATATGAGATAGAGAAGGCCGACGGAGCGCAGAAAACGATTGAAACCGAGACTGACATGGAGGAGATGGGGACTGTATACAAGGATCCTCAGACCGGAAAATACTATATAGTTGAGGACAGATAAATGAAAAAAATTGTTATTTTATTAGTCACAGCAATGCTGCTGTACATGTGCTCCTGCGGGACTGACGACATAGATATTTCAGGCTATTCAGATGCAGAGATTGTGCTTGAGGGCATCAGCGATGAGACTGCTGCTGTTACTGTTAAGCAGCTTAAAGCTATGGACTGTCATACAATTAAAACAGAAAGCACAAGTGACAAGATCGGAGTTGTAAAAGCAACAGGAGTGTGGCTTTCAGATGTTCTGTCGGAGTATGGGCTTGAGCAGGGAGATTTCAGCCGTATCACTATATACGGAACCGATGAATACAGCGCGCCGCTTTACAAGGATTTTCTCAAAGAAAACAGAATAATGCTTGCCTTTGGGATTGACGGACAGCCGCTCGATGAGGACTCGGCTCCTGTTAGAATTATAATCCCCGAATCAGACTCTGCATACTGGACGCGTATGGTTAACAGGATTAAATTTGAAAAATAGGTGATCAGAATGAAAAAATATATTTTTAAAGCAGTAATAATGCTGATGGCGCTTACGGGAGCATTTATTTCCGCAACTGCCGTCTGCAGTGCTGACGACGGATTTGTACCGGCAGTACGTGTTGTTTATGAGGGAACCGTCAAAGCAGAATTCTCAGAGACACAGCTTAATTCTCTGCCGGCAGAGAGCGTGACATATTCTGCACGCAACCATATGGGCAACAGCCGCATATATAAAGGGCAGGGGCCTTCGGTTCTTGCGATTATCAGGAAGGCAGGAATAGATACAGATAAAATCCCTGATGACAGAGAAATAATTATCAAAGCGGTAGACGGCTACAGTGTTAAGCTGACAAAGAAACAGCTTACAGAGGCAAGATACTGCTATTCTGACAAAGAAGGTCAGACAAAGACTATAGTCCCTGCAATATTTGATATAACTAAGAGAGGAGAGGGAACTCTGTGCATAGGTCAGATTGCTCCGACTGAACAGAATTATCCTGCCTTTGTATCCTATGTTGCGTATACGGACAGTGACGGCAAAACAGGAGAAATCAATATAACATCAGAGACTGCTTCAAAGGCTCCGAAGCCTGCAATCGAAAAAAAGACAAAGACAATTGAATGGGGCAGACAAGTTGATTTTTCACTGAAGGATTTCGGCAAGTGGGACAAGATATATTATACAACAGACGGCAGTGTGCCGGATTATAATTCGGAAATATATAACTATGATACTTTTAGCATTCCTGCAGTATGCAGAGACCTGAAAGTGCCTGAGGGAGTGTCCTCGTTTACAGTTAAGGCGGTAACTGCAGCCTTTGGCAAAACGGACAGTGATACTGTAACCTATAAGTACAAGGTGGTTCCGCCAGCTGTTAAAGGGATTAAGGCCACTGCAGGAAGAACCGTAAAAATATCATGGAAAAAACTCAACGGTGCGGACGGCTATTATATATACAGAGCGGACAAAAAAACCGGCAGCTATAAAAAGATAGGAAGCGTGAAAAACGTAAAAACCACTGTATATAAAGACAAAAATGCCCGAAAGGGCAAAACCTGCTACTATAAGGTTAAAGCCTATAAAGGTAAGAATATCGGAAGTTTTTCAAAGCCTGCAAAGGCCGGAATAAAATAACGATTTGTATCCCGGAAAAGCATCCGGTACAGATAAATAACTTAATATTTTTCGAGCTGGAAGGTCTAAGGCTATGCTATGATCGGCAGCCGATGGGTATGAACGGAAACGTTTGTGCCTCCCGTTTGGAAAGAAAAGCATTGTGTTACATATATTAAGAGCAGAGCGGTTTTCTTTGAAAGCCGCTTTGATAATATATTGTTGTTATAATACTTTTTGTTTTACGGTGATACTTATTAAAAGGAGGAGAAAATGAATTCTAAAAGCTTAAGAGCACGAATCGGATACAGACTGCTTGCAGTATTTGTATCAGTGGCGGTAATCATTTCAATGATGCCTGCTGCAGGACTTTCAGGCACTGATGTATACGGGGCGGAAGGCGGTCTTAAAATCGAGACTCCTGAGCTTGCAGTTACAGGAACTGATGTTATCGGCGGCAAAACTTATACTGCCGACAACATAGACCTTGAGAAATCCTATACGAGAGGAGAACTCAAAAAACTTGAGGGAGGAAAGGAAATACTCTACTCATCAATTAATACTTTTGATACAAAAAAGTATTACAAAGCTACAGGAGTATATATAAAGTCTCTTCTTAAAGGGACTGCTTTTGATGCCGGCAAAGACACGCTGACAGTGCTTGCATCAGACGGATATTCCTGCTCTTTTAACCCGCAAGCCAAATACAGTAACGGTTCAAAAGATACGACAGGTCTAAATGAAGCCCGCTACTTTTATCCGGGGCTGGCAGAGGGAAGCAGCGATGGTGCGGTAAAGGTTGAAACCATGATTGCATGGGATTACAGCGAAGGTGCGAAAACTCCCGAAAAGGCAGACAGAAAGGACTTCAAAAAAGTTATAACAGGGCAGCTTAACATAGAAGACAAAAATAATCCTGTATATAACGGAGGTAAATGTGATGTCAGCAAGGTAATCGGAGGGAAAGCACTTGAAGAAAAGGTACTTAAAATCGGCAGCAGAGAATACACAAGAGCCGATGTAATGCTGATGAAAAGGGCAGATAATACATATACCTACACCACCAAAAAGGGAACCTTTACAGACTATGTAAGAGGAGTGCCGCTTTCGGAGCTTCTTGCAGGCAGCAAGGATAAGGACGTTGTTACTTTCGGAACCGCGGATAACTACATAAACTTTGATGCCAACGGAATGACTGTAGGAGATCTTATTAAAAACGACTACATTCTTGCATACGAAAAAGGTGAAAGTAAGGAAACGCTAAAGGGCATATATGAAGCATCAAAGGATGATGCCTCCGTTTCAGGCTGTTTCGTTCTTTATGGTAACGGTGCAAGTCCGGTAAAGCTTGTTAACAGCATTGAAATAACAGGAACTTCGGGGATTGATTTCTCGTTCAGTCCATTCAAGCATATTACAAACGGCGGAATCAAAGACCAGGATGGACCGTATAACGTTGACGGAATTACGGGAGCAACCTTGACGATTGAGGGCCCGGGAGTTAAAAACAGTGTGCCTCTTTCCGTAGGCGATATGGAAAGCCAGGATAAGGGCTGCGCCAGAGGAAACTATACAGACCTGAGAAACGGCAAAAAAACCGAAAGAACCTATGAAGGTGTGGATTTGTACTATCTGCTTCATAATATGGAAGACGGAGTAAACGGTATAATTCTGACAGACAGAGCCAAAAAGGTTGAAATCAAAAACAGAAACAGAAACACCATAGCAACTATTTCTCTTGAAACAATAGAGAAAATGCACAATGAAGGAACGCCGATACTAATTGCATACGGTACCTCATATACTGACGGCAAAAACACAAGACCGTTTGTATTTGATGACGGCGCTGCAGGACAGGATTCAGAGCTTGGCAATACAGACGGGTGCCTCAAGCTGGTATGTGATACAGATAAGATGGGAATAGCATCTGAATATGCGACTTTTGGAAATATGGCATACATATATGTCTGTGAAGGCGATGAGCCGGGCTATAAGCATGATAAAGCTCCGTACAAGACTGCTGAAAACTCGCAATATGTTCTTACCATAACAGGAAGTGAAATAGGCAGAGAAGTAAACTATACGGTACAGCAGCTTGAGGATATGGTCAAATATGACGAAAACGGCAGACCTGTAAAGAACGGTATAGGATACAGAGACGAGTACAGTCTTGCAAATTCCTCCTACTGGTATGTGGATGAATACGAGGGAGTCAAGCTTTGGGACCTTCTCAAAAAATCAGGAATTCCTGATTCAAAGAAAACAGATGATAAAACAAAGGTAACGTTCACTGCAACAGACGGATACAAAGGCTTTGATACCTTCTCCCTTAAGCAGATTGCAGACCCGGACTGCTTCGGATATTATGAGAAAAATATAGCAGACGTTACAGGCGCGGACTATAAGGGCGCTCCAGGGGACCTGAAAAAAACAGGCTATCCTGTGCTTGTGGCATACGGAGTAAACAGATATCCGTATGTTATAAAAAACACACTGGACGGATTCCTAAGCGGACTTTCAAATGACGGCGGCCCGCTCCGTGTAATATCAGGCAAGATGAACTATACTCATGCCAACGGATCAAATCAGGCGAAACTTCTCGACAAGATTATAGTTGGCGATGATACTTATCATTACAGTACACATAAATACAGCGATAAGAAAATCTATAATGATCTGGGAAGCAAAACAAAGCTGAATGTCAGAGTGTATTCAGGAACAGGCAAATCAGCCGTTAAGCTGAGCAGTGACAAATATACTGCAGCAGATATAGAAGAAATAATCTACGGCGGTACTCTGACATCGGCAGAGCTTGCAGAGGCAAAGATAAAAGCCTTTTATGAAGCCGGCAAAGCAGGTTCAAAATATAATAATGATCTATATGAGGGTATGGACATTGCATACCTGCTGCAGAAGATAGTAAAGCTTCAGGGTGCAAAGGGTACAGTTACTTTCAGTAATGGTAAAGATAAACTTCAGGTTGACCTCAAAGAACTGCTTACCATGACAAAAGGCTATAACAGTGAAACCGGGCTTAAAAACCTTAGACCGATACTGGCATATGCCAAAAACGGTTCGCCACTTGTTAAGAGCAGCAGTTCGGCAGGTTATGAAGACACAGTGACTCTTGGCGAAGCTGAGAAAACAAAAGTTAAAAACAGCGGAGGACCTCTGCAGGTTGTGATTCCAAGAACCTCAAAGGGAAAAGCTCCGAGAACTCTTAAAAATGTAACTTCAATTACAGTAAACCTTGCTGCAGACAAATATGCGCATGTAAAATCGCCATACAGCAGCTACAAGAAAAAAACTGTAACAATATCAGGTGAAGGTACAAGAATTTCAGGCAAGAAGAAATTCACTGTTTCGGATATTGAGGGCAGGCAGACTCTTGCCGGAACATATACTTACAGTTTCAGAAACAGCAAGGGTAAGACATATCAGAGAACATACAGAGGCATATCACTTTATGATTTCCTTAATTCAACTGACATAGGCCTTAAAACGAGCGCAGATAAAGTTGTAATTACTACAACCGATGGTAAGAAAAAGACATTCACCTTATCAGAAATAAGAAAAGGATATATGAATTCCAAGACAGGAAAGAAGAATCTTCCGGTTATACTGGCATACGGCTCAGCGCCTGCCAAAAACAAAGAAACAGGAAAACCGCTGGTTACAAGCAAAAAGAGCAAGGGCTACAGTTCAAAATACGGAAATGACGGCGGTCCTATCAGACTTGTTATCGGACAGACTTCAAAGAAGAATGTTAATCTGGGTAAGTGCCTGAGCAGAGTCAAGTCAATAGAAGTTACATCTTCAGAGTCTGTAAGCTGGAATCATAGCTCAAGCGAAGTATTCAAGCAGTATCTTGATAATAAAGTGGCTGTTCAGGTAGTGGATAATGACAATAAGGAGCTGTTTGCAAAAGACTGCACAGTTAAAGAAATCGAGGCAATGACTTCGTTGATTGAAAAAGAAGATATTACAACAACAGCAGTAAACAGCTGGGAAGGAGTGAACTTCTGGAAATTCATAAAGCAGAATACGACAGGAGTTACAGGGCTGGACGACCCTATAAGCATAACAGTAACAGCAAAGGATGGATACAGCGCTGAAATCAAGGCTAAATTCGGAATGGATGCCATAAAGAACGGTATTAAGGACGGAGAACGAAGAGTCCCTATTATACTTGCCTACGGTATGGACGGATATCCTCTGGCTGCAGGAGGCAAATCAACACCAAAGGGTCCCGGGTATGATTCCGTAGTAGGAAATGAAGGAGGACCAATCCGACTTGTTACACACAACAGTCAGGGCGCGTCCGTTTCAGAAGTGACTCAGATTGTAATTAAAGTCGGAAACGGAAGCGTAATTGAAGATGACAATACGGAAAAAGACTTTAATATCTATGGAATGGATAAAACAAAGACGTTCGATATAAGAGGTCTTAAGAATTCAGGGGCAGCCTCAGGAGTAGTAGAGGGAACATATACATCAAGACAGGGCACAAGCCATGTGAGAGGCATCTATCTTGCAGAACTTCTTAATGCAAGCGGTATAACAGATGAAGCTGCAGTAATTGATATTACTACAACAGACGGTTTTGCGCCGGAAGACTATAAGGGGATTACGCTCAAAGAAATAAAAGAGCAGAAATACCTTGTAGCTTACGATGAAAGCAGCGACGGCGGTAAAAGCTGGACTGCAATTAAAGATACATCAAAGGACGGTAAAACATCAGCAACTGTCAGACTGTACAGAAACTATGATGACGGCAGCGCAAGATATAACAGAATTGACTGTGTAAAAGGAGTTACAGTTAACACAGCGGCAAAGCTTTCAAGCTTTGCCGCTGTACCTCTAAAGACAGAGGCTGCAAAGGAAAAAATTGAAATTATACCTGCTGACGGCTCTGAAGGAAACCTCCCTCTGGCAGGAATCCGCTCGGTATCTGCAGATAAAAACGGAGGGCTCTGGGTAGGAACCTATGGCGGCGGCGCAGCATACAGAGCATCGGATGCAGAGACTTTTTCAAGATATAACAAGAACAGCACACCTGCACTTGAAACCACATTTGTATCGGCAATAGCAGCAGATGGCGACGGAGGTGTATGGCTGTCCCAGAATGCAAGCTATACAGACCCGGCAAACAACAGAGGCCTTATATATATGAAAGGCGGAAAGGCTGAATATTTTCTTGAAACGGATAAGCCTGCAACTATTCCGAACAACTATGTTCAGGAAATTCAGATTGATAATGACGGAACTGTATGGATAGGATCCTTTGGCGGACTTACAAAATATCAGCCAAAGGAAAACAAATGGACAACATATGACAAAAATGACGGTTTCCCTGCAATGTCTGTAGATAATATAACGTTAGACGGAAACGGTGGAGCGTGGTGCGGATTTTACCCTGATGGCAAAGGAACGCAAGAAGATCCGTTTACAGGCGGATTTGCCTATATTGATGCATCAGGTAAAATAACAAAGTACAGCTACACTGCTGACTTTGACAAAGCTGCAGGCTCATCAAAGCTTGCACAGGTATGGATTCGTGACATTGCAATAGACAAAAATGGCGGAGCATGGATAGTGGCATCAGGGTCATATGCAAATATGGAAAACACAGGCGGTACAGTATGGTATGTTTCAGAGCCGGGAGCAGAGGCTGTTAAATATACAGGAGACAGACTTTTCGGCAAAGCTCTTGACGGAGCGACAAATGCCGAGGTCAGAATGGTTATGGCATCAGCAGACGGCAGTCTGTGGTTTGGAACATCAGCAGACGGAGTTCTGTATATCAAGAAACCTGCTGTCAGAAACGGAAAAATGACAGTTACGGCAGAGCTTAGCAGTGAAACAGGCATGTGGACCGAAAAAAGCATGAACAATGTCTACAGTCTTGATAAAATAGGCGATAAGATATATATAGGAACAAGCGCAGGACTTGCTGTTGTGGATTTCCCCGAATATATCAGCAGCATGCTTGAACAGAAGATAAAGATTACAGCCGGAAGGGCCTCAAAGAAGACTGTAAAACTAAACTGGAACAAGGTAAAAACAGCAGATGGTTATGATGTTTACAGGGCCTCAAAAAAATCAGGCAGATATATTAAGGTTAAGAGTGTTTCGTCAAATACATGTACTGATAAAAAGCTTAAAAGAGGTAAAACCTGTTACTATAAAGTGAGAGCCTACAGCAAAGTGAACGGCAAAAAGCTTTATGGTGGATTTTCAGCGGTAAAGAAAATAACAGTTAAATAAATCAAGGGTATAAACCTGAAACATCAGGAACCGGAGAACTGACAGTAGCGGGACATATCAATATTTCATACAGCTTTCAGCAGCTGCGCAGTGGGCATGCCTGCATAACGCTGTTTAAAGCACTGTCCGTTCTGGATTTTGAAAATGAGTTTGAGATTTTTTGTTTTTATGCTCAAAAATGCAAAGCTGTATCGAACAAACCTGCAGGTACAGGTGAGAGGGACGGATAAAAATTCGTGATATCATAAGCATGTGTGTGATGGTGGTTTTTTGAAAGAGGAATTGTTTGGTGGTGGTAACTTAACAATACATCATAATTTCAAAAACCGCCATTCTTTTTTGAAAAATATTTAGAGCGGCATACTGGCTATCGCGCCGGCAATTTGATACAATGTCTGATGAAAATAAGTAAAAGGAACAGAGATTATGATAACAGACAGACTATTTGAAATGCAGGATACAGGTTACAGAGATTTTCAGAGACGTCTTATGCCGGATATACCAAAGGAGAAGGTTATAGGGGTCAGAACTCCGGCGCTGCGAAAGCTGGCAAAGGAGCTTGCAGGCACAGAGGAAGCCGCCGCCTTTATATCACAGCTTCCGCATAAATACTATGAAGAGGACAACCTTCACGCTTTTTTAGTGTGCGAGAGATGCGAATGAACAAAGCGGCAGAGCTTCTGACCGGAAGTAAAATTTCGGTGGCTGATGCAGCCGCAGCAGCAGGCTATACAAACCAGAGCAAGTTTGCCGCAGTGTTTAAGAAGCAGTTCGGGGTTTCACCTTTAGAGTACAGACGAAAAAGCAGGCTTGAATAGGCAACATGTACTGGTTTGCTGTAATTTGAATAAAAACCAAACAATATTGCACTTTGCAGGGCGAATATGGTAAAATACAGTCAGCTGATATAGTAAATTTAAAGAGGGAAGGATATATGAGAATTTTTGATACGAATGTGCAGCAGTTAAAGTATACGGTTCTGATGGAGGTGGCATATCAGACGTGGCTTGGCAATGACTCCTTTGCAGTATTTAATGAGATAGCCAATGAAATAGTCAAGAAAGACAAGCCTCCTATGAGCTGCTGTATCTACAAGGACAGGGCTATTGTCGCAGAGCGAATAAGGCTGGCGCTGGGCGGTAACAAAAACAATCCTAATGTTATTCAGGTTATTGATATTGCATGTGATGAATGTCCTGAGGCGGGGCATACGGTGACTGACCTGTGCAGAGGGTGCATCGCTCACAGATGCGCAGATGTGTGCAGGCTGGGAGCTATTCACTTTGATGAAGAGGGACAGGCGCATATTGACAAGAATAAATGTGTGGAATGCGGCAAATGTGCCAAAGAGTGTCCGTATGGCGCAATCGCCAATTTCAAAAGGCCCTGTGAGAGAGCCTGCAAGTTTGATGCAATAAGTATGGCAGATGGCGGTGAGGCTAAGATAAACAATGACAAATGCGTTGCCTGCGGAGCCTGTGTATATACTTGTCCTTTTGGGGCTACCGTAGATACTTCAAGTATTGTAGATGTTGTAAATATGATTATGGACAGCGAAAACAACAGCAGATACAGGATATATGCGATGGTTGCACCTGCTATTGCCAGTCAGTTTAACTATGCGCAGACAGGTCAGGTGATTACGGCAATCAGAGAGCTGGGCTTTTACAAGGTGCATGAGGTTGCGCTGGGAGCTGATATGGTTGCGTGGTCTGAGGCGCAGGAGCTCATAGACAAGGGCTTCCTTACATCTTCGTGCTGTCCCGCTTTTGTAAAATACATAAAAACAAAATTTCCGGAGCTTGAGGAGCATATTTCCCATAACCTGTCGCCTATGGCAACGCTGGGCAGATTTATCAAGGAGAAAGACCCGGATGCAAAGGTTGTGTTCATAGGACCGTGCACTTCTAAAAAGATGGAGGTAAGGCAGGATAAAGTAAAGGATTTTGTGGACTATGTGCTTACCTTTGAGGAATTACAGGCGCTTATTGACAGCAAGGATATAATCGTGGAGGAACTTGAGCCTACAGAGCTGGACGAGGCGTCATATTACGGACGTATATTTGCAAGGACCGGAGGTCTTACGGCGGCGGTGGAAGAAGCGGTAAAAGAGCTTGCACCGGAGGATTTTGAACTCAATCCTGTAGTGTGCGAGGGCGCCGACAAATGCAAACCGGTGCTTATGCGCGCCAAAAAGGGACTGCTGCCTAATAATTTTATTGAGGGAATGATATGCAGCGGCGGATGTGTAGGCGGAGCGGGCTGCCTGACCCATACAGGCGAGTCGCAGAAGAAAGAGGTCGAGGAGTACGGACAGGCATCAGGTTTTGAAAGTATAAAGGCTGCTGTTGACGGAGCAGAAAACATTATATGAAATATTACAGCTTCCTGTGGTAAGAATAAGTTATCATAGGGGGCTGTTTTTGTGAAGACACAGGCGTGTGCATATGACGAACGTGTGTTTACAACCGCTTGCAGGTGTGATATAATCAGATATAAATCAATTTACGGAGAGTATTTATGGAGCGTTTTAAAATATCATCTGAATATAATCCGACCGGCGATCAGCAACATGCAATAGATATACTTGCCCGCGGCGTTTTAGACGGCAGGAAGCATCAGACCCTTATGGGAGTTACAGGCTCCGGCAAGACCTTTACTATGGCAAATATCATCGAAAGAGTCCAGAAGCCGACACTTGTAATATCCCACAACAAGACACTGGCAGCGCAGCTTCACGGAGAGTTCAAGGAATTTTTCCCGGACAATGCGGTTGAATACTTTGTTTCCTACTATGACTACTATCAGCCTGAGGCATATGTGGCCTCAACTGACACATATATTGAGAAAGACTCGGATATCAATGATGAGATAGAGAAGCTCCGCCACTCTGCAACGGCAGCCCTTGCAGAGCGCAGAGATGTAATTATCGTTGCATCGGTATCCTGCATATACGGACTGGGTTCCCCTGTGGATTACGAAAATCAGGTAATATCACTCAGACCCGGTATGGAAAAAGAGCGTACAGAGCTGCTCCGCAAGCTTATTGAAATCCAGTATACCCGAAACGACCTCGGATTTGTCAGAGGCACGTTCAGAGTCAGAGGCGATGTTATAGACATATATCCCGCAGGCTCCGAAAGCGCAGTAAGAGTTGAGCTGTTCGGTGATGAAATAGACACAATCAAAGAGATAAATCCTGTCACAGGAGAGATTCTGGGACTCAGAAACCACGTATCCATATTTCCGGCTTCGCATTATGTGGCATCGGAAGAAAAAATGAACAGAGCCCTTGTCACTATTGACGAGGAGTTGCAGGAGCGGATAAGGTGGTTCAAGGACAGAGGCAAGCTCCTTGAGGCGCAGAGAATAGAGCAGAGGACCAGATACGATATAGAGATGCTCAGAGAAATAGGCAGGTGCAAGGGTATTGAGAATTACTCAAGGCATATCAACAATCTGCCGGCAGGGACAAGACCGTACACCCTTATAGACTATTTCCCTGATGACTTTCTTATCATAATTGACGAGTCACATGTAATGCTGCCGCAGCTTCGGGCCATGTATGCAGGTGACAGATCAAGGAAATCCTCGCTTGTGGACTACGGCTTCAGATTGCCGTCGGCACTGGATAACAGACCTCTCAAATTCGAGGAATTTGAAAACATAGTCAATCAGGCCATATATGTAAGCGCCACACCGGCAGCCTACGAAAAAGAAAAGAGCGGAGGCATTACAGCCCAGCAGATAATAAGGCCGACGGGACTTCTTGACCCTGAAATAACCATTGTTCCAAGCGAGGGTCAGATTGACCACCTGATAGGAGAGATAAACAAAACCACCGAAAAGGGCGAGAAGGTCTTTGTTACGACCCTTACCAAAAAAATGGCGGAGAGTCTGACGGACTACCTCAAAAATGCAGGCATCAGAGTAAGATATCTTCATTCAGAGATAGATACGCTGGAGAGAATGGAGATTATCAGAGATTTAAGACTCGACAGATTTGATGTGCTGGTAGGTATCAACCTGCTCAGAGAGGGTCTTGACATTCCTGAGGTTTCTCTTGTTGCCATACTTGATGCTGACAAGGAGGGCTTCCTCAGAACAGAAACCTCACTGATACAGACCATAGGCAGAGCTGCAAGAAATGCAGACGGCAGAGTTATAATGTATGCCGACGGTATCAGCAGGGCTATGGAGGCGGCTATATCCGAAACCCGCAGACGTAGGGAAATACAGCAGAAATACAACGAAGAAAACGGTATCACACCGCAGACTATCAAGAAGTCGGTAAGAGAGGTAATAGAGGCAACCAAGCCTGCCGAAGATGACAGCTATGAGGGCAAATCACCTCTTGAACTGACCAAAAAAGAACTTGCAGAATACATCAAAAAGATGGAAAAGGAAATGAAGCAGGCGGCTGCAGACTGGCAGTTTGAAAGAGCAGCAATGCTTCGTGACCGTATATTTGAATACAAAGCAAAATTATAGGAGTAGAGATAGAGATGTCAAAGGATATAATCATAAAGGGTGCAAATGAGAACAACCTCAAAAATATAGATATCACAATACCCAGAGATAAGCTTGTGGTATTTACAGGGCTTTCAGGCTCGGGCAAATCCTCTCTGGCGTTTGACACCATATATGCAGAGGGACAGAGAAGATATGTGGAGAGTCTTTCGGCATATGCAAGGCAGTTCCTCGGTCAGATGGAAAAACCGGACGTAGAATATATTGAGGGCCTTTCCCCGGCAATATCCATAGACCAGAAGACAACAAGCAAAAATCCGAGATCAACAGTAGGTACGGTAACAGAAATACACGACTATCTGAGACTTATGTATGCCAGAATAGGCATACCTCACTGCCCTGTATGCGGCAGAGAAATCTCAAGTCAGTCGGTAGACCAGATTGTAGACAGGATAATGGCCATGGAAGCAGGCACCAAGCTGTATGTGCTTGCGCCTGTAATACGCCAGCGAAAAGGTGAACACGAAAAAATAATCGAAAGAATACGCAAAGAGGGCTTCATCAGAGCAAGGATAGACGGTGAAATTGTCAATATCAACGAGGATGAAATCAAACTCGAAAAGCAGATAAAGCATACCATAGAAATCGTAGTGGACAGACTGGTTGTAAAGGAAGGCATAGAGTCAAGACTTGCAGAGGCTGTAGAGCTTGCCATAAGTCACGGCGACGGTCTTGTGAACATTCTTGCAGGAGAAGAAATCAGAACATTCAGTACCAAGCTTGCCTGCCCTGAGCACGGCATAAGCATAGAAGAACTGGAGCCGAGAATGTTCTCTTTCAACAGCCCCTTTGGAGCTTGCCCTACCTGCAAGGGACTTGGATTTACACAGTATATGGACCCCAACCTTATAGTTGCGGACAGCGACAGATCAGTGCTTGACGGATGCTTTGTGGCAGCTTTCAAGAGCCTCGAAAACGAGGGCGGCTGGTATCGCTCTATGGTTGAGGCGCTGGCGGCGGAGCATAATGTGGATCTTAACACGCCGTACAAAGAGCTTCCTAAGAAGTTCCGAAAGGAGCTTATGTACGGAACTATGGGACGGCCTGTTAAATTTGTATATACCAGCAAATACACCAAGGCGGTATCATACCGCGATGAACCGTTTGAGGGGATTGTGGGCATACTTGAACGAAGATACAGAGAGGGCGCTTCCGAGGTGTTCAGGGAGAAGATGGAAACCTGTATGAGCATCAGCGCCTGCCCGGACTGTAACGGTATGAGGCTGAAGCCTGAGGTTCTGGCAGTTACGGTCGGAGGCAAAAACATAGCGGAGCTTTCTGATATGTCTGTTACAGACGCTCTCAACTTTATAAATTCTCTGGAGCTTACAGAAAAAGAAGCGGCAATCGCAAAACAGATATTAAAAGAAATAAGAGAAAGACTGTCATTCCTGATTGACGTGGGACTTGATTATCTGACCCTGTCAAGGTCAGCGGGAACCCTGTCGGGAGGAGAGGCGCAGAGAATAAGGCTTGCGACACAGATAGGCTCAAGCCTTGTAGGAGTGCTGTATATTCTCGATGAGCCAAGCATAGGGCTTCACCAGAAAGACAACGAGAAGCTTCTTGCAACCCTAAGGCACCTTACGGACCTGGGCAATACCCTTATTGTCGTTGAGCATGACGGAGAAACAATGTTTGCGGCAGACCATATTGTAGATATAGGTCCCGGCGCCGGCACAAACGGCGGAGAAGTGGTGTGCCAGGGAACAGTAGAAGAGATAATGGCGTGCGACAGATCAATTACAGGCCAGTATCTGTCCGGCAAAAAAGAAATCAAAGTACCGGAGACAAGACGCGAGGGAAACGGCAAATTCCTGACAGTTAAAGGCGCTGCCGAAAACAACCTCAAAGATATAGACGTAAAGATACCTCTAGGCAAGCTTGTATGTGTTACAGGCGTGTCAGGGTCCGGCAAATCCACTCTTGTAAATGAAATTCTCTACAAGGGAGCGGCTTCTGTAACCAACAAGCTCAGAGAAAAACCGGGAAAGCACAATGAGATAACAGGACTTGAGAATATTGACAAGGTTATAAATATAGATCAGTCGCCTATAGGCAGAACTCCAAGGTCAAACCCTGCAACATATACCGGAGTTTTCACCAATATCAGAGATCTGTTCAGTCAGCTTCCCGAAGCCAAGCTCAGAGGCTACGAAAAAGGCAGGTTCAGCTTTAATATAAGCGGGGGCAGATGTGAGGCCTGCAAGGGCGACGGCATAATCAAAATCGAAATGCACTTCCTGCCGGATGTATATGTGCCTTGTGAGGTCTGCAAGGGCAAGAGATACAACAGGGAAACCCTTGAAGTCAAATACAAGGATAAGAGCATATTCGATGTACTTGATATGACCGTTTCAGAGGGTCTGGAGTTTTTCGGCAATATACCGTCAATAGAAAGACACCTGCGTACTCTTGAAGAGGTAGGACTCGGATATATTAAGATAGGACAGCCGTCAACACAGCTTTCAGGAGGCGAGGCGCAGAGAGTTAAGCTTGCTTCTGAGCTTTCCAGAAAAAGCACCGGCAGGACTTTATATATCCTTGATGAGCCTACAACCGGACTTCATTTTGCAGATGTGGACAAGCTGCTTGAGGTGCTTGACAGGCTGGTTGATGCGGGCAACACTGTAGTTGTAATCGAGCACAACCTCGATGTCATCAAAAAAGCGGACCATATAATTGACCTGGGACCTGATGGAGGCATCAGAGGCGGCACTATAGTCGCAGAGGGGACTCCTGAAGATGTTGCAGAGGTAGAAAGCTCATATACGGGACAGTTCCTTAAAAAAGTTCTGGCGTGGAACAAATAACGGATAGAAACCAATGAAAAACAGGCACTTGGAGCAGCACTTAAACTGTGTTGCTCTGAGTGTCTGCGTTTATAATTGGCGGTTATATATAAGCAGTATATCTCAAATCCCCGTTCGCATAGATACGATTTTTTGCATAAAACATACATAAATTCCAAAATGTGTTTTAGTTGCCGCTGACAGAAAAAAACGTAAAACTGCTCTTGAAAATCAGTATCTGCGGGAATATGATGACTTTAAAGGCATAAATGCTGAGCAAAAGGAGGTTTTTAAATGGATTTTTTTGAAACAGTTAATAAGAGAGGCAGCTATCGCAGCAGATTTAAAGACATTGCAATACCTGATGAAGACATCAGAAAGATTCTGGGAGCTGCATTGAAAGCCCCGTCAGGCTTATAATCTGCAGAGCACAAGTTTTGTAGTTGTTACAGATGAAAAGCTCAGGAAACAGATTGCAGAGCTTATGCCGTCAGAGGCGACAGAAACAGCGCCGGCTATAATCGTGGTGGTATCTGAGAGAATAGAGGCAGACGGCTTCTGTTTTGAAATTGTAGATTACGGTGCGGCAGCTCAGACCTTATGGCTTGCGGCTACAGCAATGGGGTATGCTACAGTGTGGATGGACGGCGATACAAACACCGACGGCAACAATGATAAAATCAGGGAGATGCTCAATCTTCCCGCAGGGAAAACAGTAAGAACAATTATGCCGATGGGTATTCCGGAGGAAGATGTTGTTCAGAACTCAAGAAAACCGTTTGAAGAGCGTGTAAGCTACAACCGCTGTGAATAATTGAAATACTGGAAAATGGGGTGTTTTAATATGCCCTTTTTCTTTTTAAAACTCTTGACTATACAGTTACTGTATACTTTAAAATGGTTGAGTTGATAAATTTAGCGAAAAAAGGAGAACAAATTGGAAGAGAAGATTAATAAGAAACCCGCGTATATCCTTATGACAGTTCTTGTAATGTTATGGGGATTTGATTATGTTGTAGCCAAAACAGGACTTGAGGTGTTCAAGCCTATGAGCCTGCTTTTCTGTAAGTATTCCATAGGCTTTGTTACAATACTGACAATCAAACTGCTAAGAGGCAATTTTAATTTAATAAGGCCAAAGGACATACCCGTATTTCTGCTCTGCTCCCTGTGCGGAGAGGTGCTGTATTTCAACTGTGAATACAATGCATTAAGCTATATTCCGGCATCGCTGGTTACAATAGTACTTGCATTTGTACCTGTGATTTCGATAATTGCAGAGAGAGTTATATTCAAACGAAGGGCAAACAGAAGAATTATTATCGGTATGGTTTTGTGCCTTTGCGGAGTGGTGCTTGTAATCGGCGCGGATTTCAGCGAGCTGTTTCAGGGAAGGGCTTTGGGATATCTGCTGGCTCTTGGCGCAGTGTTCTGCTGGAATGTATATAACTATATAACCTCGTATCTCAAGGATTATGACAGCTTTACCCTTGCATGCACTCAGATGCTGTGTTCACTTTGCATAATGGCGCCGATTGCGCTGCGAAACATGCCTGATTTCACACAGCTTCAGCCGACGCTGATAGCAGGCCTTATCTATCTTGGAATGGGTTCAGCAGGGTTCGGATTTTTAATCATGGTATACGGACTCAAAAAACTGGGACCTACGACCTCAGCTCTGTATTCCGATTTCCTGCCGGTATCAACAGCTGTATTCGGCTGGATATTTCTCAGAGAAAGCCTGTCGCCGCTTCAGATGCTGGGAGGCGCTGTGGTTATTGCAGCAGGTTACATAGTAATCAAGGAAAAAGGAAAGATTGACAGCCTGGAACAGACAGAGAAAAAGCTGGAACAAGGTACAAAACAGCTTGAAGAATAACAAATGAACTGCGGGCTGTCGTTCCTGCATAATATTCTCGCTATTGCGTTTGTGCGTGTCCATGACGTTTACATGACCTCACAGCTGTTTCCGGCAACACTTTTCCCAATGGAGGAGGTATCGAAGCTGTTGCATATCAGTATCAGCAGCCTGCGGCATTATGAAAATAGGGCTGCCGCATTAACGGAAACAAACCGTTAGGGCGATAAGCCCTTTTTCTGTGTGCTTATGTACTGAAAAAACAACAAAATCCCAAAGCAATAAAACTTCAGGATTTTGCAGTAAAACATTAATATGAAAAACCGTAATATTCTGCAAAACAGCATACACTTAATGACAGAGATTATCAACTTAAACTTCCTATTAAATTCGAGGTATTAATACCTGATAATGACTGTGTGAGACTGATCAGTCAGTTTGTGGAGAAAATGAACCTGACTGCTCTGTACGGCGCCTATGAAAGAATGCCCTCAGAAAAATATGCTTCTCCCGCAGTCTTTCTGAAAATACTTCTTTATGCATATCACGAAAGAAAGGAGATATCCCAAGGGTTATCGAAAAAACTGCAGACGTGATATCAATTACATGTATCTTCTCGAAGGCGCTTCTGTTCCTGATCATGCTACTATTGCAAGATTTCGCACAGAGCATTTTGCAAAGTATTCTCAGGGAATGATTTCACATATGACATATATTTGCAATGGCGCATAATCTGAGATGGCTTCACAGCAGGATGCAGAATGGTAAGCTGGAAATTCACCTTTATGAGCTTAAGGAAGAAGTGGCATAATTAAGGAGGTTAAAATATAGTGCCAAACACAGAGACGGTTGCGGGCCGGCTCTATTTGTGTTTTTTGCGACCGGCATCATATGTAAACAGCGGATATTGAAATTTCAATATCTACCCCGGCGGTTGTTTTTATGGGGAGAAATATGTACATATTTGCTGTTTTGTGATACATTTTCAAGGGTCTTAAAGTCTTTTACATCGGGGTGATTTAGTGTTATAATGTAAATTACATAACTATACACTTTAAAACAATTACAGTACTTGTTTGCACAGTCAAAGTAATTGTAAATAATGAAAGCAGAGGAAGAATCCAATGGGTGACAATGAAAAAATCAATCTAACCATGCTGACAGATTTTTATGAGCTTACTATGGCCAATGGTTATTTTGAAACAGGTATGGCAGATGATATCGCATATTTTGATATGTTCTTCAGATCCGTTCCCGATGGCGGCGGATTTGCCGTAATGGCAGGCGTAGAGCAGATGATAGACTATCTGGACAACCTGAAGTTTACAGACAAAGACATAGACTTTTTAAGAAGCAAGGGGATGTTCTGCGAGGAATTCCTTGAATATCTCAGAAACTTCAAATTCTCCTGTGACGTATGGGCGGTTCCCGAAGGCACGCCGATATTCCCGCAGGAGCCTATAGTTACAGTAAAAGGCCCTATCATTCAGGCGCAGTTTGTAGAATCAATGATTCTCCTTCTTATAAATCATCAGAGCCTTATTGCAACTAAAGCAAACAGAATTGTAAGATCCGCAAAGGGCAGAGGCGTGATGGAATTCGGCACAAGAAGAGCACACGGTACGGCGGCGGCAGTTTACGGTGCCAGAGCGGCATATATAGGCGGCTGCATAGGTACAGCCTGTACAATTTCCGACAGAGACGACGGTATTGCGGCGCTGGGAACAATGGCTCACAGCTGGGTGCAGATGTACGAAAACGAATATGAGGCATTTAAAAAATATGCAGAGATATATCCGGACAACTGCGTACTGCTTGTAGATACCTACAATGTACTCAAATCGGGAGTTCCGGCAGCAATCAGAGTCTTTAAGGAAATGAAACCGTCAAAGATGGGAATAAGAATAGACTCAGGCGATGTGACTTACCTGACCAAGCAGGCGAGAAAAATGCTGGATGATGCAGGGTTTGAAGAGTGCAGCATAGTTGTATCAAATTCTCTTGACGAGTATATAATCAGAGATGTGCTGCTTGAAGGCGCCTGTATCAATTCCTTTGGCGTAGGCGAAAGACTTATTACTGCCAAATCGGAGCCTGTTTTCGGCGGCGTATACAAGCTGGCGGCGCTCGAGAAAGACGGCGTAATGACACCTAAAATGAAGATAAGCGAAAACGTTGAGAAGATTACAAATCCGGGTTTCAAGAGCGTTTTCAGAATTTACGACAAGACAACCAACAAGGCGCTTGCCGACGTTATAACCTTAGACGGAGAAACAATTCCTGAAGAGGACGGATATGAAATATTTGACCCTAAGGCAGTATGGAAAAAGAAAAAGCTGTGCAATTTCTATGTGAAAAATCTCAGAGTCAAGCTGTTTGACAAGGGGGTTAAGGTATACGAAAGCCCGTCAGTTGACGAAATCAGAACCTACTGTGCAGAACAGATTGACACACTGTGGGATGAAATGCTGAGATTTGACAATCCGCAGACATACTATGTGGATCTGTCACAGGATTTATGGGAAATGAAAAACCGTATAATAAGCGAGCATACTTTCTAATTTAAGGAGAAGATTGAGTTATGAAGATTAAGTTTTGCGGAGCTGCAGCGGGAGTAACAGGTTCGTGTCATCTGCTTTCGACAGAGAACCACAAGATACTTCTTGACTGCGGCCAGTTTCAGGGAGGAAAAGCGCAGGACGCATTAAATGAGGAGCCGTTTCCGTTTGATCCGGCAGAAATCGAGTGCGTGGTACTGAGTCATGCGCATATAGACCACTGCGGCAGACTGCCGCTACTGGTAAAGAGAGGATTTAAAGGAGCTATTTACTGTACAGACGCTACGGCGGATCTGCTTGAGGTAATGCTCAAAGACAGCGGATTTATACACGAAAAAGAAGCCGAATGGCAGAGCCGCAAAAACGAAAGAGCCGGCAGGAAACCCGTTGAACCGCTGTATACAGTAAAAGATTCCGAAGAAACCCTCAAATATGTCAGACCGGTTATGTATGACCAGCTCTTTGAGATAAATGACGAAATGAAAGTTGTTTTCAATGATGCGGGACATATTCTCGGCTCAGCAATAATAGAGCTTTGGACAGCCGAAGATGACAACGTTTACAAGACAGTATTTTCAGGGGACTTAGGTGTACTGGACAGACCGATATTAAGAGACCCTACAATAATCAAAAAAGCCGATTATGTAATTATGGAATCCACCTACGGCAACAGACTTCACCCTGAGAATGCCACAAGCATAGAGCAGCTTCTGGATATAGTAATCAAAACAACCAGAAGAGGCGGCACCGTTGTCATACCGTCATTTGCGGTAGGCAGGACGCAGGAGCTTATCTATGAATTCAACAGGTTTTATCTCGAAAGACCTGAATACAAGGACGAGCTCGAAAAGCTTACCGTGTATATAGACAGCCCTATGGCAACCAGTGCAACAGAGGTGTTCAGAAGAAACGCGCAGGTGTTTGACGAGGAAACCAAAGCATATATATTAAAGGGTGACAATCCGCTGGATTTCCCTAATCTGAGATTTACCAGATCTACGGCAGAGTCTCAGGCTCTCAATATGGACAGAAAGCCTAAGATAATCATATCCGCCAGCGGCATGTGCGAAGCGGGCAGAATCAGACATCATCTGAAGCACAATCTGTGGGACCCTAAATCAAGCGTAATATTTGTAGGATATCAGGCGGAGGGAACCTTAGGCAGAATGCTTACAGAGGGCCAGAAGGACGTTGTGCTTTTCGGTGAGGCAGTTCACGTCAATGCCGAAATATATAACCTTGAAGGCTTTTCGGGACATGCGGACAAAGAGGGCCTTTTAGGCTGGCTTTCCGGATTTAAGGTTAAGCCTAAGCAGCTGTTTTTAGTCCACGGCGAGCTGGAGTCAAAGGAAGCCCTTGCAGCTTCAATCAGAGAAAGACTCGGTTACGACCCTGTGGTGGTTACAGGCGTTTCCGAATTTGAACTCAAAAAGACTGAGATTGTAAGCAAAGAGGAAATCTACGAGGATGCCATAGATAATGAAGCTGTTGAGGCGACAAAGCAGAGAATTATAGAGATACACGATCAGATTGAAAACCTGCTTTACAACACGGGACTTGTTATGGGCGAGAAGATTTCACCTGAAAAAATGTCGAGAATAAATGATCTGGTTCTGGCGCTTCAGAAGGACTCTTTGAACCTGGGCTCAGTCATAACCAGCGATAATGACTAATTTGTCATACTAATAAGATAAAGTCAGCAAGTTTGTCATTTGAAAAGATATATATAAAAGGATATAATGAACTAAGGTACAGTAATATTAAAACGTTAAGTTTAAATATATAATAATCAGGAGGAAATTAAAATGTCATTAAGAGAAGCATTACCTAAAATCGTAACCGGCACACTTCCGGGACCAAAAGGCCAGGAAATCATGGACAGAAGAGCAAAGGCTGTTCCTAACGGTATCGGAACTGCTTACAAAGCAGTAATCAAAAGAGGCGAAGGCGCTATGTTCGAAGACGTTGACGGCAACATCTTCCTTGACTGGATTGGCGGCGTAGGCGTATTAAACATCGGATACAGCAACCCTGAATGTATCGAAGCTGTTAAAGAACAGGCTGATAAGTTCTTCCACTCAATGTTCAACATCACAACTCACGAAGGTTATGTTGCATTAGCAGAGAAGATGAACGAAATCGTTCCTGTTAAGGGTGACCAGAAAAAGACAATGTTCGTATGCTCAGGTTCAGAAGCAGACGAAAACGCTGTTAAGATTGCAAGAAACTACACTGGCAGACCTAACATCATCGTATTCACAGGTGCATTCCACGGCAGAACATCATTAACAATGACAATGACTGCTAAGAAGGCATATGCAGTAGGCATGGGACCTTTCCCTGATGGCGTATACAGAGCAGAATTCCCTAACCTTTACAGAGCTCCCGGCAATATGACAGAAGCAGAAGCTATCAACTACTATGTAAAGAAATTAGAAGACGTATTTATCGAAGCTACTCCTTATGATGCATGCGCAGCAATCGTATTCGAACCTGTACAGGGCGAAGGCGGATTTGTTCCTGCTCCAATCGAATGGGTTAAGGCAGTTAGAAAAATCTGTGACGAACACGGTATCTTAATGATTTGTGACGAAGTACAGTGCGGTTGGGCAAGATCAGGTAAGATGTTTGCTTCACAGTATTTCGCAGAAGCAGGCGCAGCTCCTGATATTATGACTACAGCTAAGTCAATCGGCGCTGGATTACCATTATCAGCAGTAACTGCAAGAGCAGAGGTTATGGACGCTGTAACAGGCGGCACAATCGGCGGTACTTTCGGTGCTAACGCATTATCAGCAGCATCAGCATTAAAGGTTGCAGAAGTAATGCAGAGAGATGACTATCCTGCAAAAGCTATGCACATTGCAGAAGTTGGCATGAAGAGATTCAACGAATGGAAAGACAAGTACGAAGTAGTAGGCGACGTTAGAGGTCTTGGCGCTATGATGGGTGTTGAATTCGTTAAGAGCAAGGAAACTAAAGAACCTAACGCTGAATTAGTAGGAAAGATCGTACAGACTGCTATGAACAACGGTTTATTACTCGAAGCAGCAGGAACATACAACAACGTAATCAGATTCCTTTGCCCGCTTTGCGTAACTGATGAGCAGATGGAAGCAGGTCTTAAGATATTTGAAGATGCTATCGTAGCTAACATGTAATTACATATATATAAAAAAGGGTCCGGGCAGGACCCTTTTTTATAACATAGGAAATATCGACTTGCAGATATTTCCGTATGTTTCAAAGAAAGTACCTTGAATGTTATCGCACCTTGCGTGCGATATGTGGAAATAGGAATTTCAATTCCGTACATTTCCACTTTTTTTATATGCAAAAATACCTGAACAGATTTCCTTCTCCTGTAAAACTGCAAAAAATCAGTGAATAAATTTCTGCAGAGACTGTTGACATTTTGTTTAATATATAAAAACACCAGGGACTTGTTCCTCGGTATTTTTATAGAAAATGATGATGGAACAAATTGAAACAAAAACTATAAAAAAAGTTTGAAAAGATTGTTATATAAGTATAGAATAGATTATATGATATTTTAATAGTAGCTAAGGAGATTTATGAAGACAAACAAAATGACACTGGCAGTAAAACTGGGATATGCTTCCGCGTCCTTTGGGGATTCGGCAACATATTCCTTTGTTAATACGTTTCTGCTGTTTTTTCTGACTACTGTTGCGGGGATTGAACCGGCAGCGGCAGGAACAATCATAATCGTGGGCTCGGTATGGAACACAATAATCAATCCGATAATCGGATATCTGAGTGACAACTGCGCCAGCAGATGGGGACGGCGCAGACCATTTCTGGCAGCTATGGCTCCTGCTCTGGGAGCGTCTATATTCCTGCTTTTTACGGCGCTTGATATTATCCCGGCAATTAAACCACTTTATTATGGTGCAGTTCTGATGATTTTCTGGACTGCATTTACAGGATTTTTTGTCCCGCATCTTGCGCTTGGAGCAGAGTATACACAGGATTATCATGAGAGGACAGACCTGCGTTCATATGCCTCAATTCTTAATATGACAGGAACCCTAGTCGGTATGGTGCTGCCTTCTTTAATGGCAGACTTCTTTGTTGAAAGAGGGCTTAGCCTTGAGGCTGCGTGGTCGTGCACAGGAGCTCTTGTGGGTATTACCTCAACTGTATCCATATTAATCACAGTGCGCGCCTCAAAGGGAAGAGACCTCCCCTGCGCGCGGGAGGATCGAAGTGTATTGCCTAAGCTTCGTATGAAAGAGCTGTTTGGCGAGTATCTGGAGGTTATTAAACTTAAACCGGTCATATATCTGATGCTTACCAGCCTGTTCACGCTTATATGCAATGCCATGCTGTCATCAGATCTAATGTACTATTTTACATATAACCAGAAGATGGACGCAAAAGAGATTTCGATGATGTTTCTCTACAAGACGGTGATTGCAATACTGCTTATTCTGGTGGTTAAGCAGGTAAGCCGCAAAACAGACAAGCGTACTGCGCTGATGCTGGATTTTATTGTCGGAGCGGCAGGTATAACCCTTATGTTTTTTGTCGGAGCTGATACCCCGGTATTGCTTTTTGTATTTATGCTGTTTGTTAGTATATCCACATCAATATACTGGCAGCTTATGCCGGCAATTATCTATGATGTATGCGAATACGATGAGCTGGAAACAGGTCATCAGAGACAGGGCGTAATAGTTTCCCTGCAGGGACTGGTAGAAGCTCTTGCGGCAGGTATAGGCGCGCAGCTTCTTGGTATTATTCTGCAGCTTGCAGGCTTTGACGGAAACGCGGCAGTACAGACAGAAACAGCCCTTAAAGCCGTAGAGCTTTCGGTAACTGTTCTTCCGGCAGTATTTCTGATTTTTGCGCTTGTCTGTATGAAAAAATACCCTATAACCAGAGCCAGATTTGAAGAAATTCAAAGACAGCTGGCAGAGAGAAAAAAATAAATTATTTATGTTTTGATAAATTTAAACAGTGGGTGAAATTATGAGAATATATCGTGTAGCTGTCTGTGATGACAATGATACAATGAGGGAGGAGCTTTCTGCTCTTTGCCGCCAGATCCTGACAGAAGATAATATTGAATATGAACTGACAGAGTTTGCAGCCGCCGGAGAGCTTGAAGAACAGCTTAATGCAGACAGATGCCCGTTTGATTTGCTGATTCTGGATATTAAGATGGACGGTATGACAGGAATAGAACTTGCCCGTTCCCTGAGAGCCAGAAACAATAGGGTTTCTATAATCTTCGTTACAGCTTATGAGGATTATCTTCCCGACGGGTACAGTGTTCAGCCGGTTCACTTTCTGCTGAAACCTGTTCGAAAAGAGATGCTTGCCGATGCGATGCATACTGATTTAAAACTGAATCATTTACCTAAGACTGCGGTACTGCGTATAGGGAACAAAATACTGCATCTGCCGATTGCGGATATTAAATATGCAGAGAGCTACAATCACAATGTTGTTATTCATCAGAGCAGGAGAAACGATTCATACTATATCTCTCTGACAGAGCTTGAAAAACAGCTGCCTTCAGGGTACTTTGCCCGCTGTCACAACAGTTATATTGTGAATTTAAATGAAGTACAAAAAATAGAACGCAAGGAACTGCACCTTAAAAGCGGTGAAGTTGTACCTGTAGGGAGAGCATATTATCAGGCGTTTCAAAGTGCATTTGTACGATATATCAACCAGTAAAAAAGGGACATCGTTAAGCCGGTGTCCCTTTTGCAGCGGCTAGTTGTGTTTTGGCAGTTTAAGAGCTGTCTGCACAGTAAATATACAGTTGTCAGAGATACTTATATCAAGAATGCTGTTATGCTTCTGCGCAATGCTGTTCATAATCTTTAAGCCGAAGCCGTGTGTTTCAGGTTCTTCTTTTGTGGTAATAAATTTACCGTATCTGTCCTGTTTTAAATCTCCTGTGCAGGAGTTTTCGCATTTTATAGCGACAAAGTCATTCTTTTCTTCAATATGAAAACGGATAAATCTGTCTGCCGGCTCACAAGCTGTCGCAGCTTCAATCGCATTGTCCAGCATATTCATCAGAAGCTCGCACAGATCCTGTTCGGTTACGGCAAGCGAGGCAGGGACGGCAGCATAGGCGTCAAAACGTATATCTGCCTGCGCTGCGCGATGAGAAGCATCCTGTAATATGGCATTGACTGTGAAGTTTTCGGTAAACTGCGTTTTTGCAAAACAGATGCTTTGCTGTTTCATTTCCTCCAGCATTTTGCCTAGCGCATCATAGTCCTGTTTTTTGTACAGAGAATCAAGCGCAATAAGTCTGTGGTTTGCTTCATGGCGGATTGCAGCGTTTTTGATCATTTTGCTTTTGATGGCAAGATAGCTGTCCATAACCATTTTATTATGCAGCTGCAGCTCCTTTGCCTTGAGCTGCTGCGCAATAAAGGAGTCCATGATGGAGTATAGAGAAATTGCGGCGCATATTGTAGTGAACCATACTGTAATCCAGTATACAAGATTATCATAAAGCCCGTACTCTGCAATATCTGTAAACAGCTCTCTGACATATGCCGAAAGATATCCGTCTGAGACTGCTGATATGAAACAGGCAATCAGAAGTGCGGCAGCGCTTGCAGCAGAAAACATACCGAAATGTTTCAGGAATCTGCGCCGTCTGTTCATAATAACATAGACAACAAGTAAAGCAATGAACAGAAAACTGAACTCCTGCCGGTTCAGAATATCAACAAAACTATCGTTAATGAAAAAGTGTCCCATTCCTTTGGTAATCCATTGCATTGTCAGCCCTGCCGCTGTAATAAACAGGGGTATCAGACTCATATTCGGGTTCCTGCGCAGCAGAGTTATAAGGAAAAGCCCGGCTATCATCAGAGAAATAAACGCGGTGGCGCCCGCAGGTATGCCGTAGTAGTTGGCATAAGCGTAGCTGTCAATCATAGCCGCATCAACCGGCACGAACCTTGGAAGCGGTGGAAAAACGAGGGCTTCGGTATTCGTGATCTGACAAAGCATTGTCAGATGGCACTCGGTATCAGGAGGCAGAGGAATGACAGCCTGTGTCTGATTTGCTGCATCCTTTGGAACAGAAGCCACAGATTCCCATACCTTTTCACCGTTTATACTGACAGTAAGCGCAAGCCCTGCAGTTTCAAAGATCAGATTGCCGTATTCATCATTTTCAGGGATGATTGTTTCAAGACGAAATCTGTCGCCTTTTTCCGGTGGTTTGGAATAATCCGGTTCGGTCTCTGAATTGTCTGCATTGATTTTGACGGATGACTGCCAGTCAATATACTGCGCTGACATGTCGGCTTCGGTAAAAAGCTGTAAAAACCACATTGTACAGACACAAAGAAACAGAAATACTGCAAGACATATCCATAGCAAAAGTTTCTTCATTTCAGTAGAGCCCCTCCTTTATCTGCATATATGAAATACACATACCTTTTAAGTTTATCATTATGGTATATTCCGATTATAGTCGAGTCTATTTTATTTCATAGTACCGCCTTTGACAAGAAAAACTTGAGTTAAAATCCATGCATAGCGTAAACGGCAGTTATATAGCGTAAACAAATGCCGTTCGATTTATGATATCGTGATAAAATAACTATAATCACAGATTTTGCAGCCGGTATTATACCGGATTATTCGTTGTTTTGTAATAAACACAGAAAAGAAGGAGAGAGATTATGAAAAAAACAATTATAAGGCGCGCGAGGTTTCCTGCCTGAATACAAAGGTACGGCGATTTTCATATCACAAGGTGAAACAGTTAAGGATTCTCATATGAATCCGTATATTCAGGAGGAGAGAATATGAAGATTATTAAGAAAGGGCTGGCGCTGTTGCTGACGGCGGCGCTGGTAATTACGATGGTGCCTGCAGCCTCTGTGTTTGCAGCAGGAGGCAGCTCTGCAGCGGGCGGAGATGCTTTTTCGGCAATAGGCATTGACACCAGCGTAGCTCCCGACGGTTACGATGCAGACAGCATCGACAACCCGTATGGAAGATCTACGATTAAGGTAAACACTGTATCGGAACTGTATACGGTGGGATTAAGTGAGGATGTCAGCAAAATTAACAAAGCGGAGAAAGATGTTGGCAAATCAGATGACAGCGCAAAAGGGGAAATTTCTCCGATAGAGGATAGCAAGACGAATGTATCTTTGAATGCAACTCTTTATGGCGACGGCAGCGGATTAAAAACTATAACGGCAGCCCTAAATAAAAATTCAACAGGCGCTGTTTCTAGCGGCAAGGTAGTGGCAACTGGTAACTATGCCAAGTTGAACACTGGCACACATAAGTATTTCGAGGCTACGCAAACATACGGACAGTATACCCATAAGAATTACCTTACAGGCTTGAATAATGCAACTTCGGATCAGGGCGTAATGTCTGATGTCGCTGCAGGTAATTTCGATAAGAATATTGAGGGTAAGTCTGCGCAAGTTGCCATGGTATACACAAAGGGATATTCTGCTACAGGCGGACTGTATCTGAAGTTCGGCGACGCCAATGGAACAAACACTAATGCATACGGTGGCTCAATTGAACTGCTTTCACAGTCCAAGAAGCTGGGTAACCCTGATCTGAAATTGGAAAATGAGGACGGAAGCGCATCCGATAAGAAGGCAGAGAACTTTGCCGAAAATCCATATCAGCTGAAGAACTACCTGCAGGTTGCAACAGGAGACTGGAATGGCGACGGCGTAGATGAAGTTGCAGTATATATTCCGGAAGAAAATAACTCAAGAATTGCAGTTTATGCACTTCAGAGAACAGAAGAAGGCGCATACAAGAAGCCTTCCAACTGGTCTCTTGCGTGGACATATTATCTGAAGGAAGACAACGTTGTATCGAACATGATTTCACTGACAAGCGGAGATGTGGACAGAGACGGTATCGATGACCTGTCTTGTACATGGGGATATTACTACGGTCCTACGCAGAACAAGGGATCCAAGGCTGTTGTTATGTTCGGTGGAAAGGATAAGGAAATCCTTAAACGTTCACAGCAGTTTGACATCAGCTATGGCTCAAGTAATATTGTCAGAGCATCTTTTGTATTCGGAGATATCGGAACAGGTGAAGATTCTCTGATTCTTTGCGGACAGGCAGACGCTGATCTGAAAGCAGGGAATACATACAGCAGATACGTTGCAATGTATGTATGGGACGGAAAGAAATTCTCTGCAAATATGGAGAAGAATTTTAACCTGTTCGAGAGGGATAAAGATGACAATCTAGTTAATGCAAAAATGAGTGGACATGGTGATAAAGGAAAAGAAATGTTCTATTCACTGCCGCTTTGCCCTGCAAACACAGCGATTATAAATAAGGGGATCAAGGACGAAGGCGGCAATAAGCTTTACTTCGACTCACTGATTTTCACATATACAAATAACGGCCTGGAACTTTCAGAGGCATGGGATATTGCAAGCTTTATGCCGGGCAAGGGCAATAAAGAATACGTAGAATATGACGGTACTGCTGGCGATATGACTGGTCAGACAGGCGCAGGAGCTTTGATGACAGTGACTCAGACCATGTCTAATACAGTAGAACCATCAGTCAAGTACACAGAAGAAGGACCTATGCAGGTTGCTACATATAAGAAGGTTGCTTATTACAAGAACTGGTTCTATAAACTATTTAAAAAGAAATCATACAAATGGGTTTTTGACAAGTTCGTGACTAAAACAGGAAGCAATGAAATAGAGCAGAAATACACTAAAACTACCTGGGGAGACACTAATATGGTTATTGCGTGTCCTTCGGAAACCAACTACAGCAACGTACAAAAGGTCAACAGCTCTTTCTCGCTTTGCCTGGCAAATACAGATAATGATTCCAGCTATATGAACTATGCCGGAAAGCATTACTATCGCTACACAGACCCGAAGGTTCTGGCAGTTCTTGCTTCACCTCCATACTTTAAGGATCTGTTAGATAGAGACGACCTTTCAGGAAACTATGCTGAGTCAACTACTAGTTACTCCAGCACAACAGGTTCCGAAAGTGGATCTACAGGTGGAACCACAATTTCCGTAGGAGCTTACGTATCCTACGAACAGGAAATTTCCGTATTTGGTGTAAAGATAGGACAGACTGAGGCTGAGGCTGTTGTTACATCAGGCTTTACTTGGGAGACTGAAAAAACCTCCAGCTTGGAGCAGACTGTTTCCTACAGTGCAACATCAGGAGAAGATAAGGTGGCTCTGTACTCAATTCCTATGGAGGTTTATCAGTACGAGTCCTATGTTCCTGATGACAACGGAAAATATGAAAAGGTAATGACGGAAGTTAACCTTCCACATGAAGCTTGTGTCAAACTTCTTGACTTAAGTGAATACGAGACTATTGCTGAAGATTACAGCATTCTCCCTACTATTGCGGAAAGCGTACTTCGCCATGAAATCGGCGATCCATCAAGCTATCCGTCAAGTACAGCGGGCTACAGCGTAATTGCTCAGTACAATGGCACTCCTGCTTCCGTAGGCTTCACTTCCAAGGGTGGAGGAGATACTATCACTCAGGAAATCGCAATGTCTAAGAGCAACAGTAACAGTTACTCTTATGTCGGTAATGTGGAAGCGAAAGCAGGTGCTGGCGCTGGAGGCGTGACCGTAGGAGTCATTGCTGGTTTTGAGGGAACGGGCGGAACGGTACACATTACCACCGAAGGCAGCTCATTCTCTGGAGAACTTCAGGCAATGCCGGCAGAAGCGAAACCTTATGGTTACAACATGAACTGGAAGATATTCTGCTACAAATACAAGGGTGCCGACATGGAATTCCCTGTAGTAAGCTATCTGGTAACAGACGTGCAGCAGCCTGCATCACTGCCGGAAGACTTTGAACAGAATGTGGCAGAAACTACTGACGATTCAGTAACTTTGACCTGGACATACGATAAATTCGTATCAGGATTCCAGCTATACAGATATTACGAATTCCCAGATGGTAGCGGAAGCTATCGCTTGGAATACGTACCTTTCTCCAAGGGTGTGAAAAAAGGAGACAAATACGAGTTCACATACACAGATAAGGGCCTTAGCCCATATACGGAATACAAGTATCAGATTCAGACAGAATCCACATACAACCCTAAGGTAAGTATCTATAGCGAACCTATTTCCTGCAGAACTAAGACGACCGTAGGATATCCGCAGATAACTGTATTCGGACTTGTTGAAGATGGCAAGGACAAGGGCAAGCTAGCAATCTATCCAGATGCTGAAGGGAAGGCGACAGTTACTGTAGCAGATGAGAATCAGTATAAGAGTCTCTCATATCAGTGGCAGAAACTGGACGGTGGCGAATGGAAAAATATGCCGGCGTACAAAACAAAAGAACTCACCATTGCCAACGCATCGGCAGCAGACAAGGGAACCTACAGATGTAGAGTAAATGCGATTTACTTCGATGAAACTTCTCAGAAGGAATTCTCGATTTCCGCTTATACAGATGCCTTTGAAACCGTATACACAAAGAGAACGCCAGAGGTAGTTTTGACCGCTAAGGCAGAAAAATACGGCAATAGCAAAGACATTAACGGAATACACGCAGAAGTTGAACTTCACTCTGCAAACAAAAATAATACTACTGCACCTAAGGGAACTGTAACCTTTACTATTGAAGGCAAGGACTATGAAAATACAAAGGTTGCTTCACTTACCCCAAGTTCAAGCACAAAGTCCTTCGATATGGGTAATGGCAATACAGAAAACAAGTACTACTCAACAGCAAGCATAGACTTCCAAAACCTGGCAGAAGGTACCTACACTGTGAAATACTACTACAGTGGAGACAATGTCTTCAAGGACAAAACTCAGGAAATCGGCCAGATCGTTGCAGTAGGAAGCTCAGAAGGCTACATGATGAACATGAAGAATGCAGATAATCACACTGTAACTAAGTTCACATACGGCGATGAAATAGTTCCTACACTATACACGGTAGCTGCCGGAACATCCGACACAACAGAAGTAAAGGACGCTGTTACTTACAAGTACAAGGCATCTTCAGATTCTACATTGAAGGAATTCTCCAAAGGAAAGAAGCTCGACGCTGGCAAGTACACCATGTACGCATACACAAAGAACAAAACCGACGCAGTTGCATCAGCAGAGTTCACTGTAGAGAAGAAGGCTTTGTTAGTATCAGCTGTTGCTAAGGACAATGTTTCTGATATTAAAAAAGATCCTCCACAACTGAAAACAGATGTTGCAGGCGTGACAGCAGCAGATCTAGATGTAGAGTATAAGGCATATAACTCAGCGGGCAATGAGACAAAGCTTAGCAACGATGACCCGGGTAATTACACAATTATGCCGTGCTTCAAGCACTACAACACAGAAGCAGAAATTGAAGCATCAGAAGCAAAACGTGCAAACTATGATGTAAGCTTCCAAAGCGCAGTGTACACTGTAATCGGTCAGATTTACGCACTTAACGTTTCTGCAGAAAAGTACACAGACAAGAACAATGTTTCTAAGAATGTAGGTACTGCAGCAATTAGCGAAAACGGCCTGACAACAGGAAATTACACAAAGGGCACCACTGTTCAGCTATATGCAACACCTGATGAAGGCTATGAAGTAGAAAAGTGGGTTGTATCCTCAGTTGGTTTTGATACCGTAACTTACACGGCAGAGTCGATGAAGTCTGGCGGACAGAATCCAAACAGACTGAACCTGACTATGAATCCAGGCGCAACAACGGTCAAGGTTTACTTCAAGGTGAAGGAAACACGCCTTAACCTTATCAAAACCACCGGAGGCGACATTTCCTGCACATCGGATGAATACTTTGAATCAGGAGCAAAAGTAAGCCGCGGCGCAGAGCTTACATTTAAGGCAACGCCAAAGGCTGGCTACACATTTGGCCAGTGGATTATCAGCGAAACAGGATTCAGCTCAGTCTACAACAAGGGAACTGTGGCAGAGGACGGCACAAGCTCCATTAATATTAAAATGGGCACTAACGATATCGGCCTACAGGCAACCTTCGTAAGAGACAGCTACACTGTTAACCTAGAAGGTAACGTAGAAGCTTACTACTTGAAGGAAAGCAATGATCTGGCTAATGCAAACGAAAAGATTTACATCACAAGCGGTAAATCGGTAAAAGGCGATACGATGATTTACGTAGCACCTAAGACCGGATATGTTGCAGCAGAAAATGCTTTCATAACTATTAACGGAGCAGATACACAGGAAGCTTCCTCATACAAATTTAAACTTAAAGAGAACACTGTAATCAGCCTTGACACTGTAAGAGAAAGCTACAAAGTAGAGGCCACTGCAGGAACTGGAACAGAAGGCGTAGCAGGCGGCAAGGTTGTCATTACAGCCGATGGATCTGAAGTCGAATCAGGCAACAATGTAGATGGCGGAAGCAAGGTTGTATTCAAGGCCGTTGCAGACAGAGGCTACGTATTTGATCACTGGGCAATCGGCGACGGTGCAAGCAGGACTGCAGACGAATACGTTATAGATGAAATTGGCGAAGCAACTACAGTAAAAGCAGTATTCAAGGAAAACAGCAAGAATACCTTAACAGGCATCGTTTCTCCAGAAAGCCGCGGAAAACTTGTTTACACCCTATATGACATCTATGGCAATGTGCTTGAAGAAAATCAGGAATACACTGAAGCTTTAGAAATGTACAAGGGCGAATCCATCGACATTTCAGTAGCACCTGCATCTGGAAGCATGGTAGAACAGTGGGTAATTGACGAAGGTGCTGGCGAAAAGAAATTCGTATCATCCTCAAAGAAGTACCCTAACGGCAAGATTACTATGAAGGACAGCGATATAGAAATCCGGGCTATAATGGTTTCTAGCACTTCATACGACCTGTACTTCCACGCAGATAATTCCAATGATGGTACGGTGACTGCAACCTCAGACGGAGCATCAATTCAGACTGGTGAAACAATCCCAGGCGGTGCAGACGTAGTATTCACTGCAGAACCGGTAGAAGGCAAGATGGTTGACTACTGGACTATAACTAAGGGAGCAGCAAGCGTTAAACCAACAGAAGAAAACACAATTAAGGTAACAGATAGCGACGGTGACATTATGGTAGATCCTGTATACCGCGTTGACGGATACAAAGGTAACCAGACCGTAAGAGTTTACTTCAAGAACCTTGAAACAAAAGCAATTAACGTAAGTGGAAACAATGCAACAGTCGATATTACATATGTAACCCCAATCAAGAATGGCGATGAAACAAAACCAACAACCACATCAGTATCTGCAAGAAAAGGTGGAACTGTTAAGCTGACATTGACTCCTAACTCAAATTATGCAACTTCGCTAGATGATGTTAAGGCAGAGTTCAGCGGATGCAGCCAGCCTGTAAAAGTGGATTACAAAGATGGTGTGTATGCAATCGTTCTGAAGGGTATCACAGAAGGTAAGGCTGTGGACGTTAATAGTCTTGTTAATAAACTCGTGAAGGTAGAAGCTAGCGGCAAGAATTACACTGCAAGCGCTATCAAAACCAATAAGGTTGCCGACGGAGCGGCTGTTGGTTTTGTCAGAGAGGGCAGCAATATAAGCTTCAAACTGACGCCAAACGGAGGATATCAGCCGGATGAAGCGAAACTTCAGGCATGGATTGCTGACGTCAAGAACAGTGCATGCACAGATGCAAGCTTTACGGTGAATAATGACAAGTCAGTGGATGTTGAAATCAAGGATATCAAGGCAAACGTTACAACTGCAGCTGATCTGTTTGCACCAATTCCAAGCGGTGGAGGAGGCGGCGGCGCAGCACCTGTACCACCTGAACAGAAGCCGGAAGAGGATGACAATAAGATTATTGTAGAGGACACTGTTGACAGCGATGGTCAGAAAATCACACAGATTATTGCAAAAGCAGAGACTCTCAAGAGCAAGGATGAGAAGTCAGTTGAACTTCAGCTCAGCGATGAACAGAAGAAAGCTTTGATAGAGAAAGCAATTGACAAAAACGCTGACACTATTATCATTACCAATGACGAGCTGAATGACGAAACCGAAAAGCTTTCGGATATAATCAATGTTAACCTTGATGTTAAGCTTCTAAACGAGATTATAAGCAAAACAAATGCAACGGTTGCTGTTGAAACTCCGGTTGGCTTTGTGAAATTTAATAAAGATGCGCTGAAGGCTGTTGAAAAACAGCAGGGCAAGGCCAAGTCGCTGAAGCTTCAGTTAAAAATCGAAAAGGATAAGGACTACAGCCACATCATAGGAAAGACAGCTTATGTAATCTCAGTAAAACTGCTTGCAGACAAAGAAGCTATAACTGACTTTGGTGATGGCAGAGTGGAAATTACTCTTGAAATCCCTAATACTCTGTTAGGCAGAGAACTGGTTGCAGTATACATCGGAGAAAAAGACAGAATTGAGAGATTCGACGGAAAGATTATCACAAAGAAATCTGCTGATAAAAACGGCAAAGAAACTGAAACAAAGTACTACAGCTTTGAAACAGATCATTTCTCCGTTTATGCGCTGGCTGAAAAGTCTACGGTAGACGAGTATGAAAAAACCCAGAAAAACCAGAAGCTTATTTCGGGAGTGAAGAAAACTACTGTAAAACTGTCATCAACAGCTTCAAAGAAAAAAATAAAGCTTTCATGGAAGAAGTCAAAAGGATACAAGGTGGATGCGTATGAGGTTTATCGCAAAACTTCAAAATCAGGTAAATATACAAAAGTATTTACAACAAAGAAACCGGTATCCCTCAGCTGGACAAACAGCAAAAAACTGAAATCCGGAAAGACTTACTATTACAAAGTAAGAGGTGTCAGAACTGTTGATGGAAATAAGTATTACACGAAGTGGTCAAATATCACATCAAAAAAGATTAAATAAGAATCACTGACAGGAATGTTATCTGAAGTGCCGGAAACAAACAAAAAGGCACAGAAGATGATATTCAGAAAGGTAAGCTGCTCCGGTAAAGCGGACAGAATTTAGCAAAAACTGGAACAGAGTATGTACAGCATACATGAGCTTGCATACTCTGTTTTTTATGTGCGGAAATTCCGGCATCTGAGTTATATTCCCTGCATAAGCGTACATAAAAACAGGCTATCGACTGCCGGTAAGCGATAACCTGTTCACTAATCCTGTTATTCCACTGATTTAAGTGATTCTATCATATCTATCTTTTTTAATCTGTAGTACATGACAATATTTACTATTACGGCAAATGCAAACGTCAGAATTACCGACAATATGTAGCTTAGAGGCGTTATCCTTGCATCAAAGGTAATCATAGATACATTTATCTGTCCGATTATAAATTCCAGCAGCACCTTGCCGAGAAGAAGCCCGACTGCTGCGCTGATGCCTGTCAGGATGAAATTCTCTCTGAACACATATGCAGATGTTTCTTTCGGATAAAATCCCAGAACTTTGATTGTGGCTATTTCTCTGACTCTCTCGGTTATATTTATATTGGTAAGGTTGTAAAGCACGATAAATGCCAAAGCGCCGGCTGCTGCAACTATCAGGATTATAACTGCGTTCAGGCTGTCCATCATATTGCATATTCTGTTTTCCATATCAAGACATATCGAGGTGCCTAGCACATTGTCATTATCTGAAACCGCGGCGGCGGATTTATATATGCCGTCCTCGGAACTGTCTGAAGAAACCGCATAGGCAGCGGCATATTCCGGCGCTGTTCCAAAGCCCTCCCGATATGTTTCCTCGGAAATATATACATAGTTGTTAACGTAGTTCTTGCACATGCCCGATACTGTCACTTCGATTTCATTTCCGCTGTCATCTGCCAGCCTTATTTTATCACCCTCGGTTATATCGTAACTGTCAGCCAGCTTCATACAGATAACGGCGTTTCCTGTCTGAGGAAATTCAATGGCGCTGCTGTCGTGCAGGTCAATGAAGTCTCTGAAATTGTCATCTTTGCAGGCAATGAGGGTAAGGGCTGTTTCATCTTCTCCCGAAGTAAAGAAAACCTCTTCCTCGTGAGCAAATATAAGGTCGGAAACATAGGAAGCCGTTTCAGCTTTAAAGGCCTGCTGCTCCTTACTGTTCATTGCGCTGTCAAAATGCACGCTGTAATCGTATTTTATAATTTCGTTGTATTGAAAGCCTACAATGTTTTTAACCGTATCATTTATTCCAAAGCCTGCGATAAGAAGCGCGGTACAGCCGCTTATCCCCAGTATCATCATAAAGAAACGCTTCTTGTATCTGAACAGATTTCGAAGTGTTACCTTGTATAAAAAGCTTACTCTGCTCCACAGCGGAGTGATTCTTTCAAGAAGTATCCTCTTGCCCGCAGACGGCGCCTTAGGCCTCATAAGCTGTGACGGGGCTGTTTTGAAATCCTTCATTCCTGCCGCAAGACAGGCTCCCATAGAGCATATCAGCGCTCCTGCAAGAGAGTAAAGCAGGAGTGGAATATTGAAGCTGTAGGACAGGTCGCAGCCGAAGTCATACATAATGCCGTAGGCCCGCCATATTATAGCCGGGAATATGATGCAGCAGCTGAAATATCCGATTAAAGTGCCGAGAAAACCGGCGCTGCCCGAATAAAACAGATAGCCGGAAATAACGGAGCGGCTGCTGTAGCCGAGAGCCTTGAGGACTCCTATCTGTGTACGCTGCTCGTTAACCATTCTTGTCATTGTGGTGATACATACCAGCGCAGCTACAAGGAAGAAGAACACAGGGAAAACCTTTGCGACTTCATTGACGATATTTGCATCGTTTTCAAAGCCAACATAGCCTGTATTTATATCTCTTGTAAATACAAAGGTTTCAGGCTCCTTTATATCCGCTATATCTTTTTTGCCGTCATCTATTTTGGCCTTTGCATCCTCAAGCTTTTTTTCTGCGTCTGCAAATGAGGAGTCAGCTTCGCTTTTGCCCTTTCGGTATTCACTCCAGCCGTCTGCAAGAGTCTGCTTTTCCTTTTCCAGCTTTGCCTTGCCGGATTTGGCCTGTTTAAGTCCTGAATTTACTTTTGCCAAAGAAGCCGTAAGCTCTGATTTCTTATTGTCAAGCTGCTGCTTCGATGCCTGATATTCCTCGTCTGACATATATTCTTTGCCGGCCTCAAGCTGCGACAGCTTCTGGTCTATCTGGGCAATTCCTGCGTCGAGCTGTTTTTTTGAACTGTTTAATTCGCTGATTGTTTTGTTAAGCTTCTTTTCCGAGGAGTCTATTTTGCTCTGCCCGGAAGTAAGCTTGTCATACGAGGTATCAAGCTTTGAATACGCATCGCTTTTTTCCTTGAGATAGCTGCTGTAGCCGTCATCATATTTTTCCTGCGCGTCCTTTATTTTATCGTCGGCCTCTTTTTTTATTTCATCATATCTTCTCTGTGAGGCAGCTTCTGCCGCAGTGGTAACTGCAGCCTCCGCTTTTGTTATTCTGTTTTCGTATTCATCTGAATATATATGCTCGTTTTTGTCAAGAGTAAGATATATTTCAGTGTATATATCCGAGTCAAAACCCTCGGGAAGAATATAGAAGTAGGCTTCGATTATGCCGTTGCCAAGAGAAGTGGAGCCTCTCTCGTAATTGAGATAAAGCGGTGAGTACACAAGACCTGTTATCGTGTATTTGCGATGAGCAAAAGCGTCCAGTGTATCCTTGGAATTATCAGCCGAAAGCTCAATTGCTTTGCCTATATCCTCTTTGCTGTATACCCTGCCGTCTGCAACACATTCATCAGAGGCTTCCGGCATTCTGCCCTCAAGGAGCTTGACTTTGTTTACAGATTCGGTAATAGAATAGGCCTTGAGAACCTGATCCATTTCTCCTGCATTGCAGAGCACATCGTAGGAAATGCTGCCCTCGGCGGCGCTGACATTGTCTAAAGACGATATATGCTCAACGTCTGCCGCTTCATATCCCAGAGTGGATATGAGCTGGAAGTCGTAAAGATTTCTTTCGGCCAGATACTCATCAAGAGTATCAACCATGGCATCTCTTGTGACCTTGAGACCTGCAAAAAGACCTACGCCCAGCGCGACGATTATGAGAATGGCAAGATATCTGCCCAGACTGTTTTTTATTTCTCTTAAAGTTATTTTTGTAAGCATTGTTTTACCATTCTATCAAGTCTACAGAAACAGGGTTTTCGTTTTTTTCAACGGAATAAACGGTGCCGTTTTTGACACGGATAACTCTGTCTGCCATAGGAGTTAAAGCCAGATTGTGAGTAATGATAACCACGGTCATACCGGTTTGTCTACTGGTGTTCTGAAGCAGCCTTAGTATTGCCTTGCCTGTGTTGTAGTCGAGAGCTCCCGTAGGCTCATCACAAAGAAGCAGCTTTGGATTTTTGGCAAGAGCTCTTGCTATCGCAACTCTCTGCTGCTCACCGCCCGAAAGCTGGGCCGGGAAGTTATCCATACGGTTTTCGAGACCTACCTGCTTTAGAACCTGAGCGCTGTCTAAAGGCTCCTTGCAGATCTGAGCTGCAAGGGATACGTTTTCGAGGGCCGTCAGGTTCTGTACAAGGTTGTAGAACTGAAAGACAAATCCTATGTCATAGCGCCTGTAGGAGGTTAAATCCCGCTCAGAAAGCGCGGAGATTTCTCTGCCATCAAGAAACACCCTGCCCTCTGTCAGAGTATCCATACCTCCGAGTATATTGAGCAGAGTCGTTTTGCCTGCGCCCGAAGCTCCGGTTATAACGCAGATTTCACCTTTTTCTATTTCAAAGGTCGCATCGCGCAGGGCTTCTATTGAAACCTCGCCCATATGATAGACCTTTTTGACATCTTCAAATTTTACATAGCTCATAATGCACCTCTGGCTGTTTTTTCATATATATTATATATTGTAAGATAGAGCATCAATAATTACAAGAATTTTCATAAAACAAACATACAGTAATATATGCTCAAAATAGCGGTTATAGCAAACAAGTTAAATTAAGGTGCAAAACAGCACTAAAAAAAGACGGCATAATCATTATTTTGCGACATTTGCGCTTTTTTGTAAAGATAAAAATATTGAGGATACTTTACTTTTTTTCGGTATAAGAGTATAATTAAATACAGCATCTTAAGGGAATAACATAATAGGTAAAAGAGAATAACTGTTGTTAAAATATATGATTAAATCAGCTGATATTGTTAAGTTTCCTTAAGCTTATGCAATATCAATATTTTTTAGGAGAAACATTTTGGACTACATATGGGGAGTGCTGGCAGGTCTTGCTTTTGGCGGGCTTGCAGGGATAATCAAATATTTTGCGCTGTGGCACAGGACTTTAAATGCACCGGAGGACAGGGGTATCAAGCCGTCATCTGTGTACACTAAAATGATAATCAGCAATGTTGTCAATGTGGCAGTGCTGGCGGTGGTGTTTATACTGAGAAAGCATCTGCCTTTTGATTTTGCAACGGCGCTGCTGGGAGCTGCCGTGGGACTTTCTCTTGCAGGCAAGCTTGCCCCGATGAAAAAAATAACGGCACACGTCCGGGAGGAGTGATGACAATATGATAGAAAAACTGAATGCAATAGGAATATCAGATGCGATGATAACCAGTACGGTTATTACGGCTATAATCTGTGTTCTTGCAATAATAGCGGGCCGCAGAATAGAAATGATACCGTCAGGGTTTCAGAATATGGTCGAACTTGGCATCGAGAAGCTTCACGGCTTCTTTGAGGGAATAATGGGCAAATACGCCTGTGACAAATACTTCCCCCTTATAGCCACGCTGTTCATATACATTCTGTTCTGCAACTATTCGGGACTTATCCCGCTGGCAGGAGAGGCGCCGGGCTTTCAGGCTCCGACAAGCAATGTCAATTTCCCTGCCGGCATGGCAATAATCGTGTTCTTTGCAGTCCAGATTATAGGGCTTGCAGAGCACAGAGGCATCAGGTTCTACAAACATCTTTTCAAGCCGGTGGCCTTTATATTTCCGCTTATGGTTATAGAGGAGTTTGTAAGACCTATCTCCCTCACATTCCGACTTTACGGCAATATATACGGAGAAGAGGCTGTAATCAACTCATTCTTTGACATACTTCCTCTGGGACTTCCGATTATAATGCAGGCTCTGTCGGTACTGATGGGACTTATACAGGCGCTTGTATTCTCACTTCTTGCCGCAATATATATCAGCGAGGCGGCGGAGCACGAGGAGCAGCTTCCTGTGGTGGATTAGATATGAACAATTAATTTGTTTATATATATAAAAATGATTTTTAATACGCTTTTAACTAAGCACATATATCGAAAGGAGAACTACAATGGAATTAATCGCAGTTGCAGCAGCACTTGCTATCGGTTTAGCTGCCATAGGCCCCGGAATCGGTCAGGGTATCGCAGCAGGTAAAGCACTTGAGGGAATGGCGCGTCAGCCGGAGATGATGAGTACGCTTCGTACCAATATGATTCTTGCGTTTGCATTCATGGAGTCACTTACTATTTACGGTCTTGTAATAGCATTCATACTTATAGGTAAGATGTAACAAAAAGTAAAGCAAGGAGGGGTTTTAATGTTAGACGCATTAGGCATAAACCTTAAAGACCTTATATTTGCTGTCGCAAACTTTCTTATCCTTGTACTGATTTTAGGCAAGTTCCTGTACAAACCGTTTCTGGGCATACTCGAAAAAAGAAAGCAGACAATAGAAGATGCTTTTACAAATGCAGAGGCCACCAACCGCAAGGCCGATGAGAAATATGAGGCCTATACCAAAAAGCTTGCAAGAGCGGAGGCCGAAAGCAGAGAAATCATCAAAAATGCCAGACTGAAGGCAGACGATCATGCTAATATGATTGTCGAGGAGGCAAAGGCTGAGGCTGCAAGAATCAAACTCCAAGCCGAAAAAGAGGCCGTAAGAGAAAAAGAAAAGGCGCTCAGAGAGGTCAGAGAGCAGATCGGTCAGCTTGCAATACTGGCGGCAGAGCAGATACTCGAAAAGGAAGTTGCAGCAGAGGGTCAGGAAGAAATCATAGACAGAGTACTTGAAAAGGCAGGGACATCACAATGGCAGAATTAACAGTGGATCTGACTTACGGTACGGCACTGTATCAGGCGGCAGCCGAGATAAACAAAGAAAAACAGATACTTGAAGAGGGCAGAGCAGTTGCCGGGATTTTAAAGGCGGAGCCGGAATTTGAGGCTGTGCTGAGAAGTCCTGCCATTTCGGCAGAGGAAAAAAAGACTGTTTTGTGCAATGTGTTTTCCGGCAGGCTGACGCAGGAGCTTGTAAATTTCCTGTGCATACTTATAGACAAGGGCAGATTTACTCATTTTGAGAGAATTATCAGGGAGTACGGTAGGCTCTACGACAGCAGAGAAGGCATAATCAAAGGAACAATATATTCGGTGGAGCCGCTTGACGAGGGCAGACTCGCCGAATTTGAAAAACAGACAGGAAAGCTTATGGGAGGAAATGTTGTTCTCGAAAACCGCACGGACAAATCTCTCATAGGCGGAGTTAAGATACTTGTAAACGGCAAAATAATTGATGCAAGTATCAGAAACAGGCTAAACAAAATAGCTTCGGAAATCAGAGTATAAAGGAGGGAGGTAAAATATGAATTTACGTCCTGAAGAAATAAGCGCTGTCATAAAACAGCAGATACTTAACTACAAAAATACGCTTGAGGTTTCTGATTTTGGAACAGTAATTCAGGTGGGCGACGGCATAGCCAGAGTATACGGACTCGAAAACTGTATGTCGGGAGAGCTTCTGGAGTTTCCGGGAGAGGTCTACGGTATGGCTTTAAACCTTGAAGAAGACAATGTCGGAGCCGTAGTCATGGGTCCCGACACAGGCATCAAAGAGGGCGATATTGTCAAGCCTACAGGCACAGTCGTAGAGGTACCTGTAGGAGAGGATTTAATAGGCAGAGTAGTAAATCCTCTGGGCCAGCCTATAGACGGCAAGGGTGAGATTAAAGCAGAGGATCACAGACCTGTTGAATACCCTGCGCCCGGCGTACTGCAGAGAAAATCAGTAAATCAGCCGCTGCAGACAGGTATCAAGGCCATAGACTCGATGATACCTATAGGCAAGGGCCAGAGAGAGCTTATCATAGGCGACAGACAGACAGGCAAAACAGCTATTGCCATAGATACAATAATCAATCAGAAAGGCAAAGACGTAATCTGTATATATGTTGCCATAGGACAGAAGAAATCAACGGTTGCACAGCTTGTTCAGAACCTTGAGAACAAAGGCGCCATGGACTACACTATTGTAGTGTCCGCAACTGCAAGTGAGGTTGCGCCGCTGCAGTATATAGCGCCGTATGCAGGCTGCGCCATGGCAGAGCATTTTATGTATCAGGGCAAAGACGTCCTGATTATATATGACGATTTATCAAAGCATGCGGTGGCATATCGTGCAATGTCGCTGCTGCTTAGAAGACCGCCGGGAAGAGAAGCATATCCGGGAGATGTATTCTATCTTCACTCAAGACTTCTTGAAAGAGCCGCAAGGCTTTCAGACGAGCTTGGCGGAGGTTCCATTACTGCGCTCCCGATTATAGAGACGCAGGCGGGCGACGTATCGGCATATATACCTACAAACGTAATTTCAATTACAGACGGACAGATATTCCTCGAAACAGAGCTGTTCTTCTCAGGGCAGAGACCTGCGGTAAATGCGGGCATTTCAGTATCCAGAGTAGGAGGCAATGCGCAGATAAAGGCAATGAAGCAGGTTGCAAGCAAAATCAAGCTTGAGCTTGCCCAGTACACAGAGCTTGCAAGCTTTGCGCAGTTCGGCTCGGATGTAGACAAGGAGACAAAGGCAAGACTTGATCACGGCGCAGTTCTGATGGAAGTGCTTAAGCAGGGACAGTATTCGCCTGTAGAGGTTGAAAACCAGGTAATGATTTTGTATGCTGCAATCAACTACTATCTTGAGGATATCCCGCACGACAGAATAAAAGAATTTGAAAAACAGTTTACTGAATTTGTGGATACTCACTATCCTCAGGTTCAGAGAAGAATTAAGGACAGCGGCAGGCTGGACGAGGAAACGGAAGAATTCCTCAAAGATGCAATAGAAGAATTCAAAAAACTGTTTACAGACAAATAGCAGGTAGTGAAAGGAGGAATGTTTAATGGGCGAAAATATGCAGGACATCAAAAGGCGTATCAAGAGCGTGTCGAGCACAATGCAGATAACAAATGCTATGAAGCTGGTGTCTGCGGCAAAGCTCCGCAAGGCCAGGGCGACCTTTGAAAAGACCACTGAATATTTTAACTTCATTACACATACCATTGAAGAAATATTCAACAATAACAGTGAAGTTCCTCCTGAATATCTGGCAGGCAACAGGGAAATCAAAAACACCTGTTATATAGTGGTTACAAGCTGCAGAGGACTTTGCGGCGGCTTTAACAATAACATAATTAAAGAGGCCGAAAAGGATTTCCACGAGGACTGGGAGAAGCCTGTAATTGTGGCCATAGGCACCAAGGGCAAGGAGTATTTTGAGAAGAGAGGCTATGAGATATACAAGGAATATCTGGCGCCTCCTGAGGATATATCCTTCCTTGAAACCAGAGAAATTTCAAAACCCATCATAGATATGTATGACAGAGGGGAGATAGACGAGATAGTTCTGATTTATACGGGCTTTAAGAATTCCATCGAGCAGGAGGTCAAAAACGTTATCCTGCTTCCATTTGATATACAGCCCGACCCCGATATCCTCATACATGATCAGGAGGTTGAATACGAACCGTCGGTTGAGGAGGTTTTCAACTATCTGGTGCCTAAATACGTTGAAATGATGATATATGCGGCTGTAGTAGAGTCTGCGACCTGCGAGCACGCGGCAAGAAGACTTGCTATGGAAAACGCTACAGATAATGCTTCTGATATGCTCGGCAGCCTGTCCCAGTACTACAATCGTGCAAGACAGGCAGAAATCACCGATGAGATAATCGAGATTGTTGCCGGCGCAGAGGCACAGAAATAACAGGAGGTAACATACTTTGAGCAAAGGAATAATACATCAGATTATAGGGCCGGTTATAGATATTAAATTTGAGCCGGAGCATCTGCCTGATCTGCTCAATGCGATTAATATTGAAATTGACGACAGGACTATTGTTGCAGAGGTTGCGCAGCATATAGGTGATGATATTGTAAGATGCGTTGCGTTATCTTCTACAGACGGACTAAGAAGAGGTATGGAGGCATCGGATACGGGCGGTCCTATCAGTGTGCCTGTAGGCCCTGAGGTTTTGGGCAGACTGTTTAATGTAATAGGTGAAACCATAGACGGCAAGGAGCCGGTTGTTACGGAAACCAGAAGCTCCATACACAAACCTGCGCCAAGCTTCGAGGAGCAGGATACATCTGCGCAGATATTTGAAACAGGTATTAAGGTAATCGACCTTATTGCACCATACACCAAGGGCGGTAAGGTTGGATTGTTTGGAGGCGCGGGAGTAGGTAAAACCGTACTTATCAAAGAACTTATTCATAATATCTATGCCAGTTCCAATTCTAATGCTGT
>OLOV01000025.1_pt1 | contig 103928 bp, 91 predicted proteins | sample 1672931 | NCBI WGS metagenome assembly OLOV01 (sample SAMEA3136738, study PRJEB25190) | human gut metagenome | biome: human gut; feature: human-associated habitat; material: faeces | place: Austria | collected 2013 | reverse complement strand
TGGCGAAGGCATTGCCGCCCCCGGCGGGGCTGTAACATGGTGGTTTGAAAAACGCAGCCGGGACGGGAAATACACAATGGACGAAGTTCTGGCCCGGTGGGAAGACTGGAATTGGCTGAATGATCCGAACAACCTTGACCCCCTGGCCTATATCATCACGGGGTTCCACAATCGCCGCCGCCTCATTGACGAGGTGAAGCAGCAGGCCGTTATGGTGCTGGTCCGCACCGGCGCCCGGTACGCCCTGTTTTCCAAAAACAGTTCCCGGTCCACGTTGGACCGCGTGGAAAAATTCATGGGTTATTAACCGATTATTGCCATGTCTGACGTAACTGTAACTCTGGGAGCGGATGCCGCCGAATTCAAGCAATCCCTGACGGAAATTCAAAAGTCAATGGACGTGCTTGTGAATTCCACGACGGCTAAAGCGGCGCGTATCGGTCTTGCCTTTACCGGGATAAAAGACATGGTTTCAACGGCTTTTGCCGCTATTGACGGCGCCATTCAGAAGGCGTTTGACTTCGTGGCTCCGGCGGCAGCCATCCAACGCGTGGAAAAGGAATTGACGGGCCTGACGGGCAGCGCGGAAGAAGCAAAAAGGATCCTTGAAAGCATCAATGAATGGGCGCTGACCTCACAATACACCCCCACGGAGATGTTCAAGAATGCCGCGCAGTTAATCCGGGGCGGCATATCCGAAAGCTTTGCTCCGGATCTGGTCCGCCAGCTTGCCACCATTGCCCAGGGGGACCAAAGCAAAATGAACGCCCTGGTGGCCGCTATGGTCAAGGGATCCGGCGGCCTGAAGGGCTTTACTTCGGAAATCATGGAGGCGTTCAACGCCGCCCAGGTGGACCTGTTGGGAGCTGTGGAAAAAACGTCCGGTCTGTCCGGAGAAGCCCTGAAGGAAAAACTGAAGGAAGGCATTGGATTTGATGACGTTGCCGCGGCCATCCGGGAACTTGCCAAAGACGGCGGCGCCCTGAAAGAAGCGGAACAGGAAGTGGGGAAAAGCTGGGAAGGCTTGCTGAAACGTTTTGAAAACGCCTGGGGCAACCTGCAGGAAAATTTTGGATCCGGCTTGCTGGGGCCATTAAGCGCCCTGATGGAACAAGTAGATTCCCGGCTGGTGGGCTGGGGGGACGCCGCCGCAGAATGGGGCCAAAAAGCGGGGGATCTCCTGTTCCGGGCCGCTGATGCGGCTATTGCGTTTGGCGAGGCGGTAGGCCCTGCCCTGGCCCTGGTAGCGGACAATGCGGATCATGTCACGACGGCCATTTTGGGAATTGGGGCGGCCTTTTTAACTTCCCGTTCTCAAATGGTGGCGGCTATGGCGCAAACGAAGGGGAGCCTGACGGCCATGTCCTCCTGGGTATTGCTCGCCAAAGGCAGTTGGGCGGGGTTGTGGAACACGATACGGACCGGAGCCGCCACCGCCGCGGGTGCGGTCCGTGCCGCCGCCGCGGGAATTGCGGCCTCCGTCCGCGCGGCCATGATTGCCATCAAATCCGCCATCATTTCAACGGGCGTTGGTCTGGCCGTGGTGGCGATTGGTGAAGGGATCTCCTACATTTACCGGCAGCTTGCCGGCGCGCCGGCGGCGCCCGGCGGCGGCGAGGGAGAACCCTATAAGGACTATTCCCTGAAGGAGAATTCCGGGCGGAAGGATCGTGAGCTTGCCAATGAGCGCCGGGCATTTAATGACGGTATGGCTAAAGCGAAGACGGAAACGGACGTGGATGCGATTGGAAATCGGCTTTTAGAAAAATTACGTGCTGAAAAGGGGAAATTGGCTGACCTGGAAGACGGGGGAAAATACGGGAATTCTGAATGGCAGATCCAGGCGAAATTTGTTTCTGATTATCAAGATCTTTATCGACAATTTAAATTTTACCGTGAAGCCACAATCAAAAGAATCCAGGACCAGGCCGCGGCGGAAAAACGTCTGGCGGAACTCGCCAAGGAAAGGGAAAAGGCGGAAAAGCAGGCGGAGCAGAACCGGAAGAAACTCCGTGAGATGGAAGACGCCTGGATGAAAAGCCAGTCTGACCGGGAATACAAGAAAAAGAGCTTCCGGGAACGGGGGGAATGGCTGGACCAGGAAGCCCGTGGCATGGGCGCCGCGCCCGGTATGGACGGCATCACGGCCCGCATTGCCGACTTGTCCAGACAGGAGCCAACAGACGCCATCATGAAGCAGATTAAGGCCCTGGATGACCTACGGAAAAAATATGCAGAACTGGCTGATGCGAAGAAGGATTATGAAAAAATGGAATCCGGCGCCCGTCAAAATCAGGACTTGCTGGCCGCGGAAATTGCGGGCCTGGACAAACAGGCACAAAAAATCCGGGATGAAATCGCCTTGCGGGAAAAGACGGAAAGCTACAAATCCGCCGGCATGGATGAAAAGGACGCCGCCGGCATGGCCCGGCGGGACGTGGCCCTGGACCGGATCCGGGCCCGTCAAAAATCCATTGGAGAAGGACCAGGATTGAATGACATAATCAAGCAAACCGGCGTGGAAGTCGGCAACGGCGGAAAGAGCCTTGGAATGTCATCCTCGATCCTGGGGGAAACACAGAAACAAAGCATGACGCTTAAGGATATAAGAGACATTCTGGACCGCTGGAAACCGGGTCAAATTGTCATGGCGGATTAAAACCTGAAAGAGATTGTAGGGATATAGGTATATGCAAGATCCTGCCATTTTCGACATATCCGCCACGGCATACGTGCCGGGCGTACTGGTTTTGTCCCTTGTCCCGCCCTCCGGGATGGATTTAGCCGGCTGCACTCTCCGCGCCGCTTGTTCCAGGACGCGCCGCATGTGTGGCCAGATTTTGGAATGCAGCGATATAAATCATGACAACTGCATAAGCATCAAGTTTCCCGGCCTCCCCACCGGGTGGGCGTTTTATGACGTATTTCTCCGGTTCCCGGACGGTGCAGAATTCCCGGTCCTGAAGGGGGAAATGGAGATTGCCGAAAGGATCACGCCCGCTGCTCCGTCAGATCTGGCCATGTGGCATGTGACGGCTGCCATTCCCGCAGCGGAGACGGGCCGGGTTGAAATTATCATTGGCCGCGGCCCGCAAGGGCCCAAAGGAGATTCCGGCGAAACCGGGCCCCAGGGGCCGAAGGGTGAAACCGGGGAACCAGGGCCGCAAGGGCCGAAGGGTGAAACCGGGGAACCAGGGCCGCAAGGGCCAAAAGGTGAAACCGGGGAAGTCGGCCCTCAGGGTCCGAAAGGTGAAACTGGAGAGGCTGGGCCGCAAGGGCCGAAGGGTGAAACCGGAGAGGCTGGGCCCCAGGGCCCGAAAGGAGATCCCGGCGAAATCGGGCCGCAAGGGCCGAAAGGAGATCCCGGCGAAACCGGGCCGCAAGGGCCAAAAGGTGAAACCGGGGAAGCCGGCCCTCAGGGTCCGAAAGGTGAAACTGGAGAGGCTGGGCCGCAAGGGCCGAAGGGTGAAACCGGAGAGGCTGGGCCCCAGGGCCCGAAAGGAGATCCCGGCGAAATCGGGCCGCAAGGGCCGAAAGGAGATCCCGGCGAAACCGGGCCGCAAGGGCCGAAGGGTGAAACCGGAGAGGCTGGACCACAAGGCCCGAAAGGTGAAACCGGCGAAACCGGTCCCGCTGGCCCGCAAGGCCCCCAGGGCGAAAAGGGAGATCCGGGGACTTTGGGAGAGATTGAAGACCTGACTATTAACGGGAATTTGACGGCCCAGGGCGGCACATTCGCGGGCTCGGTTGTGTTTTCTGACGGCCTGTCCGTATCTGCCGGTAAAAAAATTACTTTGAGTAACGGAGGAGCAACGATTTTCGCCAACCCAAACAACAATATTGTGCATGTCTCGGGGCTTGCTTCTGCTACAGAAATTTCCGGCAATGTCGTTAATGTTAACAGGGTGAATGCTTCCACTCTTAGTATAACCGGCGCGGCCACGTTTACCAGCGGCGTCACCATGGCGCAATCCTTAACAGTGGACGGGAGAGCCATCATCAACACAGGTCTGAACGTGGGCGAAGATTTATCTCTTTATGGTTCTGACGGCCTCCCCGGCGGTAGTCTGCGGGGATTTTATGAATCGCCAGACGAATCTATTATTATCATTAAGGATGCCGGCGAGCGAGAATACATGTCTATCGGCTACGATGCCAACACCGCTCAAGCCTCCCTGAATTTGAGAGGCAACGCAGCCAGTCTTGCCCTGCCGGAAAAGCTGGTTGGCCCCGTACAATTTTTCACTGATGATCTTAATTATATACTTTTTGGGATAACGTATGATCAGGCGACTGGCTGGCATCCCAGAACAGATTTTCGATTGTATGCAAATGGGGGGATTGATGTTGCGGATGGTGCTGTTTTCCATTCAGGGGTTACGATGGACCAAAGCTTGAATTTGTCCGGGAAAGCTACCCTGAAAAACGGCTGCGATGTAGGCCCATCCAACCAGCTTAAAATCTATGGGTCCGGCCCTGCGTGTTATATTTCATCGACCTATGGAGAATTGGTGATCAGAAGTGATACGGATGCCTACAGTGTATATTTCAGGGGCATGACATCGGCTGCTACGGTGGATATCACTAAACCTCATTCCGCTGCGTTGAACGATGAGTCCATCCTGAACCGCTCGGAAGGTGATGCACGGTGGGCGAAGGTGCGGACAGACCTGACGGACGCCCAATATGCAGCTTTGGCAGAAAAGGATGCGACTACTTTCTACATTGCTTCCGACACGGGGAAAATCTACCTCGGCACTCACGCCTTTAATTGATCTAACAAATATAACACAACATGTTAATACATATCATTTATGATGCTCCAAAAGAGTTAGGGGCCAAGTTCGACCCGCTTGCAGGCGTTATCAGATTTGTAGGACCCAAGCCAGACGGGTGGAGCCACGGAGAAGAAAGGCTCCTGAAAGACCTGCCGGAAGAGCAAGCCCCGGTTTATCTCGCACTTGCTTCCGCCATCCAGGACAAAGGGGGGGATTGGGTGGCAACGCAGGTTTGGGCGCGGATGATGGGCCAGGATAAGGTGTCTCTCCAGGTTGAGGCTCGCCAAGACGGCACGGGAGCAATCCGCACGTTTACGTCTGAGGATGATCCCTCCCTGCTGGTCGATGACCCCGCCGCCGTGGCGTTTTTCAAGCACTTCACAACCACAAGCAATATATAATCATATGACTACTAATAATAAATGCAATCACGCGTTGGAAATTGCCCGGGATTTTTACTCGGTAGTTTCAGAGGACAACGGCGGCGGCTGGAAGCCCTGGGAAGAATTAACCGACCCACAGCAGGCGGCATTTGTGCGGCTGGCACAGCAAGCCCTGCCTATTATCGGCAAGCACGCGCTGGGTGATGTCCGTGACTACCTCGGCATCAAGGCTTCCGGCGCGTCCTCCTGGTGGAAAAAGGCCCTGCTGGGTTTAGCCTCCGCCGCTGTTGGCGCTCTCGGTCTTTCCCTGTTTCAGGGTTGTGGGCACTCCGTGGACGTGACGCCGGATCACACGACCATTTGCAAGGACGGCTCCTGCCTCGTCATTGAGCAGGGGCATATCTCCTATTCCCAGGCACAGCCGGACACGGGCGTTGCCCCAGTGGTGCAAAAGCTTACTAAATAACAATCCCGAAAACCTTATAACAGACTGGCCGCCATGTGCAAAGCCGCTGAATGGTATCTGAAAATCGTGGACTGGATCGACCGGCACCGCACGACGGCCTGCATGATTGCGGGTTTTTTGGTGGCCTACTGGATGGGGGAAAAGTTCGATGCCTGGAACGACAAAATGCTCGCCGTGATGCACGAGCAAACCGCCGCCCAGGTGGAAACGGGGAAAGTCCTTCAGGAGTTGGCCGTTCGAGTAAACGCGATTGAAAGAAAATTAGAAAAATAACTCTATGATTATCAAAGAATGTAATGAATTCAAGCCCGTCCAGCGGGCCTTGGGACTGGTTCCGGATGGATTGCCGGGGCCGAAGACGCTTGCCGCCGTGGCCCTGAAATTACGCTGCCATGAAATATGGTCAGCCGTCCAGGCAGCCGTAAAAGTGACGCCTGACGGCATCCCAGGCCCTGCCACGGCCCGCGCCATAGCTGCCGCCCTGGATATTGCCCTTCCCCGGTCTTGGCCGTCCCAGGCGGAAGTCCGGGCCGGCCTGTCCATCTTTGGCCGCCCAGGGGATGAAAACAACCTTGTTTCCATCGCCCCGCCCTACCCCCTGTATTATGAGGGGCGCCCCGTCAAAACAATCCGGGTACATGAGGCAATCGCCCAGGACGTTCAGGCCGCCCTGGCGGAAGTCCTGGAGGTGTACGGCCTGGACCGGATCCGCGCGTTGCACCTGGACCAGTATGGAGGATCCTACAATGACCGCGCCACGGCCACCGGCAAAAGCAAGAGCATGCACGCCTGGGGGATTGCCCTGGATTTTGATCCGGACCGCAATAGTTATTCCTGCAAGGCCCCCCATGCCGGGCTTTCTCGCCCGGAATGTGAAGAGTGGTGGCAGATATGGGAAGCGCATGGAGCCGTTTCCCTGGGCCGGGAACGGGACTATGACTGGATGCACGTCCAGTTTGCCCGCCTGTGATCCGCCGGGAAACAAAAAGGCGCCCCCCCATTTGGAGGGCGCCTTTTTTTATTTGGTCAAGACCGCTTCCGGATTGCGTTCCAGCACTTCCAGGAGCTTGGCTGCCGCGCCTGATGGAGTGCGCTGCCCGCTTTCCCATTTTTTCAGGGTGGAGATGGATGTTCCCAGAAGCCCGGCAAATTCTTTCTGCCCCATGTCCAGGTTTTGCCTTAATTTAGCTACCTTGTTTTTCACAATCCAGTTCCGGCGGCTTCCGGGAGCAAAAACTAGTACCCGTACCCCCCGGACCGGTTCTTCACTCAAGGATTCCAGGGCCATTTCTTCACATTCGTCAAGATTGCGGTTTACTTCTTCCACAGTAGTTCCGTGGGTGCAATGCCCGAACAGAAGTTCAGGGAGGCTTCCCAGATAAAGCTGGTCTTCTTCAGACCATTCAATAACGCGCGTATAATGAGTTTTATTTTTCATGCTTCTTGTTCTTTCTTTCCTGATTACAGAGTTTTTCAACGTCCTTTTCTTGGTAACGCTGGGCGTCTTGTCCCAGCTTGCCGGAAACGGTGTAAAGCAAACCGCCCTTTTTGTACTGGCGATGATCACCCCGGCAACGGTCAAGGGTAAATCCTGCCTTTTCAAGCATTTTGATTAACTCCCGTATCTTCTTTGGCATGAACACAACTTAGTACATTGTGAACTTTTTATCAAGTAAAAAGTTCACTTTGTGATCTTTTTTTATTTTCCACGCAAAAAATCCCCGGCTGGGCGAACCAAGCCGGGGGAATGATGAATCACTCTTCTTCTTCCGTCCAAAGGGGCGTGTTGTCGTTCGGGTCCAGGGCGGGCAGGTCCGGCTGAATGAGTTGTTGAGTGATGCTGTTGAGGCCGGTGAAAAGCTTGCCCTGAATGGCGGTCAATTCGCCGATGAGGAAGCCAATGGCGCGCAGGTCGCCGCGCGCTTTCGCCTTGTCCATTGCGTTGATGACATAGAGGATTTGGCCTTTATAATTTTTTGACCATTCCGTGAGGATGGAGACGGCTTTCCCTTTCGTGCGGGCCTTTTGCAGCTTTCCTTTGATTGATAGGCGGGCCATTGCGTTATTGTTGATTGAGTTTTTCTTCCAGTTCCTTCACCCGTTTTTTCAAGGCGTCGTTTTCCACAATAAGCCGCATGTGGTTCAGCTTGCCAGGGTGCGGATTTTTTGCACCCTTGAGCCATTTATAAATGCCGTCTTTGGTTACTCCTAAGAGTTCGACGGCCTTTAGTACGGCCTGGGAGTGTTTGAGATTATGGGTTTTGGCGAGATAATCAATAAATTCTTGCGGGGTCATGGCTTGGTGGCAGGGATGCCGCAGTTCACGGCATCCCTACAGTTTTGTTCCGGGATAGCAAGTTTATTTTTCTGACGGGTGGAGGAGTTCTATGGCTAGGTAGTCCAATGCCGCGGAGAATTTTTGTTCATCGTCGAGTCCTGCGGCAATGATTTCCTTTTTCAGGGTTTTGATGTGTGCCTGTATTTGTTTCATGGCTCGTTCCGCGTCTGTGGTTTCGTTTTTTTGGCCGTCAAACATGGTCAGGATGTATTCAATGTTTCCGTTTTCATCTGTTTCCACGGCGGGGCCAGGATTTTTTACGGAGCCGCCGCTTTCGGGGTAGCTGCCTTTGCTCAAAATGACTCCGTGAGGCTGTGTGACGCTTGCATCACGGGAGCGGCGGGAGGCGAGGACGTAGCCTTTGTAAGTATACACGGAGTCCTCGCATTTAACGTTGTCGTTCTTCAAAAAGTCCAGCGTGATTTGGGTTGTTCCGCAGCCTTCCACCCAGTTGAATAATTCATGGAGCAGTTTTCTGGAGTTTTCGCAGTCCGGAAGCACCCAGCGGTTGTTTTTCCATTTTCCGGCCGCCGCCCTGAATTTGCTGATGTTGGAGGGGTGGTAGGGACATTGGACAGTTATGGTTTTGTTGTCTTTGACGGCGATGTTGATTTGCGTTTGCATGGTCTTGTTTCTTTCTGGTTGTTTTGTTGAGAGGGAGGGGGGAGGCGTTTTACCGCCTCCCCCTGGAAATAGGTTAAGCGGCGGCAAGGCCGAATGCCTGCATTCCGGCCGCGCCCATGTAGGAGGCGTAAATGCCTTCATTGTCGGCAATGAGATGCCAGCCGTATTCATAGCCGGTGAGGGAGTCATAATAGGCTTCTCTGGCTTCTTCCAGGGTGGACAGTTCTTTTTCTTCCATCAAGTAGGCGAGCATTTCCGTGTCTTCGTCCCATGCGGCGGCGTTTTCCACGTCGTCAATGCAGGGCTGAATGTCTTCTTCGCGGACGGGGGAGCCGAATATCAGGCTTCCTTCTTCGTTCCAGACGTACATGTGGAGCGTGCCGGCGTTGTCTTCGATGATTTCGTAATTGTTCATTGTCTTGTTCTTTCTGTTTTGGTTTTTCTGATGGTGTCTCCGGGTTCCTTACCTCCCGTCAACAAGATCAATTTAGAATACTAGGTATTCAAAAGCAAGAAAAAAGTTGTGGATGATGAAAAAAAATTTGCACAGGGGGCGAAAGTGTGTGAAAAGGAGGGTGTTCTTTCTGAACGGTCAGTTGTCCGGAAACGGGCGGCTGTGGATTGAAATCTATTTGGGGATATTGAAAAAGTTATATTTTCTGGTCCTGGATTAGATTCATTCTATTCCTTACAGAGCGGCCGTCGCAAGGCGGCCGCTTATTCAGCCCTCCGGGGCTGTGGATTGAAACCTATTAGTAGAAGGGGATAAAGCCGATTCTACAATTCGTTTCCGGCGCAAGCCGGGAGCGTGGATTGAAACTTATTGGGATTTATAGGTGATTTGGAAGGTGTATTCTCCCCTGAAAATTCAAGGGAGAGAATTAAATCCTATATAACTTATGTCTTTAACATTCAATCATCATACTATTTTTACAGGGGATATTTACCGGCGGCCGGTTGAGAGTGTTTCCCCTGGTGTGGCAAAAACCGTGCTGGAGTCTGTCAAGTACGCACTTAAAGAGGATGAGCCGGTGGCGTTGTATCCGCAGTTGGACGCCGCAGCGCGTTTTTTGCTGCGTGAGTTTGCGGGCGGCGGCCTGAAATGCACCGTTTTTTATGGCGATAGTGACAAGCCCGTGCTGGCGTTTATCATTGCCAGAGAATCAAATAAGGAGACGAGGAAACAGTATCGCGAGCTGCTGGAGATGGATATGACCGAAAGGAAGAGCATGACCAGCATGCCGGATGCTCCTTTTTGCTCCGTCGCGCTGACGTATGAGGCGGAGCGTTGTCCGGAGCTGCTGAAATGGATTGGCGATTGTGAAGGGTGTATGGCTGTGGCGTGGCTGTACGGAGAGAGGATGCAAAGGGAGGAGTTCGCGGAAAAGACCAAGGAGAGGCTTTGGCAATGGCTGATGTTTGGGGGCGAGTGCGTTGTAGATCAGGAGATGATTGATGTTTTGGGCAAGCGGTATTTGATTGATTTTGTTAAGAATGCCAGGAAGAATATTAAGTCTAAGGACAATGTGCCTATTTTGAAAGCTGGGGCCGCGCCCATGTTGGAGCGGCTGGAGCAATTGCTTAAGATGGTTCAGTGAAAGAGAGTTACGGCGGCCAGAGATGGCCGCCGGTTTTGTGGCCGGATTTGGGGAGATTGACAAAGTGGACTTTATGGGGATAATAATGGTTTTTGTCATGAGGATTACAATTAAGCATATACTAGTCATGATAGGAGCTTTTGCGCTACCCTTGAGGGCTCAAGATACATTCAGCGTTCAACGTAAAGATGTTCCCGCGGAAGATGCGGAAGAAGCCACGGAGATCAAGCCCCTGGAAGTTATTACCAGGAACTTGAATGATGACAATGACGGCCAGAACGTCAATTCTTCGGGGATCTTGTTTGAGCAAGATAAAAAGGGAAATATCATCATGACCATTTTGGATGACAAAAACGAAAAAGAAGCATCTATCAGTATTCCGGCAACGGACAATTACGGTTATTATCCCCTGAAAAAATTTTTGAAAGACATAGAATCTGACTTGAACCCTCAATGGAATAAATATGAGAGTGCCATGAAAGCCAAAGAAAAAGCCTATTTGAGCGGCAAGAAGATTGACCTGAAATATATTCTTATCGCAAAAATGGCCGGCAATACTGGGACGCTGGAATTTGGGTGCCGTCCGTGGTTTTGGACGTATAATGATGGGAAAAGTGCCAAAGTGCGTTGTGACCTATTTTTCCGGATCCGCCCTAAGAAGGGAAAAATAACAGAACGCTGTATTCGCTGGGAACGCCAGGGGCCCGTTTTCACATGGCTCAAAAACGCCTTGGAACGTCAGCAAAAATTAAAAAAGAATTAAATTTCACTTCATAAAAAGGCCGTCATCCGTGAGGGGTGACGGCCTTTTTTTGTCTAAAGTTGAAAAGCGGGTCATGCGTTGTTGTCTGGCTCCTGGGGGCGTGGCATGGGGGGGGTGGAATCCACGATGGATTGAAGAAGGTTCCTGATATACTTTTCCGCGGCGGCATAGTCTTTCGGATCCACATGAGGCGGAAGCAGGGCTTTCCATTCTTCCGGCGTCAGGCGGACGGAAAAAGTAAGCACGTCATCATAATTAACCTTTTTGCTTTCAACAGTTTGAGATTGTTCCATCAGGGAATGAATAAAAGCTGCCTTTGATTTTGGAATTGGTGTTGGAGTAGAAGGAGCAAGCCAATTATCAACAGTTGATTTGCTAACATAAAGCTTCTCTGCTAACCAATTACGATCTTTTCCGGTACTCTTTAACCATTTTTTTATGCTTTCGACAGAATAGTCCATGCGTGCCGATTTACTAAAATCTTGAATAACTGGCAAGACTGAAAACAGCAATTTCCGAAAAATACGAAATAGAGACTTGACGAGTTTTACGATTTTTTATAGTTGTCATACCAGTTATGAGAAACGAAATTACGAAAAACAGTAATATAGACGTTAGAATTCCTGCGTTGACGTATGGCACACTTGCCATTCAGGCAGCTCAAGCTGGAGTAGATATTTCCACGCTTCTGACCATTAAAGCGTTGTCCCGCCAGGAGCGGAATTGCGACCTAGTGGCAGCGTTGCCCACGGTTCCGGCCCCTATTCCCGCGGCTGGGGCTGCGGGTGTTCCGCGTCCGGTAGTTGTCAGCGGCCAGGATCCGGACCTGAATTTGAGATAACCTTCACCCTATACGCCAATGAATCTTACCAAAGATTGTGAAGGCAACCAGTCCCCGGAGCAACTCCTGGAATCCAGTGCGCGCCTGTATGACGGCATGGAAGAAGCCGTGGAAACATGGCCGCAAGAAATGAAGGAGCAAGTCCTGGTGCATGTCATGTGCCTGTATGCCGTGTGCCTGAAGGTTGTGGAGCGTGACCCCTCCAAAGGGCACCCGCTGATCAAGTACATTTCCAGGGCCCTGTCTCAATATGGCCTTAAACTTCAATAATAATTAACTATCAACACACAATAATATGAGAAAAAATAATGAATTCAATCAGTCCGCCCCCAGCGGGGCAAATCCGGAAATCCATATGCACCATGCAAAAATAAATGGTTCACGGGAGAAAGTCGTTGATGAAATTGTATTGTCTGTCCGGGAAATGGTGAAAACCACTCCCCGCGAGCAACTGGGGTTGTTCTGCGTGGGAATCATCGCAGAAATGATATTGTGCCAACTTCACGGGGTGACCGGGATTTCCGTGAAGCGGATAAACGATTTGCTGAAAATTTCCGGGATTTTCGTAGTTACCAGGACAGAAAGGAGAAAACAGTAATGTCCGCGCCGAAAAAGGAAGCGTTTGAAGAGTATATTGCCACGCTCATGGATAGTTCTGTGGATCTTGTGTCCGGCTTGCCGTTGAACGCCAAGGAAGAGGGTCTGGCCGCCATATTGTCGCAAATAATTTTATTCCGGCTGCATGGTGAAGAAAGCATAAGGAGAAAAGACTTAGAAGAAATTTTCTCCACCATAGGAATTCAAATTCAAAATGTTGTTGCCAATGGAAAGCCAGAATCCTGAATGCGTGGTGGCCCTGGGGAACGTGCAGACGGCGGGGGATCAGATCAAGTTCCTGCCCCGTTTTTGCCGGCTGAAGGATCTGCCAAAAGTTCCGGGCCTGTTTTTGCCGTCCAGCGCCCCCAGCCGTGAAACCGTGAAAAAATGGCGCAACAACGGGACGCTTGTCATGGCAAGTATTGGAGGATCCTTGTTTGTGGACGTTCACATGACGCTGAAAAAAAATAAAATCAAACTGGGAGTGCTTAACAATTAGCATTTAATATCAATGAGCAATAAATATTCAGAATGGTTTCTGCGTGTCCATGTGAAAGACCTTGAACAATTCCCGGCCAGCCCCCCAGCGGATGGTGACGCGGGGGAAGGATTGCCTGCAGACTTCCCACGGGAAGAATTTACGGAAGATCAGCTTGTCCTTCTGGACGAGTATTACCATGCCAAGCGTGATCAGGTGGTGAAACAGTTCTTCCGCCTTTTCCGGGTGCATCCCGGAAGCATGGATTTGACGTTGTGGCACATTGCCCTGAATGCCGGGATCCTGGTTAAAGTGCTTGGGGTGGGGGATGCCAAGTCCTACACCTGGCGGGAATTGTGCCGCGCGCTGGGCGTGAGTGAAGACGTGATGTACAGGCATAAGAAAGAGATCCTGCGCCTTATCAATGAAATAAAGAAATAATTTTTAATAATTTATGAAAACACTTGTGAAAGAACGCCCCATTCCTTTTTCCCCGGACATGGTGCTTGCGCTGTTGCGGGGCTGGAAAACGCAAACCAGCCGCACGCGGGGCCTGGAACGGTTCAACAACCTGCCAGAATGGCCTGTAGGCCCCTATGGCGACACGTGGGAAATTTGTTATTTCACGGAAGAAGAACCGGGGTACTGGCTTGCCATTTCCAACGATGAATCCGGAGAATTTCCGGGGGATTTTGATCCCTGGGTAAAATGCCCCTACGGCAAGACCGGTGACCGGCTATGGGTGCGGGAGCCCTGGAAAGTGGGTACGGTGCTTCCCTGGGGCGGGATTGCGGTGGAATATTTGGCGGACGGAGCCCGGCAGGCATGCCCGGAATTCCCGCCGCACATTGTTTCCCGCCTGAAGGAGCAAAGCCTGGAAGACTGCCGGAAAAAGGGAGTGGCCCCCTGGCTGGATCCGTCCGTTTTACGTAAACGGCAGGCAAGGTTCATGCCCCGTGCGACTTCCCGCATTTTGCTTGAAATTACTGATATTGAATTAAAACGGTTAAGAGAGATTACATGGCAGGAAGCGGAGGCGGAAGGCATTGAGCAAATTTTTTACGATGAAGAAACGTCCGTGTCCGGCTGGAGAAATTACCTGGATCCGGAAGGAATGTGCTGCCGCTCAAGAGATTCTTTTTTCACGCTGTGGGACAGTATCAACGGCGCCGGCGCCGCGGAAAAAAATCCGTGGGTGTGGATGATCAAGTTTAAGGTACTGGAAATAAAAAAAATATGAATGAAGGAAATAAAATCCTAGTACATGTTTTTTCTCCTGTTTTCGGAGAAACCGCGTGTTGCACGTGGGAAATGCCAAAGGAAAAAGCGCATGAGATGGTGAAAATGTTGGAGAAAAACGCAGGAACTAAAAAAATTATCTACTTTCGGGATGATGATAGCTTTCCGTGGGTGGCGTTAAACATGGCCCGTTTTGCCTTTTATGAATGCCGTCCGAAAGAGTTGTGCCTATTCTTTTCATAAGTAAGTTAGAAGTTAAATAACAAAAATGAATAAAACCTATCGTCTAATTCCTGATACGCCAAAAGATAATTACAATTACAATCTTTGGTATGATAAAGACGGGTTCCATATTGTTCTGTATATTACTAATGGGCAAGAAAATAAAACCATTAAAAAACCACTTAAAACACACGATCTTTTTATAGCCCGTAAAAGAAGAGATAAGATCTTAAAACAGCTTAAAGGAAAAGATTTTAACTTATGAAAGCCGTACTGCGATATTTAGGCGGGAAAAACCGATACGCAAGGGAAATCATTGAACATTTCCCGCCGCATTGCTGTTATCTTGAGCCGTGCGGCGGATCCGCCGGAGTCCTGCTGAATAAGGCCCCTTCACCGGTGGAAATTTACAATGACCTGGACGGGGAAGTAGTGAATTTTTTCCGGGTATTGAGGCACGGGAATTCCAGGGAACTTATTGACGCAATCCGTTTGACGCCTTACAGCCGGGAAGAACTGAACCACGCCCGGCCAGTCAAGGATCCTGTGGAGCGCGCCCGCCGGTTCCTGGTGCGTTCCTGGTTCGGCATTGCCAATGACGCCTCCAGGGATGCTTCTTCCGGCTTCCGGGTGAGCCGGACCCGTCTGCCAACTGTGGCGGCGGACTGGAAGAACCTTCCGGAAACTCTGGAAAAGGCCGTAGAGCGATTCCGGAATGTGTACATTGAACAACGGGACGCCCTGGAATTGATCAAGCTGCATGACGGCCCGGAAACCCTGCATTTCATTGATCCGCCATATCTGAAAAGCACCCGCACCCGTGAAGGATCCTACACGCACGAATTCACGGACCAACAGCATGAAGACCTTCTGCGGCGGGTGCTGGATTGCCGGGGAAAGGTGGTCCTGTGTGGGTATGATAACGCGCTTTACAACAGCACCCTTGCCGGGTGGTGCAAAGTCAGCTATGGCGGGCGCGCCGGCATGGGAAGAAAACGGGTGGAATGCCTGTGGATGAATTTCCCGGACCAACTTTCATTGTTTAACTTTAACGCATTATGAGATCACACAAGGAAATTGCAGAGGAAATTTTAGGTTATCCGATTGGGGAAGACGGGTGCGCCCCCTGCCCCGGCGCCGCGCTGCACACGGCACAAAGCGGCCCGCGGGACTGGCGGATCTGGTTTGACGGTGAGGGCAAGCCGCATGAGTATTGCTTTCACAATTCCTGCCAGGGCGCGCGTGACGACTTTATGAGGACGTTGTATCGGGCAATCAGCGACGAGGAACGCGGCACCCGCGGAACGCGGAAGCCGGTGCCGAAATATCAAAGGCCCTTGCCCGCCGCGCCGAAAGCTCAAAAAGTCAAGCCGGAAGATCTGAATGAAGATCTTGCCGCGGCGCTGGCGGCCAGGGTGGAAGAATCAATAACATTTGACTGGCTGCGGGCTCATAGCCCGGTGGAAATTCCGGACAATCCCCGCGCCTGGGGGGAATTGCTCCTGAAGGAGCTTTATCCGTCAGGATCCCGGATTTTGGTGTTCACGGCGTTTGCTTCCCAGGGTCAATATTTATACGTGGTGGGGGACGGCGTTTACAAGCTGGGCCGCAAGCCGGGCATTAAGGCCGTCAAGGCCCCGCGGTTGCCTGCCGGCGGGGATAACGGCGTCTGGTTTTTAACGGCGCCCATAACGGGCAAATGGGAGCCGAACCCCGGCAAGCGGGATCCCCAGGGGAATTTGATGCCGGGCCGCCGGCATTCCGCCTGCTGTACTTCTTTTCCGTTTTTGGTGCTGGAAAGCGACAATTTGACGCCGGATGTTTGGCTGAAAATCCTGGTGCAACTCGCGGATCCGATTGTGGCTGTATATACCAGCGGCGGGAAATCCGTGCATGCCCTGGTGAGAGTGTCCGCCGCCACGCCGGAAGAATTCAACGCAATCAAAGAGGGGTACATTCTGCGCCTGTCTCCCGTGGGGGCGGACGCGGCAGCCATTACGCCCGTCAGGCTTTCCCGGCTTCCCGGCTGCATGAGGCACGGCACAACCGGGGAATTTGGGACGTACATCAAGTACGACAAGCCGCGCCTCCAGGAGTTGCTGTACCTCAACCCCGCCGCGGTACACGGGGAGCCCATTCTGACCATGCCAAGCCGGAAAACAAGAAAGGCAGTTAAATGAGTGACTTAACAACCGCGCAAATCCTGGGAACAGCCCCTTTGCAGGTAGATGGGCGCCCTAATATCCGGACTAACCAGATGGCGAGCCTGATTGCCCAGGCGGTAGCGGATAATTTGCCTTTTGGGGCCATGTACCGCTATCATGATGAATTTATCACAATCAACACCGTTAAAAGTATCAACCAAGCCGGGGAAACAATCACGGAACTTGAAAAAAGGCCTATGGACGCAAAACGGTTTATAACTTGGATTGAACAGTTTATGACGTTTTCCTCCGCTGAAAAAGACCCGGTGGAAAGTATCGGTAAAGTTCTTGCAGAACAAATCCTGGCGAGTGATTACTTGCGGGCCTCCGTGCCGGAAATCGTGGAAATCATGCCTGTGCGTCTGCCCGCCTGGGGGGTGGGGCCCAAGGGGGAACGCTTCCTGCGGATCCTGCCCGCCGGTTATGATCCGGCCACACGCATTTACAGCGCGGAAACCGTGGAATGGGATTCGAGCAAAGTTTACCCTGTCGCCGCCGTGATCCGGTCGCTGAACAGGGCCCTGGCGTCCTTCCCCTGGGCGGAAAAGGCTGCTGGCCCCATGACTCATATCCGGTCCGCGTCCTGTTTCATGGCGTACATGGTGGGGCAATTCTGCCGGCATTTGATAGGCCGCCAGCCCATGATTTTAATCATTGGCAATCAGCCGGGTACAGGTAAGACCTTGCTTGCCAAATTCGCGCTTGGTCCTATTTATGGCGCACCTAATGCCACGCCGTTCCCGAAAGATGATGCGAGCCTTCAAAAGCTGTTGTTTACCAAGCTTATATCCGGGGCGCCGTATGTCCTGATTGACGACTTAATCAATTTGAGCAGCACCACGCTGAACCAGTATGCCACCAGTGAGGCGATTTCTGACCGTGTTTTGGGGGGGAATACGGAGTTTTGCGGAACTAACCGGATGCAGATTATCAGCACGGGGAATAACCTGACGGTGACGCCGGACATTGAGCGACGGAGTTTGATCATTGACCTTTTTGACGCTTGTAAATCCGTCGATAAAAACATTCAGAATCCACTGACGGAGAGAGTATTCAGTAATCCGCAATGGCGGCGGGAAATGCTCATGGCGCTGTGGTCCCTGGTCTGGCACTGGAACGAACAGGGATGCCCGTCCGTGTGTTCGTCTTCCGCCATGCCGTCCTTTGAAGGTTTTTCGGAGGTGGTGGGCTCCATCGTCATGACGGCGGGCTTTATTTCTCCCTTCATCAAGCGGCCCGCCACAACGGACGGGGGAGACGTGCGCGGGAACGCCCTGGAACGGCTCCTGGTGGCCCTGGCAGACCAGATCCAGCCGGAAACCCCGGAAGGGCCTCATACGCAACTGACGCACCTGTACACCGTGGAATCCGTCATGGAGGTAGCCGGGCGCCTGGGGCTGGTGGACATTATTTGCAGCGGCAAAAACCAGAATCAAAGCATGGGGCACCAACTCCGGAAGCTCAAGGGACGGCAATTTGTGGACAGTTCAGGCCGCGCCTTTACGTTCGGGCGCCGGGAAGATGCCGTTTCCTCTCAGTATAACGTGGTAATCCTTTCAGAACCGCGCATGTAAGCCGGTTTATTCAAGGGGGGATTCCGTTCCGGGATCCTCCTTTTTTTGTCCGGTCAAGCTGTGTGGCCGGATTTTTTGCCGTGGTTGGCCAGATATTCCGGAGTCATGGACCAGTAACGCGCTGCGGATTCTTTCGTCAAGCCGCGCATGTTGAGATAACGCGTTTTCAACAAGTCCGTTCCAACGTGTCCCATATCATTACTTAACTGATTCAGATCATGTCCGGCCTTCATACTGTAAGATGCAAAAGAATGCCGCAAACAGTCATGCGGCCAGGGGTTTTCCGGAGAGTAGCCGGCGCGGGTGCGGAGGGCGAACAGGCGCGTTTTCAGGTCGCGCGGATTGATAACGGGATCATCCGGCCCCGCGTTGTATGGCCGGCACGCGTGGATCCACGCCTGCAGGACGGGATAAATGGTCACATGGCGGGCGCCTCCCGTCTTGGAATGCTTGGCCCGGACGGAAACAACGCCGTCCTCCAGGGATATGTCCGCCCAGGTCAACCGGGTGAGTTCCCAGGGGCGGATCCCGGCAAAGGCCCCCAGGGCGACATATAGACGTAGATCCGTTGTGTCCTGGGCCGCCACGCGGCGCTGATAAACCGGCGCCGTCTTGTCTATTTCCTGGGGCGGCGTGCATGCCCGGAACAGGGCAATCAACTGATCCGGAGTCAAGGCGACAATCTCCGCTTCCTGGACGGGCAGCTTGTCAATGGGATCCACGGGATTTTTAATGATCCATCCGCGCTTGATGGCAAAGTTAAACAAGGTCGAAAGCTCGCGCCGCAGGTTATTCCAGGATGTAGGGTGTCCGGCGTGGCACGTGTCCAGGGCGGCCCGGATCATGGCCGGCGTAATGGCCGCGCACGGTCTGGCCGCCAAGTCCGGGCAGAGACGTTCCAGGCGACCCAGGCGCGTTTTCCGGGAGATGACCGTAACGCGGCTGTTGTGCGCCTTTGCGGAGCTGGCCGTGGTGGCAAGTTCCCGGAGGGAGGGGGACAGATCCGCGTCCGGCGGTGCCACCCCGCGCCCCATTTCGACTAAAGTTCCCAGCTTTGCCACCGAGCCCGCGCGCTTCACAAGTGCCACGTAATGAGTGGCGGCCTCTAAAGGCGTGACCCCGATTTCTGACAGTATTTCATCAACCGTGTTCCACTTATAGGCATCAAGATCAATAGTTTTTCCACTTACCGTTCCAAAACGTTTCAGATTGCGGATTTGATCCGCAATGAATCCATCCGCTTCCCCTTTCGTGGCAAAATATTTTGAGGTTTGTTTCCCCGTGTGAGAGATCCGCGCGGGAATGACAACGCGCCACGGTTTACCGGGCCGGGAAGTGCAGGGCTTGGGCTTCCAGTCGTCGATCAAGCTGTGCATAATTGAGCATGCTTTTTTGACCATATTATACCCTTTTTCGTCGCTTTCTAGCATATTCTGAGAATTATACTCTAAAATCAACAAACCCCTTAAACCGTTGGATTTAAGGGGTTTTGAAACTGGTAGCAGGGAGGTGATTTGAACACCCGACCAAAGGCTTATGAGTCCTCTGCTCTACCACTGAGCTACCCTGCCATGTAGTGGTTGGTGCCGTAAGGCGGGGAGATATTTAGCCCGAAACGGAAAGAATGTCCAGAAGTTTTTATGGGACCGGCATATTTTATGACGCCGGAGCCCTTCATCACGCACAGAAACTTTTGATGCTGAACAGGATAGTTCCCCCGCCGTCCATCAACCTGCCGGGACACGGAGGCCGCCATGCTGTCCGGCGCCTTCCCGGCTGGATCATCCTTCTTCCCTGTCGGAGCCGTTAAACCGGCGGAACAGAAAATAAAGTCCCATGAAAATTTTCGGGTCCACCACCTTTCCCTGTCCTGTCTGGTCCATCAGCCAGTCGTGCACCAAAAAAAGAGGAATCCGGTGTACGGTAATATCCTCATTGTCCACCCCTCCTCCTTCCGCTACCTGCCGAAGTCCGTCCGCCAGATAAAAGGATACCATTTCCGTCGTCAGTCCGGGGGAGGAAGGCCCGGTAAACAGATAGGTCCAGGAGGAAGCGCTGTATCCGGTTTCCTCTTCCAGCTCCCTGCGCGCGGATTCCAAGGTGCTTTCCTCTCCGCCGTCCCCGGAAAGCCCGGCAGGCAGCCCGATGGTAAGCGCATGCAGGGGAAAACGGTACTCCTCCACCAGCAGCAATTCTCCCTCTTCCGTCACCGCAATCACCATGACGGCTCCGTTGGCGTTTACCCTGCGTACATATTCCCATCTGCCCTCCTTGACCAATTCCAGAAATTTGCCACGGAAAAGGGGTTGAGGCCGTTCTTCAGGATTATCCGCATGTTTCATCATGGGGCCACGTTAGATTTCCGGCCGGCTCTTGTCAACCACGTCGCCGTACCTCTTCCGTAGCATGCCGGATTCCGGCATGCTACGGTTCGTGTAAGTGCTTGATAAGCCCGTTCGTAATTGTTTCCTTTTCGTCACATTAGGCCCAAACAACAAAGTAAATCATTGATAATAAAAAGGTAATATACGTTTCAAAGAAATATACTCAGGAGGACTAAATTATTGATCGAATCAAGACTAAAAAATTCTTTGATGTGGAACCCCCGTGGAACTTGAAGCGGTGGAACGATGACTCATGAAGATTCAAAAAGATGTTTTTTCTCTTGCCGCAAATCAGTAATTTGGCGCTCCCGTCAGCCGGGATGTCGAGCTGGAGGCGGACGAGTTCGCCTTCTCCATTCCGATAGACGCCGCGAGTTTTCACGGATACGGATGAACTGTCATGTTCTATCCGCGTCCGGTCTCGCAGCCAGACGGGAAAAGCCCATATAGGCTTTACAACCAAACAACTTCATCATTTTCATAACAATGACCCCTTCATCCGAATTGCCAGCAGCATGGACCAAAATCACAGGAGCCCTTCAAACGATCATGTCCCCGGAGGTTTACGGGCTGTGGTTCCCCAAATTTTCCCTGCTGGAAGACTCCGGAAAAACCCTGACGCTGGTATGCGATGATCCGATGGCCGCCCTGTGGGTGGAAAACAGCTACACGCCGGAACTGAAACAGGCGGCCATGCTGGCTCTGGGAGGGGAACGCAATGTAAAATTTGTCTGCGCGGACGAGGTGGCTTCCGAACAGGAAACGGACGCGCCGGCACAGAAATCCTCCGCACGCAAAAAAACCGCCCAGCCGGACGAATCCCAGGCCCGTACCGCCAAAAAGGCACGCCCCCAGGGAGCCAGGGCCGCATTGAATGATTTGTACACGTTTGACTCCTTCGTGATGTATGAAGACAGCAGGTTTGCGTACCAGGCGGCCATTTCCGCCGCCCAGTCGGAGCGCCCCCTCTTCAACCCCCTCTTTTTATACGGAAAATCCGGCGTAGGAAAAACCCATCTTCTGCAAGCCATCGGCCATGAAGTTCTCCGTCAGGAATCCTCCGCAAACGTGGTGTACGTGACGGGTGAACAATTCGCGAATGAATTCATTGACGCTTCCCGCACCCAAAACGGCCAGAGCTTTGCCAAACTGCGCCGCAAATACCGCAAGGCGGACGTTCTGCTGGTGGACGACGTGCAGTTCATTTCCGGCAAGGAAAAAACGGTGGAAGAATTCCTGCATACGTTTGACGCCCTGTTCCATGCCCACAAGACCATCGTGCTTTGCGCCGATGCCGCCGCCTGCGACATTTCCAACCTGGACGTCCGCCTGGCCGCCCGGCTGGAATCCGGCCTGACGGTGGAACTGACCCTGCCCGGAGACGAAGACCGGCTGGAAATCCTGCGGAGCAAGCGCGACCGTGCCGGAATGAACGTATCCGACGAGATTCTGGAATTCCTCGCCAGCCGCATCCAGAAAAGCGTGCGCCGACTGGAAGGAGCCCTGCTCCGCGTAGCCACATTTACTTCCCTGTCCGGAGACATGCCGGACATCTCCAAGATCGAACAGCTCCTGCGCGATATCCTCCGGGAGGAAACCAGCCGCGTCCTCTCTGTGGAAACCATCCAGAAACGTGTGGCGGACTTTTATGAACTGAAAGTGAGCGACCTGACCGGAAAACGCCGGCCGAACAGCATTGCCTTCCCCCGCCAGATAGCCATGTACCTGAGCCGCCGCCTGACGGAATGTTCCCTGAAGGACATCGGCAACGCGTTCGGCGGCCGTGACCACGGCACCGTCATTCATGCCAACAAGCTCGTAGCCTCCCGCATGGAAAACGACGTCCGCGTCCGCGATATCGTACTCCGGCTGGAGGAAGACCTCCAGGGTTGATTTCCGCCCCTCCTTCTCCGACGCCTCAGGGAAATTCCAATCCCTTGCGCCGTTCCCCTCCCCTTCCCGCCGGCACCGCATCCGGCTCCATGATCAAATGGGAGAATTAGCTTGAGGCTGCGGCGGTTTGGATTAGAATCACCCTGTTCCCACTGATTCTATGATTCACGCCGACCAGCTTTCCAAAGAGTTCGGCCGCTTTCAAGCGGTTAAAAATGCCTCCTTCACTATTGAAAAGGGAGAGATTGTAGGTTTTCTCGGACCGAACGGCGCAGGCAAGACAACAACTCTGCGCATGCTCACCGGCTATCTTCCCCCTACCTCCGGAACAGCCTCCATCGCGGGATTCGACATTGTAAAAGACCCTCTGAACGCCCGCAAGCACCTGGGCTACCTGCCGGAGCACGTCCCGCTTTACGACGACCAGCGCGTGACGGAATACCTGAAATTCCGTGCACGCCTTAAAGGCATCTCCTCCAAGCAGATATGGCCGTCCGTCTCCAAGGTGGTGGAACAGTGCGGGCTGGACCCCGTGCGCCGCAAGATGATCCGCACCCTCTCCAAGGGCTACCGCCAGCGCGTAGGCCTCGCGGACGCCCTGCTGGGCGAGCCGGACCTGCTGATTCTGGACGAACCCACCAACGGACTGGACCCCAACCAGATCCGCCAGATACGGGAACTGATCAAGGGACTGGCGGAAAACCACACCATCATTCTCTCCACCCACATCCTCAGTGAAGTGGAAATGATCTGCAACAAAGTCATCATCATTGACCAGGGCACGATCAAGGCGGCGGACACCCCCTCCAACCTGACGGCCAACCTCCGCGCCGCCGGAAAAATCACTCTGGAATTCCGCGGGGACCTCTCCCTGGTCACAGAAAAGCTGGAAGCCATGGAACACGTCAAGAAAGTGATCCATGAAGGCACGGACGCCGACGGATGGCACACGCTTACCGTGCGCGCGGAAGCCGGAACGGACACCCGTGAAAAAGCCGCCCGGCTCCTGGCGGAACAGGGCTGCCCCCTGCGCCACATCTACCGCCATACTCCCACTCTGGAAGAAGTATTCGTGGAAATGACCCGTAAAGACTAGTCCGACCGTTTTCCCCCTCTTCCCCTCAACCAGCACCCCTTTTCCTCTCATGTCACCGGTACTTACCATCTTCAGAAAAGAACTCAGAAGCTATCTGATGACCCCCTACGGCTGGGTCATCCTGGCCTTCATCGTGGCCCTGCAAAGCGTCTCCCTGTCCGGCACGCTCAAAGCGTTCCAACTGGCCCCGCAGAAGGAAGGCATTCTGTTCTTCATCCTGCATTCTCCCATGTTCTGGTTCTACTTCCTGTTCATCTTCCCGCTGATCACCATGCGTTCCCTGGCGGAAGAAGAGAAGACGGGCACGCTGGAATCCCTGCTCACCGCTCCCGTCAAAACCTGGCAGGTCGTTCTGGGCAAATACTTTTCCGCCTATGTCTTTTACATCATCCTGTGGCTGCCCATGCTGCTGTACCCGCTGCTCGCAGACTGGTCCAACCTGATCGTGCAGTGGGCTTACGGATATGACGCCGGCATGGCCCTGCCCTACCGTCTGGCGGACTGGGCCGGAGCATACGCCATCCTGCTGCTGATAGGGGCATGGTTCACCTCCATCGGTATCTTTGCCTCCTCCCTCACGGGCAGCCAGATCATCTCCGGCATCATCACCATCGGCCTGCTGGTGCTGATCTTCTTCATGGGCCTGATTCCGGTGGTCTGGGGGGAATTCCCCGCGGCGGGCATCTTCCACTACATCTCCTGTTCGGAACACCTGGACCGTTTCTCAGCCGGGCTCGTTGACACGCGCCCCCTTGTCTTTTACCTGACCATGACCGTCCTGACGCTGGCCGTCTCCATACGCATCATCGACCACCGCCGCTGGAAACATTGACCGCCCTCCCTGCCTTTTCACCCCCTTTCCATCTCCATCTATGAGTGAAACACCAGCAACACCCGCCCCGGCGCCCCAGGAGGAAAACCGGCCTGCCGCCCGCAAGGTCAGGCGCCCTTGGATGACGTGGATCAAGCTCTTCCTGCTGTGCATCATCGTCATCTGCCTGAACTACGTGGGCTGCCACGAATACTACCGCCGGGACCTTACGGAAGACCAGCGCTATGACATTTCCCAGCAGAGCATCAACATGCTCCAGTCCCCGGAAATCCAGAACCGTAAAACTCCCATTAAAATCACCTTCGCCTTCCTGCGCACCACGCAGAACTATACCCGCATGCGCTCCCTGCTTGAGGAATACGAACGCTATTCCAACGGCAAAGTGGTGGTGGACTACGTGGACCCCCTGCGCCAGCCGAACAAGGCCCGTGAGATTTCCATGATTTACGGCGTTGAATTCCGGAAAAACCAGGTAGTCATTGACGCCCGGGAAGACACGGAAGTGGCCCTCAAGGACTCCGCAGGCAACTACCAGCCGGACGCCGCCCATGTGCGCATCCTCTCCGGAGACTCCTTCATCGTGTACGCTCCCGGACCGGACGGCAAGAGCATGAAAGCCGTGGCCCTTCAGATTGAGGACATGATGACGGCGGGCATCTTCGGAGCCGCCAACGGGGAACCCCGCAAAATGTATATCGCGGCGGACAAGAGCAACTTCAACGAAGCCATGAGCAACAGCAATGAGGAAAGCATCTTCACCACCCTTTCCCGTCTCTGCCGCTCCGTCAACCTTCAGCTTGTCCCCATTCGCCTGGGCGGCCTGCAGGAAATTCCGGAGGATGCCGCCGGATTCATGATCGTCGGCTCCAAATACGATCTGACTCCCCAGGAAGCGGAAGTCCTGCAAAGATACTGGGACAGGCCGAACGCCGCCTTGTTCATCATGCTGGAACCCCAGCAGGACACCCCCAAGCAACTGTACAGATTCCTCCGGGAACAGGGGCTGCGCCCCCAGAACGACCGGGTAATGCTCCGCAACAGGAACAAGCGCTCCGTATTTGAAATCAACGCCATCTTTGCACCGGGACTGAACTGCACGAAGGAATTCTGGAACTCCAGCACCGGGCTGGAAGGGGAAAGCATTTCCCTAATTCTGGACTCGGACAATGCCTCCATGGAGCACAAGCGCATCACGCCGTATCCCCTGCTGGTGACCACGGAGGAATACTACGGGGAAACCAAGTACAACCAGTTCCCTGTCCAATTTGACGCCCACGAGGACAACCCCGGCCCCCTGATGATCGGCGCGGCGCTTATCCGCGGCAATTCCGGAGACGTCAACCAGACCAAAACCACCGGACGCCTGGTTCTGCTGGGCAATACGGACCTGCTCCAGCCCCGGCAGATCAAGCCGGAACAGCGGGACTTCGTGCGCACGCTCATCGCATGGATGACGGACCGCGAAGAACTGCGCGGTCTGGGCTCCCGGCATGACCTGACCGTCAAGCTCAACCTGGACCGTAACGCCCTCGGCGTCCTGGAACTCCTGACAAACATCGGGCTTCCCCTGCTGGCGCTTCTCATAGCCCTGATCATCTGGAACACGCGCCGCCATTAACCCGTCACGCCCCATTACCGGAAGCACATGCGCATACTCCGCTTCATCCTTCTCGTCCTCGTCACCCTTGCCGCCATCGGGGCGGCGGTGCTGCTGACCATTGACGGCAACCTGTCCCGCATCATCGGACGCACCGCCTTTAGTTCGGGAGAACGCCTCTTTCCCTACACCAAGGAGGAAATGAACGAAATCTCCTGGATGCGCATCAACTGCGGCGGAGACATGGCGGAATTCCGCCGCAGGCCCAACGGCGTATGGTGGGGTGAAAAACCGTGGGACGACCGCATGGACCCGCGCGCCGCGGCGGCCATCCTCCAGTACACGTACTCCACCAGCATCGTGGATGCGCTCCCCCTGCACAAGATTGACTCCGCCTCCCTGAAGGAATTCGGCGTCAAGACCACGCCCATCACCATCACTCTGAAAGAAATGAGCGCCGACGGCAGGCGTTCCTCCACCATGGCGCGCTACACCCTGGGGTCCACGGCCCCCTGGCTGGTGGACGATACGGAGAACCAGACGACGGACGATACCACCTACATGCAGACGGACTTTTACGGCCGCGACTCACGCATTCTGGTGGGCACCGGCAACATCCTGCCCCTCTTCAAGTCCGGCATCCGCCAGCTTCGGGACCATCGTCCCCTGCTCATACATCCGGCGATGCCCGCCTCCATTGAAATCAACAACAAGGGGCAGCGCATCGCCTTGGAACGCCCCTCTCCCGATCCCAGAACTCCCTGGAAAATCACCTATCCCCTCCCGCTGGACACGGACCCGCAGATGATGGACGTCCTGCTGGGAACCCTCCAGAAATTGACGGCCGTGCGCGTGTATGATCCGGAGGAAACCAGCGTTCCGGACATGACGGACGACCAGGTCACCTCCGTTTCCATCAGGAACTTCACGGGGCGCCTTGCCGGAGACGGAAAATCCCTGGCCGTGGAGGAAAAGCCCGTCACTCTCCGCATTTATCCTCCTTCCGACAACAGCAACCTTGCCGAACTGGTGAAAGCCACCGTCTCCGACCGCAAAGCCGTCTTTGAACTGGCCCAGACGACGGGAAGCAACAAGGAAGTTCCCGGCGTCCGGAACATTCCCCTGGACCTCAACCTGCTCCGCTCCAAGCAGCTCACGGACATCGGAGACTACAAAATCACGGGGCTTTCCATCCGCCGCAGTCTCCAGGATTACCCGACCATCGTCCGTTTTGTACAGGGAGACGAAAAGACCGGCCAGCAGCCCACATGGATGTACACGGCGGAAGGCTCCCGCTACCAGGAAGTCAACCCGGACCACCTCGTTTCCCTGCTGAAAACCGTGAAAACGGGCAACGTGGCCGGATTCGCCTCCGACAAGGCCACGGACCTTGCCGTGTACGGCCTGGACAACCCGCTCCTGACGCTCACGATGTCCCTGCTGCCCAAGCCCAATGAAGAGCCGCGCCCCCCGGTCACCGTCTTCTTCTCCAAGGGAACGGACGGCTCCTGGTACGCCCGCCAGTCCGGCAAGCCCACGGTCGTCATGCTGGACAACGAATACATGAAAAACTTTACGGCGAACGCGCTCGCCTGGAAAAAGAAGAGCCTCCTGTCCTTCAACAGGTACAATCTCAAGGAAATGCACCTGGAACGCATCGGCTCCGGGGGGGCGCTGGTCCTGAAATTCGACCGCTTGGACGACTCCTGGACGGCCAGCAAGGACGGCAGGGACGAAACACTGAACATCAACCCGAACCGGGCCAACCGCTACCTGGACGAACTGGAAAAAATGGAGGTAGTCTCATGGCTTCCCTACACAAATCCTGAGGCGCGCGAAGCCCTGAAAAAACCGGTCTTCCGCCTGAAACTCGTCATTCAGGTGTACAAGGATGCCTCCCGGCAGGAGCACCGGGAAATCACGGGAAAAGACGGAATCACCTTTTCCGCCGAGCCGGAAATGGAGGAAAAAACCATCTCCATGGAAATAGCCCCTGCGGGAGAAGCCGGCTTCAGCCGGTTCTATTACGGAAAAATCAACACGACGCCCTATTACTTTATCCTGAACATGGACTCCGTCCGTCTGCTGGGCGCCTCCCTGGCGGAAGACAATTAACATCCTCGTTCTCCACATGAGCATCAATCTGAGCGCAATCACCGCCTTTCTGGACAAAACCCTGTCCGTGGACTCCATCCCGGACGCCTCCCGCGCCCTGAACGGCCTTCAACTGGAAAACGAAGGCGCCGTTTCAAAAATAGCCGTTGCCGTGGACGGTTCGGAAAAAACCATTCATGCGGCCCTGGATCTGGGCGCGGACCTGCTCATTCTGCATCACGGCATCTTCTGGCAGGACATGCAACCCGTCACGGGCATCTCCTACCGCAAGCTGAAGGCGGCCATGGACGGCAACCTCGCCATTTACTCCGCCCACATCCCGCTGGACGTTCATCCGGTTTACGGGAATAACGCCCTTTTGGCAAAGACATGCGGCATCCGTCCCGCCGGGGAGGGACTGGACTACCACGGCGTTTCCATGGGCGTCTGCGGGGAATTCGCCGGCACCTGCCGGGAGCTGGCGGAACGGCTGGAATCCGCCCTCGGCGCACCCGTTCAAACCTTCTGGGCGCAATCGGAGGAAGCCCCGGCCGGGAACGTCTTCATTTGCTCCGGCGGCGCGGGAAACGAACTCGTCCAGGCCGCCAGGCTTGGCTGCCGCACCTACGTGACCGGGGAAGGCTCCCACTGGAACATCCCCATGGCTGACGAACTGGGCATCAACCTGGTCTTCGGCGGCCACTACTTCACGGAAACTTTCGGCGTCAAGGCCTTGGGACAACTGCTCAAAGACGTGTACGGACTGGATTATGCCTTCATCGACATGCCTCCCTCCGCCTACAGCCATTGATCAAACGCCACGGATGATGAACCTGACCACGGACGACGCCGACGGAAAAATTCGCCTGGACCAGTACCTGGCCGCCCACCTGCCGGAACTCTCCCGCTCCAGAATCCAGGCCCTGATTAAAAGCGGGGACGTACAGATCAACGGTTCCGCCGCCAAACCCAAAACGCCCGTCAGCCGCGGAGACTCCATCTCCGTCAACATCCCAGAGCCGGAACCGGCGGAGGCCAGGCCCCAGGACATTCCGCTGGACATCCTGTATGAGGATGAAGACGTGGTCGTCATCAACAAGGAAAGCGGCATGGTGGTGCATCCCGCCGCCGGCAACCCGGACGGCACCATCGTGAATGCCCTGCTCCACCACTGCGGGGACCTCTCCGGCATCGGCGGAGTGGAGCGCCCCGGCATCGTTCACCGTCTGGACAAGGACACTTCGGGATGCCTCGTCATTGCCAAAAACGACGGTGCGCACCAATCCCTGACCGGGCAATTCGCGGCGCGCAGCACGGAAAAGCGCTATCTGGCCGTCGTCCAGGGAATTCCCCGCCAGAGTTCCGGAACCGTCTTCACGCACATCGGCCGCCATCCCGTCAACCGCCTGAAAATGGCTGTGGTCAATCCCGGTTCAGGCAAGGCCGCCATCACGGACTACGACCTGCTTTGTGCAGACCCCGCCACGGACTCGGCCCTGGTCCTGTGCACCCTGCACACGGGCAGAACACACCAGATCCGGGTGCATATGCTTCATCTGGGCCATCCCCTGATCGGAGACCCCATTTACGCCAAGCCCTCCAGGCAGAAGGCACAGCCCGGCAGGCTCATGCTCCACGCCTGGCGGCTGGGCTTCGACCACCCGAGCACGGGAAAACGCATGGAATTCGAGGCTCCCGTGCCTCCAGAATACACGCCCTGGCTCCAGCTTTTCCCCAATGGTCTTTACGGAGCCATCCCGGAAACCAGGCCGGTACCGGAAGACCTGGAAGGGGAATAAAACTCTCCTTCAGGCAGCAGAGAAAGGGAAACAAAAGCCGGAAGTTTACTTCTTTTCTCCCTCTTTCTTGCAGTGCTTGCGCCAGTCGTCCAGAATTTTGGCGGGATGTCCGGTAATCACGGGCTTGCCCGTATTGTCCACAATGCCCAGGCGCGGAATCGTCCCGCCGGGGGCATAACCGGGAATGCCGTTGCCCTTTTTGGGCTTGATGATGGGGAATTTCATCCGTTCCTCCTTGGCCCATGCCTTGGCGGCCTCTTCCGTCTTGTCGCAGGAAAACAGCACCAGTTCCACATCGTCCGACTGCCGTATCTTACGGTAGGTCCGCACGACATGGGGCATCTCCCTGCGGCAGGGGCCGCACCAGCTTGCCGAGTAAAGAAAAAGGTAATACCTGGCCTTCGTATTCGGCCTGTCCTTGGTCAGATAATCGGCTTTTTCCAGAGCTTTTCCCACCGGAGAAGAAGCGGCGTCCTCCACCTTGGCGGCCGGAGCATCGGCATACACGGAAAAAGTTCCTGCAACGCCGCAGCCGGCCAAAACCAGAGCAAGTGAACATATCTTGATAGATTTTTTCATCATATTGTTCATTATCAATTATCCACTAAAACGTCAACAAGGAATGCAGGAACACGCCCCCCTGGAAAAACCTGCATGCTGCGTAGATCGTGCATATGCGTCCTCCTTCCCTTCCGCAGGCGGACCACTCTGTCCTCCACTTTTTCAGAGCCATTCAATCGCACAAGCAACACTGCGGCTCCCACGGCAGAGTGCCAAAGGCCTTTTACCGCGGCTGTTTATTTCAAGACACTGCGACTCTTCCTTCAATTCCTCAAAGAAACGGCAGAAAAACATCATGGCCGCGGCAGTTATTAACAATGGTATTTTCATCCTGTTGAATAGTCCTCAACTTACTAGAAACGTCTCGTCCAGGCAGGATCAATCCGCAGCCGGAGCTCCGGGCCTTTGAACTTGATTTGCAGACGGGGAACCGCTACCCTGAACCGACTTTCAACGCATACCCCGCACAGAGACATGGAGAACACGCACCACGGAGAATCCCCCTCTCCGGACACCCCCGCCCCGCAGCAGAAAAACGGAAAAACGGACGAACAGACCATCGCCCTGACCAAGGCGAGGCTGGCCATTGACGAGGTGGACGCCCAAATCGTGGAACTGCTTAAAACCCGTGCCCAATGGGTTCATGAAGTCGGCCGGATCAAGAAAGCGGACAACTCCCCCATCTTCGTTCCGGAACGGGAAACGGCTCTGCTGGGCAAGCTGAACCGCCTGAATGCGGGCGTTCTCCCGGAATCCTCCCTGCAAGCCATTTACCGGGAAATCATCTCCTGCTCCTTCTTCCTGGAAGGAGGGCTGACCATCGCCTACCTGGGCCCCAAGGGAACCTGGAGCCACCAGGCGGCGCTCAAGCAATTCGGAAAAAGCTGCGAGCTTATTCCCTGCCAGAGCTTCAAGGACGTGTTTGACATGGTGGACCGCGGGAAAGCCCAATACGGCGTGGTGCCCATAGAAAACTCCTCGGAAGGCTCCGTGACCGCCGTCATGGACCTCTTTGTCACCTCCAGTCTGAAAATCTGCGCCCAGATCAATCTGAACATCCGCAACAGCCTGATGGCCGCCATTCCGCGCGAACACATCCGCATCCTTTATTCCCATCCCCAAGTTCTCGGACAGACGCGGGACTGGATTCTCCGGCGTTACCCGAATGCGGAGCTCGTGGAAACCTCCTCCACCACCAAGGCCAGCATCCTGGCCAAGGAAAACGCCGCCATGGGCGCGGCCTCCCTGGGCTGTCCCCTCGCGGCGGAACTGTTCGGCCTGAACATTCTGGAGGAAGACGTGCAGGACCAGGCATGCAACACCACGCGCTTTGCCGTCATCGGCCGCCAGGACACCCGGCCCAGCGGCCGGGACCGCACCTCCCTGCTGATCCGCATCCAGCACAAGCCGGGAACCCTGGCGGAAGTAATCGACTGCTTCCAGCGGCACGGCATCAACCTGATACGCATTGAATCCCGCCCTTCCAAAGCCATCAACTGGGAATACGTCTTCCATATAGACGCCGTGGGACACGCCCTGGAATCCCCGCTCCGGGAAACCCTGGAGGAACTGGAACAGCACTGTTCCATGCTGAAAATCCTGGGCAGTTACGCGGACACGGACGTTGTCTGATCTGCGCCGCCTTCCTCTTCCCTTTACAGAACCAGCACCTATTTTCCGCAAAACCATGAACATTTCCACAATCGCCGCACTGGCTCTTTCCCTGGGATTTCCGGCCTGGTCCCAGCAGCCCGTCACCAAAATCGTCCGGGAAAACGGCCAGCCGACGCTGGCCCTGGACGAAGGATTTTTGCGGGAACTAAAACAGGAAAGTTCCATCCACAAAGCAGACGGGGGCACACCCCCTGCCCCCGCCGGGTCCCATGCGGAACCATGGAACCATGTATTCTCCCCTTCAGTTCCGGGACTGCCCATGGCCGCCGACTCCAACCATGCCGCCGTCAGGGAAACCGCAGCGGAACGCAACCGGCGCATGAAGTGGTGGAGGGACGCCAAATTCGGCATGTTCATTCACTACGGCCTGTACTCCGGACTGGCCGGAGAATGGAAGGGCAAGCCCGGCGGTTCCGAATGGATTCAGAAAAACGTGGAAGTGGATACGGACACGTACGCCTCCGAAGCGCTCCCCCTCTTCAAGCCGCGGGAAGGAGTCACGGAAGAATGGGCCCAGCTGGCCCGGGATGCGGGCTGCCGGTACGTAGTGCTCACCAGCAAGCACCATGAAGGTTTCGGCCTCTTCGATAGCGCACAGACGGACTATGACGCCAAAAGCCAGATCGACCGGGACATCGTCCGGGAATATGCGGAATCCTGCCGCAAGCGCGGCCTGAAGGTAGGCCTGTACCACTCCGTGATCGACTGGCACCACCCGTCCTACGACAACACGATCTGCCCGGACCTCTGCTACCCCGCCGGACAGGCGGAAATGCTCAAAAAAAAGAACATTCCGCGCGACCACGCCGCCTACCAGAAATACCTGCACGCCCAGGTGAGGGAACTGATGACCAGCTACGCCCCCATAGACATCATGTGGTGGGACTACTCCCAAGGGGCCATGGAAGGGGAAAAGGGCTGGAAGGCCCCGGAACTCATGGAAATGGCACGCTCTCTCAATCCCGGCGTCATCATGAACAACCGCCTGTACGCCTACTCCGGACTGAACCAGAACCAGGCGGGCACCCTGGACCTGCGCTGCGGGGACTACATCACGCCGGAACGCTTCATTCCGCGGCACGGCTATCCGGGCGTGGACTGGGAAACCTGCATGACGGTGAGCGACAAATGGGGCTATAACCGCTATGACACCAATGTCAAATCCCCGGAGGTCATCATCGAAAAACTCGTGGAATGCGTCACGAAAGGCGGCAACCTGCTGCTGAACGTCAACCCGAAGGCGGACGGCACCGTTCCGGAAAAAGTGGCCGCCGCCATGCGCGGCGTGGGACAGTGGCTCAAACTCAATGCGGAAGCCGTGTACGGCACACGCGCCTGGACGGAACTGGACCAGCCCGCTTCCATCAATGAACAGGGGGACATCTTCGTTTTCCTGATCCCCCCGCCGGACAAGGGCCCCGCGGAACCGCCCAGCGAAGGAACCATGAAGGAACTGACGGAAGGCACGGAATACGCCCGCATGCAGCCCCTGGACGCCACCGGATATGAGGACGATGAAGGAGTCTCCGTCACCCTGCCGGCAGGCTATACCAAAGCGGTCCTGCTGGGCGACAATGCCGCCCTGCCCATTGCGGATGGAAAAATCCTGTTCAAAGCCCACGAACACTCCAAATCTCCCTGTTCCGTCATCAAACTGAGCAAATAGCAACCTTTTTCACTCATTCCCTTCATGGAGGAAGACCTTTTTTCCCTGGCAGGCCGCAGGCAGGACGGAACGGAAGAGGAAGCCGTGCGCCGGCGCGCGGAATTTCTGCGCTCGGAGCTGCGCCGCCATAACAGGCTGTATTATGAACAGGCGGAACCGGAAATCTCCGACGCGGAGTACGACGCCCTTTTCCTGGAACTGGAAAAACTGGAACGGGACCATCCCGAACTGGCGGACCCGGATTCCCCCACGCGGCGCGTAGGGGGCGCCCCCCTCCAGGGGTTCAATCAGATCAGGCACGCCGTTCCGATGCTCTCCATTGACGACATCTTCGAACAGCGGGACGCCCTGATTCCGGACGAGGAATTGGTGGAATTCTACAATAAGCTGGTCCGGACGCTGGGAACGGACGCCGTTCCCGTCTCCGTGGAACCCAAGATCGACGGCGTGGCCCTGTCCATCATGTACCGCAACGGGCGCATGAGTTATGCGGCCACGCGCGGGGACGGCGAGGTGGGGGACGACGTAACGGCCAACGTGCGCACCATCCGCACCATTCCCCTGACCCTTCCGGCAAACGCTCCCGCCGTGCTGGAAGTGCGCGGAGAAGTCTTCATGCCCAACGAAGCTTTCGCCAAGCTCAATGAAGAGCGGGACGCGGAAGGTCTGGCCGCCTTCGCCAATCCGCGCAACGCCACCGCAGGAACGCTCAAGCAGCTGGACCCCCGGCAGGTGGCGGCGCGTCCCCTGGCCTTCCTGGCCCACGGGCTGGGCGCTTACGAAGGACCGGAACTCAAGGATGTAAAAGACTTCTGGGACATGCTCCGCCATTGCGGCATTCCCTGCAATGAACCGGTACACTATACGGACACGCTGGAAACCACCCGCCAGGCCGTCCGCGACATCGACAGGGGGCGCCACTCCCTGCCCTACGGCACGGACGGCGCCGTCATCAAAATCCGTTCCATGGCCACGCGGGAAGCGCTGGGGGCCACGGCGCGCGCCCCCCGCTGGGCCGCCGCCTACAAATTCCCCCCGGAACAGAAGGAAACCACCCTGCTGAACATCGTCGTCCAGGTGGGGCGCACGGGCGTGCTCACCCCGGTGGCGGAACTCCGGCCCGTGCTGCTCTCCGGCTCCACGGTGGCGCGGGCCACCCTCCACAACCAGGATGAAATCGACCGCAAGGACGTCCGCATCGGTGACACCGTGCTGGTGGAAAAAGCGGGGGAAATCATCCCCGCCGTACTCAAGGTAAACCTCTCCAGGAGGCCGGAAAACTCAAAGCCGTACAGCATTCTGGAAGCTACGGGCGGCCTCTGTCCCGCCTGCGGCAACCCCATCATGAAAGAGGAAGGGAAAGTAGCATGGCGCTGCACCAACTTCACCTGCCCGGCCCAGGCCGTCACGGGCATCACCCACTTCTGCTCCCGCGCCGCGCTGGATGTGGAAAGCATCGGTTCATCCGTAGCGGAGGCCCTGCGGGGCTCCGGCCTGGCCGCCTCCGCGCTGGACCTTTTCTCCCTGACGCTGGAACAGCTTGCCAACCTCAATCTGGGAACGGCGGAAGAACCGCGCCGCTACGGGGAAAAAAATGCGCAGAAAGCCCTGGACGCCCTGAAAAACGCGCGGGAACTCCCTCTGGAACGCTGGCTCATCGCCTTCGGCATTCCCCAGATCGGGGAAGTGGTCGCCAAGGCGCTGGCGGATACCCACCCGGACCTGGACCATGTGGCGGAATCACCGTACATCCGGGACATCATCCGCCTGGATGAACTGGTGGAATCGGCGCTCAAGGCCAACCCCAACACCCGTGAAAACCGGAAAGCGGTCCGGGAAGGCACGCTCTCCGCAGAAGAAGCGCAACAGCGCTACAAGGAACTGACGGATGAAATAGATGCCCTGACCGGCCCCTATCTGGAAACGGGCTATCTCCGGAAAAACACGGGAAAACTCAGTTACGGCTCGGAAATAGGGGTGGCTGCCGCCAAATCCCTCAACAGCTTCTTCACCTCCGCCGCCGGCCATCATACGCTGGACGTTCTCCACAGGCTGGGAATCAATCCACAGTCCCAGTCATACAGGGCCAACCTTCTGGAAATCCCGGCAGGCATCCTGTCCGGCAAAACCTTTGTCATCACCGGCACGCTCAGCCAGCCGCGGGACCACTTTGAGCGGTTGATCGCCGAACACGGCGGAAAAGCCACAGGGGCCATTTCCAAATCCACCTCCTACCTGCTGGCCGGCAGCGGAGGCGGCTCCAAACGGGAGAAGGCGCTCAAACTCGGCGTTCCGGTCATTTCCGAGGAAGAATTCGGCAAGCTCATCGGCAACTGACAGGAGACCGTACAGTACTCCTTGCCGGATAAACGGTTCTTCCCAAAACGGGGAAACCGGAACCTGCATTTCCTGTATCCCGGTTTCCATCCGATCCGGAAAGCCGCCCCTTCTCCGGAGCTATTGGAACAAACAAAGGGCACGGAACCGGGCATTTCAGAAAGCCCGGATTACCGGCCTTCCAGCCGCTTCTCCGCGAGGAGGCGCCATCCTGCCATCCCTTTTCTTCCGTTCCACACGAAGAAAAAGCGGCCCTCCCGCCGGAAATCTCCGGAATACGGAAAAACGCGGCTTTCCATGAGCTTCTTCCCCTTTTCACTCCTGCCTTTTTCTTCCCCATCCTTCAGACAAAATTAATTCCCGGAGTATGCAAAAAACGCTTGCTACGAAACTCCATCTGCGCCCTAATATCCGCATATGCTGAATCTGCCGAATACCATTACCCTGACGAGAATCGCGTTGGTGGTCGTCTTCACGGCAGTCATCAGCCTGGCGGCCCAACATCCCTGGGGATATCCGGCCGCGCTGATCGTCTTTGTGCTGGCCGCGTGCACGGACTGGCTGGACGGCTATCTGGCACGCCGCCTGAACCAGGTCACCACCTTCGGCAAGCTCATTGACCCCCTGGCGGATAAAATAGCCGTCTCCGCGGCTTTCATCTACCTGACGGCCGCCGGACTGTGCCCATTCTGGGTCACCATCATTATCATCAGCCGGGAATTCCTGGTCACCGGCCTGCGCCAGATCGCCCAGGACCACGGAGTCATCATTCCCGCAGGAACCTCCGGAAAATGGAAAACGGCCTTCCAACTGGCCTTCTGCATCGGCTGCCTGCTGGCGCTGACCTGGGTGCACACGCCGGAATACATTCCGTCCATCCTGTCCCCGGTGGCCTCCCTCTGCCACTGGCAGGGCGACGGAATCGCCAACTTCCTGTATCAATTCACGCTCTGGGGCGCCGTCATCCTGACCGTGTACTCGGGAGCCGTGTATTGCGTGGGCGCCCGCCGTTTTCTGAAAAGCTAGAAACGGCGGAATACAGTGAGGCATGGAGGAAATTCCCGCCTTCCCGTCCATGACTTATCTGCAAATGCGGGAACATGTTGTTTTGCGGAAAAGAAATAAAAGACATGGAACACTTGTTGCGCCGCAGGAAGGAAAAAACTGTCAATAATTACAGAAAATCAATGTTGTATAAAACAAATATAATAAACAGAACATCCCGGTAAACAGGCACGTTAACGTACCGGAAGTTTTTATTTCCCTTGACGCCGGAGCGCAGCCGTGATTTTATCACTTCGTTCCCGCTGAATGGAAGCTTGGTTGTTCATTTGATGGTCATTGCGGTTGGCGGGATACGGGCGTCTCCGTATTGATTCTTTCAGTATCGCTTCCGGCGGATTTTTTCCCTGCCATTTTGTGATTCCGTCAGTTCACTGCAGCCGGGACGCATTCACAGATAAAGAAATCAATATGGTATCCACCACATTCAGGGAGCTTGGCTTGTCGGCTCCCATTCTCCGCCAATTGGAGAAACTGGAGTACAAGACCCCCACCCCCATTCAGGCCGCCTGCATCCCCATGCTGCTGCAGAAAAAGGATCTGATGGGACTGGCGCAGACCGGTACGGGAAAGACCGCCGCCTTCGCCCTGCCCCTCATTCAACACTTTTCCGAACATCCCGCCAAACCCCGGCCGCGGAAGGTCAGGGCGCTCATCCTGAGCCCCACCCGGGAGCTGGCTTCCCAGATTCACGACAACATCACGGCGTATGCCAAGGGACAAAACCTGTCCACGGCCGTCATCTTCGGCGGCGTGGGGTATGCCCCCCAGTTCCGCAAACTGGCGGCGGGCCTGGACATCCTGGTCGCTACGCCGGGCAGGCTGATCGACCATCTGGAACGCCAGACCGTCAATCTGGACCAGGTGGAAACCCTGATTCTGGACGAAGCCGACCACATGCTGGACATGGGATTCGCCCCGGCCCTGAAAAAAATCGTGGCCAAAATTCCCCGACAGCGCCACACCCAGATGTTCTCCGCCACCATGCCGGACAACATCCGGCAACTGGCCCAGGCCTTCCTCCAGGAACCGGAAACGGTCATGGTCACGCCTCCCTCCGCCACGGCGGACCGGGTGGAACAATCCCTCTGCATGGTCCGCTCCCAGGCGGACAAAAGGCCCTGCACGCTGGACCTGCTGGAACAGCGCCAACATCCGGGACGCACCCTCATCTTCACCCGCACCAAGCACGGAGCCAACCGGCTGGCCTCCTTCCTCACCGGCAGGGACTATCCGGCCTCCGCCATCCACGGGGATAAAAGCCAGGGTACGCGGGAGCGCATGCTCCGCGAATTCCGCTCCGGGGAAACGCCCATTCTCGTCGCTACGGACATCGCGGCCCGCGGCATCGACGTCAAGGACGTCCAGCTCGTCATCAACTATGACCTGCCGGCGGAATCGGAAGTTTACGTACACCGCATAGGCCGTACTGCCCGCGCCGGAGCCGACGGACAGGCGATTGCCCTGTGCGCTCCGGATGAAGTCGGCAAGGCCCGGGATATCCACAAAATGCTCGGACGCGTCCTTCCCGTGCATGCCTCCAGCACGGAACTTCCGGCAGAACTGCTGACCGTTCCCGGTGCTGACAGGAGGCAGAAAAATTCCGCCCGGGAAAACGGTGCCCCCTCCCGCAGGCAATCACGTAACGGATAAAGCCGCAGCCGTTCACGCAGATAGTGCAAGGACGCCGAAAGAACCCGGATTTTAACCATTCAAAAAATGTTTGAACGCAATCCGGGGGAAAACGGTCTCACTTGCTACAGACGGTCCGCCGGGCCGTTGCAGCCGGGAAACCCAAACCAAGGTTTCACTCATGAAAATCCTGTCGTTAATCACTAAAACGCTGTGCGCGGGCACAATCAGTTCCCTCGCCTGCCAGGCCGCCGTTCTGGCTTACGCGGATGAAGTGCCCTCCACCTTCGTGGAAGGCAAGCATTCCCCGGAAGTAGCCAGTTACGTGCAGAGCATCGCAGGCGTGGCGCTGGCATCAGGAATTCATGATTATGACGAGAACGCAACCAACAGCTATCAAGTGCTTGTCCAGGTGCTCAACAGCGGCAATGTCACCAACCTGCCGGACGACCTGAAGCGGGCCATTGAGATGCTGACCAGCTACGTTCCCGACCCGAATGCAACCATCCAGCCTATCCTGACCAAACAGCAGATAGAGCGCATGGAACACATGGCGGACCGGATCGAAAACCTTATTGAGGAAAAATACGGGGTGGACCTGGAAGACTGCATGAAAATCATGCAGCATGCGCTGGCTCCTTCCATCCCCGCCATCCTCCGCTCCTGTGACATGGAAGGCGCCAAACTGCCGACCACCACGGTTTTCCGCCCCAAGCTGGGCAAGGCGCTGAGTGAAGCCTACGCCAAACTCGCCGCGCCAGCACTTCCCGCCGCCAAGGCGGATTGACCGAACCATCAAAGACGACCGGGAAGATGACCCCGATTCTACGGCATGCGGAACCCGCAACAGGTTCCCTTACTGAATAAGCCGAAAGAAACGGGATGATCTCTCCGGCCGCCTGGAACGGCCCCGCCGCCGCACCGGCGACCACGCAACACTTTCCGGATGTCTCCGATCCAGAGCCGATCCTTCGGAACGCGGTGCCTGCTACGCACCCATTTCATTCCCAAGCAACGGCCTGCAACATCGGCACAACCGGGTGATGCACTCCCACAGGCCCTGTCCCCGCACCGCGGAGGGACGGGGCCTCTTTCATTTCCGGAAACGCCTCCTTTCACCCGTATTCGTCCCCGGGTTGCGCCTCTTCCCGGTCCCGTGAAAAACGACGCGGGACCTCCGCAGTCTCTCCCACTCTTATTGAAAAAGCCGTGGACTTTTTGCACCATTCATGAAAGAAAGATTTTCAAGGCCCGGTATCTATGGCAAACTGAGGACTCTATTCCTCCCTCACATACTATTCCTCCCTCACATACTATTCATTCATGGATACTTCATCATCACGTCGTCGTTTCCTCCAGACCCTGGGTCTGGCTACAGGAGCTCTGGCCGCCGGTTCCCTTGCCAACGCGCAGGAAGTGGAAGCCCTGGCTCCCAAAAAAATCATCATCCCCGATCCAAACAACATCGGCCCCATGACCACGTGGCCCGCGCGCAAGCCGGGCGCCCAGTATATGGGCGGATTCCGGGCCCCCAAGCTGGACAAGGTCCGCGTGGCCTTTGTCGGCGTAGGCGAACGCGGCTCCATGCACGTCGCGCAAATGGCCGTCATTGAAGGAGCGGAAGTCGTCGGCATCTGCGACCTTTACGAAGACTGGGCCAAGCGCAACGCGGACCTCGTGGAAAAAAAGACGGGCAAGCGTCCCCCCATTTTCACGAAGGGACCGGAAGACTACAAGCGCATGATGAAGGAAGTCAAGCCGGACGCCGTCATCGTCTGCCCCAGCTGGGAATGGCACTGCCGCGTCACCTGCGACGTAATGAAAATGGGCGCCCACGCCTTCGTGGAAGTGCCGATGGCCGTCTCCATCAAGGAACTCTGGGAAATCGTGGATACTTCCGAACAGACCCGGAAGCATTGCATGATGATGGAAAACGTCAACTACGGCCGTGAAGAACTCATGTACCTGAACATGGTGCGCCAGGGCGTCATCGGAGACCTTTTGTACGGAGAAGCCGCCTATATTCACGAACTGCGCGGCCAGATGAAGCAGGTGGAGCGCGGAACCGGTTCCTGGAGAACCTACCACTACGCCAAGCGCAACGGCAACGTATACCCCACGCACGGCCTCGGCCCTGTGGCCCAGTACATGAACCTGGCCCGCAAGGACGACTGCTTCGGCAGGCTCGTTTCCTTCTCCAGCCCGGCCCTCGGCCGCGCCGCGTATGCCAGGAAAAACTTCCCGGCGGACCACAAGTGGAACAAGCTGGACTTCGCCTGCGGAGACATGAACACCTCCCTCATTAAAACCACCATGGGCCGCACCGTTCTGGTGGAATGGGATGAAACCAGCCCCCGCCCCTACTCCCGCCTCAACCTCATCCAGGGCACCTTGGGTACGCTGGCGGGCTTCCCGACCCGTGTGGCCGGTGAAAAACTGGGCAACGGCAACTATCACGAATGGATTGAAGGCAATGAAAAGCTGGCGCCCATCTTTGAAAAATACGAGCACCCGCTCTGGAAGCGCGTCGGCCCGCTGGCCTTGAAAATGGGCGGCCACGGCGGCATGGACTTCGTGATGCTCTTCCGCATCATCGAATGCCTCCGCAACGGCGAACCCATGGACCAGAACGTCTATGAAGGAGCCTTCTGGTCCTCCGTTTCCGAGCTCTCCGAATACTCCGTGGCCCAGGGCGGCATGCCCCAGGTATTCCCGGACTTCACCCGCGGCGACTGGAAAACGACCGCCCCGCTCGGCATCGTGCAATAATTAAGCATTACCTGTCTTTTTACAACAAGGCTGTTCCGTTTACGGCGGAACAGCCTTTTTTGCAGGTCCCGGCCGCAAATCGGTTTAATGCCTTCCCTTCTCAAACAGGTTCGTCCGTTGTTCTTCCTCCCTTCTGCCTGTCTTCTCCCGGACAACCGTTCCAGTTTTGACAGCCACACCCTCGCGACCACCTTTTTTCATCCAGACGGCCCCCTGTTCTCCGGCAGCGTAACTCCGTCCGGAACCCGGCACCGTTCACGGTATCTTCTCCAGCCCCGGTTCAGAGCACCCCGCAATATTTGAACCCGGCACTTGAAAAAACCGCTCCCTCCCGTCTGAAAGCCGAAAGCCGTCGAACCACCGCCCCTACTTCTCTTTAACGGCAACTCCCGGCGTCAACGCATAAGTCTTTTCCTCCCCATTGAAGAACACCTTGACGGACTGGGCGGCGGGAGAGGACAGGCTGAACTGCGTCACCCTGCCGTCTTTCCAGGCCATGTCCACGGAAATATTGCCGCGGGCTTTCAGCCCCCGGACGCTGCCGTCCTTCCACGCTCCGGGAAGTGCCGGCAGCAAATGCAGCCGCCCCGTATGGGACTGGAGCAGCATCTCGGCAAAACCCGCCACAATGCCCATGGTGCCATCCACCTGCATGGGCGGATGCGTGGTGAACAGGCTGTCCATCATGCTGTAGCGGATCATGCCCTGAATCATCTCGTACGCCTTCCGTCCATTCAGAAAGCGCGCCCACAGATTGGTGCGCCATGCCCAGGTCCAGGAGCGGCGAGAATCACCCGTCGTTCCGCGCGCCAGCAGGGACTTGCGCGCGGCTTCCGCCCATTCCGGCGTCTTTGCCGGACTGATCTGGCTGCCGGGATAGACGGCAAACAGGTGGGAGGTGTGCCGGTGGTGCGGGTCCCAGGAACCGCTGCCCGGCTTTCGGTCGATCATCCATTCAAGCAGCATACCTTCCTCCCCCACCCTGGGCCCTACCAGCAGGTCCCTCTTGGCGGCCAGTTCCTTTCTCCACGCCCGGTCCACATCCAGCACCTCGGCGGCCTGCACGGTGTCATGGAACAACTCCCACACGATCTGCTGGTCATGGGCGCAGCCGTCTTCCTTTGGTCCGTGTTCCGGAGACCACCCCATGGGAGCCGCCAGCATGCCTGCCCTGATATCCTTCAAATCACGGGAAACCACCTCTGGAGTCACTTTTTTGTCCTCCGTCCTGAAATTGCTTCCTCCCTCATTCATCACCTTCAACTGGCTTTCCCAGAACTGGCAGATCTCCTTCATCATCGGATAGGCCGTCGTCTTCAGGTAATCCCGGTCCAGCGTAAAAAGGTAATGTTCCCACAGATGCAGGGCATACCAGGCGGAAGCGGGCTTGTTCCACTTGAACCCCTGGCCGCCGAAAATATTCTGGGCGGTTCTGCTCGTCCACCCCGGAGCGGGAGTTCCGGACGCCGCCTTGAATTCCGCCGTCTCCCGGGTAATCCTGCGCGCCGCAGGCGCCATCTCCCTGATGTAACGCACCAGGGGCTCATAGCATTCCGGCAGGTTGGCGGGCTCCACTCCCCAATAACACATCTGGATATTGATATTGTTGTGGTAATCGGAATCCCACGGCGGAATCAGGCTGTAATTCCAGAGCCCCTGCAGGTTGGCGGGCAAATTGCCCGGCTGGGAGGAGGAAATGATGACGTAGCGGCCAAAGTTGAAAATCAATTCCTCCAAATCAGGGTCCGGACATTCCGTCCCCTCGTTCACAGCCTTTTTATACTTCTTCAGGCGTTCGTCGATGGAAAGTCCGGCCGTGGCGTCCTCCGTTTCTCCCAAATCCAGGGAAACCCGGTTGTAAAACTTTCCATAGGCCAGCAGGTGATCCCGCTTCATTTTCCCGGAAGGCACCTTGAGCGCCCGCGCCAGAACGGCGTCGTTCCTTTTCCGCGGAGATTCGCCCTTCCAGTTCCGGGCGGCATCCAGGACATAATCCGTGGCCAGGGAGACCAGCACACGGCAGGAATCCGCCTTTTCCACAACGACAGAACCGTCGGAAGCCTTGACGGTTCCCCCCTTGGGAAGAATGGCGATGCGGCCTTCATACGCCAGCCCGTTCTTCAACTTGCCCTGGATCAGAATCATGCCCCGTCCTCCTCCGGCGGTGGACGTAATCCGGTCCTGCGGATGGAGAGTTGTCAGTCGGAAGACAGCATCCACGGAACGGGGTTTGTCCCCTTCCACCGTCATGGAAATCACCTGATGGGGAATGCTGGCAAAATATTCCCTCCTGTAACGGACATCCCCCGTGGAATAGGACACGGACGCCAGTGCCCTGCCCACGTCAAGCTCCCTCCTGTAATCCTTCATTCCATCCGCAGCCGGATAAGTGATTTCCAGCGTTCCAAACGGCTGATAGGACCCGAATTTCAGGGAATCCGGTCCCTTGTCCTTGGCTTCCGAACTGCAAAAGCCGCCCGACCACATGCTGATCTCCGTCAGTTCCAGATGGTCTTTCCCCACGCCGCCATAAATAAGCGCGCCTATTCTTCCATTGCCGATGGGGGTGGCGTCCTTCGCCCACGACGTATCGCCTGTCCCCTTCTGGGGCCGCGTATCCTTCCATTCCGCCGGACGGCTGAACCAGAAGCGGGAGGATTTCCATCCCTCCCCGTCCTTGCCGCCTTCCGCGGCACGTGCAACGGCTCCATACAGAAAAACTCCGGAAGCCAGAAAAAAAAACAGACGCATATGGAACATGGAAGCCGACCTTTACCATATGGATCCGTGCTTCTGCAAGCCTATTTGCTCCACTGTGCAAAATGCCTTTCCCATGACGGCCAAAGACGCAAATCCATGAAATTTTACCCGGCCTGCCGTTCGTATGTACGTCTGAGGAACGCACCCCAGGCACAGCCACCTTCCGCCATCTCGCTCCCGGAGCGGAAGCACGTTCCTCGACAACACCCGCCCGTTCCCGCCATGCTTTCCTACTGCACCAACATCCACCCCGCCGAATCCTGGGCGGAAACCATGGAGGCGCTCCGCCTCCATGTGCCGCGCATTGCCCGGGAACTCTCCGCTCCCCTCCGGAACCAGCCTTTGGGAATCGGACTGCGCCTGTCGGCACGGGCGACGCGGGAACTGCTGGAATCCCCTGAGGACCTGGACTCCCTGAAAATCTGGCTGAATGACAACCATGCGCGGGTGGAAACCCTCAACGGCTTTCCCTACGGCAGTTTTCACGGAGAACGGGTGAAGGAGCGCGTCTTCCAGCCGGACTGGACTACTCCGGAACGCTTTGAATATACCTGCAACCTCTTCCGCATCCTGGCCCTCATCGGCGATGAACGGGCCGACACGCTGACCGTCAGCACGCTTCCCGCATCCCACAGCTGGTTCCACGCGGATGAAGAGCGGATTTTCGCGCGGCTGGAAGCCATGAGCGGATTCCTGGACGCGCTGAGCAGACAGACGGGACGCCTCATGCAGCTCGGCCTGGAGCCGGAACCCTTCGGCCATTTTCACGACACATTCGGGGCCATTCGCTTCTTTGACAACCTGCGCAACCGTTCCCGCCGCCCGGAACTCATCGAACGCCACATAGGGCTGACCTACGATACCTGCCACTTCGCCATTCTTCGGGAAGAACCGGATTTCACCCTCTCCGCCTGGGAGGAAAACAACATCGCCCTGTGCAAGGTCCAGCTCTCCAACGCCCTGGAATTCCACATGAACGGACTGGAAAGCCTGGACCTTCTCCAGGAATTTGACGACGGAGTCTATTTCCACCAGACCAGCATCCGGCACGGAAACCACACCATGCTTTTCCCGGACATGCCGAATGCCCTGGCCTACGCGCGGGATTATGCGGAGGAAACACGGAACTCCGTCTGGCGCATTCATTACCACATTCCCCTGTACGCGTCTCCGGAACCGCCTCTGAAAGACACGAGGTCTTTCATCGCCAAAACACTGGACTACCTGCATTCCCATCCCTCCCTCCGCCCCCATCTGGAAGTGGAAACCTACACATGGAGCGTACTTCCGGATCACATGAAAATTCCCCTGGCCTCCCAAATCGCACGGGAAATGAACTACATTGCCGCGCTTCAGCATTCATGACATCCCCATACACATACGCCGTAAAACTTTCCGGAGGCCTGCTGCTGGCCGCCGTCCTGTCGTCCTGCACCCTGTTTCCGTCCTCCCCCGGCGGCCCGGACACCCCCCGTTCCCTGGCGGAACGCATGGAACGCCATACGCAAGTCCTGCAAAAAACCATAGGCCCCAGAAACTCCCGCCAGCCCAAATCCATGGAGGCGGCCGCCAAATACATTGAAAACAACTTCTCGGACATGGGGTATGCCGTGACGCTCCAGCCCGTCACGAGCGGCAATTCCAAAAAGGAAGCCGCCATCTACAACATCGTGGTGTACAAGCCCGGCCTCTTCTCCGACAACCAGAGCATTGTGGTAGGGGCCAACTACGACTCCGACGAGCGCTTCAACAACGGCAGCGGAGCGGCCGTGCTGATGGAAACGGCCAGGGACCTCAGGGACATTGCGACCAACCACAACATCTACTTTGTAGCCTACGCCAACGGGGCGCAGTCCGCGGGGCAGTCCGGTCCCTCCGGAGCCGGCGTGCATGCCAAAATGCTGAGCGGCCTCATCGGAGCCTCCAACATCCTGGGAATGATCAACCTGGAACCCCAGAAAACCGCCGTTCCCGGAGAAGGGGAGCAAACGAAAGAAGCCGAACCCCAGACACCGGTCCTGTTCCTGACCACTCCACGCGGACAGGAATTTGCCGCGCAATGCGCAGCCCCCTTTGCAAAAAGCTGGGAACAGCCGCCCTCCACCCTTCACCGGAAAACAGCGGCCATCAACAGCAATGACCGCCATTATGCGGTCCTGGACATCCCTACCCTCTCCTGCAAATGCGAATACAGCGTCACGGACTCCCGGACAAAGAACTATGTGCAGGCGCTGACGGACATGATCCACCAGGTGGCGGACAACGACGTATCCAAAACGGACAAGCAGCCGGACGCCGCCCAAAAGCCGAAACAGCCCTGACCGGGAAGGAACGCTTTTGAAAACCGCCCTCTTTCATGAATTATCCCCCTGCGGGAAAACATGTTTCCGCCCTGCTCCGGCGGGATACTACTCCTACCGGGACGCCCTGCCCGCCCGGTGTCCCCCTACGATCAGCACGGGCATGTACAGCAGGGCCACCAGGGCAATGACCAGCGGCATCCAGTTGTCCGAATAACGCTGCATCAGGAACGACGTCAGGGAAGGACCGGCCAGCGTCCCCACGGAATAGCTCAGCAGCAGGAGCTGGTTCATCGTCACCAGCTCGTCGCGGGAGGCTTCTTCGCATCCCCAGGCCATGGCGATGGGATACAGGGAAAAACCCGCCAGGCCGAGGGCGACCAGGGAGGGGGCCATCAATCCGCCCCTGGCCATCAGGCCGGCGCAGGCGGCTATCACCAGCAGGGACTGGCACTTCATCACGAAGGCGCGCCCGTACCTGTCAGACAGCCGCCCCATGGGCCATTGCCCCAGAATGGCCGCGGCAATCAGCAGGGCCATCCAATACCCCACGGAGGAATGGCTCATGCCCTGGTGTTTCAGGAACAGGGGCATCAGACAGTAAATCGTTCCCAGAACCACGCCGGAAATCATGCAGCCCGCCACGCCCAGCACCACGCTGCGGCGTCTCAGCAGGGGCCGGATTTCCACGCGGGGGGAAAGCTCCCCGCTGCCGGCATCCGACTTCAAGCGGGCGAACAACAGCGGAATCATGCCGGCGACGGACAATCCGCACACTTCGGAGACCACCACAACCATGTCGCTGGGGAACCAGCCGATCAGCAACTGGCCCAGCACGGTGCCCAGATAATAAACCACCATGTAGGAAGCCAGAAGAACGCCGCGGGTCTTCAGCGTTCCCGCCCTCAGCAGGGCGCTCTCCACCACCACCCAAACCAGGGCGCAGCTTGCTCCCGTCAAAAACCTGAGACCGCTCCAGGCAGCAACTCCGGAAACGGCCATCAGCAGGAGCGTGGACACGGCGCACAGCACGCACGCGCAGCGGTAGCTGCCGTTGAACCCCGTCCTGCGTATCAGCCACCCGGCCATGAGGGTGCCGGCCAGGTTCCCCAGAAAAAAGAAAGACCCCACCATGCCGGTCTCCCACACGGCCGCATCCGCCTGCTCCATCCACAGCGGAACCACCGTATTCAGTACGGCGAACGCCACGGTCTGAAACAGCAAACCGAGCAGCAACAATGCAATGGGCCATGTAAATGTACGCATAACGATAAAGCGATAAAGGAGGCGACTATATCACTAAAGCCGCGTCAGTCAACCGTTGCCTTTGCCAGAAACGGCAGTATCCGGCATGTCCTTTTCAATCCTGACAAAAACAACCTGCAATCAACATGTTGAAGCATCTGAAAACGCTCTTTAAAAATGTCATATCCCCTTGCGCAGGGAGGCGGGCAGAATCTTCATCTGTTCGCGGTACTTCGCTACCGTTCTGCGGGCGATATTCACCCCCTTCTCCTGGAGGGCGGCAGCCAGCCTGGCATCGCTGAGGGGCCTGGCCGGATTCTCCGCCGCGATCAACGCCCGCATCAACTCCTGGACAGCTCCGGAAGCAACCGAATTCTCCCCGGCGCCGGATGCGGCCTCACCGCCCGCGGAGACTCCGGAGCTGAAAAAGGCCCTCAACTCCCTCATCCCCCACTTGCACAACAGGTATTTGTCACGGCAGGCGCGGGAAACGGTGGAAACATGCACGCCCAGCTCGTCCGCAATCTCCTCCATGCCCATAGCCTTCAGATGAGACGGCCCGGCCCTGAAAAAGGCTTCCTGTTTCCGGACAATGGCCCGGGCCAGCTTGAGAATGGTCTCCTGCCTCATGTCCAGCGCGCGCATCAGTTCCTGGCCCTCCCGGAACGCCTTGCGGAGGTACTGGCGCAAATCCCGGTTTCCGGACCCTTCCGCCATCATCTCCATGTACTGTTCATTCATGGACAATTTCGGAAGGTATTCCGAAGTCAGCGTCACTTCCAGTTCACCGGAGGCCGACTCCTCCACGACCACATCCGGCAGAATATGCGGATTGCCGCCCGGCGCATAGGCGCAGCCGGGATCGGGAGTCAGGCTCCTGACAATCTCCAGAGCCGCCGCCACTTCCTCCGGTTCCGCACCCAACAGGAGAGCGGCCTCTCCATACTTGTGCGCCGCCAGCTCCCGCCAGCACCGTTTGACCAGACGGAACGCCAGCGACCGCTTTAGCCCGCGCTGTTCCAGTTGAATCAGAAGGGAATCTCTCAAATCCCGGGCCCCCACTCCGGGCGGGTCCATCCCTCTCAACACCGCGAGAGCCTCTCCCATATCCTTCATGCTGAAACATTCCCTCTCTTCCAGTTCTTCCGGAGACTCCGTCAGAAATCCCCGGTCATCCAGGGAATCAATCAGCAGCAGCAGGGCTTCCCTGGTCCGCCCGGTCAGCGCGGAATGAACCGCCTGGTCCATCAGATGGGACTTGAGAGACTCCGGAGCCACCACGGACTCATACATGAAATCCCGCCGTGCCGCGGCCTCCGCGGAAGGGCGTCCTTCCGCCGTAAACTCGTTCCAGCCGTCATCCCTCACGTCGTCAAGGTCTCCGGACGGCTCATCCGCAAGCGCCTCCGGGGAAGCGTCCGGCACATCCTCCAGCAGGGGGTTCGTCTCCAGGGCCTGACGGATCAACTGCTTCAGCTCCAGAGAGGAAGCCTGGAGAATCTGCATCCCCGTCTGCATGGACTGTCCCGCCACCATCTGGCGCGTCATTCCGTGCTGCAGGGACACCTCGCTCATACCGGGACAAACTACACCAGCCGCCGAATTCTGGCAAGGGGGAAGGGACCCGCACACAATGTGCCTCATCCATGGAAATCAAAAAAAACCACCTGTTTGGCGCAACATTTTTCCCGGATTTCCGTACCATTGGCATATGAAGAATTTACATGCACTTGTCCTGGCCTGCCTGGCGCCTTGTCTCGCCCTGTCCGTCCTGGCGGACGCCCCATCCCCCCTGTCCCCCATTTCCCGGGAAGGGACGAAAAACTGGAAAGACCGCTACGATCAACAGGTGGAGCAGCTCAGGAACAATCCCTGCGGCGTCCTGTTCCTGGGGGATTCCATCACGGACTACTGGGACCGGGGCGGAAAACAGGCATGGGATAAGATGTTCAAACCCTACCATCCCTGCAACTTCGGCATTTCCGGGGACCAGACTACCAACCTGATTTACCGCATCACTCATTCCGGCATGCCGGCACAGACGGATCCCAAACTGTGCATCGTCATGATCGGCACCAACAACACCGGACATTTCAAGGGAGGGGAAGACCCGGAAAAAACGGCCATCGGCATCCTGGGGGTGGCGCAGCACCTGCTGGTGCGCTTCCCGGACACGCACGTACTGCTTCTGGGAATTTTCCCCCGCGGCAGCGGCCCGCAAGACAAGCTGCGCCAGCACAATGATAAAATCAACGCCATTGTAGCGCAATGCAAACTGCCCCGCACCACTTATGTCAACATCAACAAGCGTTTTCTGGACTCCTCCGGCAGGCTTCTGCCCGGCATCAGCAGGGACAACCTGCACTTCACGGAAAAAGGCTACGCCATCTGGGCAGACGCCGTACTCCCCTACATCAAGAAATACTGCAGGCAGTAAGGGAAGCTTCCAGGGCAGTGCCACCTGCTGCTGCCAGCGCGGCCTTGCCTCCTTCCTTTTCCCATCCTGCCTAAAGCATCAGCGGCAGATGGAATCACCCCTTTTGCGGATGACAGGAAAACCATGAAGGCCGGGTGCCCGAATGCCGGGAGCAGCCGGGTCCGGAGGGATGGAAACCTCCACGGAAACGGCCCTGGAGAATCCTTTGAAAAAACTCTCCATCCATGGGGGAAAACTTGGCGGGGCCGCCCGCAAGGCAGGCCGCATCTCCAGGCCGGAAAATCGGAAAAACATTGATTTTTTCTCCATCTGCCCCTAAATTCCCTCTCCCTTCATGAATCCGGCTGATTTACTCTTTCTGGCATTTGCGCTATCCGTGGACGCCTTTGTAGTAGCCTTCTCCTTCGGCCTGATCATCAAGAAAAACCGGTTCCGCAACGGCATGGAAATATCCCTGGCCACCGGGGGCGGCCAATTCCTGATGCCCGTGCTGGGCTTCTTCCTCACGGGAACCGTACACGGCTACATAGCGGAATGGGACCACTGGCTGGGATTTGCCGTCTTCACCATACTGGGGATCAACGTCATCCGGGAGGGCTGGAACCACAGGACGAACAAGGAACTGCCCGACGTCTCTTCCCTGACGGCCTTCACCCTGCTGGGCGTCGGCATAGCCACCAGCATAGACGCCCTTGTAGCGGGCATCAGCATTTACCTTTCCTCCGTCCAATGCGGGGCCTCCCCGCCGTTCCACGCGGTATTCCTACCCGCGGCAGTCATTGGAGCCACCACCTTCCTCTGCACGGCTGCCGGCTTTTTCCTGGCCCGCAAACTGCACCGGTTCCCCTCTTTTCATCTGGAAGCTGGTGCGGGAATCATCCTCATCGGCCTGGGAGTGAAAATGCTCTGCGACCATATGTGCTGACCCCCGGAATGGCGGAGGTTTTTCATTCCATCACTGATAAAAACGCTCCTATCCAACCGTAATAAGCCGGAAAAGGAACTGGTACCGCGCACCCTTTTCCGCTACACTTATAAAAGCTTTTCCACATGAATATTTCACACCTTATTCTCTGTACCTCCCTGCTTGCCGCGCCCATCTGCGCGGGTCAGGACTTTACGGAACCGGAAGCGGCAGCTCCGGTCGTTGCCAGTCCCCTGCCTTCCTCCATGGCACAAAAAATTTCCTCCGGCGATTTTGCCGGCCTGCAAACGGAAATCAGGGAAGCCCTGCAAGCCGCCGGCGAACAAACCAAGGCCACCCAGAAACTGCTGCAAGACAACAAATACCGGCACCTGCTGGACATTCACGAGCTGCTGCGCGTTACGGGACCGGACAACATGAAAGCCATCTTCTCCAAAAGCCCCCAGGATGCGGCCTTCGTCAAGGCATTCCTGCAAAACCCGGTGTGGATGGAACTCTACCTGGGCGCGGGCCTCATTCCGGAAAACTCCCCGGCCGGCATCCAAATTCTTTCCGATATCTGGAAAGCCGACGGCAAAAGCCCGGACTTCCGCACCTACCAGTCTCTGGCTACGGGAATCGCCTCCGTCTTCTCCACGGGTCCCTTCGCTGGAAAACTGAAGGCCAACTCCGCCAACTGCAACCCCGTGCGCCGCTACCAAATCTTTAAAAAACTGCATCAGGAAAACAAGCTGCACCCCGGCTTCATCAAGCTGCGCCCGTGGGAAATCCGCTTCGTCACCGGCATCCATTGGGACGACAAATCCTATGAATGGCTCAACGAGCACATCAACCTGCCCTGGCGGCGCTACACGGACGCCTGCTGGGCCGCTCCCTATACGGGCAGCAACTTCTTTGGAGACACCATCCAGGGCCCCCTCTTCTACGTCCCGTGGCGTGACTCCAGCGGCGAGGCGGAAAACACCCGGACCATCGGCGGCGTCTGCGGCGGCCTCTCCCACTTCGGGACCATGGCGGCGCAGGCGCACGGCATTCCGGCCTATCCCGTGGGCCAGCCCGGCCACTGCGCCTATGCGGTGCGCGTGAAGCGCGGACAATGGAAAGGCGGTTTCGGCGGTCCGGACGGCGGCATGCACAACCACATCTTCGGCAGCGAGGCGCCTACCTCCTACCTGCTGATGGAAGCCGTTTTTGCGGACAATGAAAAAATAGACCTGGCGTACCAGTGGGCATCCCAGGCCCGGCTTGACGAAATCCTAGGCAACAAGGACAAGGCCATCCAATCCTGGCAGGAAGCGCTCAAACAAACGCCCCTCCATCCTTTCTTCCGCACGGAGCTTCAGCGGCTTCTTCTGGAAAAACAGGGCATGCAGCCCATCGACTGGTACGTGTACGCCAAGGACGCCCTCTCCCACTACAAGGGCAACGGATTCGCCGCCTTCAACATCCTCAAGGACGTACAGAACAAATTCCTGATGGACATTCCCGCCGCCGACCGCATTGCCTGGTTCCGGGACCTGCATGAAACGATTGCCGCCACGCCCACCTCATGGGCGGTGAAATTCCAGCCTGTGCTGGATTCCCAGTCCGCCTTCCTGACCACCCCGCAGGAAAAGGCGGCCTATCTGGAAACGGTTCTCTCCACCCATCTGAAAACGGGAGACGGCACCAACTTCGGACAGGCGCTGGAATGGGCCGTCAAAACCTTTGTGGAAAACGGACAGGCCGACACCTTCTCCAGCGCGTTCGCCAAGGTGGCCCAGCAGGCAGGCGGCAATGACGCCTCCGGCGCTGCTCCTGACCCCAAAAAGCTGAAAGAAGCGTACGGAAAGGCCATTTACGCCACGGAAGTGGCGCGCTCCATTCCGGCCTTCCAGACCCTGAGCAAGGCCGCGGCCTCCTTCTCGGACGCCAACACCTCCTCCAGCACCGTCAACACACCTGTTCCCCAGGGCTGGAAACTCGTCCCCGCCGACGGCATGGTCAGATGCTCCACCACCTGCCAGTGGGACAGCCCGTGGGACCACATCAACCTGCTGCGTCCCTGCGGCGGCTCCCACCACACGGACAAGGAAACCAATCCGAACGTCATTGTGGAACTGAAAAACGGCGTGAATCTGGCGGGACTCATCATCACCAAGCGCAACGGTAATGAAGACCGCATGAAAAAGATGGAAGTCTCCACCTCCACGGACGGCGCCACCTGGTTCCCCCTGGCCTCCACGGACAACATGCCCAAGGAATGGATCGTCACCGCTCCGGAAGGCACCAGGGCAAAGTGGATCAAGGTGGAAGCCAAAAACGCCCAGCCCGAATTCATGCACCTGCGCCACATCCTCGTTTACGAAAAGTAACATCAACCACTCTCCGCCACTCACTCCATGTTTTACAGCATCACCACACTCCCCCGCCTTCTGGCGGCGGCCGTCATCCTTGCGGCGCCTCTTCAGGCCGCCCTGCCCGCCTACCATGCCGTCAAGGATGAGGCAAAAACCGTCAATAAATACATGATCGTCGTCTGGGCCGGCACGGACTGGTCTCCCAAGTCACGGGAAGTCACGCGCGCCGCGGAACACCTTTCCAAAAGCTCCGCGGAACCCGTTCTCTGGTGCGTCCAGGACGAGCGGGAGGAAATGACGGAAGAAGAAAAGAAACTGCCCAAGCCGCCCGGTGCCGTCTGGAACATTCCCGCCATCCAGGTAGTCTCCCCGGACGGCCACACGGTATTCCTTTCGGAAGGCGTTTCCAGGGACACACTGCCCGCCGTCGTGAAACAGGCCGTGGAAGCCGTCAAGCAGCAGAACAAGGCCGATGCGCTGTGGGAAAAAGCCGCTGCCGCCTCCGGAGCAAACGCTGCCGCCCTGTATGGGGAAGGCCTCCAGCAGCTTCCGCCCTATGCGGCACGGGAAAGAAAGGACATTCTGGAAAAAATCAGGAAGGCGGACCCGGAAGACACCCGGGGCATGCACTTCAAATACACCTTCAACCACCTGCCCTACATTGAAAAAGTCCAGAGGATGGTGAACGACTCCGCCAAGGACGGCGGCCGGAAGGACTACAAGGCCGCCCACGCCTATGTGGACAAGCAGCTTAAAATACCGGGCATGACTCCCCTGCAGAAACAGCAGGTCATGGCCGCCAGATTCTGGCTCTACCGCAATGAGGGGAAAAAGGACCTGGCCCTGAAAACCCTGAAGGACATAGCCCGCATCTCCCCCAAAACGCTGATGGGCGTGGGAGCGCAAAGCTATTACCGCTACCTGACGGAACCTGTCACTCTCAAGGAGCCGCGCATCACGGGCTACTACCTCCGCCCGGAAATGACGCCTACCCGCGTCAACATTGCCGACATGCTCAACGGCCCGGGCAATTACAAAATAACCTTCAAGATGAACAGCGGCGGCTGCAGCATCCGCAATCCCCGTTTCATGAGGGGAACGCGCGTCGTCAGCGAACTGCCCAGGGACCAGCAGGACAAAAATGGCAGGGAATTCACCCTGCGCCTCTCCGGCTCGGAAAAACCGGACCTGGTCTTCGACTGCCAGGGCCACGGCTGGTTTGACGTGGACTGCGACATCATCGTCACCAAGGAATAAAAATCACGGAAACCACTGCCTGGCAACACAGCCCGGCAGCACCATCGAAAAGGCGGCATTCTGCACCGGGAATGCCGCCTTCTTTTTTCCCGGCTCTGGAAAAAATGCCGCGAAAATAAACCTGCCGAAGAAGGTATATTTCCTGTCGGCTTCGGAACGAATTTTAATCACCCCTTCCGACGATCCGGAAAAAGCAGGGCTGCCGCCTGCTCCGGAAAGAACAAGGGCACCATGAAAGAAGATTCATGGCAGGCCCGTAAAAGGCAAATAGGTATGAAATCTTCCTTGTTCATCTGCTTTCTGATGTGCGTGGCCGTGTGGAGCAAAGCCGACCCGGCCCCGGCACGCCAGGATGCCGCCGCGGTTGCCGCTCCCGCCAGAGAATCCTCCTGGCAGGATATGAAGCGTCTGGACTTCACCGTGGCTGGACGCCCCGCCCTGGTAATCGTGCCGGACAAGCCGCTTCCCGGCAATCCCTGGATTTGGAGAACGGAATTTTTCAATGCCTTTCCTGCGGCCGACATCGCTCTGGCGAAAAAGGGATTCCATATAGGCTACATCAACATGGAAAATATGTACGGCTCCCCCGATGCCATGAAACTGATGGATGCCTACTACGACTACATGACCCGGGAATACAGGCTTGATCCCAAACCGGTGCTGGAAGGCCTGAGCCGCGGCGCCCTCTTTGCCTTTAACTGGGCTTCCCGGAATCCGGAAAAGGTAGCGGGTCTGTATGTGGACGCTCCCGTGTGCGACTTCAAAAGCTGGCCCGGAGGCAAAGGCACGGGAAAGGGTTCCCCCGAAGACTGGAAAAGATTGTGCCAGGCCTACCGACTGACTCCCGAACAGGCCCTGGCTTACAAAAAGAATCCCGTCGATACACTGCTCCCCCTGGCGAAGGCGAAAATCCCCATTCTGGCTGTGGTCGGAGATGACGATGACACCGTGCCCGTTTCCGAAAATACTGCCGTGGTTGAGAAGAAATACAGGAAACTGGGAGGTCCCATCCGTGTGATCCACAAGCCAGGCATCAGCCACCATCCCCACGGCCTCCTGAATCCGGCGGCCATCGTCAACTTCGCATTCCGGGCGGCAGGCGCGGTTCCTCCGGTACGGGTTGTGTGTATCGGAGACAGCATCACCTTCGGAGCGGGCTCAAACCGGGAGGAACGATGGTCCGCCCGCCTCCAAAACGCCCTTGGTGAAAAATACGAGGTTTTCAATCTCGGCATCAGCGGAACAACACTGCAAAGTAAAGGGGACAGCCCGTACACCGCCAAGGACAACTACACGATTGCCCGGCAGATTGAAGGGGATATTATTCTGATCGCGCTCGGCACCAATGATTCGAAACCTGCCAACTGGAAAAATGCCGCTGCATTTTCCAGGGACTATGAAACAATGATCAAGGAGCTGAGAACCGGCAATCCGAAGGCTGAAATCTATTGCCTGCTTCCCGTCCCCGCCTATCCCGGAAACTACGGCATCCGCGACTCCATCATCAGAGGGGAAGTCATCCCGGCCATCAGGAAAGTGGCCGGAAAGGCCAAATGCCGGGTGATCGACCTCTATACCCCGATGAAAGGAGAAGGAAGCAAGGTTCCGGACAAGGTGCATCCCAACGGCGCAGGACATGCCATCATGGCGCAGCATATCTACAAGGCAATCACCGGCAGGAAAATGCCGGAATGAAAACTCCCTCTCTCCTGGGAAAAAGCCGGGGCGCTTCCCCTGAAAAGAAAAAGCATGGGGAAGGTGCGGCAAATGCTTCACTCCTTGCAGACACTCCGGAGCCAGAAGAACAAACGGAAGGGAAACTCCCATTCTCACAACAAGCGGAAGCCTCGGGTCAAAACCTACTCCTTTGTCGGCTTATCCGGCCCCTTTACGGCTTCTTCCGCCATTTTGCGGCGGTATTCCATCCGTTCGCTGATGCGTAATTCCAGGCCGTTCCGGGTGGGCGTGTAGTACACGCGCCCTTCCGGCAGGTAGGCCTGCGGAACGTAATGCTCCGGATAATCGTGGGAATACAGGTATTCCAGACGGGCGGCGTCCGCCCCTCCGGCCGCGGCCATTTTTTTGCGCGTGGGCGTCCGGAGATGCTCCGGCACGGCAAGTGTCTTGCCATTCCGCACGTCGTTCATGGCGGCGTTAATCCCCATATAGGCGGAATTGCTCTTGGGAGCGGTCGCCAGATATACCGTAGCGTGAGCCAGGGGAATGCGGGCTTCCGGCATCCCGACCATTTCCGCCGCCCGGGCCGCATCCAGGGCCACGCGCAAGGCATTGGAATCCGCCAGACCGACGTCCTCCGAAGCGGCGATCACCAGCCGCCGCCCAATAAAACGGATATCCTCCCCCGCCTCCAGCATCATCCCCAGCCAGTACAGGGCGGCGTCCGGGTCGGAACCCCGCATGGACTTGATAAAGGCGGAAATCGTATCGTAATGGGAATCGCCCAGGCGGTCATACTTGATCGCCTTGCGCTGGATGGACTCCTCCGCCACAGATAGATCCACGTGGACGATTCCGTCATCCCCCACAGGCGTGGAAAGCACGGCCACTTCCAGGGCCGTGAGAGCCTTTCTGGCGTCTCCGTCCGCCTTGGCGGCCAGATGGTTCAGAGCTTCCTCCTCCATGTCCACGCGGGACGCACCCAGGCCGCGTTCCGCATCCGCCAGGGCGCGCTTCAGCAGGGAAACCAGTTCCTCTTCCGGAACTGGCTCCAGCGGAAACACCTGGGAACGGGAAAGCAGAGGGGAATTAATGGCAAAATAGGGATTCTCCGTCGTGGCTCCGATGAACCTGACGGTGCCCTTCTCCAAATGGGGCAGCAGCACGTCCTGCTGGGCCTTGTTAAAGCGGTGCAGTTCATCCACGAACAGCACGGTCTTGCGGCCATGCATGCTCATGCGCATCTGCGCCTGGGCGATGCGCTCCCGGATCTCGGCCACGTTGGACTCCACCCCGTTGAGCATCATGAAATGGGCGTTTGTCGTGCGTGCGATGACGGAAGCCAGCGTGGTCTTGCCGCAGCCGGGAGGGCCGTAAAAAATCAGGGAAGTGAACCTGTCCGTTTCAATAGCGCGCCTCAGCAGCTTGCCGGGAGCCAGCAAATGCCTTTGTCCGGCCACTTCGTCCAGGGAACGGGGCCGCATGCGCGCGGCCAGCGGCATGACGGACGTATCCGCGCCGGGCTCAAAGCCCTCCCGGGATTCGGCCTCCTGTAAACTGAACAAATCCATCACCGACATGCTAGCAACAAACTCTCCGCCGTGGAACGGGAAAGTCTGACTTGTCCGGCAGAAGGCACGAAAAGCCGCGCAGGCAATCGCAAAAAACACGGTGACCCCATTCCCGCACCCATGGCATGACGCCCCCGGCCATCTTCAAACGGAAATCCCCGCGTTCCCTATCCTCCCTATCCTCCCTATCCTCCCCGCTTTCCCCTTTCTTCAGAGAACGGACCAAGCCGCCAGCATGCAAACCATGCACGCCGGAGCAAGCAAACTGAACAGGAAAGCAGCTACGGCAACGGCCCGTTGCCTCACTTCCCAATACCGCAGGGAAGCTATCAGCATCCAGATGGGAAGAATGATCAAATGCACGAGAGCCAGAAAGCCCCATCCCAGCAAAATAAACATGCAGGTCCACGCACCTTCCGGGTCGCCCTCAGGAAGGCAGAGGCCGAACAGCCAGTCAATGAACAAAAAGGCGATGAATGCCGCAAAAGGAATCCAGCCCCAACTGGCTTCTTCCTTCCGACGGGCAAAGACCAGCTCAAGATAAGGGCTCTCTGCAACCAGGGCAGAATCGAATGTGGAATGACCTGAACCAAACATATTGTCAGGTTCTCTATTCGTTTGCCCCTTTCCTGTCAACGCTATTCAACGGCAAAAACGGGCCGTTTATTTCAACTATCCTTTTATCTAACAAATATTAAATATCAGGCATACTTACACTTCCCTCCGCAGTAAAAACACATCGTCATATTTGCTGACCGCTCATTTTAAATACGTGAATATTCCTTTTTGGAAAACCTCCCTAATCATGCTCAATACATTAACAAATACGGCTGGATGGCATAAATTGCGGCACACGGAAAATTTGTCATACAGGCCCTAGCCTGAACGCAAAAACAACGGGGACCACCCCGCCGGATGCGGCGGAATGGTCCCCGGAAAATCAGGAAATCAAAACTCCGAAAGCTTACTTGCCCAGAATGCCCCTGAAGTAGTCAAGGGTGGTGGCAAGCCCCTCCGGCAGCGTATATCCGGGCTGCCAGCCGGCATTGCGGAGCTTGTCGGCACAGGCGCGGGAATGCTTTACATCCCCGGCGCGTTCAGGAGCGTGGAGCACCTTGGAGGAGGAACCGGCTGCCTTGATGATATTGTCCGCCAGCTCTTCAATGGTGATTTGGCCGCCGTACCCGGCATTAAACACGCCGGTCACTCCCGGATGCTCCGCCACGAAGGTGAGGGCCCCCACAATGTCCTTCACGTAAATGAAGTCGCGCGTCTGGGTTCCGTCTCCGTAAACGGTGATATCCTCCCCTTTCACGGCCTTCTCAATAAAGATGGGCACCGCGGCGGCATAGGCCCCCTTGGGGTCCTGCCTGGGGCCGAACACGTTGAAGAAGCGGACGGCGGCGGTGTTGATCTTCCCTTCCGAACGGAACATGTTGAGGTAATATTCCCCATCCAGCTTGGTGATGGCATAGGGGCTCTTGGGTTCCGGGTACATGGTCTCCAGCTTGGGGACCGTGGGATTGTCACCGTAGATGGCGGCGGAAGACGCCAGCACGATCTTCTTGACTCCGGCGGCGGACGCCTCTTCCAGCACGTTCAGCAGGCCGTTGACGTTGATGTCAATGCATTCGCTGATCTTGCTCATGGACTCGGGCACGGAGACGAGCGCGGCCATGTGGAAAATGTAATCCACGCCCTGCACGGCCTGCCGCACCAGTTCGCGGTCGCAGATGGAACCTTCGATAAAAGTATGCTTGAGGCCGTCCAGGTTCTTGAGGTACCCGGTGCGGAGATTGTCCAGCACGCGGATTTCCTCCGCCTTGTCCTGATAATGTTCCACGATGTGGGAACCGATGAATCCGGCGCCGCCGGTTACGAGAATCTTCATGATTTGTCCGATATGGTTGAATGGTTGGGCTTAATAACGGTCCACGACCGCCTTCATCTCGTCCATCTGCGCTTCAATGGACTCCACCAGGGCCATCTGCGTGCGGCAGCGGTCCAGGTTGTGTTCCGGACGGTGAATCTTGAAGTACACGTCCCCGGACAGATAGTCCGTCAGGAAGCGGATGCCGCACTCCATCGTAAGCAGCTTGCCGGAGAACGGCAGGAGGCTCTTCTCCAGAGGAGTCAGGAAGCTCTTGGCGGAGCTTACATAACCCTGGACGAGGGCTTCAAACATGAACATGCGCATGGTTACCTTGGAAATATCCTTCTCATCTTCCGCGGCGGGAGACGTAGCCGTGCGGATCATGTCCCCGAAGTCGTAAATGGCGGAACCGGGCATCGTGGTATCCAGGTCGATCACGCAAATGCCTTCCCCGGTCACGTCGTCCAGCATCACATTGTTCAGCTTGGTATCATTGTGCGTGCAGCGCAGGGGCAGTTCTCCGGATTTCAGGTAATCCACCACCAGGTGGCAGTCCGCCTCACGGGAAAGGTACCAGTCGATTTCCTTCTGCACTTCCTTCACACGGCCCAGCGGGTCCGCCTGGATGGCGTCCTTCAGGGCGGCCAGCCGGGAAGTCGTATTATGGAAATTCGGAATGGTCTCAAACAGGGGTTCGCCGGGAAGGTCGGCCGTCAGCTTCTGGAAGTCGCCGAAGGCTCGGGCCGCTTCCACGCACTGCTTGGTGGTTTCAATCTGGTCGTAGGTCCGGGCGCGTTCGATGAACGGATACACGCGCCAGCAATTGCCGTCCGCATCCAGGGCGTAGGGCTTGCCGTCCACGGCGGGCACCAGCGTGAGGGTCCGGCGGTAGGCTTCCGGACAGTTTTCCTCCTTCAAACGCTTCAGGGCGTGGTCTGTCACGCGCTTTACGTTCTCCATCAGCGGAATGGGTTGTCTGAACACATTATGGTTGACGCGCTGGAGAATGTAGCGGATGCGCAGGCCGGCCTGGTCCACCCAGACGCAGTAGGTATCGTTGATGTGGCCGCTGCCGTAGGAATAGCCCTGGACGAAATCGCCCCGGAGGTCAAACAGGGAAGAAACAGCCTTGAGATCGTGCATTGCGGGAACTTAGTTGAGCTTTTCAGGGTACACGCCCTGCTTGATCAATTTGTTGATGCCTTCCACAACCATGGGTTTGTCATCCGGATAGGTGACGCCGAACCAGGTGGAGGTAGTGGGCAGAACCTTGCAGTCCGCCCGGTCCGCATGAATCAGGGCGTCCACCACGGTGGGAATGAAGCATTCGCTCTTGGGCTCCTGTCCGTGTTCTTTCAGGAAGTCAATGAAACGGTCTTCCGTCAATTCGACAAAGGAGGGGGAGAAGAGCCAGAAATTCATGGACACCAGTTCTTCCGGATTCACAGGCAGGCGTTCGCCCTTCAGGTTATTGCCGCGCACCACTCCGTCTTCATCGGCCTGAATCTTCACGAACTCTTCCACTCCGTCCAGAAGACCCTCCTTGATGGAGCAGATGCCGCGGTTCACGTCACCGTTGTCGGACAGGGTGTTCTTCAGCGGATAGCCGATCATGCCGTAATGAGCCTTGTTCGGTTCATCCGTGGTGGAAGTCAGGAACCTGGCGGCCTGGACAAAAGCGTCCGCACCGTAAAAATCGTCAGCGTTCACGACGGCGAAAGGCTCCTTCACCACATTGCGGGCGGCGCGCAGGGCGTGTGCGGTACCCCAGGGCTTTTCACGGCCTTCCGGCACGGAAAAGCCTTCCGGCAGGTCGTCCAGGGACTGGAACGCATAATCCACTTCAATCTTGTCGGCAAACCGGCTGCCGACCTTTTCCTTGAACACATCTTCAAAATCGCGGCGGATGATGAACACCACCTTGCCGAATCCGGCGCGGATGGCGTCATAAACCGAATAATCAAGGACGACTTCACCGTTGGGGCCCATCGGGTCAAGTTGCTTGAGGCCGCCGTAACGGCTGCCCATGCCAGCTGCTAAAACAAGAAGTGTAGGCTTCATAATACGCGGGCCATTATGACCAAGCCTCCCTGTTTGGCAACTGGAAAATGCCGGGAGGAGGGAGAAAATGCCCGGTCAAAAAGCGTAAGAGCACCAAAGGCCCAGCACCACTTTTTTAAAATCGTCGCGCCCGTAGCCGCAATACAATCCAATGAAAGGCTCCACGCGCAGCCCGGTGGAGGCGCCCCACAGGAATCCCGTGCGCACCATCACCTCCTTCAAGCCGGTTCTGCCCAGATAATCCTGGGAAAAGCCCAGCGACACTGTATTCACCATGGCCACGGACTCGGACAGCAGGGGCTGCCAGGTGGCCGCCCACTCCGAATAAAGCCCATCCTGCCCGGAATCATAAAGCAGGGAACCCCGGAACGACCAGTCCCGGCTGGGATTCCACCTCAGCGCCAGCCCCGGTTCCGAACCGCTCTTCAGGGGGCAGGAATCATACCACTGCCCGTTCAAAAACAGGCCGGCCGTGCACTCATCCGCCAGGTAATACTGAAGCTCCCCGTGCAGGGAAGTCTGTTTGAAATTCCGCCCCTGCCAGTTGCGTACGGAAAAAAGCTCCCCGCTCACAGCCCAGGAATTGGACAGGGAAAAACCGCCGGAAAGCTGCCCTTCCACGGAATTGTTCCCCAGCTTCTCCCCCCGGTAAACGTAATGGGAACGGTAGCCGCCCAACAATTCGCCGCCCATGCGTATGGGGGAACGCCCGTCCATCTCCGTCAGCGGCGGGGGCCCCTCGTAACCTTGCGCCGCAAGCGCGGCACAGCACAGGATCATGGCAAAAAGCCTCATCACGTTCATTTAACACATCCGGCCGCGCCTTTCCAACGCCAAAACGGTGCATGCACATTCTCCGGACTTGGCAAAAGGGGATTATGCCCTTACCCTCTCGCGCATGATTCACTTCACGCTGTTTGGGATACCCATCTATATCCGCCCTACATTCTGGATAGTGCTGGCCATCTTCGGCGGCATACTCGGCGTAAGCAGTGTGGAATCCCTCATTTATCCGGCCCTCTTCGTCATTGCCGGGTTCATTGCCATTCTTTCCCACGAACTGGGGCATGCCCTGGTGGGCCGCAAACTGGGGGGAGGCCAGCAAACCATTATCCTGGAACTCTTCGGCGGCGTGACCAGCAGCCACGGCATGCAGCTCACCCGCGCCGGACGCGTCCTGATGATTCTGGCGGGTCCCATGATGACGCTGGTTCTGGGCGTCATCAGCATCCTGGTTGCGTGGAACATCGTCGGCCCCGTTCTGACCGCCAACGGAAAGGACTTTTGGGATCTGGTGCTCTATCCCTATCTGGCAACGGCCGTCTCTCCCAAGCTGTACATCCTCTCCTGCCTCATCATGATCGGCGAATGGTGGACTGTCCTCAACCTGCTTCCCATCTATCCCCTGGACGGCGGCCAGCTGGTCGCCCAATTCGTCCGCTCCCCCAAAAAAGTATTCATGACCGGGTTCATCACCTCCATCGCCATCGGCCTGGTCAGCTTCCAGCTCTTCCACGGCTACTTTATCCCCATATTCATGGCCCTCTTTGCCTTCAGCAACTACCGGGAATATAAAAACGCCCCCTTTTAATGCATTCGCGGGCTCTCCCCTCCCTTTTAACACACCATCCATATGTCTCAACAAACCGCAATCACCCCCACCCGCGCCCAGGACTTCCCCGAGTGGTACCAGCAAGTCATCAAGGGAGCCGACATGGCGGAAAACTCCGAAGTGCGCGGCTGCATGGTCATCAAGCCGTGGGGCTACGCCATCTGGGAACTCATCCAGAAGGACCTGGACCAGCGCTTCAAGGACACCGGCCACACCAATGCCTACTTCCCCCTGCTCATCCCCATCTCCTACCTGGAAAAGGAAGCCGAGCATGCTGAAGGCTTTGCAACGGAATGCGCCGTAGTTACCCACCACAGGCTGGAAGCCCAAAAGGATGAAGCCACCGGAAAAACACACATGATCCCTACCGGGGAGCTCACGGAACCCTTCGTCATCCGCCCCACGTCGGAAACCGTTATCGGCGCAGCCTTCGCGCGCTGGACGTCCAGCTACCGCGACCTCCCCCTCAAAATCAACCAGTGGTGCAACGTCATGCGCTGGGAAATGAGGCCCCGCATCTTCCTGCGTACTGCGGAATTTCTGTGGCAGGAAGGCCACACCGCCCATGAAACGCGGGAGGAAGCCATTGAAGAAACCCTCACCATGCACAAGGTGTATGAGGAATTCCAGCGCGACGTGCTCGCCATCCCCACCATCCCTGGAGAAAAAACGGAAGCGGAACGCTTTCCCGGAGCGGAACAGACCTACACTGTAGAAGCCATGGTGCAGGACCGGAAGGCCATCCAGGCGGGCACCTCCCACTTCCTGGGCCAGAACTTCTCCAAATCGCAGAACATCTGTTTTGCCGGACGGGACAACACCCAGCAATTCGCGTGGACCAGCTCCTGGGGCGTCTCCACCCGCATGATCGGCGCCCTGATCATGATGCACTCCGACGACGACGGCCTGGTATGCCCGCCCTGCGTAGCCCCTCAGCAGGTAGTCATCATTCCCGTTACGCCCAAGGAAGACACGCGCCAGGCAGTTCTGGACCACTGCGAGGAACTGGCCCGCACCCTCCGCGCCAAAACCTTCCACGGCCAGCCCCTCCGCGTGCTGGTGGACAGGCGCGACCTGGGCGGCGGCGCCAAAAAATGGGAATGGATCAAGAAAGGCGTGCCCGTTCGCTTGGAAATAGGCCCCCGCGACCTGGAAAAAGGCTCCGTCTGCTTCCAGCGGCGCGACCAGGCCCCCAACGAAAAAACCTTCCTCCCTGAAACGGAATTGGCGGACACCATCACGGATATTCTCCAGAACATTCAGGACACCCTGCTCAACAAGGCTGTTGCCTTCCGGGACGCTCACATCCGCCCCGCCTCCACACTCCGGGAACTGGAAGAAAACTTCTCCGGAGAAGGAGACGCCGACTGGCTGCAAGTGCCGTGGGACGGCTCTCCGGAAGAGGAGGAAGAACTCGCCAAACGCCTGCGCATCTCCATCCGCTGCATTCCTCTGGGAGAACTGGGACACGGAGACCCCGCCCCGTGCATCCTCACGGGCCGCCTGACGGAACGCCGCGTCCTTTGGGCCAGAAGCTACTGACCCTCTCATAAAACCATCCGCTTTCACGGGACTGTTCCGCGGCAAGGTAAACGAGCCTTTCCGGAACAGTCCCGTTTTTCATGCTGCGGAGATTCTTCCAGCCCCTCCGACACTTTGTTCAGAAAAACAATTCATATCGGATATCGGGCACCAGACCTCTCTATCTTTTAATCCCTCATAAAGGATAAAATCATAGACCTCTGGTTTACCTTCCTGAATGCCAATCTCCACCATCCTTGGAATGAGTGTATTGCGTGATAACAGCCAGGCGGAATCACCTATTCGTTCATGTCCACCTGAAAACCGGGGACAATCTGGACGCGACAAACACTTTGCTGACAGGGTTCTCCGTGAAATAGGAATAGTCTGGACAAGCAAACTTCCCTCCCTCTTCCTTCAAGATGCCTCTGATAAATATGGAGACTTCCATCCGCCACACGGCAAACGGTAATTTTCAGACAGCTTCCTGGGAAAAAGACGGACTTTTCTCTAAAAAAATCTTGCCAAATTCGAATCCCCATATATATTTTTTGCCACACGGACGCCGCAAGGCAACCGGTCATCCAAAGCGGATGTAGCTCAGGGGTAGAGCGCAACCTTGCCAAGGTTGATGTCGTGGGTTCGAATCCCATCATCCGCTCCATTTTTTCTTTTTCAACTTGCTCCTTCCGGGCAGTTTTTTGTGTGGTCATCTACTGATTTTGACGATGAGCCAAAATAGGCAGAGCTGAACCTCTGAGTTCTGCTTTGATTGGTGACACATTCCGTAAGCCAATAGATCACGCTATGCCCATCATTCACTGAATAAGCAATAATCACTTATAAACGTATTGACTACTATTCCATCACTGATATGGTGAAGATGATTCTGGTTATTAGCGTTACTTCACCATGAATATATTATTGCCAATAAGCGCATGTGCTTTTCTGCTCTCCGCTCATCCTTCCATGTCGGCGGAAGAAAAAAGCATTTCTCCTTCTAGCGACCAGGCCATCACGATTCCCGATTCTCTTGACGGGTATACGCTGACCATGACGAGTAAAGAGTTAAAATACGTCCATATCAGCTTTTATACTCAAGCTCTTGATAATGGTGCAATCGTCAGAAATGGAGGAATTGGAGACTACTACGAAAAATATAAAGAACGTGTATCACATACTTCCGATTCCTCCTACAATGCCACGATCGTATTTTCCAAAGGCCAATGGACAAGGGGGCAAGATTCAGAAAGTTATATTTGTGAAAAAATAGGAAAGGACAGATTGGTTATCAAATCCGTAATGATAGAAAATGGTGTTCCTAAAGCGATTGAACCCTATTTATTCCTTTATTTTAAGACATCTGATGCAGGCAATGCTTATGTTTTTGAGGAAGAAAGTATAGGTGGAAACATCTCATTCATGTTGAAAAAATCTTCAGAAAAACAATAAACGGAAAAGAACTGCCCGAGGCTGGAACAGCCCTTCCGATTGCTAAATCGGGGGGAAGCCCCCGCAGAACGATTTCCCATGCTTCAAGAAGGGAAATATGGGAAATCGTGTTATTGGGTTACGTTGTTTTACCCCCAAGAAATCTCCTGCACCCTTTCCTTGACCAGGAGGAAGAACGACGCAATGCCGGAAAATAGTGGCAACACTATTTTATCAGATAATTACCTGATAAATGCTCTCACGTCCGATTCGTTTAATGAATCGCCCTCCATCCAGATACGTCTTACACACCTTGCCATCGTATAATCCCCATCCGGCGCTTCCCCACACGTGAAAAACCACCGTATTATATAACCTGTTCGGGCTACATTTCCATCCCTGGAGGCCCCCAGCAGCAACAATCCTGCCATCGTACGGGCCATTCTCTTGGTTTCTACTTCTTCTTGGCTGCAACCAGACATCCTTGCGCCGACTTGGGTACAGACGCATTCGCGGACAGAGCTTTCGCCCCATAAAACAGCGTTACCGCCAGCCTTTTACAACAATTACCATCCATATTCATCATAAATCCTTCCATTTCTGATCAATTCCCCCTTCACAACAATGGAGACAAATGAGCCGGCTAAAAAAGGACGTGTTGCTTCTCTCCCACAAGATAAATTCCACAGCAAGTTGGGCCTTCCAGATCAGCAAGATTTCTCGGTTAAAGCAGGATTGAAATTACTGGATGTGAAAATAGGCCGTGTTAATATACAATGTACCATGTGATTATCCTCCGGGAGTACCAGCATGCAAGGGAGAAAATTTGAGCCAGCTACATCAGCCCCACCCAAATAAATTACTCCTTCTAAACATCTTGTTTTATTTTATAACATTCATTATATGTATCTCTCAAAATTATTGGTATTGACATGCATCCTATGGATGAGTGGAGCCCAAGGTTCCTTCACCCGGGAGGCTGCGGAATCTGGGCAGAAAAAATCACCCGCTCCTCGGCAAAACGACCTTGGAACGGACCTTTCTTCATTCAAATACGGCGTCTTGCTGGTCCATAATATCTTGCAAGATTGTAAACAATTAAAAGACATTCTCGATTCCATTACAACGCCGGAAACCGGACAAAACAAGGAAGAGACAATTTCCTTTCTTTGGGAACGTGCTGTACTGAACAATGTTATTCTAGCGGACAGCATTCGGAGCAACCCCGCAAAGTACGAGGCAACGGAAGATGAAGCAAAAGAGTTGCATGCCGCCCTGGTAACAGTTAACCAGCAGCTCAAGGATACATTAAACCTGTTGCGTGACCTGCAAAAAAGAAATCTGTTGGAAATTGAATTTGAACTTATGCTGGAAACAAAGCGCTCCATCCTTGAGGGCTATCTGGACAAGCATCAATCCTATCTTTCCGATCAGGACTGCATCAATGCTTTTGAGAAGAATAAGGGATATCCCTATTTGCTCCAGGCTTTTTTTGCGATGTACCGTAAAAAAGACATGAATGCGGCGAGGCTATTCTTCCGGGAAGGTGCACAGAAAGGGAGCAAGGAGGCGCAACTCATGGAAGCGCTCTGTGCGCATCCCAGCCCCCGCAAAATCATGGATGGCATTCTGGAAATTCTTCCCCGTTTAAGTGCAGCCGCCGCCAGGATCACGGATCGGAACACGGCGGAAGTGAATGAGGAGAGCCTTGTCTCATTATTTAATTCCCTTCGTTTTCAAATTTCCCTGCTCAACAGGAGTCCCCAGTCTGAAAAAGACTCCGAATATATGCTTCAGACCTGGAAGCCCGCTTATCAAAAAGCAATGCAGCAATTTCATCAGGAATGGGCCAGAATAAAATCCTCTCAATATTTTGGAAATAAAAATCTGGAAAAAGCCATCTCAGGCAAATCAATATCCCTGAATGTGTCCATCAATTTAAAAACCCTTCTTAAATTGCAAACGCAATCATAGAAACATAAAAAGGGATGCAGTCTCGTTTCCATGTCTTAAACAGTTCCTCATTGATATTTATTCCAGCCTCTGACTGGCCTGCGCCCCAGTAGCTCTCGACAAGCTGCTCTTTGCCAAAACATTCATGCAGGCTTGCCATACCCTCAACGGCAGCACTCTGTGCGTGACCATCACAAGGCGGCAGGCGTTCAGCATGATGTCCGGGAAAAATCGTAAATCGTAAATAACGACTATGACCTCCAGGTCCTTCAGGTCAGCTTCATTGGCCTGCAGCCCGGCGTCTGCTTCCTGATCACTGATTCCCTGTCTTTAATCAACATCGGCACTCCAACACCAAGAAGTATGCATGCGTCTATCCGATGCGGCGTTCCAAAGACCAAGCGTACAGCATGTGGGAAAACGCCAAATTCCACAAGCTCCGGCCGCATGATTAAATCGACATCCTGTTGGAGGGAGCGGCTTTCGGCATGGACGTCGTAAACATCGTGAAGGAAACTGTGATTTCCATTCTCTGAGAAGAAAATTCTCTGTGGTTCAATTCCGCCATATTGATACGTTTCACATTCAAAGGAGCGGCTCCGGGTGGTCGCCTTTTTTGCGATACGGCTGTTGGAGAAGAGTGACAGATCAATGTAACTATCGGATAATAATTTATCACAAATCCATCATCCACTCTGTCATCTCCCTTTTCGAATCCCGGCAAAGCTTTTGCGTGGGAAGGATTCCTTCTTTTCCGCCTTTCCATAATTTCCGGGTAGAGAAAATCCCCTCATACTGAAACTTATAACATAATAAAAGAGACGTGAAATTCTAATTCAAATCTCTTTCTCTTGTTATAAAAATAAATACTATATAGATCGTTCCCTAATTTAATCTGAAATAGTAGGATTCATCTATTTTTTTTGCTGGTGTTTTATTATCAATATATTCGTAATGAAATGTAGTCGTTTGTATTGTTATTGCTCCCTGAACATTAATACTGATGCTTCTTAATTTTTTCGCAATATGAATTTTGGTCCAATCATCAATAATATTCAAATCTTCCACGCAGAGACCATGAATAATATTTTCAAGGATATCAAAATTATTTTCCCTTATTTCTATTGTTTCTCTAAAAATGAGTACATTGGAAAAACAATTCATAAAATAATTAAATTGATCCGAATTGCTGTACCTCCCCTGACAAAATGCTAGTTCAGCATTATCCTCTTGATTGCTTGGTAATTGCATATCATATACGTCAAAAACGCTTTTCTCAAGATTACTATCTGATTTTCTTTCGAAGAGAACAATATTCTCTTGGGGAATAATGATGAGGAAGGTGTTTTTTCTATATTCAAACGGCCTCAAAAAAGCCATCTCCATATTTTCCTGATCCTTCCAATTTAAATATGATGATAAATTATCATAGTTTTTTGGGAAATTATATTCTTTTTTAGAAGAAGGTGAGCAAGATATTTGTACAATGATTACAATAAATGCGATGATGATCTTCCTCATGGTTCTATATAATATTGTTAAGGATAATTAATTTCTTAAATTATTAGAATTTAACCTTGCAGGGGTCTTGCTACATTTCCTGTGGGACTGGAACACGAAAAAGCGCAGAGAGGTTCCACCTTCCGGTGATCCGGGAAAATGAACTTTGTGCTGAAAGGGAATGGAAGAAGCGCAGGAGATGCGTCTCCGGATGAGCATTTAGTTCCTTTTCCAGGGCGTCGCGCAAAGTAGTAGCTTCCACTAGCGGCACGGCGTCACTTGCTCCAAATCTTCCTTCTGCCAGCGGGGATCGGCAAGCATCCGTACTAGAGAGGCACGGCGGGAGCGGACCTCCGGCAGGTCGCCATGGCGCCAGCCGGGAGCATAGGCATGCAGCGGAAGTTCTTCCGGTTCCGCATCATCCAGGCAGGAGGCGTCCTGCATGGAAGGAAAGGCTTCCACGGCATACCCCAGCCGGAGGAAGTCTTTTTCACCTTCCAGGAGTTCTCCCGGCGTCTGGAGCAACAGGCAATGAAGAGGCGTATTCATAAATGGCTAGGAAACAATTCCCAACCTACTGCTCCTTTCCCGAAAAATCCATCAGGAAAAGAACAATCATGTATTCTTTACACCTTCACTTCTTATTTTCTACAATTTTTTAACCGAATGAAAAAGAAGACTCTCCATAGGAACAATTTCCCAAGAGAGTCTACCATCGATGTCTCATACCTCAAAAAAAATCTCAACTTTATCTGTTGCCTCAAACTGATGTCGATGGTTTTAGGAACAGAAAACAATCCATCGCAGTTCCTTTTATTAAAACTTCTTGTTTGATAACATCCAAGATATTTTAAAAGGACTGCGATGAAAAGTTAATTGATAAATAAAATTTTCAGAGCATTTTTTCCTTCAATTTAGATGAAGAAATATTCCAATTAGATATAAAACATCCAATCATTAGAGTAGAAACTTTATATTTTATCTTCTGCAAATCCGAATTTACAATAAACGAATTTTCATTTGGATTTATACAGCTATTATACATTGCATATACAACACTCTGAACTAATCCGGGAAGTTCGTTTTTATTATAAAGTTCCAACATAAAATACTCGGATATATTTTCTCTATTTTGAATTACTAAACTACTTCCATTATTAAACGTGGTTCTTGATGGCATTCCAGACATTTCTCTAACATGATTTATATCTGTTTTATATAAAATCATGGATTCATTAAATTTATATGAAGCTTTTTTTGCCGACAAATTTACCAAATAAAACGTAGACAAAATATTGTTATACATATTTTCTGACACAGAAAATTTAACCAAAGAATCCTCTAATTTATTTACCAATAAATTAAAATCATCTATTCCATAGGAAGCAATTTGAAACAAGAATTTTCTCTGTAATACTTTAGGAGAAGAAGACAGTTTCCTGAAATCAACAGCGTTTATTTTTCCTTCGCGTAATAAGAGAATGATTGGAAATGACATTTCATCTTGTTTCAAATAAAGAAGTAAATCTATATCTGGGTATTTTGAGAAAAGCAAGATTCTCCATGCCAAATCACCAATATCTTCACTCATTCCATTGTTACGTTTTAATGGGAACTCTTCCAAATGGTAATGAGCATATTTTTCTATAGACTGACGCCAGAATAAACGTTCATTTTCAGGGATGGGAGAAGGCCATACAATATCTGTACCCGGCACAGAATAACTATAAGGGCCTCCATTAATCGTTCGTTCTCTTGTTAAGAGACAATTCATGAATGAAGCATTATTATTGTCATTTTTTTTGTAAACAACATTATTTGATGTACCATCTACCGATTGACTAATAGATTTAATGATCTTTATATCATCGGCTGAATATCCGCATGATACCATAACAAATAAATAAATAAGACAGGTTATTCGCATGACATACTTTCTTTCAAGTTTTCGAGAATGGCAAGCTGTGTTGTTAATGAAATAAATTCCATTTGTAACGCTTGAATAATAGGAGCTGTATCTTCATTACTATATTCTTTATCAAACCTTTTGTTTTCCAATTGATATTTATTTACCATTAATTTGAATTCATTTTCAATAATACTTTCTTGATAAATATAGCATTTTTCACATACGCTTTTTTCACGTTCATTGACGTACTTTATCCCGTTATTCCATCCTTCAATGTATAAAGCAGCATGATGACGTTCGTGCCATTCTGTTGTTTGCTTATGTCCTTTGATAGTAAATGAATGTTTTCCCGCGTTGGGATCAGTACCCAAATTCGCATTGATACGTATTGTCAGCTCTTGTTTCCGAATGAATATAACAGGTTTTTTCTTTTCTTCGTCGTCTTCATCTTTCTCCTTTTTGATGCCAACTTCAACATCCAGCTTTGTTTCTCCTCCTATATAGTCAGGGAAATTTCTCACAAATTCTAATGGAATTTGGTCTGAAGATAGATCGAGTTTTTCTAACTTTTTACCCAAAATATCGATGAAAGTATAACAATTGTTTTTTATAAATCTATATAAATTCCATCCATCTTGTTCATTACTGGGATCACGTGTAATCCATCTTCCATCGTTTGGATTGTAATGTCGGTAATTATAATAAACAAGCCCTAATTCCAAATCATAGAATTCGCTGCTCCATTGAATTGGTTGTTCAGTACTCCCTGTAGCATCCACTGTCCCAAAGGGTGTGTAGTCGTAGGCAGCGGCAAGTACCCCGTCTGAGGTATATAACTCCGTGACATTTTTGGTCAAATCGTGGGCATAAGTGTACCAAGTGTTATCTTTACATATGGAAAGTGGGCGGGAGTTCTGCTGTTCCACCGGGTCCCAGTGAATAAACCGCAGAGGCGTACGGTTAGGCAAGGTCATGTCCAGTGCAGCAATTTGCAGGTAACCCCGGTAAATGTAACGATGATGAAGTATAACTGAACCATTGAGAACGACTTTTTTTTCAAAACGTCTACCTAGGAAATCGTAACCACAGGTAATGATGGTTTGACCGTTTTCACTGATAAAGCTGATAGGACGGTTATTAGCGTCATACGCCACCGACCAAATGCCGGTTGACGTTTTTATCAATGTTTGATTGCCTGTTTCGTCATACTTCGCTTCAAACGCGTCCGGTAAGGTATCAATAGTATTGAAAATAGAGTTGGTACCGATATGGGGAATAGTGCTGGTATATTGGTTAAGTGGGTTAGTTGTATAGTCGAGTTGATTGCCATACTCCTGAGATGAGATGCGATTACCTATATTGTCGTACTCATATTGATAGTCATAGGGAGAAGTCCCCAACGTGGCACTGATCAACTCACCGCGTGAATTGTACCCAAAGTTGTCGTTGCGGGATTCTCCCTGTCTATTTTGGGTACGAGTAATGAGCTGTCCCAGTGCGTTGTAGGTGTAACCTCTAAGTACAATGTCTGTGTTGTCTTTTACTGTGTTGATAGCGGTGATTAAATCCCGGTTCTCATCATAGGTATAAGTGACGGTAATACCATTGGGATGGGCAATGGAATGTAGCAGCCTTGTTCCTGGAACATAACCATAGGTGAAGGCTTGGACACTTCCATCGCTGTGGCGGAAAGAGCTTGTGGAGAGACGTCCTGTGGAATCATAATCGGTGGCTATCGTTTGAAGGACAGTGCCGCTTTTGTCATGGATATAGCCGCTACTACGTCCGAAAGAATCTCTTTTCTCTGTAATAGTATGTTTGTCACCGTTCACTTCAATGGCATCGGTTTCCTGTTCATTATAGATATTGTAAGTGATATTACGAGTGCCTGATGCATCCGTGATCCGGTACAGGTTGGCAACATTGTTATAAACGAAGTCCTGCGTAAGAGTGTCGTCGCTATATTTGATGCGGTAACATACGCCTTTGTTGGTATTCCATGTGTAAGTGGTCACAATTCCACGGGCGTTCGTCTTTTTGACAAGCATATTCAGGGCATTGTATTCTCGATCCTCATGCGTTCCATCCGCATAGGTCTTTTTGAGTTCCAACCCGCTAGCATCATGATATTCCCAAGTGGTTGTGTCTCCATCCGTCCTGCCGGTCGGATCAGTGGCGATGACTCCATCTTTCACTCGAAAGGTGGTCACACTGGTCATTCTATTAGCGTCGTCATAGGTAAAAAGGGCCGGTTGTATACCAGTACCCCACTCGGCGGTTTTGCGACCTCGGACATCGTAGGTATAACAGGCAGTATTTCCCTGTGAATCGGTAACAATAGAGCGATTACCTGTAAGCGAATCGTATGCTGTTGTTGTGATATTTCCTGCTGCGTCAGTAACAGAAATAACCCGGCCTGCGAGATCCATATGAGAGATCGTTTGATTACCGCGAGAATCGGAACTTACATGGATGGTACCTGTAACTGTGTAAGTTCTTTGTTGAGAAGTCGTAATACCCTCATAGTCAGTTTGAGAGACGGTAAAACCGTCCACCGTTTTTGTTATTGCCATGACGGTTGAGGTGGAGACACTGCTTTTCTGTAGACGTTCCGTTCCTGTTCCGTATTCCGTCCATGCCGTCATGACATTACCTCGCCCATCGGTACTAAGGATCTTACTTTCCTGTACTGAAGAAAAACGGGAAATTAATTTCTCTATCTTTTCCTGATATGTGGTTCCCTTTCCGTTATTTTTTGTAGTGAGGGTAATACGGTAAACACCATCTTCTTTTCGTTCTACCGCATAGGAATAAGTCGTGATGCGGGAGTTGGAGAGGTTAGGGGTGGCTTCCAACTTCCACGTTTCCTTGATCTCGTTACCAAAGGCATCGTATTCGTACAAGGTCGGGGCCATGTTATCCACTCCCCGTCTGGTGAGTTGCCCCTTGGTATTATAAAGGAAACGTTCATAGTAGCAACTATTGGAGCAGTTGGCTGTGCCGATTCTAATCACACTACCAAAGCCGTCTGTGATTTTCTTGGAAACGACAACCGATGGTTGTTCTCCTCCACTGCCTGGGAGCAGTTCCGTAGTACGGATGCCATCAGAAACAAGGTCTGAAACATAAACAAGGTTTCTTTGTCCCGTACCGCTTTGTTCCCGAATACTACCGTCCGTATTATATGTGGTAACGATAGTGGCTCCCGCTGTCGTGGTAACAGTCACTTCCAATCCGTCGTCGCTATAGGCGTAGGCCGTAATCCTTCCCAGTTCATCCGTCTCGGAGCTGACGCGCCCCAGCACGTCATAGGCCGTCCGGCGCACAGTACTCATGGCTCCAATGTCCTTTCTCTCCTCAACCGCACGCCCCAGGGCATCCCTCGTATAGGAGATGATGGTTTCAGGGGTCGTCTCCGTCGCGGAGCGGATCATTTCCACCAGCCGTCTTGCGCTGTCATAGCCGTAGCTGGTCAGGATGCCGTCTTCGTCTTTTTCCCATAGGGGACGCCCGTCGCACATCAATTCCCGTTCCGTTATTCGTCCATTGCCGCGCGTCTTCCTGGTCCAGCGGTTGAAGGTCGAACTCGTAGTCGGCACTGTCCAGCAGCGACCAGGTTCCATCCGTCAGCAGGATGTATTCCTCCGTCCTGACCGTGTTGCCCTCCGCCGAGATGAAGGACACCATCCGATGGCTCTGCCCCGGTACGGGCGCTCCGTCGATTTGCGTTTCCTCCGTCACGGTATAGGCCGCTCCATGCCGGATTGCATGTTCATAGGAATAAACCCTCTGTACGCCGTCAATACCCTGGCGCATCTTGAGGCGTCCCCTGGCATACGGATTGGGCGCGGAGGCCAGCCATGTTTCCGTCACTTCCAGCCGCGTTCCTTCAGCCCCAAGCGCGGTCGTCCTTTCTTCCACGCGCCTGACGTCGTTTTCTTCCGTATAGGTATAAAGCGTCTGGATCAACTGCACGTCCGCCTTGTTCTTTTGCCGGAGTATGGTGGTCATTTCTACGGGATCGTGATCGTTGAACTTCGCTTCGCAGTAGGTCGTCTTCACTCTCTTTTCCGCAAAGCCTTTATACGGTGTGGAAACGAGAGTCTGGCGGCCCAGACGATCCTGTTCGTACTTGACTTCGGAACCGTCCGGACGCGTTTCTTTCGTCAGAACCCCGTTGGCGGAATATTCATAAGAAGTCGTGCGGGCCATGCCGGAACCGTAACCTTCCGTTCTGCTCATCAGCAGATTGCCTTGCGGGGTGGATTTGTAGCTCTCCATCAGGCTGGAAACCGCCATTCCTTCTTCCCCCATCCGCACTTCCGTCAGCAGGTTCCATTCCTTTTCGGAGGCCTCTGTGCGGGTCCTGACCGTATAAATAGCGGAGTCTCCCGTGCCCTTGCCCAGGCACCATACCTCTCCATTCTTCCACCAGGTTGTGACAAAATCATTCCTTCCGGGCGTTCTTTCCGTCACGCTCGCCTTGTCCCCTTCTTCATTGCGGGCAAAAACAAAGCGCTTGAACGGCTCTCCCGTCACGGCATAAAGCCCCGTCGTCTCATCCTTGGCTCCTACCTGGGAAGGAAGGTACAGGGCCAGCGTATAGCCCGCTTCCGTCACGTCCTGCACGCTGGCAAGGCCGTCTGAAATATTACTTACCTGCCGCAGGGAACCATCTTCCGCATACACCACATCCATAAAAGCATGAAAATCCGCTTCCGTGAGCTGCTGGCCGCTGGATGCCGTAAAACGCACGGGATCTCCCGTTTCCACGGAATAGACTACCTTGCTTCCATTAGCTTCCGCCACTTCAATGTAAACCGGATTGGAAACGACCGGTGTAAAATCTTCTCCCAGCATCCGGGCGCGGTTGGTCAGGCGCGTGTTGTAGCCGATGTTGCCCACACTACCGTTGTCCTCTTCCCCCTGGGTGATGAAGTAATAGGCCAGCAGGGAACCTTTCTGAACAGCTACCATGCAGTTGTTGCTCAAGCCTTCCGTGGGTTTGAGCAATTTGCTGTGCAGCACATGACGGAACAACAGGGCGGAGGGGGACCAGAGGCGTTCTGTAAAGTCCTCCTCCACGATTTCAATCTGGCCTCCGGGTACGCCGGGCAATCCCCGGAACAGGCCAAAGTTGCACTGCCAGTACATGCTTTCCTGGGAGGCATCCGCCGCCACGTTCGTTCCTGCGGAGGAGCCGGACACCGTGGAGCGGGCCAGCCGGGAGGACATACGGGCGGAGGATGGAGAGGAACTGGGGCTGGTTCCCCCGCTGGGGGCGTCCGGGTCCTCACAAACTTCCTTGCCGTCACATCCCTTCTTGCACACCACCGGCTTGTTTTCTGCAGGCACGATGTCGTAGAGTTCCACTTGGACTCCGTTCAGATAGGAGTCGAAGCGCGAGACGTTGCCGGATTCCGGCTTGTAGTCGATGTTGGTGTGGGAAAGGAAGGCCTGGTGCCATCCCGCTTCCAGTTCCACGGTGACAGGATCGGATTCCCGGTATTGTCCCGGGTTGGCAAGGCTGGCTGTCTGGCCTCCCAGCGTAAAATAACCATAATCGTCCGCGCCGATTTTGATTTCATAAGAGCCTGTGGTTTCAATTTTGATGTAGCCGTCCCAAAGGGTGGTTTTTTCGGGAGCGGGAGCTTCCACATTCAAATGGGGCTGGTCGCCTTTCAGTTGGCCTTCCCATTCGTCCAGGGGAAATTCCGCTTCAAGTAAAGTAATAGAGTTGTTCATGGTTGGATGATTGAGTTTTTAGTTTTAATGATTGGTGCAGCCGTCCTGGAAAATGCCCGGAAGACTGGCGGCTGCCATGGGACGTTCTGGTAGTAATGGTTGATATTTTGCGGAAACGTTATAAAAATATTTATAAACAAGAAACTCCCGCTTCTTTTCAAAGATCGCTATTCCTCTTCCCATCCGCACCCATCCGAATACGTTATGTTGTCGGTCGAAGAGAAGCTACCATCCGTAAAAAGCTTATTCATCACTCTACACTTCGCTGCAGGTCGGCTTTTGAGCATCACTTTCCCATGATCAAACCTTCGCTGGAGCTTCCTCTCAGAAAACCAAGTAGGTCAATCCACTTCTTCCTCCAAATGGAAGATTACATTACCCCCATTCTACTCAATATATTTAAAAACTATTATTGACCATAAATATCTTTGTTCAGAAAACAATAAAATTCCAAAAAATCATCCACATTAAAAACGTTATTTTCCTTCCTAAATACCAACTCTCAGGACAGTTGCACAATGAACGGAGGCATCTCTTTCTCACTAGAATCCAGACGCTTAATCCATTCTTTAAAAACGACTTGTTTTCTCTTGCAAGCACTTTGCCGGGGTTTTATAGGTAATCATCATTTTCCTGAATCATGTGTCTTTTGGACTTCCCGAACAGTTTGTCCATTTTTAACGGATACCATTTTCATGCCGGAAATTAGGGAAGAAGTATCAACTCTTCCGGAAAAGAAAATGAAAGGAAAAGCCGGAAATCCGTCTCAATACAATTCCGGCATTTTTCTGAAGACCAACTGATGAAAAACCATATGAACCTCTACTTCGTCGCCAACAACTGCCATCATGTCTTTCATGCCGCCGTGGCCCTCTGGAGCATCGTCTCCTGTGACGATTCCTCCACCCGCTACAACGTATTTCTGAAAACGGAGCTGGAAGAAAAAACATGGCGCGACTTTTTCCTGACAATCCCCCGCGTTTCCGTGTATGGAGTTCCCTTCAATATTCCCTATGAACAATCGGTCCTTCTGAAAAAAATGAAGGACCTGGACGGGAACGATTCCAGAAAATACTTTTATCATAAATTCGATCTCTCGTGGACAGAGTCGATCAGCCATCTCTTGACGGATGACAGGCTGCTCCTGCTGGATACGGACCTGTATGCCCGAAAACCCCTGCAGGCGCTGTACGAAACTCCGCTTGCCGATCACGAATGCATGGCCATGGTCATTGACACGGGAATCTGGAAATACCCAGAATGGGTGCTGGACCACAACCGTTCCCTTGGAATCGATCACCCGTGCTTCTACAACACCGGCGTAGCCCTCATCCATATAAGTTCATTCGTAAAACACCAAATCTGGGAAAAAAGCCTGGAAACCTACCCCTTCCCCACCATGCCGCCCCAGCACGACCAGGATATCCTCAACAGGCTGATTTTCAACAACGCGACCAGGGATATCAAAAGACCCTGCTGTAAAACCATGCCAAGCGTGTACAACATGAGTACAAAATGGTTCCCCTTCATGAATCTGGAAAAGGGCGACATCGCTCTCGTCCACGCCTACGGGGACACCAAGCTCCCGCACTCCTCCTGCGATTGGGCCAACAAGGAATACGAACGCCTGACGGAAACCTACCGGAATATGGAAATTCCCCCTCCCAAATGATTCCGCGCCATCGGGAGCCTCATGGCGTTTCCCTGCAAATCATGCAGGAACAATAAAAACAAGCAAATGCGGAATCTGCCGCCGGGACTTCATCCATGCAAGCCCCCGTACCCATGATCACGGCCCAAAGGCTCAAAGGAAACGATGCCGGTCCACGGAAGCGCATGTTTTCCATGGAACTCTCCTATCCCTTCCTGCGGCCAAAACCGATAAGACGCGCGCCAACGCCCGTCAATACCGTTCGTCCGGGTACGGATTGCCGGGAAGAGCCCCGTTCCAAGGCTCTTCCGCATGATTCTTACATGTGGATAGCGATTCCCTCCGAGGCCAGCATGGATTCATGAATGGCTTCGGACAGGGTCGGATGGGCGAAAATCGTGGCGTGAATATCTTCATCCGTCAATTCCGCCTGAAGGCTCACGCCGAGCGTGGCAATCAGTTCCGTAGCTTCCGGCCCCACAATGTGCGCCCCCAGCAATTCGCCGTTCTTGGCGCCGTACAAAGTCTTCACAAAGCCGTCCGGCTCTCCGGCGGCCACGGCCTTGCCAATGGCCTGGAAGGGGAACTTCCCCACCTTGTACTCCACGCCCGCTTCCTTGAGGGCGCGTTCCGTGCTGCCGACGGAAGCCACCTGCGGATAACAATACGTGCAGCTCGGGAAGAAGCCGACCTGTTTGGGCTGATAATCCGGATTGAACATGCCTTCCACCGCCTGCACGGCTTCATACGTGGCCGTATGGGCCAACAGAACACCGCCAATCACGTCGCCCGCCGCATAAACGCCGGGAATGGACGTGGCATAGCGGTCGTTGACCTTGATGAATCCCTTTTCCGTCAATTCCAGGCCGGAAGCGGCGGGAACGACCGGCTTCACGCCGATAGCCACCAGGCAAATGTCCGCCGTAATTTCCTCTTCCTGCCCCTTGCTGTTTTTCACGAGGGCCTTCACCTTCCCGTCGCAAGTTTCCGTGACAGACTCCACGGAAACGCCCGTCATGGTCTTGATGCCCTGTTTCTTGAAGGCGCGCTCCAGCGTCTGGCAGGAATCGTCGTCCTCATTGGGCAGGATGCGCGGCAGCGCTTCAATGAGCGTCACCTTCGTGCCGAACGAGTTGTAAATATAGGCAAACTCCGTGCCAATGGCCCCGGAACCGATGATGATCATGCTTTCGGGCCGTTTCTCCAGAACCATGGCTTCCCGGGAGCCGATGATGGTAGTGCCGTTCAGCGGAAGGCTGGGAACGGAGCGGGTCACGCATCCGGTACTGATGAGGATGTTCTTTCCTTCCAGTACTTGTGTCGTGCCGTCGGCGGCCTTCACTTCCACCTTGCCGGGGGCCGTGATAGAGGCTTCCCCGGTAACGGATTCCACCTTGTTTTTCTTGAAAAGGAACCCCACGCCGCCGGCCAGGCGGTCGCTGACCTTGCGGGAACGGCCGATGACCTCGCTCCAGTCCACGCTCACGCCTTCCACCGTCATGCCGAATTCCTTGGCCCGGCTCGTCACGGTCAGGTACGCTTCCGCATTCTTCAAGAGCGCCTTGGTGGGAATGCAGCCCCAGTTCAGGCAGGTTCCCCCCACCCGGTCGCGCTCCACGCACGCCACGGTTTTTCCCATTTGGGCGGCGCGAATGGCGCCCACATATCCGGCGGGGCCGCCACCAATGACGATCAAATCATATTGCATGAACGTACTATAAAGGCATCTCCCCTTGCGGGTAAAGAAGGAATATGAACATGGGGCGCCTGAACGGCGACTCAATGACAAAAGATGAAAGACTAAAGATTAAATAGAGGGGAAATGCCTGTTAAAAACTATTTTCTCTTTTGTATTTAGTCTTCCGTCTTTATTCCTTCCCCTTCACCCACTCCACCAAGTCCTGCATTTCCGCGGCGGTATCCGCATACAGGCCGTCCGTGTAGCTGCCATCGTCATACAGGACACGGCCGTCCACCATCGTGAACACGCAATCCTTGCCGGAGGCGGCATAAACAGCGTGGGAAACTTCATTGAAGATCGGGAACAAATTGGGTTCGTCCAAATCCAGGGCAATCATGTCGGCGGGGGCTCCGGGGGCCAGCGTTCCCAGGCCCGGCGTGCGGAAAATGCGTGCGCCTTCCACGGTTGCCATGCCTAGGGCTTTCATGGCAGGAACGGCTGTGGCGTCCCCGGTGCATCCCTTGGCAAGGATGGCCGCCAGCTTCATGGTTTCAAACATGTCCAGGCTGTTGTTGCTGCATGCGCCGTCCGTCCCCAGGGAAACGGGAATGCCTGCCTTCAGCATGCCCTGTACCCTGGCTAATCCGGACGCCAGCTTCAGGTTGCTCACGGGATTGTGCACGATGGCCGCGCCGGAGGCCGCCACCGTTTCCAGTTCCTCATCCGTCACATCCACCATGTGGGCCAGCACGGCGCGTTCGTTCAGCAGCCCCATGTCACGGGCATAGGCCACAGGCCTCCTGTCCTGGTGCAGGGAGCGGCACTGTCCCACTTCCCCCGCAGACTCGGAAAGATGAATGTGGAGCATCAGGTCCAGTTCCTCCGCCAGTTGCATGGAACGCCTGAGAACGTCGTCGCTCGTGGTGTACACGCTGTGGGGCATCACCGCCAACTGCACCCTGCCGCATCCTCCAAAGCGGGCGGCCTGCTCGCGGTACAGGGCTTCCGCACCGTTCCAGCCGTCATAGGCCGGGGACGGGAACGCAAAAAGGACCTCGCCTCCCGCACAGCGCATACCCATGCGTTCAGCTTCCTGCAAAACATTGATTTCCAGCAGATAGGAATCCACAAAGGCAGTCGTGCCCGTACGCATCATTTCATACATGCCCAGCCGCGCTCCCAAGGAGACTATCCTGTCCGTCAGATGCGCCTCCACCGGAAAAATGTGCTTGGTCAGCCATTCCATGAGAGGCAGGTCGTCCGCAAAACCGCGCAGGAAAGTCATCGGAACATGCGTATGCGCGTTGACCAGCCCGGGCATCAACAGGGCATTTCCCAAATCGCGCCGGACGGCAGGCATCCAGGCCGCCTCCAGCTTTTCCGCAGGTCCCGTTTCCAGAATCTTCCCGTCCCGGACGGCCACTCCGGCCTTGCCGTCCACGCCGGGCTGTTCCGTCCCCGTAATCAGACGGGAGGCGGTCACCAGCAGATCGCACGTTTGTTTCTCCATGCCGCAGAATGTAGCGTAAAAGGCCGGTTTTAGCAATTTCATCCCCCCGTCCGGCATGATTTCATGCAATTATGACATTTCTGTTTGACTTCAAACGTAAAAATTGACAAGAATGCGGGACAGTTAAATTCACCATTTATCCCACATGAACAAAACTATACTGTTAGGTTTGGCCCTTGCGGCCTCCGTATCCGCCGCAAACGCGTATCATGTTGAAAAATATGACGGCCAGTTCGGCATGTCCCTGGAAGGGGCCTACGGCATTGCCACCAAGGACGCCATGCCCAATGTGGCCGGCGGCAATCTGAGCATTTTCAACTACATTGAAACAGGCAGCATTGTTCACCAGATTTCCCTGAACGGCGGCATTCTGGCCGGCTCCCACCATCCCAGCGTTCACGACCTGGGCATCAGCGGCCCCTACACCGCCAGCCTCCGTTCCACGTACATTCCGATGATGGCCGGCTATACCCTGAACCTGCCCATCGGCGACTACACCATGTTCTACCTGGGCGGCAAGGCGGGCGCCACTTACGGTGATGTGAAAGCCACTATCCACGGTCTGGAAGACGGCAGCCGGTCCCGCACCATTTCCACCACCAAATTTTCCTGGGCGGCCCAGGCCGGCTTCAAGTTCAGCGTGTCCCAGAGCACGGACTTCGTGATCGGCTACGAATACTACCAGATCCAGGGCTACAACGATCCCGGCTACCATATCATCAAGCTGGGCTTCTCGTGGGATTTCTAAGTACATTGCGTTCATCGCTATCTCCGGCGGCTCCGCATCATGCGGAGCCGTCTTTTTTTGTGATTGAAACGGGGCAACTCCCTTCGGATAGCCGGAAAACAAGGCGAGCGCCGCAAAGCCGGCTTTCTCAAAAGGCGGCACCTTCTGGAAGCGTATGACTATTCAACTGCCGGGAAGCCCGAGACGTTCCATGCTTCTTTGAAGGAGGAAAAGTTAACTCCGAGATAAAAAATACCTCCCCTACCAGAGGAGGAATTCCGTCCACGAAAAACGAAGTAAAATGGACGGCATCCGCCAGACAAACGACCCCAGCGGAATGAGAAAACCAACTTTCCGTATTCGGAGGCCGGAGATACAGCCCAAAAAAGGCCCCGGTCGGGGCCTTTCAGGGATAAAATCGCCCGGGAACCAGGGCTCCCCGCCCCGGTTCCCGGACAAGAAAACAGTCCTCACTTGGCAGGCTTGAACGGCTTGGGAGAAGCGTACACCTCGTAATCCTTGATACGTCCGTTTTCCCGGTCCTGGCGCGGCAGGTAGCGGAAGCCGGAGAGCCTCTGCACCTTCCCCAGGTCCAGCACGATCATATGCGGATGCGGAGGATTGTCCCCCTGCCATTTGGTATGCCAGTAAGTCGTGGGCTGGTTGTCCATGACCAAGCCCGCCTGGGCGGCTTCTCCCGCCGTTTCATGGGAGTCCGCATAAACGACGGACCACTGTTCCCGCGGCAGAAGGTTGCCGGAGGCATCTAAAAAGTTCAGCTCCGCAATGGCCGCATGAGGGCCGTTGTCATAGGCGTTCCTGCTGACGATGGCAATGTACCGGGCCTGCACGGGGGCCTTGAATTTGATCTCCTGCTGTTCCGCCCCTTTGGCAAAGGTGCCTTTGTGCACCATCTGGCCGGGTTCGGGAGCCACAGGCTTGCCTACGCGGAACACATCCGCCATGGCCGGATCCTTGTTCACTTCGTAAATGGCTTCCTTCACGCCCTTCACGGTGCCGGAACCGCCTTCCAGATCCAGCACCACGATTTCATTCTTGCCCGGTTTCAGATACTCTCCCGGACAATACAGGGCCTGCTGGGAACCGATGAACCAGAAACGGCCCAAATTGGCCCCGTTGACCCACACCACGCCCTTCTTCCAGCCGTCCCGCATGTCCAGATAAGTATCCTTGGGCTCGGAAACATTGAAGTACCCCCTATGGAATACGGGCTGGTCCCCTCCCGGATTTTTGCCGGAAAAGGACAGCGTTCCCACGCCCTTGCACGGGAAACTGTAAATGGCAAAATATTCCAGCTTGTTCCCGTTCAGCGTAATGGGACCACGGATGCCCTTGCGTTCATCCAGTATCTGGCGGCCAAAGTTGATGCGGCCCATGTTTTCCACCAGAATATCCACCGTATGCGTTCCGGCAGGAATGTTTACGTCACAGGAATCCTGCTTGTAGCGGCGGTCCGCCGTACCCTGCCTTTTACCGTCCACGTAAACGATGGCGCGATCCTGCATGTTCTCCATCTTCAAGACGCCTTTCACGGGCCCCTTCACCTTTGTCCGGTACAGGATGAAACCCAGACTTTGCCCCAGCGCCTCCATGTGGACAGGCTCCTTGCGGATTTCCGGGCGCGGCATCCGGCCGAACATGCCCGCCTTTTCCGTGAAGGTAATCGGGGGCAGCTCCATCATGTCCGGCTGGGGAGGAGGTTCCGGCAGCTTGACGGTATCCCCGTAATAATCCTGAATGGTCTTCCGGAAAGTATGGAAGCGCTGAGTCAGCGTACCGTTTTCAGAAATAGGGGCGCCGTAATCGTAATTGGTCACATCCGGCGTGTAGGCCCCTTCCCAGTTGGCACCATTCATGAATCCGAAGGAAGTTCCTCCGTGCGCCATGAACAGGTTGGGGGAGACGTTATTCTCCAGCATCCACTTCAGGTCGCGGTTGAAACCTTCCGTGCTGCCGCCATTCTTGGGCTTGCCCCAGTGGTCAAACCAGCCCACCCAGAATTCTCCGTTGATGCGGGGCGTCTTGCCCTTGTGCTTTTCCAGATTGGCAAAGGCGCCCTTGGCTCCGCCGCCGAAGTTCATGGCGGGAATAATTCCCGGCAGCGTGCCGTTGTTGATCATCCAGTCATTCGGACCATCCGAGGTAAAGGGCACCACGCCCGGGAGCTCCTTCTGGATCACCTCCAGGTGCTTTTTCACGTAATCCTTGTCCGAACCGTAGGAACCGTATTCGTTTTCTACCTGGGCCATGATAATGGGGCCGCCCTTGGTGATCTGCAGGGGTTCCAGCATGGAGCAGACTTTTTTGAGATAAGCCATGGCCGGTTCCAGAAAGCGGGGGTCCTGGGAACGTACCTTCAGGTCTTCATCCTTGAGCAGCCATCCGGGGAAGCCGCCAAATTCCCATTCCGCACACACATAGGGACCGGGACGCACGATAACCCACAGTCCCGCTTTCTGGGCCTCCTTGACAAACTCTACAAAATCCCGGTTCCCGGAAAAATCCCATTTGCCCGGTTCCGGTTCATGCACGTTCCAGAACAGATAGGTACAAACAGTATTCATGCCCATGGACTTCATGCGCTGGAACCTGTCCTGCCAGTGGGAACGCGGCACGCGCGGATAGTGCATCTCTCCGGAAATGATCTTCACGGGCTTGCCGTCCATCAGGAAATTTTCCTGATTGGTGGTGAAGACGTGCTTGGCGCCGTCATTGGACTCCGGCATGGGCATGGGAGCGGCCACACACAAATGGGCGGCCAGCAGCAAAACGGAAAAAAGGGATAATTTCATGATAAAATAAAGCGAATGGTGATCGGAATTACTTTCGCAAAAATGCGTCTGCATTCAATATTAAAAAGGATAGACCAGAAAGAGACCACTTCCGTCCCGAACGGATTTAGTCATGAATTTTTAATACTGAATACTACAATATTTAATCAACGATTGTTTGCGCTGCAATCCCTCTTTTCCTACCCTGCAGGGCCGGAAATGGCAGACGGAAATTTCTCTGTGGGTGCCCTCGCCATTTGAGGCAGGCAGTGCTTTCAACCCAAGAAAGGAACCCGCTGCTCCGACGCGCCGAAGCCTCGATACTGCTTCGCCGTCTTTCCCTTCCTGCATCCCGGTTTCTTCCCGACTGGCCTTTTATATTCAGGCCACCTGGGCAGAGGCTACTCTCCGGAAGAAGGTCGCAACGGGTCATCCCGATCCTTCAGGCGTATCACCTCATGCCTTTCCTCAAACGGAATGCCACGGCGGCGGGCATCCTGCGTCTCCTTCTTCATTTTGTCGTCCACCCAGTACAGATGGGATTCCAGCGGATTGTAGAGCCGGGGGGAACAAAAACGGGTGGGGGACTCCGGCCAGCGTATCCAGCGCCAGCAGGCAATGTGGGTATAAGGCTCCCTCCAGCCCGGAATCCATATGCAGAGGTCATGAATCCGCTTTTGGGCACGGTGGAGTGCTTCCTTCAAAGCCGGGTAATCGGGAGCTTCCCGTTCCACATCCAGCGCGGCATCCAGTTCGGCATCCGCCACGGCGAAAATATTGTTCGTGTTTCCTACGGAATTTCCCCGCCCGTCATACGCCAGTTCCGAGGCGAACGTCTCATACAGGCGGGGGAACGGCGTGTCCAGAGGCCACGCCCACAAAGCGGCCTGGTACCTCTTTTCAAAAACCTTGCGGGAGCACACGCTGTACGTGAGGGGGTCCAGCTTGAGGTCCACACCGCACTTCAGGGCCTCCTGCCTGATGATGGAGCAGACGTTGGTCATCACGTGGGAGGAATCCGCAAAAGTCAGCTCCAGACACAGGCGTTCCCCACGTTCGTTTTTCAGAATTCCGTCTTCCCCCATCTCCCGGAAGCCCGCGCGGGCAAAATATTCCATGGCTTTTTTCTTGCTGTATTCCGGGGCTTTCAGCGGCAATGTCAGGTCGCCGTATCCCTCCATGTAGGAGCCGAGACGCCTCATGTTCCCGCGGAACAGGGAGTCAATCACCATCCCCATGTTCACGGCGTGGGCCAGCCCTTTGCGGATGTCGGTATTCCTCAGCATCCCGTCGGAACAATTCAGGTACAAGCCATACGGAGGGCAGGCATAGCCCGCTTCCAGGCTGTATTTGTCTATATAGCCCCGGTGCACTTCCGGCAGTTCCAGCTTGCCCTCCCATATTTCCGGCTTGCGGATGTTCATCATGTCCAGGTCCCCGCGCCGGAACATCTCAATCGCCTTGTTCTCCAGGTTTACAAAAACATGCTCCACCTGGTCCGCATTGCAGGAATAGCGGTAATACTTCCTGTCCTTCGCCCACCAACTCTTTACGCGGGCAAGAGTGATGCGCTCCCCCTGCCGGATTTTTCCGGGCACCACCATGTACCCGCCCGTGTTCGGCGCGGCCTTCCACTGGTAGCGTTCCAGAAACAGCGCATTGAAATCATGGTAAAAACCGGGATGCGCCGGATGAAAATCCACACAGGCCATGTAAGGCAGCAGAGGCCGCGGAGACGGTACGGTGAGCGCAATGACGGAATCTCCGTACACGGTGATCCGGTCGAACGTGGAGCGGAACAGGGCTGTCCAGAAAGGGTCCCTGGCGGCGTCCGACGTGCGCAGGCAGATATTCAGCAGAAAATCCTCCGCACGCACGGGCCGTCCGTCCGAATAGGCCGCTTCGGGGTCCAGATGGTAAAAGACCGTGCGGCCATCCGCGGAGACGGCCCAGCGGTCCGCCAGCCCGGGGATGGGCCGAAAAGTTTCCGGATGCAGTCCCACCAGGGGAATCCACACATTGTCAATGGCGGAATAGTTGAAAAAATTCTCGCTGCCGGGGCCGAAAGCCCGCAAGGTGCCGGGGAACGGCGTATTGATCCACAGCCGGACCTGGCCGCCCTTCACGGCGCGGGGGTCCCCGATCTCCGGTTCCTCCATGCCCGTATGCCATTCCAGGCCGGAGGGCATCTTTTCCAGCGGAAGCACGCGAATATGGTCCCCCTCCTCCAGCCTCCTCCTGAGGCGTTCCACGGAACGTTCACGTTCCGCCAGACGGCACCCGTCGCCTTCCCCGCGGGAAACGGTCAGCAGCTCTCTCTGCTGCTCCCCTGCCGCCAGTTCCCGGCGCAGTTCTCTTTCCACGGACCTGTTCCAGCGTTCCACAAATCCGTCAAACACGGCGGGCATCCCCCGTTCGTCGACATTCCCGGCCGCCTCGTTCCAGACCGCGGACTCCCGGAGGGAGAAGTAAAACACTCCCCCTGTAAAAACAGCCAGGAGCAATGCCCCCAGAATGGACAGCCAGCGAAACACGATCAACGATTACCCGTCCTCTTTTAACCTATATCCGGTCCGGATGAAAAAGAAAATCCCCATCCTCCGCCCGGGACAGTTTCCTTCGCCTGAAACAGTCCGCAAAACGGAAGATGGGGATGCAATCAACAATTAACGCTGGGAGAGAGTTTAAAATTCGACCGTCACACCGCCGAAGACACCCAGTCCGCGGGCCTGCCGGGGACCGAAGTTATAGTCATTTGTGATGATGAAATTCTGATCGAACAGGTTTTCCACGCGCACATGCAGGGCCACGTTGTCCGTAACCTGGTACCTGGCAAACACGCGCGCCGTAAAGAAATTGTCCAGACGGGCGTAATCATAGTCCGTGCGGCCCATTGCGGACGTCACGCCGAAGCCTACCGTCAGTTTCTCAAGCGGGGAAGTATGGATCTCCGCATTGATGGTATGGCGGGCGGTATTGGCCATCTGGATGGTTTCATACTTGCCGATGGAGTCGCGCTTGGGCATCGTAAACGTGTAATTGGCGTAATAGCCGCTGTTCCAAGCGTCCTTGAACTGCCCTTTGAAGGCTACTTCCACACCGTAGGAGGTGCAGTGGGAATAATTCTTGAAGGTATAAGGATAAACGCTGGAATCGGAGCCAATTTCATCATTGACGCGCGTCCAGAACCCCGTCACGGAGGCGTAATGGTTGTCCGCCAGGCGCTGTTCCACGCCCAGGTCGCCGCCCAGGGACTTGGAAATGTCCAGATCGGGATTGCCGACGTAGCCGTAGTTGGCCGCATACCGTTCAAAGTACGTGGGAGCGCGGAAGCCGGACCCCACGGAACCGAAAATGCGGGTGGGGGAATCCTTGCCCGTCACTTTCCAGGAGTTGGAATAACGCCAGGTGAAATGGTTGTTCCAGACGTTGTCATGCTCCAGGCGCAGGGCCAGGCTGGCGTCAAAATTGTCCGTGGGAGCCCACATCTGTTCCGCAAAGAACGCCAGGGTGCTCTGCCATTCGTCCTTGGACACGTAGTTGTTTTCGCTCATGTAGTCGGAACGGTCCCAGGCCATCCCGGCGATCGTCGTCCACTGCTTGTTCCAGGTAAGTGCATTGCGCCATTCTGCCTGGAAACGGCGGTTGCGCATCACGTTGGGCTGGAAGTCGTATTCCGGCGTATGGGTGGAATAATTCATGTTGTAATGACCGACCATGAAACTGGTGGACCACAACTTGCTGAGTTCCGCATCCACGCGGCCCGTGACCAGGTTGCTGCGGTTCTTGTCTTCCGTATTGTACAGGTGGGAATCCGTTACAGGATTCATCCAGTCACTGTAATCCACATAAGGAGTGGGATACTCAAAGTAGGAATCCAGGCGGCGGTAGGTAAAGCTGAGCTTCACCTTGTCATTAACGTCATAACCCAGACGCAGAGCTTCCTGCCACTGGCGGAAGTCGTTCATGCCCGTCCTGTTGTCATAAATGGAATCATAAATCGTGGGATCGTTCTCCGTGGTTTCAAAACCCACGCCCACAAAGTAGGACAACTTCTTGATCTTGCCGGAAGACGTCACATAGCTGTTGAACGTTCCGAAGGAACCGGCCTCCGCAAAAATTCTCGTCACCGGGTCGCCTTCCCCTTCCGGCGTATCCATGGCAACTACGCCGCCAATGGCTCCGGAACCGAACACGGCGCCCTGGGCTCCCTTCACCACTTCCACATTGCCCACCGTAAAGAGATTGGTGATGCCCAGCAGCTTGTTGCCGGACATGTTGACATCGCTGATGCGCATACCGTCAACCATCGTCAGGGTGTAGGTTTCCTTGTTCATCCCGCGGATGACGGTGTTGCTCACGGAACCGCGCTGCCAGGTGCCGCCGCCGTCCAGCGTGAACACGCCGGGCGTCTGGGAAAGGGCTCCCGTCAGGGTTTCAATTCCCTCTTTCTGGAACTCTTCCGGATTGATCACGGAAACGGAAACCCCGGACTGGTTGTACGGCACGCCCACAAAATGGGACGCCATGGTCAGTTCCGGCATGACCTGCATGGTTTCCGTCCTGGCGGAGGTCTTGGAGTCTTCCTTTTTAGCGGACTCGGCAAGAGAGGACTGGCCTGCGAATGCGGCAAGGCCAACGGCAATAGCGCCCATCTGAAGGGCTTTCTTCGTATAAAGCATGGTTGTAACGCCTTACGTCCGGTAACTCGCCGGACAGTTTGGACAACCCCCTGAGGCTGGTTTTCTGGCTTGCAGGATATCCTGCTTACAGTGGCGGTACCGCTCCGGATTTGCACCGGTATTCCCCATCTATTTCCTGCCCGGCTACGGGCGTCCCTGAGGTCTGTAGCCCTTCCCATAAGGGCTCATGGGATGGATGAAATACCAAAGCCCCCACCATGACAAGACAAAAAAAATTTTCTTTGAACATTTCGTCACTGGATGGATTTTCCCGGAATCTTGCCTCTTCTGGCCGGTCTGCCTCCTCCGTAAGACGTTTCTTCCAGGGAAGCCTGGAAGAAAAAAAATTAATAATTGATTATAAATAACTTATTTTCCAAATCAAATATAAAGAAAAGGAATTCCAGCGGCTAAAAAACTTCGGAATTATATACTTTAATCTTGTCCCACCTTCCTACTTCGTAGGAGTAGGAACGAAAAAGCTCCTTTCAAAGAAAATTCTTCGCCCTCTTCTTTAGTAAAGAGAAAAAATTGGGAACCACTAAAGAATCAGAGTTGTCATTCCCATTCCTGCGATTATCATACAAGATATGTCAGATACAGTTTTAGCATCTCTATTCAGTATCGCAGGAGTTGCTTTGGGGTCTTTTATTACAATATTTGGCCTTTGGTGGCAGGATAAATTGAGATTTAAACGAGAAGAGAAAAAATATTTCAAAAGGAAAAAGGAAGAAATATACTCAACAATGATACGTTGGATGATTAACTACGCTGGTTATAAAAGAAATTTATCTGAAATGAGCGCAGAAGAATCTAACCGAAAATTTTTCATTTTAATCAATGAACTAAATGAGTTACAAAGTCAAAGATGTATATTTTGTAGTCCAGCTTTTGACAAAAAATTTACAGAATTGGGTGAAAAATGCAAAAAGGAAGACATAAGTCCAGAAGAAATACAACCCCTTACTAAGATATGCCAAGATGAACTTGGAATTTAAAACTCTATAGATTGAGCCGGAATAGAATTAAGAATCCAAGGCTCTTGATGGGTAAAATGGATATCCGATTTTTGCAAAAAATCGCGTTCTTTTATATTTTTCAACATTTTAAATATCAATAGCTTACCTACATCTTTTTCAATATTTAAAGTTTTATCTATCTCACGAATTCTATTGCTTATATTTATTAGTTCGTGAAATATTTTGCATTTTGAGCTAACTAAATAATTATTTGTATGTGCTCCAGAAAATTTATAAGAATCAGCGACAGTGTATTTTCCATCACCATCCACATCAAAAGGTTCTTTTAACCAATAAAATATATAGTACAGGAATAAATTAGCAATCCAAGTCATTTCAACTAAATCTTTTCCCTGGTGAACTTCTTCTGTCATAGAGCTACTAATACTACTGAATAGACTAGTCGCACCGATAATAACTATTTCTGGGCTTATAACTTCACCTAACTCATCCTTCTCTTGCCATACTGGCATATAATTAAAAATTCCTGCATAACACTGACCTAAATAAACTACAGAACGCTTCAATCCTTTTGTGTGTTTCAGCCATTCTAACAAAATAAATGGACTGATTGATGGATTTGCAGGAATTCCTTCTATACCTCCATGACCAGTTACAAAAAGCACTAAATTATCATAGCTATTGTTTTCTGCTAGAGAATTCATATCTCTAATAGAATTAATAGAATATCTAGACTTCAGGTAAACATACCAGTTAGAATCTTTAATTTCTGCGTTACTATCAATAATTATAGTAACATTTTGTTTTTTGATATTTTTAGTTTGTAAACACGAAACTCCGAATACTATATCTTGGATATGTCGTTCTTCTGGCTCATTATTAGCACAAGATAATAAAAATATCCAATGAGTTTTTTCGTTAAATAATCCCATTTTTTATTAAATTAGAAGCTGATTGAGGTCTATCCAAATCTGAAAAATAAACAATAGCATCTAAAACAATATTTTCATTTTCTCTTAATTTAAGAAAATCGCCATTGTTTTTCAATATTAATGAATTGATATTTGATTTTATTAAATATTTAGAATCAGGTATATCTGATTTCTTTATTGTATATAAAATCAAGATTCCCATATTGACAGCTTCCTTTATTTCACTATCTAGAAAGGGTAATTCACTTGATTTTATTATATGGTTTTTTATATTTTTCATTTCATCAAAATATTCGTATTGTATAAAAATACCTCAATAGGATAATTAGCATGTATCATGTTGAAAAAGTCAATTACAAAATCAGCATACTGACGTAATATTTACACAATTAGCTTTTGAACATCTAATCTATAGAAAAGATATTTTATTGCATTTTTGTTAGATTTGTGCAGAAGGTTATTTATGCTCAACTTCATTTACTTAATCATTAATACCTACGTTCCAGCTTCCTCTCCACCGCCTTCAAAATCCATTCCTCCATGGACAATCCTTCCTTAACGGCCCGCTTGGCTATCTCATTCAAAGTAGAATTTTTCATTCGAACGGCAATTTGAGATTCGAGTTCCGAAGGATAGTCCTTACTCATCAAATGACGCAATGAGCCTTGCACGTTCTTAGGGATTCTCTGACGGGCAAACCAGTTATGAACCACGGTGGTTTGGACTCCAAGAGCCTTGGCTATTTCAGCACGGCTAATGGAATGTTCGTTGAGCCATTGACCTAATTTTTTAGTGTCCACATAGTCCGGTTCAGGCTTGGAATTGCTCGTAAACATGCGGTTTGATTATCTGATAGAACCCAGTTCATAGAAAGAAAGAGCTTGTGTTGTTCGCATTTGTTATGATAATAACTCGCATATGATGATTATTGCGATTCACAATTGAGACTCTAAAGGAGGAATCTTTGTTGGCTATCGTGACTTCATTATGACTTCAACTCATAAACGACCATGAAGAGAAACTTATTTATAACGTGTGCATTAGGCCTGTTGTCCGGTGCTTTTTCGGCACAAGCATCCAACAATCCTTGGGAGTATTACAGAATGGGAGGGAACTATAGTTCCGCATATTCAACACGGTATGATTCCAATTTTGGAATGAGTATCAAAGGTATGTATGGATTCCACTCAGGAAATGATTATGGAATAGATATGCCAGACCTGTATGGTGCCCAATTAGGACTTCACGCAAATATTCCATCGGGTTCTGTTTTCCATGAATTATCTTTCAATCTCGGCGCGCTTACAGGTTCTAAAACGTACGGAGGGGAGTTAAAATGGAAACAACAAGTATTCCCCTTCACCGCTGGATATTCTTTCAATGTCCCCTTATCTGATTCTGCCACTTTCTATTTAGGCGGCAAAATTGGTTTTCACTATTATAAACAGGAACTCTCTGGTGGAGGAGAAAAAGCTTCTGAGTCTGATTCTAGTGGAACTTACTCGGCATTAATCGGTTTCAAATTTGCTGTTGCAGAAAAAACAGACCTCGTTATTGGATATGAAATAACAAAATACTGGTCAGATGTTGACCCATACCACTTTATCACAGTTGGCTTTAGCTGGTCATTCTAATTTTCGGCGGTGAATTAACGGGCCTCCTTCCTTTCGGGGAAGGGGGCGATTCTTTGATTTGCATTGACTGGCCGTCACCTTGTTTGCAGGGTGGCGGCTTTTCATTTCCAGCACAAGCCCATCAAAACTTCAAAAGCTTCATTCTCGTTCCTATAACATTGCCTGAAACAGAATTCATCCACATATTTCTGTAGGTGTTTAAGAGAGACATGGTGAAATATCCCATGAATCCCTCTTTTCAGTAAGGCCCAAAAGCTTTCAATTCCATTAGTGTGAACCCCATTGCTTGCACTAAACATGACATTATGGTCAATCATGATGCGGGTAAGATTCTTATTGTTAGGATAATTTAGAATATTGTAGCCCTTAAACTGGTCAGTCATGACTTTGGTATTAGGTTTGCAAACCTTGCTAAGGACATTGAATAATTGTTTGCCCGTCAATTGTTTTCCTTCTTCATTCCTATTGGCGACCACGGCATGAACTTTCCCAGTTCCCCTTTCTCTGACTCCAATAACAGGAACTTTGGCCGTTCCTCTTCCTCTAGGATTTTTCGGCAAATCGTCATCATCCCCATGCTCATTCTTCTTCCGGGGTTTTCCTCCAACATAGGTTTCATCAATTTCTACAATCGCCTCAAAAGTCTCTCCTACCTCTCTTTTTGCCATTGCCCCTCTAATCTTGTGCATCATCCTCCAAGCGGTTTTATAAGAAACACCTAACTCCCTTTTCAATTGCATGGCTGAAATTCCTTTTTTAGACAAACAAACCATATTAATAGCATACAACCAATGCCTCAAAGGCATTCTTGTTTCCTCAAAAATGGTTCCCTTGAAAATAGAGAATTCCCTCTTACAGTTGTTGCAATAGGCATTGCGGCAGTTATAGTGAGCATGATAAACCTTCTCTGTTTTCCCGCAAAACGGACAGATTATTTTCCCCTTAAACCGTTTTTCAATGAGATATTTTGCCACACTTTCATCATCAGGGAATTTTTCAATAAACTCGAGGTACGTCATGTTCTACTCCTTTCTTTTTCTAGGAGTAGTGTAACAAATTAGAGAGGGATTACAAGACTAAAGTATATAGTTCCGAAAAACTTTTACGTTCCACTGATGAAAAAACAGGAGCATCTTTTGGGCGGCCACATCTTCCATCATTTTTTCCGCCCCATCTCTGCCCGGAATGGAAATCTCCAGTTCCGCTGCTCAATCCCTTCCGGAGCACGGAGGAACATTTCTCTCTGTTCCGCGCATAGACAAACGGGCAATTTCCCATTCCCTTTTTACCCGGCAAACCCAGAACGCCTCCGGAACCGCACCGCCATTTTTGTCTTGTCATTGCATTCCCCGCCGGAACATGATGCGCCCATGATCCGCCCTCCGTCCCCTTTTCAACATTCCGGGCGCATCTTTATCTTCAACGGGGCTTCCAGTTCCGGCAAAACCAGCCTGTGCAAGGCACTGCTGTCCCTGCTTCCTGCCGGCTCCGTCCTCCTTTCCGTGGATGATTTCCTGGATGCCAACGGAATGGGCGGCATGCATCTGATCCACGCCGTCCGCAAGATAGGACCGGAACTCGTCCGGTCTTTTCATGAAACCGTATTCCGGGCCTCCCTGCACGCGCCCTTCGTTTTGGTGGACCATGTGATCGGAGAATCTCCGGACTGGCCGGACGAACTCCGCCGTCAATGCGGGGAAGCAAAACTTCTCCTTGTGAAAGTCGCCTGCGACGTGGAAGAACTGGTCCGCCGGGAACATGCCCGCACGGACCGGAAAGCGGATGTCTTCCACGCCCTGCGGCAGCACACGTCCATTCATGAAGGGCTCTTTTACGACCTGGAGATAGACACCACCCGTCTTTCCCCGCAGCAGGCGGCGGCCCTGCTGGTTCCACACGCAGGCCATACAGCTTTAACAACAACGGCATGAACGACTTTTCACACGGAGGAAACCTGAAATCCCTGGCGGCGGATGCCCGGCGCCCCGAACGCGACATTCTGGACTTCAGCGTCAACCTGAGACCGGAAGGCCCCCCGGAATTCATCACGTGCGCCCTGTGGCGCGCCATGAACGGCGTCACGCCCTACCCTTCTCCGGACATGCAGGAACTGAGGGAAAAAGCCGCCTTGCACTACGGTCTGTCTCCGGAATGCTTCGTCTTCGGAAACGGGGCCAACGAGCTGATTCATGCCCTCCCCTGCGCCCTGAACCTGAAACGTGCCGTCATTCCGGAACCTGCCTTTTCCGAATACCGACTGGCCTGCCTGCGTCACGGAGTGGAAATTGACTCCGTTCCTGCCGGAGAGAAAACGTCTTTTACTCCCTCTCTGTCCGCTCTGGCGGAACGCGTCGGAACAAATCATAAAGGGGAAAAACAGGAAACTGCCGTCTTCCTGGCCAATCCCTGCAATCCGTCCGGCGGCCTGCTGGATAAAAAGGAGCTGTTTCAGACAATAAAAGAGAACCCGGGAACCGTCTGGATTCTGGACGAATCATTCATTAACTACGCGGGAGGGGAAAAATCCCTTCTTCCTGACGCAGCCACCCTTCCCAACCTTGTTATTCTGCACTCCCTGACCAAATTCTACGGCATGGCGGGTATCCGCTGCGGTTTTGCCGTGTGCTGCGCCCCTCTGGCGGAACGGCTGCGAAAAAATCTTCCCGCATGGAATGTGAACGTCTTCGCGGCGGCGGCGGTACGGGCCATCCTGAAACAGCCCTCTTCCTGGGCGGAACAGGAACGCACCCTGAACAGGGAACGCCGGAAAGACCTGTTCCACAGATTGTCCGCGCTGCCGGGAGCTGCCGTCCTGCCTTCCTGCGCCAACTTCCTTCTCTTCCGCCTTTCCGGCGCTCCTTCCGGCCTGGCTTCCCTGCTGCTGAAAAAACACGGCATTGCCGTCAGGGACTGCTCCAATTATCCGGGCCTGGAAACGGGCGGCTGGTTCCGCGCCGGAGTCCGGACTCCGGAAGAACATGAACTTCTGGAACGGGCGCTTCGCGTGGAACTGGACAAACATGCTCCCGCCATCCTGCGCAGGCCCCCCAAGTCGGCGCTGATGATCCAGGGCACCTGTTCCGATGCGGGCAAAAGCGTGCTGACGGCTGCCCTCTGCCGCATCTTCCATCAGGACGGCTTCAGCGTGGCCCCCTTCAAGGCGCAGAACATGGCCCTCAACTCCGGCGTGACCGCGCTGGGGGAGGAAATGGGCCGTGCCCAGATGGTCCAGGCCCAGGCCTGCCGGATCGATCCGGACGCCCGGATGAATCCCATCCTGCTCAAACCCCACTCCAACACGGGTTCCCAGGTCATCGTGATGGGAAAGGCGGTAGGGCACATGGAAGCCGGGGAATACTTCACGGCCAAGCGCCGGTTCTGGCCGGACGTCCGCGCCGCCTACGACTCCCTCTCGGACGAATACGACCTGGTCTGCCTGGAAGGGGCCGGAAGTCCGGGGGAAATCAACCTGAAATCCGCGGACGTGGTCAACATGAACATGGCCCGCTACGCCCGCGCTAAAGTCCTGCTCACCGGGGACATTGACCGGGGCGGCGTGTACGCCTCCTTCCTGGGCACGTGGATGACCTTCTCCCCGTGGGAAAGGGAATTGCTGGCGGGATTCGTGGTCAACAAATTCCGAGGGGATTCCTCCCTGCTTGCCCCGGCGCACCGTTACATGCAGGAACACACGGGAAAACCCGTGCTGGGAGTCATCCCCATGATACGGAACATCAACATTCCGGAAGAGGACCGGGCAGTCCTCCCCTTTGAATACGATGAAAGCTCCAAACACGCGGACTCGCTGGACGTAGCCGTCGTGATGCCCGCGCACATCTCCAACTTCACGGACTTCGCCCCGCTGGCGGCGGAACCGGACGTGCGGCTGCGGCAGGTAAGGACCGGGGACGAGTGGGGCCAGCCGGACCTGGTCATCCTGCCCGGAACCAAAAGCGTGGCGGCGGACCTGGAAAGAATGCGCCGGGCCGGACTGGACAGCCTGGTACGGAAACACGCCGGAAAAGGAAAATGGATCCTGGGCGTCTGCGGCGGCCTGCAAATGCTGGGAAAGGAAATTCTGGACCCGCATCATCAGGAATCGGCGGAGGAACGCACTCCCGGCTTGGGACTGCTGGAACTGACCACTACTTTCTCCCCCGTCAAGACCCTGCTCAATGTACGCCGCGCCCGAACGCCTCTGGCCCCGGACGCCTCCGGCTATGAAATCCACCACGGCATCACCAGCCATGAATCCCCTTGCGAACCCCTCATGTTCCGGGAAGACAGTTCTCCATGCGGTTACGGAAAGGGCCGCGTCTGGGCCACGTACCTGCACGGCTTTCTGGACGGCGACGAATTCCGGCGGGCATTCATCAACAGGGTCCGGGTGGATTCCGGCCTGCCGCCCAAACCTTCCCTGCACGTATCCCATGATGTTGACGGCGCTCTTGACCGTCTGGCGGACATCGTCCGGAAACATCTGGATGTGAACGCTATCTACCGCCTCCTGCAACTGAAACGCTGAACCATGATTCCGTGCCTCCTGCTGCTGCCCGCGGCCCTGCTGCTGGACATTCTCTTCGGGGATCCGCCCAACCGGCGGCATCCCGTCTGCCTCATCGGCTGGTGCGCGCGCCGTCTCGAACCTGCGGCGCGGCGTTTGTGGGGAGGAAGTTTCAAGGCCGGCATGCTGGCGGCCCTGGGTGTCTGCGCCGCTGCGGAATGCGGGCTATTTCTGCTCTTTCTTCCCTTTTTCACGCTTTCCTCCCTGACGGCATCTCCCTGGCTACCGTGGATTCCCGCCGTTCTGGCCGTTTACATCTGCATGGCTCCGCGCGGACTGGCGGAACATGCGGCGCGGGTGGCCTCCGCCCTGCGCAGAGAAAACGGAGAAGAAGCGCGGCAAGCCGTCTCCATGATCGTGGGGCGCGACACGGAACGGCTGGACTCCCGCGGCGTGGCGCGGGCCGCCATCGAAAGCGTGGCGGAAAATTTGATGGACGGCGTCTTTTCCACCTTGTTCTGGGCCGCCGCAGGGTGTTTGATAGGGGGCGCTCTCGGCGCGGCCGCCGCCGCGCTCGTCCACCGCGTCTTCAACATCCTGGATGCCATGTGGGGAAAGAAAAACGAACAATACAGACACTTCGGCACCTTCGCCGCCCGCACGGACGACACCCTCAACTTCATTCCCGCTCGTCTCATCCTGTCCTGCATTTCCCTGGCGGCCCTGTTCCTTCCGGGCGCCTCCTCCCGCCACGCGCTCACCGTGGGCTGGACCTTCCGCCGCGCCCACGCCAGCCCCAACTCCGCCTGGAGCGAGGCGGCCTTCGCCGGGGCGCTCGGACTCCGCATCGGCGGCCCCGTCTCCTACAAGGGTATGCCCGCAGACTATCCCTGGATAGGCTCCGGACGGAAAGAAGCCACGGCCGGCGACCTGGACCGCGCCATACGGCTCATGTGGCTCACTACGGCCATAGGCACGCTCCTCTTCTCCCTCATCCTTGCCCTTCCTCACTTGCAACCATCATGAACAAACTGCACATACCCCCGCTGGACGAACAGGCCGCCAAGGCCGCCCTGGAGCATCAGAAAATTCTGGCCAAGCCGCCGCTTGCGCTGGGAAAGCTGGAACCGGTAGCCATCCAGATAGCCGCCATGACCGGCAACCCCGCTCCGCGCCTGAAAAACAAGACGGTGGTTCTCTTCGCCTCCGACCACCACATTGCCGACCACGGCCTCAGCCTGACCTCCACGGACGTAACGTACATCCAGACGCGCAACTTCCTTCAGGGAGGGGGGACCATCAATGCCTTTACGCGCAATGCCGGAGCACGCCTGACCGTGGTGGACGTGGGCGTGAACTACGACTTCGGCGACCTGCCGGGCCTCGTCAAAAGAAAAGTCATGCACGGCGCCAATGATTTCAGCAAAGGTCCGGCCATGACCCGGGAGCAGGCTCTGGAATGCCTGCAAGTGGGCATTGACATCGCGCGGGAGGAAAAAGCCAGGGGGCTGGACATCGTGGCCGCCGGGGAAATGGGCATCGGCAACACGACGCCGTCCTCCGCCATTGTGGCCGTTCTCACGGGAACCCCGGTGGAAACGGTGACCGGGCGCGGCTCCGGCGTCAAAGGAGAAGTCATCCGCAAAAAAATAGAACTCATTGAACGGGGAATCGCCCTGAACAAGCCGGACCCCGCCGATGCCATCGATGTGCTCGCCAAGGTGGGCGGCCCGGAAATAGGGGCCATGGCGGGGCTGATGCTGGGGGCGGCATCCCTGCGCGTTCCCATCGTCATCGACGGTTTCATCGCCGGGGCCGCGGCGGCCATTGCCCAGGGAATCCGCCCGGAGGCGGCCCGGTACTTCCTCGGTTCCCACAACTCCGCGGAACCTGGGCACAAACTCATCATGGACCACATCGGCGTCACCATGTACATGGACCTGGGCCTCTGCCTGGGAGAAGGCACGGGCGCGGCCCTCTTCTTCCCCGTGCTGGACGCCGCCACGCGGGTTCTTTCAGAAATGAAGACCCTGCCGGAACTGGACATCACCGTGCCCCGCTAATACTGTACCTCCCCAGATGACCGTCATCACCGCCATCCGCTCCGCCTTCGGCTTCCTGACCCGCCTACCCGTGGGGCCGTGGCCCCTGCAAAACGACCTGAACGGAATTTCCGCATGGCTTCCGCTGGTCGGCATTGTGGTGGGCGGACTGGTCGGAGGACTCACCTTCCTTTCTTCCCTTCTCTTTTCCCCCCTCCTCTGCGGGGTCATCGGCTGCGCCTGCTGGGTGGCCGTCACAGGGGGATTGCATCTGGACGGCGTGGCGGACTGCGGGGACGGCCTCCCGGTGGAAGTCACGCAGGAACGCAGGCTGGAAATCATGAAAGACTCCCGGCTGGGAACCTTCGGAGGCACGGCCCTCTTCTTCAATCTGGCCTTCAAGGCGGCCGCCCTGGCCGTGCTGGCGGCCTCCGGTTCATGGCCTCTCCTGCTCACGGCCTGCATCCTGGCCGGACTCCTGGCCCGCAGCCAGATCTTCATCGCCATGCGCTTTCCCGGCGCGCGGCCCGGCGGCATGGGGGAAGCCTTCAGGCAGGGCACGCGCCCCGTCCACGCCCTGATTGCCGCCGCCGTCACCCTGGGTGCCTGCGTCCTGGCAGGCTGGTCCGGCCTGTATGCCCTGGGGGCCGCTCTGGCCGCATCCCTGGCCCTGCTCCTGTATGCCCGGCGCAGGCTGGGCGGCGTCACCGGGGACGTATTCGGCTGCACCGTGGAATGCACGGAATGGATTGTACTGCTTACCTTCTGCACCGCCCTATGACCCCGCATAAATGCCGCATTCCCGGCCTTAACATCGGCTGCACCTCCTTCATCATCCCGGACTACTACGTTCCCGCCGTCAGGGAATGTGTCCGTTATGCGGACGACATCGCCCTGCTCCTGCTGGAGGCGGGCAGCAAGGGGGAAAGCCTCATCACCCTCGCGGAAATCAGGGAACTGGGCCGCATCGCCAGGGACGCTGGAATAACGTGGAACATCCACCTGCCGACGGACGGGGGATTCGCCACGCCCGAATCTGGCCGCCAGTACACGGAAAACATCATCCGCACCATCGAACTCACGCGGGAACTGGAGCCGCACACCTGGGTCATGCACGTGGTCACGGACCACATCCCCGGACCGGACATGCGGCCGCATCTGACGGAGGAGGAGACGGAAAGAATCCTCCGCTCCCTGGAGCAAATCACGCCCTATCTGCCCGCACCGGAATACCTGGCTCTGGAAAACTTGGAACGCCACCCTACGGACTATCTGGACGGGCTGGTCGCCGCCACGGAACATTCCCGCTGCTTCGACATCGGCCATGTCTGGAAGGAAGGGCTGAAACCGGAGGAACTCCTTCCCCTCTGGCTGCCGGACATCCGCATGTGCCATCTGCACGGACTGGAAAAAAGGGACCACAAATCCCTGCACCACATGCCCGCCTCCGTGCTGGACGCCCTGCTCCACCCCATGTGGGACATCAGCTTCACCCCCCTCATCACGCTGGAAGTATTCAGTCTGGATGACTTCCTGAACTCCCACCAGGCCATGCTGGAATCCTATCAACGCCATGTCTCCAAACACTGACACCTCCCGCCCCCGCATGACGCTCGTCGTAGGGGGCACCAGAAGCGGCAAAAGCCAGTACTCTGAAAAAATCGCCTCCGGCTTCGGGAAAAAAATCCTGTATGTTGCCACGGCGGAAGTCTGGGACGGCTCCGGCTCCCTGGAATACCGCATCCGCAAGCACCGCGAACGCCGCCCGCAGGAATGGCCCACGCTGGAATGCCCGCGCAACGTGGCCGCCACCGTACAGGCGTCCGGTCTTCTGGAGCAAGTGGACGGCGTCATTCTGGAATGCATCACCCTGCTTGCCTCCAACATCCTGTATGACCAGAAAGACCCTGCGGAATACCTTCCGTTTCAGGATGCCCTGATCCGGGAAATAGAAGCGTTGAAGGAACTCATTTCCCGGTCTCCCGTACCATGGGTGCTCGTCTCTTCGGAAACCGGCATGGGCATCGTCCAGCCGGACCCGGAAACGCGCCACTACTGCGACGGTCTGGGCATCGCCAACCAGCTCCTGGCAAAAAGCGCGGATGAAGTTTACTTGATGGTGGCGGGGCTGCCTGTCACCGTAAAAAAGTGACGGAAGCTCAACTCTTCAGCGCAATATACCTCAACACACCCGGACAGATCCTGCCCAGCAGGAAATACACGCCGCTGAGAACAAGAAAAACCGCAGGCACAGCAAGTCCCCACATCCAATAACTTCCCTCCGGCAATCCAAGCCGGATCAGGAAGCGATACACCAGAGTATGGGCGGCATATACAAGAAAGATGGAAGGCCCAAGGCGTGCGCAAAAAGACGAAAATTTCCGGAAATACCGCGTCGCCAGCAAGGAACACGACGCTATCCACAGCACTCCCATGCAGAGGAACAATGCGGACTCATGCCCCCTGTGGTACACTTCCCATGCAAAAACCGCCGGAAAAACAATCAGGACATACACCCAAGCCTTTTCAACCATATCCTTTAACTCTTTAAGGGAATAAGGGCTTAAAAGCATCCCCAGGGCAAATGCGCCCAATCCTCTGGGATGAATGATGTTGCAGGCCATGTCCCCGTACTGGAACGTCAGCCTGATAGAACTTTCCGTACTGAACGGGATCAGGGCGGCTAGGCAGAGAACGGCCAGGCAGGGTCTCGGAATCCGGAACAATATGCCCGAAATCAGTACAAAAACCATTAAGTCCCTTAGGAACCATAAAATTACTCCCAGCGGAACGTGTCCGATCCCCATATTTGCCATCCATCCCAGCAGGGTGGAAGGAAATCCGAAAAGAGCCATGGAAACGAAAATCCAAAACACATAGGCGCATAAAATCAAAGCTGCCTTTTTCCAGTTCAGCCAGGATACCGGGGAAGAAGCGGCGGCATAATTCCGGGCCAGGAAATAACCCGCCGCCATAAAAAAGAAAAACACGCCCGCACGAGTCATACCAGTCACAGGACTATGATGAGTAGGAGTATGCTGAATCATTATGAAAAGCATGGCTAGAACCCGCATAATATCCACCCAGGCATCCCTGGGCTTTATTCCATTATCTGCACCGGATACGTTCTGGAACCGGACAAAGCCGATGTCGGCAACATACGAGAGACGTTCTTT
>OLOV01000021.1_pt1 | contig 111320 bp, 106 predicted proteins | sample 1672931 | NCBI WGS metagenome assembly OLOV01 (sample SAMEA3136738, study PRJEB25190) | human gut metagenome | biome: human gut; feature: human-associated habitat; material: faeces | place: Austria | collected 2013 | reverse complement strand
TGAAACAGGACGCGATATACCTTATCTTCTGCGTACATACATAGATAACGATATGCCCGTCGCGCTTTGGGCGACCATCGATCTTCGCGATATCATCGTTGGCCCGTGCTGGAAGCTCAAGGGCAGCGGCGAAAACTTTACATGGCTTTCAAACGAGCACTGCATGCTCCTTGTCGGCTATGACGAGACACATTATATATTCAACGATCCGTGGAACAATAACGGCGTTATAGCCTATGACAGAGCCATTGTCGAGGATCGCTATATAAAGCAGCACATGCAGGCTGTGAGCGTGGTCAAAGCCTGATTGTACTGATTAAAATACACGCTGTAGGTTACAGACCTGCAGCGTGTGTTTTTTTCGTGACACGTCGGCATAAAGCAAGCGCCTTGTAAACCGCTTAAAGCTGCGGTATAATATGAAAATACTCAATAGGTGGTCGAATAAATGGATAGAGAAGAATACATGAGCGCGGCGCTCGCTCTTGCACGCGAGGCCTTTGACGAGGGAGAGATACCCGTCGGATGCGTGATAGCCGACGCACAGGGAAATATAATAGGCCGCGGCCGCAACAAGCGAGAGGAGAGTCATGACGCTACTCAGCACGCCGAGCTGGAGGCCATTCGCGCAGCGTGCCGGTCGCAGGGCGACTGGCGGCTCAGCGGCTGCACAATATATGTCACCCTCGAGCCATGTCCGATGTGTGCCGGAGGCATAATCAATTCACGCATCCCGACCGTCGTTTTCGGAGCAAAGGATGAAAACACCGGCTCATGCGGCAGCGTCATCAATCTGTTTGAGGAACGCTACGGACACAAGCCGGCGATCTACGGCGGAGTGCTTGCCGGGGAATCGGCACAATTATTGAAGGATTTTTTCAAAAAAACGCGATAAAAAGGCTCCCCATGGGGAGCCTTTTTACGTTTTAAAATCAGGCCTTGACGGTGCCGTCGGGGTTAAACAGGGGGAGGTCACCTAAAACGATTATATCGTCGCGCTTCTGCGCCGCGCCCTCAGCGAGGACGGCCATTCTGCCGACGATGCTGCCGCCTGCGCGGGTGACGAGCTCCTCCATAGCATGAAGGCTCTCGCCGGTGGAGATAACGTCGTCGATGATGAGAATGCGCTTACCCTTTATGAGCGCGGCATCTGCGGTGTCAATAACAAGGCGCTGCACATCCATAGTGGTAATAGATTTGACATGCACCTCAAACACACCGCTCATGTAAGCCTTAGGGCCTTTTCTGGCGAGGAAGTATTTCTCCGCGCCGCTCTGGCGCGCCATCTCGTATAGAAGTGGAATGGCCTTTGCCTCGGGAGCGATTAGATAGTCATATTCGGGAGCTCTTTTTAGAAGCTCTGCTGCGCAGTGAACGGTAAGCTCAACATCGCCGAACATGACGAATGCGCCTATGTAGAGGTCATCGGTGACCTTGCACAGGGGCAGCTCGCGTTTTAAGCCGGCAATGTCCATTTCATAAGTCATTTCATGTCTCCATTCTGCTGAAGCCAGCAGTCCGCGGTTATCGGCCGCCGGTCGCCGTACTATTAGTCTATAACATTGATATTTTACAATATAAATTTTAAAAATCAAGTAGAAAGCGGATTTTTTCTTGTGTGCGTATTAATAAATTAACGGGTCGACATAAAGAAGCTTAACGCATTGATTAAGAAAACGTTAACGAAGAACCGAACGCTAAATAATTGACAATTATTATTAGACTTGAAATTTAGTAATATCATATATGAATAAATCAAATGCCTTGTGAAATATGCACAAAACTTTAGCTAACGAAAGCAATAGTTAATATTTAAACAGCGAAAAAGTATTGAAAAATGTGTGAATATAGTGTAAAGTCAGTTTATAAATTTGGCACGCAGTTAATGAGAAGTTAACATGCTGCCGGTTTTTTCGCCGCTTGCGATTCGCGGCAAAGGTAAAATAAAGGAGAGAAAGTTATGGAAAACAATCGCGCTTCTTTTGGCTCCAACTTTGGCTTCATCATGGCTGCTGTCGGTTCCGCAGTCGGTCTGGGCAACATTTGGGGCTTCCCGTACAAGATGGGTATGAGCGGCGGCTTCGCCTTCCTGCTCATTTACCTCGTTCTTGCAGTATTCGTTGGCCTCGCCGTTATGGTAGGCGAGCTCGCAATCGGCCGTAAGACCGGCATGAGCCCTGTCGCGGCGTACCGTAAGCTCAGCAAGAAGTTCACGTGGATGGGCTACATGGCAGTTCTCGTTCCCTTCCTCGTACTGTGCTTCTACTTCGTCCTCGGCGGCATGGTCACCCGTTACGCACTCGGCTATCTGACCGCTATCTTCGGCTGGAACACCTGGGGTGTTGCAGACATCGCCGACTTCTTCGGCGTCTTCATCTGCAACGGCGGCGCAATGATCCTCTGGACCGCGATCTTCATCGCACTCAACGCATTCGTCGTTGCTGCCGGTGTTGAAGGCGGCATCGAGAAGTTCTGCAAGATCGGCATGCCCGCACTGTTCGTCATGCTTCTCATCGTCATCATCTACGTTGCGGTTCAGCCCGGCGCAGGCGGCGGCTACAAGTTCATGTTCGGCTGGAATCTCGAGCCGCTTAAGGATAACTTCCTCAAGGTTCTCAAGACTGCCGCAGGTCAGATGTTCTTCTCACTGTCCCTCGGCATGGGCGCAATAATCACCTACGGCTCCTACCTTCAGAAGAAGGAAAGCGTCCAGAAGAACGCCGTCATCATCGTTATCTGCGACACCGTCGTTGCTATCATGGCCGGCATGATCGTTATGCCCGCTTGCTACGCATTCCTCGGCGGCGAGACCAGCTCCGGCCCGGGACTCCTCTTCAAGTCCATGCAGATGGTATTCCATCAGATGGGTTACGTCGGCAACATCATGGGCTTCCTGTTCTACGCCCTCGTCTTCATCGCAGCTATCTCCTCCTCCATGTCTCTGCTTGAGGTCATCACCTCCTTCAAGGTCGACCAGAACGTTGAGCAGGGCAAGGCACCCGGACGCAAAAAGTACGCTATCATCGCTGCCATCCTCGTCTTCGTCTTCGCTCTCCCCGTTGCTCTTGACGGTCTGGGCTCCGGCGTTGCGGGCGGCGCGACCATCGACTACCCCGCGGCCATGCTCGGCATAGATAAGCAGACGTGGAGCGGCGACTGGCTTGACTTCTACGATATGCTCTCAGAGGGTATCATGATGCCGCTTGGTGCAATGATAATGTCCTTTGGCATCGGCTGGATCTGGAAGATCGACACCATTGTTGAGGAGTGCGAGATCTCCGGACACAAGTTCTGGGGCAAGGGATTCTTCAACATCTGCTACAAGTTTATTACCCCGATCGGAATGGCATTCGTTCTGTTTGCCCAGATTACCGACTACTTCAGTTAAGCTAAGGAAAGCAACATAACATACGATTTAAGGAGCAGCGAAAGCTGCTCCTTTTTAAGCGCCATAATTGTTGAAAAAATCTCAAAATATGATATAATCAGAAGCACCATCGCATAAAGGAGAAAAAGCATGCGTGAATGTGAAAACTGTAAGAACTATATACCCGAAGGAATGAAGATCTGCCCGCACTGCGGAAAGCTGCCTCCGACGCTGTGGCCGCAGTTCGGCGTGTATGCCGCGCTCACGCTTATTGCCGTCGTCTGCGCCGTGTATTTCCGCCCGTTTTTAAACGGACCGGCCATGGGTGAGGTAGCACAGGGTGTTCTTTGGGTCGCTGCAGTGATCTTCATTGTGTTCGGCGCCATATTTCTGGGTGTCAGCGTCATCATAGCACGCGACTATAAAAACCGGACTTATCGAGGCAAGCTCACAAAGCAGGAGAGAGCGCGCTTTATAAAAATGAAGCAGCACATCGAGTCAAATCGCCATTTCTACGAAAAGGATCTCGATTACTGCACGGTCTGCGGCCATAAAAAGCCGGAATATATGAACAGAAAATAACAAAAAGCCCGTCCGTGGACGGGCTTTAAAAATTATAAGCTTAAATCTGCTTGAAGGCCTGCTCGAAATCGGCGATTATATCGTCGACGTTCTCAAGGCCGACGGACAGTCGGATAAGACCGGCGGATATACCGGCTGCTTTGAGCTCCTCCGGACCGTAGGTGGAGTGGGTCATGGATGCAGGATGCTCAATGAGCGTTTCCGCGTCGCCGAGCGAGACTGCGATGGTGCACAGCTTGAGCGAGTTGCAGAACTTCATTCCGGCCTCCTTGCCGCCCTTTATCTCAAACGAGATCATGCCGCCGAAGTCGCGCATCTGGCGCTTTGCAATCTCGTGACCGGGGTGCGAGGGCAGACCGGGGTAGTTGACGTGCTCGACCTTGTCATTATCGTACAGGTACAGTGCGATCTTCTTTGCGCTCTCCGTGTGGCGAGCGACGCGCAGCTCAAGAGTTTTGAGTCCGCGCAGGATGAGCCATGCCTCGAACGGTCCGAGCGTCGAGCCGGTCATATCCTTAAGACCGAACATCTTCACGCGGGTTATAAACTCTGCCGAGCCTACGACAAATCCGGCGATAACGTCGCCGTGACCGTTGAGGTACTTGGTTGCCGAGTGGACGACAACGTCCGCGCCGAGCTTGAGGGGATTCTGCAGGGCGGGGGAGGCAAAGGTATTGTCGCAGACGACCTTGATATCGCCGTTATATTCATGAGCGGTCTTTGCCAGAAGCTCGATGTCGGTTATCTTGAGGTTCGGGTTTGCCGGTGTTTCCAGGTAAACGGCAACGGTGTTTTTCTTAAGATTTGCTTTGAGATTCTCAATGTCACTGAGGTCTGTGAATGTAACATCAACGCCGTACTCTGTCATGCCGTGGTTAAGCAGAGCAAAGGTGCAGCCGTAGAGCGTTTCATCCGCGATGATGTGCTTGCCAGCGCCTGCTATAGACCACAGGCAGGAGGATATAGCACCCATGCCGGAGGCCGCTGCCGCGCAGGCCTCGCCGCCCTCAAGCGCTGCGATCTTGTCCTCAAGCACCGTGGTGGTGGGGTTTCCGAGGCGGCTGTAAATGTATCCGCCCTCTTCACCGGCAAAGCGGCGGCCGCCCTGCTCGCAGTTTTCAAAGTAGAAGGTCGAGGTCTGATAGATTGGCATCGTAAGCGAGCCGTACTGCGTGTCTCTTATGTTGCCTGCGTGGACTGCGCGTGTGCCGAAGCCGGCGTTCTTAAGCATTTCTTTTTCCATGTCATTCTCCTGTCTTGATAAAAAATAATTACGGTATTACTGAAATTCATAGCTTTATTATATATTATAGACAAAAACATGTCAATAGACTCTCGGGTAATTTGACTAAGCTACACAATTTAAAGTGTAAAACAGCTCCCGCCTCTGCTGAGACGGGAGCTGTTCAGCTATGATATTTATCAGCCCTCGGGTTTATCAAAAAGCTCTGAAAGAGCAAGACCGAGGTTTGCTTTTACCCAGGCGACGCACTCGGTGCAGCTATCGTTGACCTCGACCGTGAGATCGTAATAGCCTCCGCCGGCGCCGCGTGTGTCAACAGGCTCCGTGAGCGTTATGGATACTGTGCAGAGGTAATTGCTGCCGCGGTCGTTTATCAGCTTGCGCCCGGCCTTGATATCGGGGATGAGCGCATTTTCATAGAAGTCAACGGCCTGCTCCGGAGTGAGCTCTGCCTCCAGCCCTTCATTTGTCCACAGCATGGCACTTGCGCAGTTTTCAACGGTCACCGGTATGCGCGGCGTAAAGCGCTCGAGCAGAAGCGCAGGAGAGTTTACCAGGTCAAAATATGCATTTAGGTTCTCGTCATCGGCCGGGAGAGTGTACTGACGCGTGATGACCCGGCCGTCCTTGAGCGTATAGCGGAACATGATGGTTTCGGTTACGCTGCCATATTCGGAAATACCCTCGTACTTTTCCTTTTGGCTGACGATTTTTTCGTGAAGCTCACGGAAATCGGCAATGGCATCCTGACTGCGTATCTCACCTGCCATTGATACGGTTACGCACTTGATAGTGCTTTCCTTTGGAACATAGGTCCCTATGCCGAATACATCAAGGTCGCAGCCGAGCGTGAATATCACGCACAGGCAGCCTACGACTATAAAACCGACCCAGCTTCCGCGGAAAACGTGGAAGCTTTTTTCAAGCAGCATCCTGGCGCCGAAGTATCCGACAAAGGCGAAGATGATCATGCTGGGTATCATGATAAATACGGCTGCCGAGCGGCTTTCAAACAGCGAATACAGCATAATGTACAGCAGAAGTCCTCCGCACAGCGCAGAGCATATCGCGACGCCGTATTTGAAAACGGGGCGCAGGCAGCGGACGGCGATAACGTCTCCGGCAGCCTCCATCCTGCGCTTTCTGAATATCAGAAGCGCGGAGACCGAGAGGATAAGACCAACGGCGCAGTAAATGATCATGGGCAGCCAGTGCCCGAATGAGACGGAGGTGTATGCGCGCTCGCGGATCAGGGAGCCGAAGCTGTCGACAGCGTGTGTCGTGCTGCCGTTTACATTCAGCACAAATTCCCCGGCCATATATACAAGCGGGGAGAGGAAGTCAAGCACGCTGTCAAACGTATAGCCCGACATGCCCCAGATAAGGGCGGAGAAATGCGCACGGACGACAGCCTCCATGCCCACGGCTAAAAAGTTGAAAATAATATAGAGTATGGGGAGCACAACGATGCTGCCCGTCATGACAGCGATTATCGAGGCAATGCCGAAAAACAGAAGGAACTGCATAGAATACACGCACAGCCAAATGCATACGGCCTCCAGCGCAAGGACGGTGTTTTCCGTAGCTCCGAGAGAAAACAGGAAGGTCAGCAGAGCAATAAGAAGATTCGAGCCAATGACGGCGCTTACGCCGCTTATCCATGCCGAGCCGAAGATCGCCTCACGGCGAACCGGCAGAGATGTGACGAGCCCGGTGCTGCGGGCGCTGTACATGAAGCTGAACACGGCCATTGCGGTCAGTATGGCCATAATAAAGGCGATCACGGGAGACGCCAGAACAGCGCTTTGAGCTATTCCGAATATATAATTCTCGGATTTATTCACCCCTATGCCGTTCATCAGGGTCATCATCGGCATGAACAGGAACCAGCCCACAAAATGGAGCACCCACAGCGGCCAGAAGCGACGGAGCGTGCTTTTGAAAAGTCCGTGATTAAAGAACGATATCTTTGACTTCATAGTCGGCACCTCCCAGCTCATAAATGAATATCTCCTCAAGCGTCAGCGGAACAAAGTCCATGAACAGCGGCTTGCACGGCGAGAGCTTTTCCTCAAGCTCTGCCGATGCTCCGTGAAGGATTATGGTTTGCAGTCTGCCGGTGGACGTTTTGTGCAGGATATCCAGACCGTCCGGCAGCGTCCCGCCGTCGGGCAGAGCAAGCTGCAGCTTGATGATGCCCTCCTGAAGCTCGCTGAGCGTGCGCTCTATCATAATTTTGCCCTTGTTCATTATGCCGACGTGATCGCATACGTCCTCAAGCTCACGCAGGTTATGCGATGAGACTAAAACGGTTGTCCCGTTCTCGGCGACGTCGGCCATGACTATGCTCCATATCTGGCGGCGCATCACGGGATCAAGCCCGTCGACCGGCTCGTCGAGCACGAGAAACTCCGGTCTGAGCGCCATCATCATCCAGAACGCGGCCTGCTTCTGCATGCCCTTGGAAAGCTTGCGCATCTGGCGCTTTGTGTCAAGCCCGAACACCTCGCCGAGCTTTTTGAAGCGATCTGCGTCAAACTGCGGATAAATGCTGCGGTAGAAGCGCGCCATCTCGCCGATGCTCGCGTTTGAAAAGAAGAATATGTCGTCGGGGATATACGCGATGCGGTTTTTGACGGAGGGATTTTCAAACACGGGCTGTCCGTCGACGAGCACCTCGCCGGAGTCCTGCCTGTATATGCCCGTCAGGTGGCGGATGATCGTGCTTTTGCCCGCGCCGTTCGGACCGACAAGTCCGTACACCGAGCCGCTCGGAACGGTCATGCTCAGATCATCGAGCGCTCGGAAGCCGTCAAACTCCTTGACGACGTTTTTGATCTCAATCATTGTTCTGCTCTCCTTTCAGGCGCTGAGAAAGCATCTGCCTTGTAACACCGATGTAGCCGAGCTCCGTGACAAGCTCGTCGAATTTGCCGAGCAGCTCCGCACGGTTAAGAGCCTCTGCCTCGTCGTTTGAGCATACGAAGCTGCCCTTGCCCGGCACAGAGCAGATATAGCCCTCGACCTCAAGCTCGCGGTAAGCGCGCTGTATGGTGCTGGGGTTTATTGCAAGTCCTGTCGCCATCTCGCGCACCGAGCTTATCTTGCTGCCGGCAGGCAGCGCCCCGGAAACGATCAGGCGGCGCATCCCGTCCTTTATCTGTTCATATATAGGACGCGGATCGCGGAAGTTTATGCTGATCACTGTTTGACCCCTCCAAGCTAACTGTGTGGTTCGTTCTCATACACTTAGGATACACACGTGCAGCGGTCTTGTCAAGAAGATTTTAAAAATTGCCTAAAAAATCATATATACGCACCGACGAAATTGTGAACGTATTTTTCTTGCTTATACATATAAAAAATGCTAAAATAAAATGCTATATTAGTATAATAGGTAAGGTATGCTTATGTGGATATCGGATAAATGGCAGGACTTTGAGCTTATAGACTGCTCAAGGGGTGAAAAGCTTGAGCGCTGGGGAAGGTTTTATCTTGTGCGCCCCGACCCGCAGGCCATATGGGACACGCCGCGCATCGACACGCGATGGAACATGCGTGATGCGAGGTATCGCCGCGCATCTACCGGCGGCGGAGCCTGGGATAAGGGCGGACTTCCGGAGAGCTGGAGGATAAACTACGGTGAGCTGACCTTTAATATTAAGCCCATGAACTTCAAGCACACGGGCCTTTTCCCGGAGCAGGCCTGCAACTGGGACTTTGCCATGAATAAGATACGCACGGCGGGACGGCCTATAAGTGTTCTCAATCTCTTTGCGTATACGGGCGCGGCAACTGTTGCCTGCGCGAAGGCCGGGGCAAGCGTCTGCCACGTCGATGCCGCCAGGGGCATGGTAGCCTGGGGCAGGGAAAACGCCGCCGCCTCCGGACTTTCGGATGCGCCGATACGCTGGATAGTCGATGACTGCGCCAAATTCGTCGAGCGCGAGATACGCCGCGGCAGAAAATACGACGCGATCATCATGGATCCGCCGTCCTACGGGCGCGGTCCGGGCGGCGAGGTATGGAAGCTTGAGCAGAACCTCTGGCCCTTTGTTTCCCTATGTGCGGGCGTGCTGTCGGACGATCCGCTGTTTGTCATAATTAACTCCTACACCACGGGCCTGTCGCCCTCGGTGCTGTCATATGTTACCGAGAGTATATTTACAAAAAAATTCGGCGGGCGCTCGGAGAGCCGCGAGCTTGGCCTGCCGGTCACCGATTCCGGCCTCGTGCTGCCCTGCGGCGCGACCTGCCGGTGGGAGAGGGACTGAGAATGAGCAGTATAATCAGCATTAAAAATTTGCATTACACATATCCGGGCGACGAGCTTGAAAGCCTCTGCGGCGTAGATCTTGAGATAGAAAAGGGAAGCTTCGTCGCTGTCCTGGGTCATAACGGCTCCGGAAAGAGCACGCTTGCAAAGCATTTGAACGCCATCCTCACGCCGACGGAGGGCGCGGTGCTCGTTAACGGAATGGATACCAATAATGAAGACAAGCTCATCGATATCCGGCGAACGGTTGGGATGGTGTTTCAAAACCCCGATAACCAGATCGTCGCAAACGTCGTCGAGGATGACGTCGCCTTCGCCCCGGAAAACCTCGGCGTCGAGCCGAGGGAGATACGCAGGCGCGTTGATAAGGCTCTGAAGCAGGTCGATATGTACGAGTTCCGGCTGCATGCGCCGCACCTCCTGTCAGGGGGTCAAAAGCAGCGCGTCGCGATAGCGGGCGTTATAGCAATGGAACCCGAGGTCATCGTGCTTGATGAGCCTACGGCAATGCTCGACCCCAAGGGCAGGGCAGAGGTCATAAGCACCGTAACGAAGCTCTGCCGCGAAAAGGGAATAACGGTTGTCCTTATAACGCATCATATGTCCGAATGTATCGGAGCCGACCGCGTCGTCGTTATGTCAAACGGCCATATCATTGCCGATGACAGTCCGGAAATGGTTTTCTCGCAGGTGGAGCTCATGAAAAGCGAGGGGCTCACCGTTCCGGCAACGACGCAGCTCATGTATGAGCTTAACAAAAACGGTTGGCAGCTTCCGCTTACGGCGCTCGGCGTTCCCGAATGCGCAAAGGAAATCGTAAAGGAATTAAAGTGATATGTCAGAGATAAAAGTAAGCAGTCTGAGCCATGTTTACAGTGCGGACACACCCTTTGAAAAAATAGCGATAAACGACGTTAACGTCGATATACCGCACGGCCAGCTTGTCGGACTCATCGGCCACACAGGCTCGGGCAAGAGCACGTTTATTCAGCATTTAAACGGCCTGCTCGTTCCGACGAGCGGAACGGTGCTTGTCGACAGTGTAGATATAAACAGCAATAAGACCGCTGCTCGTGACGTCAGATTCAAGGTCGGTCTTGTGTTCCAGTACCCGGAGTATCAGCTTTTTGAGGAAACCGTGTACGCTGATATAGCCTTCGGACCGAAGAACATGAAGCTTTCCGAGAGTGAAATTGACGAGCGCGTGCGAGAGGCCGCAGCCCTTGTCGGCGTAGGCGAGGAGCTTTTCGAGCGCTCGCCGCTTGAGCTGTCCGGCGGTCAGAAGCGCAGAGTTGCCATAGCCGGAGTTATCGCAATGCGCCCCGGCGTTCTCATCCTCGACGAGCCGACGGCGGGCCTCGATCCCGCAGGGTGCAAAAAAATACTCGAAACCATATGCGACTACCGCGAAAAAACGGGCTCGACCGTCGTCATCGTAAGCCACAGCATGGACGATGTTGCCCGCATCGCCGACAGGCTTATTGTCTTTAATCACGGCAGCATCCGCTTTGACGGGACGCCTGAAGAGGTGTTCTCGAATCCAAAGGAGCTTTCGGATATCGGGCTGTCCGTTCCTGCGCCGACGCAGATAGCTGCCGCGCTGCGTGAGCAGGGCGCCCGGATAGAGGGCTCAATCTACACCATCGAGCAGCTGCTGGCAGCTCTCCTTAAACTGAAAAAGGAGGCCGGACGCAATGCTTAAGGATATTACTCTCGGCCAGTATTTCCCGGGAGATACGGTCGTGCACAGGCTTGATCCGCGCACAAAGCTCCTGCTGGTCATAATATATATAGTGGGACTTTTCAATTCCATCGGCTGGGCAAGCTATGCCTTTGTTATCCTTGTGACGGCACTGAGCATGGCGATATCGAAGATAAAGCCCAGATCCGCGCTCAAGGGTCTCAAGCCGCTTGTTATTATAATCATCCTCACGGCGGTGCTGAATATTTTCTATACCGACGGAACTCCGATAGTTGAAGGCTGGATCATAACCTGGGAGGGCATCGAGCGCGCTGTAATGATGTCGCTGCGCATCATCCTCCTGATCGTCGGAACATTCATGCTGACGTATACGACGAGCCCCATCGCGCTCACCGACGGGCTTGAGATCATGATGGGTCCGCTCAAAAAAATAAAAATCCCCGTGCACGAGATGAGCATGATGATGAGCATGGCGCTCAGATTCATCCCCACGCTCATTGAGGAGACGGACAAGATCATGTCCGCGCAGAAGGCTCGAGGCGCCGATTTTGACAGCGGCAATCTGTTTCAGCGCGCAAAGGCACTGCTGCCGATACTCGTTCCTCTGTTCGTCTCGGCCTTCCGCCGCGCCGACGAGCTGGCCGTTGCGATGGAAAGCCGCTGCTATCACGGCGGCGAGGGCAGAACAAGGATGAAGCAGCTGAAAATGCAGGGAATTGACGCTTGGGCGCTTGTGCTCGGAGCGATGTTTCTCTCTGCGATCTTCACTATGAAGCACTTCGGACTCTGAGGGTGCAGCTTATGAGAAACATTGCCCTGCGTCTGCGCTATGACGGCAGCCGTTATCACGGCTGGCAGGTGCAGAAAAACGACATCTCCGTGTGCAGCACCGTGCAGGACGCGCTGTCGAAGATATGCGAGCATCCCGTTAAGCTCACCGGCTGCGGCCGTACCGACGCGGGAGTGCACGCGCTAAGATACTGCGCAAGCTTTCGCACCGACTGCCGCATACCCATTGACCGCTTCCCGCTGGCGGCAAATTCGCGCCTGCCGGACGATATCGCGGTCGTTGACGCCGTTGAGGTGGATGAGCGCTTTAACGCGATATCCTCCTGTGTGAAAAAAGAATATATATATAAGATACACAACTCAAACATCCGCGATCCCTTCCTTGAAAAGCGCGCCTGCTTTTATCCGCAGGAGCTTGATATGGACAGGATGAAGGCGGCGGCCGCGGCCTTCGAGGGCACGCATGATTTTGCCGCCGTGCGCTCGCTCGGAACGCAGACTAAGACCACCGTGCGCACGGTGTACAGCTGCACCGCCGGGAAAACGGATGATCTCATAACCGTTTCCGTCTGCGCGAACGGCTTTTTGTACAACATGTGCCGCGCAATAGTCGGAACACTGGTGTACGCGTCCTACGGGAAAATAGAACCCGGGGATATCCCCAAGCTCCTCAAGCTGGGTGACCGGCGGCTCACAGGGCCGACGATGCCGCCGCAGGGCTTGTATTTAAACAGAGTGTGGTATGAAGGTCCGGCCGGTATCATGATGCTGAAGGACTGAATACTTGATGAAAAAAACATTGATCTTTGCCTTTGCCCTGTGCCTTGTATTAAGCTCCTGCACGGGAAAAACGGAGTTTTCCGGCTCATTTATCTGCGGTGAGGCCGATGCCTGCGCCGTTTGCGATGACGGACTTTTAACGGCGAGCCCAGGAAGCGTGAAATGCTTTGACAGCGCCGGGAAAAAGGTCTTCGAGCGTGAGCTTGAGCTTGAGTCTGCGCATATAACGCAAGGCGGCGCTCTTGCCGCTGCATATGCCGAGGGCGGGCGCAGCATTGTGCTTTCCGACGGTGAGGTCATAAGTGCGGATAATGATATCATCTGTGCCAAGCTGAATGAGAGCGGATGTCTTGCTCTGTGCACGAAGGAGCCGGGCTATATGGGCAGCGTAACGGTGTATTCGCCGGAGAAAAAGCCGGTGTACAAATGGTACTGCGCAAGGCAGCGGCTTATATCCGCCGCAGTTTCACCGGACTCGGAGCGCCTCGCGGTGCTCACGGATAAGGGCATACGCCTGTTTTCGCTCGACAGCGAAAAAGATCGGGGTATGCTTGAATGCGAAAACCTGCGCGATATCGTCTGGCTCGGCCTGCGCGTCTGCGGCATCGGCAGCAGCGGCGCATATGTCTGCGACGATAAGGGGAAGCTCAAGGGGAAATGCGACTTTTCAGGCAAAATTACCGGCAAATTCGGGGTGCTTGACAAAAAGCTCATAATAGAGGTAAGGGAGCATGCTTACGGCGGCAAGGGAGATGTGTATATTCTCGATGACGGTCTTGATATCAAAGACAGAATATCGCCCGGCGGCGAGCTATGGTATCTCGACTGCCGCGGTGAAAAGACAGCGCTTCTTACGCAAAACGGCGTGAGCGTATATGACGGTAAGGCAAGGCTTGTGCTCTCGGAAAAAGCGCCGGGGGCGAAGACGGCGCTGCTGGACGGTAACGGCGGTATTATCGCCGTCGGCGGAGGCAGTGTGTGCGCCATTAACAATCGAAGGTAGAGAAATAAATAACTCATGAGATTTGTAATTGAACTGAGTCTGCTGCTAATAATATTTTACTGTACATGGCGCGGCTACAGGCGCGGAGCGGTAAACGCAGCAATAAGCCTTGCGGCCGTCGTTATAGCGATGCTGTGCGGACTTGTCACAGCGTCAGGAGCAGCGCCTTCCATGGCGTATCCGCTGCGACCGTTTCTCGCAGGTTATATCGACTCTCAGCTCGAGACGGAGGCAGCGAGAGCTGCCGGCATCGACGAAACGCGCATAGAGGACACCATTAGGGAAAACCCGGAGCTTTTGACGCCCTATGCCGAAAGCTGCCTTGAAAGCCTCGGCTTTAACCAAGCGCGTGCGGAAAACTACTGCGTAAACGCGCAGAGGATATATTCGGACTATGAGATAGACGCGACGACCGCGTCGGCTCACGCCGGCAGCGAGGCTGTCGCCTACGCGATATGCGCGGTGATATTCTTCCTGCTGACGATGCTGCTCATTTCGCTTATAAAACAGATATTCGGTCTGCGCTTTCGGATAACCGACAACGCGGACATCGACCTCTACGGAGGGGCCGCATTCGGCTTTCTGCGCGGCTGCATTTATTGCGCGGGGCTGTGCTGGCTTTTGAGCTTCTGCGGCAATATGATAGGTAAGGAAACATTGGACGACGGTCTGTTCAGCAGATTTTTCCTCCTGCTGTGCAATGCGGCCGACAAAATATTTTGATGATCGGAGGATAAAAAATGCAGGCAAGAATGTGCTCACGCTGCGGCAAAAATGTCGCGGTAGTGTTTATAACCAAGCTCGAGGGCGGGGTACAGAAAAATGAGGGGCTGTGCCTTAAATGTGCAAGAGAGCTGCACATAAAGCCCGTTGACGATATGATCGAAAAAATGGGCATATCCGATGAGGATCTCGATAACCTCAGCGGTGAAATGATGAACGCCCTAAACGGCGTCGAAAGCCTTATGGATATGAGCCTCGACCCCGACGGTGATGGAGATTCGGACGGCGATGACGATGGCAAAACCGCTACCTTCCCGTTTCTGAACCGCCTGTTCGGAAACGGCAGCAGCACTCCGGCCGAGAGCGGAAATAATTCGGGCTCTGCGCCTCAGCAGCCGCCCAAGGAGGGCGGAAAGCCTCCGAAGCGCAAGTTTCTGGACAATTACTGCATAAATCTCACGGACAGAGCCCGCGCCGGAAAGCTCGATAATATGATAGGCCGCGAGGAGGAGCTCGAGCGCGTCATTCAGATCCTCAACCGCCGCCAGAAGAACAATCCCTGTCTCATCGGCGAGCCGGGCGTCGGCAAGACCGCCGTAGCCGAGGGGCTTGCCCAGCGCATAGCGCTCGACCGGGTGCCGTATAAGCTGCGCGGTAAGGAGGTATATCTTCTTGACCTCACGTCTCTCGTTGCGGGAACGCAGTTTCGCGGCCAATTCGAGAGCCGCATGAAGGGACTTATCGAGGAGATACGCAAGCAGGGCAATATAATTCTCGTAATAGACGAGGTACACAATATTGTCGGCGCCGGTGATGCCGAGGGCAGCATGAACGCGGCAAATATCTTAAAGCCCGCGCTGTCAAGAGGCGAGATACAGGTCATCGGCGCAACTACCTTTACGGAGTACCGCAAGCACATCGAAAAGGACTCCGCGCTCGAGCGCAGATTCCAGCCGGTTACGATCAGCGAGCCTTCCGTTGCCGACAGCATCGAGATACTCAAGGGCATAAGAAAATACTATGAGGACTACCACGGCGTTAAGATATCCGACGAAATGTGCGCCGAGGCGGTCAAATTGTCCGAGCGCTATATTACCGACCGCTTTCTGCCGGATAAGGCCATTGACCTTATCGACGAGGCGTGCTCGGATGTAAACCTCAAGGATAAGAGTATCATACGCCGCGCCGAGCTTCAGAAGGATCTTGACGATCTGCGCTATGAGCGCGAGGCACTTATGAGCGCCGACGCGCCCAAGGGCGAGGAGCTTACCGACGATGTTCTTGATAAGCGCTACGAGCGCATAGCGGAGCTTCGCAGTAAGGAGATGCAGCGCGAGCAGGAGCTTGCATCGCTTGACCTCGAGGGAGTTCCCGAGCTCACGGTCGATAACCTTGCCCGCATAATCGAGCTGTGGACGAAGATACCGGCCTCGTCCATACGAGAGGACGAGTTTGAGCGCCTTGCCCAGCTTGATAAGCGCCTGAAGGCGCACATCGTCGGACAGGACGAGGCGGTAAACGCCGTGTGCGCGGCGATAAAGCGCTCGCGTGTCGGACTCAAGGCAAAGCGCAAGCCGACGAGCTTCATATTTGTCGGCGGTACGGGCGTCGGCAAGACCGAGCTCGTAAAGCGTCTGGCAGCCGATCTTTTCGACTCGCCCGAGTCGCTTATACGCCTTGATATGTCCGAGTTCATGGAAAAGTTCAGCGTTTCCCGCATCATAGGTTCACCTCCGGGCTACGTCGGCTATGACGAGGCAGGTCAGCTCACCGAGAAGATACGCCGCAAGCCGTATTCCATTGTGCTTTTTGATGAGATTGAGAAAGCACACCCCGATGTTCTGAACATCCTTCTGCAAATTCTTGACGACGGAAGGATAACAGACGCTCAGGGCAGAACGGTCAACTTTGAAAACACCGTCATCGTCATGACGACCAACGCCGGCTCCAACACCAAGGGCGGCGCTATGGGCTTCGGCGGTACGGTAAACGATATGAGCCGTGAGCGTGCGCTCAAGGCGCTCAACGATTTCCTGCGCCCGGAGTTTATAAACCGCGTTGATGAGATCGTTTACTTCAACAGCCTCTCTGAGGAAAACTTCCGCAGCATAGCCGAGCTCATGCTCACCGAGACGAGCTACGCTATCGCAGAGCGCGGTATAAGCATGACGTGGAGCGCGGAGCTTATCGACTACCTTGTCAAAAAAAGCTACTCCGTTGTGTACGGTGCTCGTAATCTGCGCCGCACTATCCAGAAGGACGTTGAGGATGCGATCGCACAGAAGATCATCGACTGCCGCGGAGAGAATGCAGAGAAAATATATGTCAGCGCAGACGAAAACGGCGTCACCGTGGAGGTGAGTCAATGATAAGGTTTGAAAGCGACTATCTCGAAGGCGCGGTGCCGGAGATAATGAGCAGGCTCATCGAAACAAACTATGAGCAGACAGCCGGCTACGGCGCAGATCCCTACTGCCGAGCAGCCCGCGAGAAGATAAAGCTTGAGTGCGATGCCTTTGATGCGGACATTCATTTCCTTGCCGGCGGTACTCAGGCAAATCTCACGGTCATCACCGCCGCTCTGCGTCCGCATCAGGGCGTTATGGCGGCCGAAACGGCGCATATAGAAGCGCATGAAACAGGCGCAATCGAGGCGACGGGTCACAAGATTATAACCCTGCCGACAAAGAACGGCAAAATTAATGCCGCCGACGTCAGGGCCTGCGTTCTGCGTCACAGGGCCGATGAGGCGTTCGAGCACATTGTTCAGCCGGCGATGGTGTATATCTCGCAGCCGACGGAGACGGGCACGGTGTATTTGCTTCCCGAGCTTGAGGAAATGAGCAGCACCTGCCGTGAGCTCGGTGTGCTGCTGTTTGTTGACGGCGCACGCCTGTCATGTGCGCTTGCCTGCGAGCAAACGCCGACTCTGCGCGATCTTGCGCGGCTGTGCGATGTATTCTACATCGGCGGAACAAAGCACGGCGCACTTTTCGGAGAGGCTGTCGTTATCAAAAATTCCGCAATAAAAAAGGACTTTCGCTATATCATAAAGCAGCGCGGCGGCATGTTTGCCAAGGGCAGACTGCTGGGACTTCAGTTTGACACGCTGTTTACCGACGACCTGTATTACAAGATCGGCCGCAGGGAGGTAACGCAGGCGGCGCGTCTTCGCACGGCTCTTGAATCAAAAGGTATTGAGCTTGCTTATCCCTCGCCGACAAATCAGATATTTCCGATACTTAACAAGGCTCAGCTTGAGGCTCTGCGCGAAAAGTACAGCTTTTCGATCCAGACCCCGCTGCCCGACGGCGGCGCGGTAGTTCGCTTCTGCACGAGCTGGGCAAGCAAGGAGAGCGATATCGATTCGCTCATTGCCGATATCAAAAATTTTTGAGGTGCTGTATGGCTAAGATAGAGATAATCCAAGGCGATATAACAAAGCAGAGCGTTGACGCTATCGTGAATGCGGCAAACTGCTCGCTGCTCGGCGGCGGCGGAGTCGACGGCGCTATCCACAGAGCGGCAGGTCCAGAGCTTCTGGCCGAGTGCCGCACGCTTAACGGCTGCAGGACGGGCGAGGCGAAGCTCACCCGCGGCTATAAGCTTCCGGCAAAGTACGTTATCCACACGCCCGGCCCGGTCTGGCACGGCGGCAATAACGGCGAGGCAGACAAGCTTCGCTCCTGCTATCGCAATTGCCTTGTCCTCGCGTCGGAAAACGGCTGCAAGACCGTCGATTTCCCGTCTATTTCTACCGGCGTTTATCATTTCCCGCTTGAAAAAGCCTCGGAGATAGCGATAAAAACCATCTCGGAGTATCTGTTCGAGCACCCGGAGATCGAGCGTGTGCGCATGGTCTGCTTTGACGAGCGAACGAAGGGCTATTATGAAAAAGCGCTGGAGAAGCTCAAATGAAAAGACTGTTCAGACTTCAATATAACGCCCCCGTGACGCTTACCTTCGCGCTTATATCGCTGCTCGCGCTGCTGCTCGGAAGGCTCACAAACGGATGGACGGATACATATCTTTTCAGCGTCTGGCACTCGTCGCTGTCGGACATACTGACGTATCCGCGCTTTTTCCTGCATGTTCTCGGCCATGTCGACTATGACCATTACATAGGCAATATGATGATGATTCTCGTCGTCGGCCCCGGACTTGAGGAGAAGTACGGCAGCCGCAATCTTTTAAGCGCCATAGTCATAACCGCTCTCGTGTCTGGTCTTGTATACTGGTTTCTGTTCCCCGGCTCTATGCTCATGGGTGCGTCGGGTATTGTATTTATGATGATAGTCATGGCCTCGCTTGCCGGAATGCGCGACGGATGCATACCCATAACGCTCATCCTTGTGCTCGTTCTCTACCTCGGCAGCGAGGTGGTCGACGGTATAATGCTCAAGGATAACATCTCGCAGCTCACGCATATTATAGGCGGCATATGCGGCGCGGTTTTGGGGCTCAGACGCCGATGAAGGAAAGAGTCATTATATCGGCCTGCCTGCTGGGCGCTGACTGCAAATACGACGGCGGCAACAACTGCCTGCCGGAGGAAACGATAGAAAAGCTCACGGAAAAATATGAACTCATCCCCGTGTGCCCCGAGTGCTACGGCGGACTTACCACGCCGCGCACCCCGTCCGAGCGGACGGGCGATAAGGTCGTATCCAAAACCGGTGCTGATGTAACCGAGCAGTTTAATAAAGGCGCAAGCACGGCGCTTTACCTCGCAGAGCTTTTCGGCGCAAGGACCGCGATACTCAAGGCAAACAGTCCCTCCTGCGGCAGCGGCACGATCTATGACGGCACGTTCACGGGGACGCTCGTTTCCGGCAACGGTGTCACCGCCGAGCTGCTGAAGGCGCACGGCATTAATATAATAGATGAAAATGCACTCTGAAACGAGTGCATTTTTTACAACATGCCTTCATATGCTTGTACAAAAAAGGAGGGCGCAGCATGGCATATGAGGAAAAACAGCAGCAGACAGGAAAAACCCACAGCATAAGCATGGAGGACAGAGCAAAGCTCAATGTAACAGGCGTTGAGGACGTTGAGAGCTTTGATGAGAATACTATAGTTATGAACACGAGCAGAGGAGATCTCATTGTGCGAGGCAGCGGACTGCATATAGGCAGGATAAGTCTTGATGCCGGTCAGCTGAGCGTAGAGGGCAGCATAAGCGAGCTCAGCTACGAGGACAAAGCCCCCTCGGGCGGCTTCTGGCAGAGGCTTTTCGGATAAATGCACCTTGACGTTTCGCTCCAGCTCGCGCAGCTCGCCGCATCGATTCTGACGGGATTTGGACTTGGCCTTACATACGATGCACTTCGTGCCCTGCGCCGGGAGCTGTGCAGAAACGCGGCGCTCGATACACTGTTTTGCGCAGTGCTGCTGCTTACGCTGTTTACGCTCGGCATGGATATCGGACAGGGGGGAGTTCACATATTCATGTTCTGCGCAGCGGCGGCGGGCTTTGCGGCATATATGGCTCTCCTGAGCCCTGTGATACTGCCCGTTTTTGCCCGCTTGACAGGCTTTATGGCCCGAATTTTCGCTCCGGTGAAGAAATTTTCAAAAAAATTTGCCGATGCCTTCAAAAAATGCTTTTCAAAAGCCTTTAACTGGTATACAATGAAAAAACAAAGCAGCACAAGGAGAAAAGGGAAGCAGGATGAAAAAATCGACAACGATTGTAGGTCTGGCATTGACGATGCTTGCCGTATATGCTATTCTGAACCTGATAAGTCTCAAACGAGACCTCGCCGACGCAATGGAGCAGACAAGCGCCCTGCGGGCGGAGATCGAGCAGGCACAGGCAGAGGGCGCGTATCTTGAAAAGCAGATGCGGGACATTGATACAGACGACGGAATAGAGAGTCTGGCGGAACACCGGCTGAGACTTATCGGCGCGGATGAAAAGATATTCAGAGATATAAGGGGATAAAATATGCAGCCTGAAGTGGGAGCGGTGCTGGAAGGCAAGGTGAGCGGCGTAACGAAGTTCGGCGCTTTCGTCAATCTGCCCGGAGGCAAGAGCGGTCTCGTGCATATTTCTGAGATCGCAAATACCTTTGTAAGCGACGTTGCGCAGTTTGTAAGCGTCGGTCAGACTGTTAAGGTCAAGGTAATCGGCATAAACGGAGATAAGATAAATCTCTCGATAAAGCGCGCAGAGGAAACTCAGGAAGCGCCGCGAAAGCGTGCGCCTTCCCAGCCGCGCCCAGCCGCGCCGAGACCGCAGCAGTCCGCCCAACCGACCAGACAGGTCGCAGCGCCCACGGAGGATCAGGCCTTCGAGGATAAGCTCAAGCAGTTCATGAAGGAATCCGACAGCCGCATTGCGGACAATCGCATGTATGCCGACCGCGGCCGCTCACGCAGAAGAAAATAGGTATATTATCATCAGTCGCCTTTACGCGGCTGATTTTTTGCATTAAAAAGCATCCCGTCGGCTATAAAAGCGGAAAATGCATCGCAGGGCGATGCGTGATGCAAGCCGCAATAGGTGTACGGCGCAAAGCCGCGCACATTTTTGCTCGGAGCTTATCCGCGCCTGTGCTGTTTTAACGAAATTCTTAACACATCTTAATAAACGCGGCGGTTTTGACCGCTGCGTTTTTACTCTGCCGGCTTACGCCATAAGCAAAAATGCAGTTTTTCCAGCTGCAAAATCGCAGATGATTGCAAGCAGACTTTCATAATAACCGCCGCTTTTGCATCACACATGCATGTAAACTTGCAAAAAATGAGTCTTTGCCAACAGCCAAAGCCGTAAAACGAATAATGAAGCTATGCGTTATGCAAACTGCAAAACACTTGGCAAGGCCGTTCTGCAAGTTTTAAAAATGCGGCTGCAAAACGCAAAACATTGTGCAATTTTCACAAAATACAAAACTTGTTTTTGTGAAAAACAGTTGATTTTCTCAGCGAAATGACTATAATGAAAAATGCAAAGAGGAAATAAACTCAAGGCCCGAATTTGAAAGGAGCACACAGCAATGTTAGCAGGTATCGGTATTTTCACAGCAGCATATCTCACCGGAATGGTTTGGATGACCGTTAAGGGCATGCAGAAGGCTTAATTGAGTAATGAATATAACGCCAGGTCCCCGAGATTTCTCGGGGGCTTGATTTTTTGTGTTTCCGGCGTGTATAATATCACATATGAAGGAACTGACCGTAAGGCGAAACGACGCAGGTCAGCGGCTAGACCGCTTTGTCGGCAAGGCTGTGCCGCTGCTGCCGGAAACGCTGCTGCAAAAGTACATACGGCTAAAGCGCATAAAGCTCAACGGCAAAGGCGCGAAGCGTGATACGCGCCTTAACGAGGGCGACGTGCTCAGCCTTTATATAAACGACGAGTTTTTTGAAAAGCCGCGTGAGGAGAACGCATATCTCAAGATCGGAAAGCCGAGGATAAATATCGTCTATGAGGACGAGAACATTCTGCTTGCCGATAAAAAGCCGGGTGTGCTGTGCCACAGCGCCGGCGCTTGGGATTATAACACGCTCATCGCAAACATCCAGGCCTACCTTGCACAGAAGGGTGAGTGGAATCCCAGGGGCGAAAACTCCTTTGCTCCGGCGCTGTGCAACCGCATAGACCGCAACACGGGCGGTATAGTGATCGCTGCGAAAAACGCCGAGACGCTGAGAATATTAAATGACAAGATACGCGACAGGGAGATCGAAAAATACTATCTCTGCGCCGTTCAGGGAAAGCCGCGGCAGCCGCGAGGCAGACTGGAAAATTATCTTTTCAAGGACACGGCCAAAAATCAGGTCTATGTCAAAAACCGCCCCGAGCCCGGCGCAAAGACCGCCGTTACGGAGTACAGGCTCATAAAAACATCGGGCACGCTCTCGCTTGTGGAGTGCAGACTCCTTACCGGCCGCACGCATCAGATACGTGCACAGATGGCTCACGCCGGTATGCCGCTTCTCGGCGACGGGAAATACGGCAGCGAGCGCTTCAACAAAAGCTTCGGCGAAAAGGGGCAGGCACTTTACTCATATAAGCTCGAGTTTACATTCCCGACGGATGCCGGTATTCTGGAGTATTTAAGAGGTAAAGCGTTCACCGTCGAAGGCGTTGAATTTGCGGAAAAATACTTCGGCGTTACCTGTCTTGACGGCATTTGAAAAAATATCGCAAAAAATACGGAAAGTTGTTGACTTTCCGGGACATATTATGTATATTGTTCACGATGCAAAGGGCACTCCGGACGCAGGTCCGAGGTGTCCTTTCTCATATTTTTCATTATTTTATGAAATGGGGGAGGATAAATGTCCAAAGAACTCATTCGCCTTGTGAATTGTCAAATGGCGTTTGACGACGAGATCGTTTTAGACGATATTAACCTGTATTTTAATGATAAGGAATTCCTCACGCTTTTAGGCCCCTCCGGCTGCGGCAAGACCACAACGCTCAGGATCATCGGCGGTTTTATAAAGCCCACCGGCGGCGACGTGCTTTTTGACGGCGTGAGGATAAATGATGTCCCGCCTCACAAACGTAAGGTCAACACGGTATTCCAGAAGTATGCGCTGTTTCCGCACCTTGATGTGTATGAAAACGTGGCTTTCGGTCTGCGTCTTGCAAAGCTTCCTGAGGAGGAGATCGACGAGCGTGTTACAGAAATGCTCGAGATCGTCAGTCTTAAGGGCTTTGAAAACCGTAAGGTATCGCAGCTGTCCGGCGGCCAGCAGCAGCGTGTCGCCATTGCGCGCGCTCTTGTCAACCGCCCTAAGGTGCTGCTGCTTGACGAGCCGCTCGGCGCTCTCGACCTGCGGCTTCGCAAGGATATGCAGAACGAGCTCAAGCATATCCAGCAGGCGATGGGCATCACTTTTATATATGTAACTCACGATCAGGAGGAGGCACTTTCCATGTCCGACACTGTCGTTGTCATGGACAAGGGCCGCATCCAGCAGATCGGCACGCCAGAGGATATCTATAACGAGCCGAAAAACGCCTTCGTTGCGGATTTTATCGGCGAAAGCAACATCCTCGACGGCGTTATGCTTGAAGACAGACTGGTCAAATTCTTCGGCAGGAAGTTTAAATGCGTAGACTCCGGCTTTGAGAAGAACGAGCCTGTCGACGTCGTTATCCGCCCTGAGGATATCGACATTGTCGCTCCCGATGACGGACTTCTGTGCGGCACGGTCACATCAGTGACGTTCAAGGGCGTGCATTATGATACGATAGTTGATTTCAAGGGCTTTAAGTGGCTTATCCAGACAACCGATTTCTACGAGGTCGGCTCGTATATCGGGATCCGACTTGAGCCTGAGGATATCCACATCATGCATAAGAGCGAGTATTCCGGCATGTTCGGTGACTACAGCTCCTATTCCGCCGAGTACGATGAGATGGACGACCCCGAGCTCTACCCGGAAGATACCGAAGAGAGCGAGGAGGCCTCGGAGGGCGGCGAAGATGAAGAATAAAGCTCTCGCAGCCCCATATCTCGTGTGGATGGCGCTGTTTACGATAGTGCCGCTTGCGATAGTCGCCTACTATGCGTTCACGGACGCCTCCACGGGTGAGTTTACCCTGGCAAACCTCGCAAATCTCGGCAACTATATGCCGATACTCATAAAAAGCATATGGCTTGCGCTCATATCCTCGCTTATCTGTATCGTTATCGGCTACCCCGTGGCGTATTTCATCGCAAATTGCAAGGAGACAACGCAGCGCTTTCTGTATATGCTCGTGATGCTGCCGATGTGCATAAGCTTCCTTCTGCGCACCCTCGCCTGGGTCGCTCTCACGGAGGATACCGGCATCATAAATAATTTCATAACCTCACTCGGACTCCAGCCTCTGCCTCTTATACGAAATAACGGCGCTGTCGTGCTCGGCATGGTGTATAACTATCTGCCGTACATGATAATGCCGCTGTACACGGTCATCATGAAGATCGACCGCCGCCTCATCGAGGCTGCGCAGGATCTCGGCTGCAACGGCGTGAACGTTTTCAGGCGCGTTATCCTGCCGCTGTCCGTGCCCGGCATAATTTCGGGCTTTACCATGGTGTTCGTGCCCGCCGTTTCAACGTTTTATATCTCGCAGAAGCTAGGCTCGTCGGGAACGACGCTCATCGGTGACGTTATAGAAAGCCAGTTCAAAACGGCGTACAACCCAAACCTCGGTGCGGCGCTCAGCCTTATCCTGATGGTGATGATATTCATCTGCATCGGAGTCATGAACCGCTTCGGCGATGAGGAAGAGGAGGTCGTGACGCTGTGAAAAATTTTAACAAGGTCTTTACCGTCATCGTCCTGCTGTTTCTGTATATCCCGATGATCGTCCTTGCCGTCGGCTCATTCAACAGCGGCATGGACATCGCGGTGTTCAAGGGCTTTACGCTGGATAACTACTCCGAGCTTTTTAGCGACGGCGTTTTGCTGCCGCTTCTGTTAAACTCCGTTATCGTTGCGCTTTTGTCCTCGATATTTGCAACGATCCTCGGCACATGTGCCGCCCTCGGCATACACTCTATGGGGCCGCGCCTTCGCCGCTTCACCATGGGAGTTACGAATATTCCGCTGACTAATCCGGAGATCGTAACCGGCGTATCGCTTGCTCTGCTGTTTGCCTTTGTCGGAACAATGCTGAAGATAAACAACATCCTCGGCTTTGCGACGCTGCTCATAGCGCACATTACCTTCAATCTGCCGTATGTCATTCTCTCGGTCATGCCGAAGCTCAAGCAGATGGACCCGAATCTGCGCGAGGCGGCGCTCGATCTCGGCTGCACGCCGTGGCAGGCTTTTTACAAGGTCGTTATCCACGAGATAACGCCGGGCATCGTATCCGGCGCGCTCATGGCCTTTACCATGAGCCTTGACGATTTCGTAATCAGCTATTTCGTTTACGGTCCTCGCTTCGTGACCCTGCCGGTCGAGATATATAACTACACAAAAAAGCCTCTGCAGCCGAAGATCTATGCGCTGTTTACTCTGCTGTTTGCCGTGATACTCATCGTAATGGTTCTTATGAACCTCCTGCAGGAGCGTGACGCAAGGCGCTCACGCGAAAATCGCCGTGCGTTCCGACGCGGAAAGAAGGTGGGCGCATGAAAAGAATAGTACCGCTGCTGCTGTGCGCCCTTGTGATATTCACCATGCTCCCCGTGCAGGCCAAGGCCGACGATGTTACCATAAATGTCTACAACTGGGGACAGTATATCTCCGACGGCACCGACGGATACATTGACGTCAATAAGGCCTTCACCGAGAAAACCGGCATCAAGGTAAACTACATGACCTTCGACTCGAACGAGACCATGTACACCAAGCTCAAGACCGGCGGCAGCAGCTATGACGTAATTATTCCCTCGGACTATATGATAGCGCGCCTGATCGAAGAAGACATGCTCGAGGAGCTTGACTACTCGAACATCCCAAACTACGCTCTTGTAGACGATGCGTATAAAAACACGTCCTACGACCCGGAGAATAAATACTCCGTGCCCTACACATGGGGAACGGTCGGCATTATCTACAACAAAAAGTACGTTTCCGAGTCTGATCTCGGCTCATGGGATCTTTTGTGGAATGATAAGTATTCCGGCAAGATACTCATGTTCGACAACCCGCGCGACGCGTATGCAATATCCGAGCTGCTGCTCGGTATTGACATAAACTCCGAGGATCAGGACGAGCTGCGCTCTGCGGCATACAAGCTCATCGAGCAGAAGCCTCTCGTACAGGGCTATGTCATGGATCAGATATTCTCCGCAATGGAGCGCGAGGAGGCGTGGATAGCGCCGTACTATGCCGGCGACTATCTGCTGATGGTGCAGGAGAATCCCGACCTCGGCTTTTACTTCCCGAAGGAGGGCTTCAACCTCTTTATCGACGCCGCCTGCATCCCGAAGGGCTGCCAGAACAAGGCGGCGGCCGAGGCGTATATAAACTTCCTGTGCGACCCTGAGATATCGGGCGAGAACCTCGATTACCTCGGCTACTCAACGCCGATATCCGAGGCAAAGCAGTACATGGACCCCGACACTGCCGCAAGCGAGATCGCCTACCCCACGCAGGAGACGCTCAAAAACGGCAGAGCGTTCATTAACCTCTCGGAGGACACGAGCCGTTTCACCGATTCGCTCTGGCTCCAGGTCAAAACTCAGGGCGGCGTGGACACCTACGCGATAGTCTGCATGTGCGCCGTCGTCGTGCTGCTGGCAGCGTACTTTGCCATACACAGCGTACGGAAGAAAAAACGAATAGCGAACCGCTGCAAAAAGTGGAAGCAATAGAAAAATCGACCCGAAAGGGTCGATTTTTCTATATAATATACTCTCAGTTATTATCCAAATGAAATATCGGATGGTCGTAAGGATAATCCCCATAGTCTATCAGTATAACGCGGCACTTCGGACAGTTGTACGCCTTGGCAGCTGTGCTGCTGTCCGATAGATAAAGCTCATCCTTCGCAAGGCCGGGGAGCGCCGGGACGAGCTTTCTTTTCATGCTCCAGCATACGCCGTCGCGGCTTTGCATGTACCCTGGCAGCATCTCGCCGCCGCAGTAGGGGCAGGTTTTGTCCATTTTGTGACCTCCTTAATATGCTGTGTATACTGACAGCTTAGCATTGCTTTTCATCGTTGTCAAGCGAAGGTATTGTCTGCAAACTATTGAACCTCCTGCCGGCAACAAAACGGGAAAGATATTGAAAACCTCTATTCCTTATTCTCTGTATCGTCCTTATAGTGGATGCGCTTGCCGCAATAGGGGCAGAACTCCATTACCGCAAAGGGCAGCCCCTTCTTGCAGTACGGGCACTTCCAATAGATGATGACGTAGATGCAGAGCGCGATAAGAACGACGGAGCTTAAGCCGTAGCATATGTAGTAGGCCGCTGTGCTCTTGATCGCACCGCCAATGATGGTAAGCGCCAAAATTATACTGACTGCTATGACAGTCGCCTTTCCGCAAAGCTTTACAGGATCTTTCATGTCCGTGTTCTCCTTAACGTGATGCTTGCCGAAACACGCAGGGCAGGGAAGACCTGCCCTGCACATTAAAGCAAAAGATCAAATTGAATAATCGCAAGACTACACATTATCGGTCTCAGCAGGGAGATTCGATATTTTCCTCAAACGGTATCAGTGCAGCAATACTGAATACAATGGCAGCAAGAGCCGCGCCGATTGGAATATCCATGTATTTGTGATAAAACTCTGCGGCAGTGCAGCCAAGGTCAAAAACATACGGGATGACCCAATATACCAAGCATATGATCCCGTCGCATAGCAGCAATTGCAAATATGAGCGAATGTGTTTCATGCATTAAACCTCCTATAATGTCCGTTTGTTCCGCTTATTTGCCGCTCCTATCCTGCTTGCCGAGTTTAATAAGTGCCGACACACACAAGCCGGCAGCAATAAGTACGAGCACAGGTGTGAACTCTGCAAAGGACTTAGCAGCGGTGGTGCTGAGGTCAAATATGCGTGGGACATATGTAAGTATATAGTAGACTATGCAGCATACAAGGCTTGCAATAATGTCATTCACGACCTTTTTGGCGTTCATGGCAGCGCCCCCTTTGGATCGGTGTAGTGTTATGCAAAATAGTTCACGCAATAATATGCATTTGTTCCAGCCTTTGTATCATTGTTTTTGACAGTGCTGGAGTAGTATGTTCCGGTGTATTTGTAATACCGCTTTAATGGTACGTCTTGAGGAGACTTTTCGTATTTTTGAATATCACATGTAACTGCGGTTGAAGAAGGACAATAAACTTGAGCATTACTCTTTATCTGCCTTGCTATTGCAGCGAAAATTACGCCTGCCGCCGCGCCCGGAATGCCCCCTATTGCGGCACCGAGCATAGCTGCAATCGTGTCTGTTGCGAGTGTCAGTAAACGCTTTTCAACATTTACAGTGTATGGTTTCGGACTTCCGGATTTAGAATATGTTGCGCCTGGACATAGATTTTTTTCGGAATATTGCTCATATCTTGCCTGCGGAGAAATAATGGCAGAGTCATCTAAGTCTATAGGACGTTCAATAACTACTTCTTTGCCGTCTAGAAAGATTGCCCCATCGGCTTTGTACTCAAGGATATCGTTGCATTCACCCTCGGAAATATAAAATACAACATCTCCGCACGGATTTTCCTCTACAGAAATAGTTGAGCAATAATCGAGTTCGGGATGGTTAAAAATATACTCAATATGATTGCCTTTATACCTAACATCCATAGCAGCTGAAGTGGGGATGCAGAAACGGTTAAGGACGTTAATATCATTTTCAATGGAATTAATTATTTCGGCTCTGCTAATATTTGCGGCGCGTTCTATTCTGCTTATACTGAGATTACGCACTTCACAGCCGTTGATTTCGATTACAGGCAAGAGTGCATCCGCAAAAGCTGTCACGCCCAGTGACATCATAATAGCAAATATAAGGACAAAGCACAAGAATTTTCTAAACTTCATTTTTGTTCTCCTTTGTTATTAATATTCGGCATAATTAGTGATCGTGATAGTTTCCGTGGCCTTTGCGTACAGTGTGAACATTGTCGAGCCGCTTATAAGCCCATCTGGATTACATACTTTCGGGAAAAGTGATGTTTTGATTTACTGTTGACTATATTATACACGAAAAGTCATGGCATTGGAACAAACATTCTGCAAAACTGAAAAATTCTGCATGTCGCACAAAGGGGAAAGCGGATAGCTGGTAAAATTGACGTGATGCTTGCCGAAAAACGCGATTTTTGTTGTGCCCGGACGTGAAAGCTGATATAATTAAGCTTCAGTATGAGCCTGCGGTGCGGCGAAGGCCGCCTAACAAGGAATTCGGTGCAAATCCGAAGCAGTCCCGCTGCCGTGAATGGCGACGAGGGCGCATTGGCCACTGCTTTTTATGCGGGAAGGCGCGCCCGAGATTGACCCATGAGCCGGAAGACTTGCCGCATGCATCAATTCAAGGAGGTGGGATATATGCGCGAGGACGCATGGACGCTCAACATCACCTACGAGTAGGGCGCAAAATACGAGAGAAACAAATAACTTACTTGGAGGTAAAATATGAAAAAGAGATCACTGAGCCTGCTTCTGGCTCTTTTAATGGTGCTGAGCCTCATTGTGCCCGGCACGGCGGCATTTGCCGACGACGCCGCGCAGTGGCCGAGCTTCCGCGGCAGCGATGTTAATATGGCAATAAGCGCGGCCAAGACTCCGGCCGACGCGCAGCACACCACGCTCAAATGGGCAAACAAGCTCGGAACGGACTGGTCAATGTCGCCCGGCGCTCCGATAATCGTGGGCGACACGCTCGTCACCATGGCCGGAGATACGCTGAACATGCTCTCTCTCTCCGACGGCAGCGTCGTGAAGTCCGCGAAAATGCAGGCCTCCTCAGGCTACGGACTGACTGCGCCGACCTATGCCGACGGAATGATAATCGCGCCGCTTTCAAAGGGTACGATCGAGGCCTTCGACGCTGCAACGCTCGAAAGCAAGTGGGTCTACACCGATAAGCTCGGCGGCCAGTCGCTGTCTCCGGTGCTGTACGCTGGCGGCAAGCTCTATGTCGGCTTCTGGAACGATGAGGCCGAGGACGCAAGCTTCGTCTGCCTTGACGCTAAGACCGGCAAATGCGACTGGAGCTATGCCGTCAAGGGCGGCTTCTACTTTGCAGGAGCTGTCGCAGTGGGCGACTACATCTTTGTCGGCACCGACGACGGCGCAAAGGGCTCTGCCGGCGACGGTATGCTGCTGGCATTTAAAAAGACCTACGCCGAAAACGAAGAGCTTAAGCCCGTATCGAGCGCGGCGCTCACCGGCTGCGGCGACGTGCGCAGCAGCCTCGCTTACGCAGACGGCAAGGTCTATTTCACCGCAAAGGGCGGCTATCTGTGTTCTGCATCCGTTGACGGCGCAAGCGGCGCGATAAGCGGCGTTAAGACCGTCGCGCTCGGCGCTCAGAGCACCTCGACTCCTGTTGTTTACGGCGGCTATGTCTACATCGGCGCGGGTCTGGGCTTTGACGATCCCGGCAGATTCATCATTGCCGACAAGAACACTCTTGAGGTCAGGAACACCGTGCAGCTCAAGGGCTATGCCCAGTGCTCGATGCTCCTGTCAACGGCATATCTCGAATCCGAGGGCTATCTGTATTTCTACAGCACCTATAACACCGAGCCCGGCGGCGTTTCGCTGATAAAGGTCAAGGCCGACGACGTCGGCAAGACCGAGCTTATTGAGCTATTCGACGCAAAGGGCTATGAAAACTACTGCGTTTGCAGCGTTATCTGCGATGCCGACGGCAATCTCTATTACAAAAACGACAGCGGCAGCGTATTCTGCCTGAGCAATGAGTACAGCGAGGACGTGCTTGTCAGCATCGCAAGCAAGGGCAGCATTGCGCTCAGCTACGCACCCGTGACAGCAGCCGACCGCAACGGCGACGGCGCTGTTGACATTGACGAGGTAATGTATGCCGCGCACGAGAAGTATTACGAGGGCGGCGCGGCCAAGGGCTATGCCACGGCAAGCAACGAATACGGCGCGTACATTTCAAGGCTCTGGGGCGACGAAAGCGGCAACTTCGGCTACTTTGTCGACAACAAAATGTCCATGGGTCTGGGCGACAAGGTTGCTGACGGTCAGCACGTTTATGCCTACATAAACGCGAACGCATACCCCAACAATGACGCATACGCATACTTTGAAAACACCGATATCGACGCTACGGCACATGTGAAAACGACAGTAAAGCTCACAGCTCAGAACGGCTATGATGAGAATTGGATGCCCAAATTCGAGGGCTGTGAAAAAGCAGCGCTCAAGGCGTACTCCGCCGACCTCAAGTCCGAGATTGCGGACTTCAAGGCAGTCTCTCAAGGCGGCGGCGAATACAGCGTCAGCTTTAAGCACGCGGGCGATTACCGCATAGTCGCGACGGCAGAGAATAGCGCCATCATCCCCGCCGTGTGTAAGGTCAGCGTTAAGGCTGCCGACGGCTTTACAGATGTAAAGGCGACCGATTTTTATTACGATGCAACGCTGTGGGGCAATGCCAACAAGGTAGTGCAGGGCATAGGAAACAATGTCTTTGCACCCGGCGGAAAGTGCACCCGCGCTCAGGTCGTGACCTTCCTTTACCGTTTGGCCGGCAGCCCCGAGGTGAGCGGAAAATGCAGCTTCACCGACGTTCCTGACAGCTATTACAGAAACGCCGTAATTTGGGCGTCCGAGAATAAGATAACCAGCGGCACGAGCGCGACTACCTTCTCACCGGACGAGACCTGCACCCGCGCCCAGGCAGTGACGTTTCTGTATCGCTATATGGGAAGCCCTGCGGCCGGAAAGACTCCGAGCTTTACCGATGTGACCGACACAAACGCGTTCTACTACGACGCCGTCATGTGGGCGGCCGAAAACGGTGTGGCGCTCGGCCTGCCTGATGGAAGATTTCTTCCCGCCGCCGAGTGCTCACGCGGTGAGATCGTAACGTTTATCTATCGCGCGGCAGCGTAAACCGATGAAAAAAAGACCATCTGCACTGATTCTGTGCGTTCTTATGATATGCAGCCTGCTTGCGGGCTGCATGAAGAACGCAGAAGCCGTAAACTTCGCCGGGGACATTGACCTCGGCGAAGACGGCATCATAAAAAAAGAGCTTTTCGAGCAGCTTTCAGAGCAGGGCGAGATAGCCTCCATATGCGGAAAAAGCGGAGAGTACGGCTATAGGTGGACGGTCGCGGGTACTGATATAAAGCAGCCGTGCGAGCTGTGCATGGCGGTGGATATTGCGGTCAATTCCGACGGCAGCGTTACCGTTAAGCTCAGAAGCGGCGAGAGCTTCGGTTTCCTCCCGACGCTGTCGGTAACGCTTACCGACAAGTGGGAGGCTCAAAGCGCAGGCGTTTACGATGCCGAGGGCAACAGGCTTTGCGCCGCATCCGTCACGGGAAGCGAGCGCACCGTCATGAGCTTTAAAATAGCGGACGGTGTTTTCAAATACGTTATACGCGCCGAGGATGAGACGCCGGCGCCCGAAAGCAGTGCAAAGCTATCCGACGGCAGCCGTACACAGCAGGATAAATATAAAACAGATCCCGTTCCGGAGGGAAAGCCCGAGCCCGTTGAGCCGGAGGATAAGCCCGATGATACGGCGCGCAAAAGCTATTGTACGTTTTCGATAGACTGCGCGACGATACTTAATAATCTCGGAGATCTCAAGCCCTCAAAGCTCGATGTTCTGCCCTCAGACGGAGTTATCCTCGGCGCGTTGAGGGTCGAGATATACGAAGGCGAGTCGGTGTTCGACGTTTTGCAGCGCGTGTGCCGCAGTAACGGTATTCAGCTTGAAGCCTCGTGGACGCCGGGGTATAACAGCGCCTATGTCGAGGGTATAGGAAATCTTTACGAAAAGGACTGCGGCGAGCTGTCGGGCTGGACCTACAGCGTAAACGGCTGGCAGCCCAACTACGGATGCAGCCGCTATGCGCTGCATAACGGCGATGTCGTGCAGTGGCGATATACCTGCGACCTCGGCGCGGACGTCGGAGGAGGTGTGGCGGCGTGAGCATGAAGGACGCCTTTTCAAGTCTCCACCCCGCGGTGAACTTTTGCTTTTTCACCGCGGTGATAACGCTTACGATGCTGTATATGCACCCGGTGCTGCTCACTGTGAGCCTAACAGCGTCGGCAGGCTATGTGTGCATTCTCAAGGGTGTGCGGCATTTTGCCAAAACGCTTTTGTGCCTTGTGCCGTTTGTGCTGCTCATGTCGCTGATAAACGCCCTGTTTAACCATGCGGGCGTAACGCCGATCCTTTATCTTTCAAACGGCAACGCGATAACGAAGGAGGCGCTGACGTTCGGCTTGTTCGCATCGGTCATGTTCTGCGCGGTCATACTGTGGTTTGACTGCTTCAACGTCATAATGACATCGGACAGGCTGCTGCTTTTGTTCGGTAGACTGAGCCCGTCAGTGTCTCTGCTTATTTCAATGTCTCTGCGCTTCGTGCCGAAGCTCGGGCGGAAGATACGCAGCATCGACGCCGCTCGCTCGCAGATTGGGCGGGGCAGCGCGCAGGGCGGAATCCTCCGGCGCGTAAAAAACAGCATTGGCGTACTGTCCGTCACCCTTACCTGGGCGCTTGAGAGCTCCGTTACGGCGGCAAATTCAATGAAAAGCCGCGGCTACGGCGCGGCTCGACGCACCAGCTTTTCGATATACCGCTTTGACGGGCGTGATGCGTTGACGCTCGCTGTCTTCGTCCTGACAGCGGGAGTTACCGTCGCCTGTGTTGTGAGCGGAGGAATATACGCCCGCTATTATCCCTCTATAATAATAAGCGGCTTCGGCGGCGTACCGGCGCTCGGAACGGCGGCATTTGCGCTGCTTTGCTTCGCTCCGCACCTTTTTGACGCAAAGGAGGCCCTTGTATGGCGGCGTTTGAGATCCGCGATCTGAGCTTTACATATCCTGATGAAACCGCACCGGCTCTCCGGCATATCCGCATGGATATCCCCGAGGGTAAGATTACTCTAATCTGCGGCGCGAGCGGCAGCGGAAAGAGTACGCTCCTGCGCAGGCTTAAGACATGTCTTGCCGACCATGGCGAAGCCGAAGGAGAGGTTCTGTTTTTCGGTAAACCGCTCGGCGAGGTCGCACAGGCAGAGCAGGCAAGGCGCATAGGCTTTGTCTTTCAGCACCCGGATGACCAGATAGTCACCGACAAGGTGTTCCACGAGCTTGCCTTCGGCCCTGAAAGCCTCGGCTGGGATCAGCGCAAAATGCGCCTTGCCGTTGCAGAGATGGCAAGCTATTTCGGCCTGTCCGAGCTTTTTATGAAAAACGTTTCGGAGCTCTCCGGAGGTCAGAAGCAGCTCGTGAATCTGGCATCGGTCGCAGTCATGCGGCCGGATGTGCTCATCCTTGATGAGCCGACAAGCCGGCTTGACCCCGTTGCCGCCTCGGATTTTCTCGCCGCGCTGCGCAAGCTCAATGAGGATCTTGGCCTTACAATCGTCCTTACAGAGCACAGACTCGATGAGGCGCTCCCCATGGCGGATATGCTCGCCGTTTTGGACAACGGCAGGCTCATAGCGTATGACGAGCCGCGAAAGGCCGCAATGCAGATAAAAGACAGCGCCGCTTTTGAATCAATGCCGTCGGCGGTCAGAATATTCGCCGCTCTCGGCGGCGAGGGTGATGCTCCGCTCACAGTCAGCGAGGGCAGGGCGTTTATTGCCTCACGAGCGCGAAAGTCGGTTGACATAATGCGTAGCTCGGATCATAAGCCCGGCGACCTGGCGGTCGAGATAAAAAACTGCTGGTTCAGATATGAAAAAAACGCTCCCGACGTACTGTGCGGCCTTGAGCTTAAGCTTTACAGGGGAGAGCTCTGCGCGCTTTTGGGCGGAAACGGCTCGGGCAAAAGCACGAGCGTCGGACTTATCTCCGGCAGACTCAAGCCATATCGCGGCAGGGTTAAAGGCGCTGGAGCGCGTATAGCGGCGCTGCCGCAGGATCCGCGTGAGCTTTTTGTGAAGGACACTGTGTCCGATGAGCTCGCAGAGCTTGGCAGCAATGAGGCCGAGACAGCACGGCTTGTGAAGCTTCTTGAGCTTGAAGGCATTCTTGGGCGCCATCCGTTTGATATTTCCGGAGGTGAACAGCAGTGTCTCGCACTGGGCAAGGTGCTGCTCACACACCCCGACGTTCTGCTGCTCGACGAGCCTACAAAGGGCATGGACGGACAGCTCAAGCGCCGCCTCGGAGAGCTCTTATTAAAACTGCGCAATGATGGAAAGACCGTATTTCTGGTAAGCCATGACGTTGAGTTCTGCGCGCGCTATGCCGATCGATGCATCCTGCTTTTCCGTGGCGAAACTGTGACAGAGGGTGTGCCGAGTGAGTTTTTCTCCGGCAATTATTTTTACACGACGGCGGCCGCAAAGCTCAGCCGAGGCATGCTCGACGGAGCAGTGCTGGCCGAGGAGGTGGTAGAGTGCCTCAAACGGTGAAAAGAAAGAGAATGACCAATGCCGCGGCCGCGCTCATATTGTCTGCCGCAGTCGTCGTTATCGAGACATACCTTTGGAACAGCCGCAAGTACTACCTGACATCTGTTATCATGATACTGCTTGCGATGCTGCCGTTTTTCACGCGCTTTGAGAGAAAACGGCCTCAGGTTTGCGAGATCGTGCTGCTTGCCGTGATGACGGCACTTGCCGTAGCCGGTCGCGCCGCGTTTTACTGGGCTCCGCAGTTTAAGCCCGTTTGCGCCATAGTTATCCTCACGGCGTCGGCCTTCAATGCCGAGGCAGGGTTTATAACGGGCGCAGCTTCCGGACTCATATCCAATATGTTCTTCGGACAGGGGCCGTGGACGCCGTGGCAGATGCTCGGCTTCGGGCTTGTCGGCTTTTTAGGCGGACTGTTGTTTTATAACAGGGAGGTCAAGACCGCGCCTCTTATCGCTTACGGCTTTTTATCGGTGCTCGTCATTTACGGCGTTCTGCTTGACACGGCCTCACTTTTGATGTACTCACAGAGCATAACCTGGAATGCGCTGCTTGCCGTATACGCATCGGGATTCCCGTTCAATCTTATCCACGCCGCGGGCACGGCAGTGTTTCTGCTTTTGCTGAAAAAACCTGTTCTTTCCAAGCTCAGGCGTATAAAAATCAAATACGGTATGATGGATTAATAAATGTGCAGATATGGGAATAACCGTGTCTGCACATTTTAAGCATCAAAATGAATTGAAGCATGCTGAAATTGCATTTTCCAGAATGGCGGCGCAGAATTCAACATTACCGCGAATGATGCACTTTTTTAGATTCAAAATGAACGGCAAAATATTTCGTTTGACTAAATCCACAAAAAATATGCTTAAATTTTGTGGATTATTGCGAGCGATAATTTCAATATTAACGAGTAAAAATGTTGACTGAAAAATTGCAGGATGCTACAATATATAAGAGTTTAAATGCGTTCATATAATGAACGGAGGTTACTTTCGATGAAGAACGTTAAGGTCCTTATCGGCAACTACGGCAGCGGTAAGAGCGAGCTGGCTCTGAACTTTGCTATTCAGGCCGCCGCCCGCGGAGAGAGGACAGAGCTTATAGACCTTGATATGGTCAATACATATTTCAGACTTACAGAGCGCGGTAAGCTTGTTGAGCAGAAGGAGATAAGGCTAGTATCGCCTAACTATGCCTGCTCGGGTATCGAAACGCTCTCGCTTCCGGCTGAGGTCGCCTCGGCCTTCGTTCTTGAGTGGGACACGGTCGTGTTCGACGTCGGCGGCGATGACGTCGGCGCAACTGCGCTGGGCCGCTATCATCAGGACTTTGTGGATCTTGAGCCGGGTGCTTTGGAGGTGCTCAATGTCGTAAATATACGCAGGCCGCTGTCCGGCACCGTTGAAAAGCTTATAAGACTTCAGGAGGGAATGCAGGCGCATTCAAGACTCCAAATAACAGGTATGATAAATAATGCAAATCTGGCAACCGAAACGACGGTCGAGGAGCTGCGCGACGGATATAAGATGCTCAAGGAGGTCTCCGACAGGACGGGTATCCCCGTTGCGTATACCACCGGCAAAAAAGACCTGCTTGACCAGTTCCTGTCCGAGGGACACGATCCGAAGTATATCGGCAAGCCCATCCCCATAGATGTGTACATGCACCGTGACTGGGATTCGTACATCAAATACGGACTGCACACGGTAGACCCGCAGAAGAATTTCAAGCATTAATTGCGCGATCCCGCTTTATGCGGATTAAATAAAATGGCAAAAAGCAAAAATAAAGAAAAGAGGTAGCAACATGGTAAAGGTAACCATCAATGAGAACCTGTGCAAGGGCTGCGGTCTCTGTGCAAGAGCTTGCCCCAAGGGTTGCATTGAACTTTCCAAGGCAAAAATCAACGCAAAAGGCTATCACCCGGCAGAGGTTGTAAAACCTGAAGAGTGCATCGGCTGCGCATCCTGCGCACGCACTTGCCCCGACGTGGTAATCCACATCGAGAAGGATTAAGGAGGAAATTATAATGGCAAAAACTCTTATGAAGGGTAGCGAAGCTATTGCAGAGGCAGCCATCAGAGCCGGCGCTCGTTATTTCTTCGGCTATCCCATTACCCCGCAGACTGAGATTCCTGAATACATGTCCGCGCGTATGTTCGATCCCGACGTAAACGGCTGCTTCCTGCAGGCGGAATCCGAAGTCGCGGCGATCAACATGATCTACGGCGCAGCCGGCACCGGCGCCCGTGCGATCACTTCCTCCTCAAGCCCCGGCATCTCCCTGAAGCAGGAGGGTATCTCCTACTGCGCAGGCGCAATGCTTCCCTGCGTTATCCTGAACGTAATGCGCGGCGGCCCCGGCCTCGGCAACATTCAGGCTTCCCAGGGCGACTACTTCCAGGCTGTCAAGGGCGGCGGCAACGGTGACTATCACCTGCTGACCTATGCACCCTCCTCCGTACAGGAAGCTGTCGACATCATGATGTTCGCATACGATAAGGCGGAGCAGTACCGTATCCCCGTGCTGTTCATCGCAGACGGCATCATCGCTCAGATGATGGAGCCCGTTGAGATGCCCGATATGGTCGATTTCAAGATCGATCCCGAGAAGAAGCCCTGGGCATGCACCGGCTGGAAGCCCGGCGACGATCCCGCAAAGCGCGCCGAGATCAACTCCATCTTCATCGACACCGAGTCTCTGTCCATACATAACGCGGAGCTTCAGGCAATGTACGCAGAGGTCACCAAGAACGAGCAGATGTGGGAAAACTACAACTGCGAAGGTGCAGAGTACATTATCACCGCGTTCGGCACTGTCGCACGTATCGCAAAGTCCGCTATTGATCAGCTCAAGGCTGAGGGCATTAACGTCGGTCTGGTACGTCCCATCACCGTATGGCCGTTCCCGTACGAGGCTGTCAAGCAGGCAGCTTGCGCTGACGGCGTAAAGGCGGTTCTCGACGTAGAGCTGAACGAAGGCCAGATGCTCGAAGACGTTAAGATCGCAATAAACGGCGCAAAGCCCATTGATTTCTTCGGTCACTGCGGCTCCCAGATGCCCACCACCGACGAGATCGTTGCAAAGATCAAGAGCATGAAGGAGGGTAAATAAATGTCCGTAGTATTTGAGAGAACCAAACTCCTTACCGACAAGACTTTCCATTACTGCCCCGGCTGCAACCACGGCATCATCCATCGCCTGGTAGCAGAGTCCATCGAGGAGCTCGAAAAGGAAGGCGTTATCGAAGAAGGTAAGGTCATCGGCGTAGCACCTGTCGGCTGCTCCGTATTTGCATATGAGTACTTTAACTGCGATATGTATGAAGCTGCACACGGCCGTGCACCCGCAGTCGCAACCGGCGCAAAGCGCGTTGTCGGCAAGGATACCCTCGTATTCACCTACCAGGGCGACGGCGACCTCGCTTCCATCGGTACTGCCGAGATCGTTCACGCTGCACACCGCGGCGAGCACATCTGCACCATTTTCGTCAACAATGCCATTTACGGCATGACCGGCGGCCAGATGGCTCCTACCACCCTCGTTGGTCAGAAGACCACCACCTCCCCCAAGGGCCGTGACGAGGCATGGTGCGGCGCACCTATCCGCGTTTCGGAGATGCTCGCTACCATCCCCGGCTCCTACTACATCGAGCGCTGCGCTGTCAACAACAACGCAAACATCATGAAGACCAAGAAGGCCATCAAGAAGGCATTCACCTATCAGATGCAGGGCAAGGGCTTCTGCCTGATAGAGGTTCTTTCCACCTGCCCCACCAACTGGGGTCTCAGCCCGATCGAGGCTATGAAGTGGCTCGAAGAGAATATGATTCCTTACTATCCTCTCGGTGTTAAGAAAGACAAGGAGGCCGAATAATATGAAAAAAGAGTTTATATTCGCCGGTTTCGGCGGTCAGGGCATGCTCCTGATCGGTAAGTTCCTTGCAATGGCTTGCATGCTCGACGGCAAGCATGTCTCATGGCTGCCTTCCTACGGCCCTGAGATGCGCGGCGGTACCGCAAACTGCTCGGTCATCGTTTCCGATGATCCCGTTGCCTCTCCGCTGGTCGATATGGCAGATGTCGTTGTCGCCATGAACCGTCCTTCTCTGGACAAGTTCGAGCCTCACGTTAAGCCCGGCGGCGTTCTGGTCATCAACAGCTCTCTGATCGACCGCAAGGCAGAGCGCAATGATATCCAGGTCGTTTACTGCGACGCAAACCGCATTGCCGAGGAAGTCGGCAACCCCAAGGGCGCAAACGTCGCCATCCTGGGCGCACTGCTTGCAAAGGCTCCCGTCGTTGACGACGATAAGATGAGCGAGGCAATCCGCATTGAGCTCGGCGAGCGCAAGGCAAAGTTCCTCCCCGGCAACATGAAGGCACTCCAGGCCGGCAAGGACGACGCTGCAAAGCAGTAATACAAGCATAATTTTAACAGGTACGATCTTTTGGTCGTACCTGTTTTTTGCATCCCGAACGCCGCGGACTTATTTCTCTGTATTTCCCATGCGCAAATAACATTTCTCAACAGCACCGAGTGACACACTTCGGAGAATTACATAAGTATAATAATTATTACTTTATGTAAACTATCGGAGGCTGAAAATGGACATGAAAGGCTCATTCGCGGCGATAAGGGGCGCGATAGAAAAAAGTGCGGCGGAGTGCAGCTCTCAGAAGGTAATAAGCGTGGCATACGCCGTTGTGCATCTGATCGGAGGAGTGCTTCTGGCATCTGCGAGGCTCCTCGGCTCGGCAGGTCCGTTCGGTATTGCCGCTGTCGCTGCGTCGGGCGCCGGGCTTAACGGTGTCGGCTGCCTTATAGGAGCGGCGATCGGTTACATAATAAGCAGCGGTCTTGCAGGGAGCATACGCTACCTCGCGGCAATAGTGCTGGTGTACACCGTAAGCTTTGCCTTTCAAGACACGAAGCTTTCAAGGAAAAGCATCTTTGCACCGAGCGTTGCCGCGATAGCCGCACTATCGACCGGCATACTGTCAAGCTTCACATCGGTGTTTACTCAGGCTCCGGCTGCGGCTGTCGTTTTGGCAGAGACGGTTTTCTCCTTCGGCGGATGCAGCTTTTTCCGTGAGGCGCTGAGTGATGCCGAACGCACGACGGAGGCTGAGGAGTTAAAGTATGCCGGCAGCGTTCTTATAACGGCGGCGGTGCTGCTCATGGCAGTGTCGCAGATAGAGATATTCGGCGCAATATCGCTCGGCAGGCTATTGGCGCTGCTGATCGTTATGACCTGCACGCTGCGCTGCGGTATTATGACCGGCTGCACCATAGGCACGGCCTTCGGCATTGCCATGGATCTCACAGCCGGCGGTATGCCGTTTTACACAATGGCCTATGCGTTCGCTGGGCTGCTGTCGGGCATGTTCAACCGCCACGGCAGACTTCTGTTTCTGCTTGCATTCATTGCTGCCGATGCCGCTGCGGTGGCATGCGCATGGTCATTTCAGACCGAGATAAATTCGTTGTTTGAGGTCTTTGCCGCGTCGGTGATATTCATGCTTCTGCCCTCGGGCTTTTTAAATCGCGCAGGCTCAATGGTGCAGCCGGTTATCGGCGGCAGCGGAGAATCCGGGCTGCGGCGATACGTTGCACGCAGGGTCATGGGCCTGAGCAATGCCTACGGCAGCCTTTACGAGATAGTCCGGCGCAATGTTGACGAGCAGTATAACGATTCTGACCCCGCTAAGGTCTTCGACCGAGCGGCCGACAGTGTGTGCCTTAAGTGCAGGGAGAAAAACCGCTGCTGGAACAGAGATTATATCGACACGCTCTCCGCGCTCAACGACGCGACGGGAAAAATGATCAGCCGCGGAACGCTCGAGATGAGTGATATACCGCACCACTTCATCGAGAAGTGCAAAACCCCCGAGGCATTCGTTACGGCAGTCAACGCCGAGCTGCGAGCCGCGGCATATCGCCGTCAGTTCTCCGAATCCCTGCGCGAGAGCCGAAATACGGCATGGGGGCAGTATTCCGATATGGCCGAGATACTGGGCTCTGTTTCAAAGGAGCTTGCCGGTACCAACGGAGCCGATCATCTGGCCGAAAGGCGGCTTATCCGCTATCTTCTCTCGCAGGATATCGACGCCGATGCCGCCGTTTACCGCGATGCACGCGGCAGACTGCGCGCCGTGATTGAAAGCGGTGCGCTCCCGCGCCTTACTAAGCAGGACGACTATCTCGATAAGCTGTCCGGAGTTCTCGGCGTGCGCCTGTGCAGGCTCAAAAGCCAGAACGACAGCGAGGCAAAGCTCGTGCTCATGGAGGCAGAGCCCCTGGCCGTGTCTGTCGGCATAGCGGCGCTCAAGAAAAAAGGAGAGAAGGTAAGCGGCGATAAGGGTACATACTTCAAGACCGATGCGGGCGTTTTGTGCGTTATTCTCTCCGACGGAATGGGCTGCGGCGAGGCCGCCGCTAGCGAGAGCCGAGAGGTAATTGATATCCTCGAGGGCTTCCTGAGAGCCGGAGTAGATCCTGCGGTTGCTATGAAAACATTGAACTCCGTTATGCTGCTCAAGTGCGGCGATAATTGGGGCTTTGCTACGGTCGATCTCATGTGTGTCGATCTGTTTTCCGGTGAGACCTGCTTTTACAAATACGGTGCCGCGCCAAGCTACGTCAACGGCAGCCGCGGCATACGCCGTATAAAGTGCGAAAGCTTCGCGCCGGGGCTGAGCGGCGTCTCCGGAGCCGCACCGGATATCGTGCGTATGCGCTTAAAGCCCGGCAGCACCGCGATTATAGCCTCAGACGGAGTCGTCGGCGACTCTAATGATGCCTGGCTGCGCGATATGCTGCTTTCCTGCGGCAAAGATATGAAGGCTCTCGCACGCGACACGCTCAAGGCCGCCGAGCGCAATTGCAGCTACTCGGACGATATGACCGTTCTTGCCGTTCGCGTCGAAGAGCGCGCTTGAGGTATAAAAGTATGCTCAGACGGTTAAGCTATAAGCAGAAAACTGACGACAGGGAGGCTTTCGACGTGGTGAAGGGAGTTGCAAAAAGGGTAATAGTCGTTAAATCGCCAGATCCCAAGGTGTTCGAGGAGGCGATATTCATAGTTCGAGAGGACTACATGAAAACCGCCGGAGTTACGCGCTCGCAGCTTCTGAGCGAGGCAAAGCAGGCGGCCGGAGCTTATACCGGCTCACTGCGGGGAGGGAAAATATCGACCGTCCTTGTGGCCGCTCTGTCAACACTCCTCGGCAGCGGAGCCGTGGCGGCTATAATGTATTTCGTAATGTGAACAAATTCCCACAGCGTCATATGCGCTGTGGGAATGACTTTTTGTCGAAAATATCACTTTATTTTTAAGAGTGCTTGGTATAATATATGTATAGATTTAATTAGCGAGCGCTAACTGAAGGTGATACAATGACAGAAAAAACTTTTAAAATAAGCGGAATGCACTGCGCCGCGTGCTCGGCGAGTCTTGAACGCTTTATGCAGCGGCAGGAGGGCGTTCAGAGCGTATCCGTAAACCTCACGACCGAAAAAATGGACATCGTCTATGACGACTCGCTCGATGTTCCCAAGATATGCGAGCTAGTCTCTCGTCTGAGCTTCGGTGCGCAGGAGTATGTCTCGGCCGATGTTCTCGCGGCGGAAAACCGCAGAAAAGAGGACGCCGAGAAGAAGGCGGAGCTCAATGCAATGAAGAGGCGCGTTATCCTGTGCATATGCTTTGCCGTGCCGCTTTTATATGTCTCGATGGGGCACATGGCAGGGCTTCCGCTTCCTATGTTCATGATGCCGCACCATGCGCCGCTGACCTTTGCGCTCGTGCAGCTTATACTCACGCTGCCCATCGTCACAGGCGGGCGCAATTTCTACATTAACGGCTTCGGCAGCCTCGTCAAGGGGCATCCGAATATGGACACGCTCGTTGCGGTCGGCACGTTTTCCGCGCTGGCCTACGGCCTGTACGCCGTGGTAAAGATAGCCCTCGGCGACACCAGCTATTCCGAAAACCTGTTCTTTGAGAGCGCGGCGGTCGTAATAACGCTCGTCATGCTGGGCAAATACCTTGAAGCGCGCAGCAAGCGCCACACCTCGGATGCGATCCGCGCCCTGACAGAGCTTGCGCCTGAGACCGCGCTCGTCACGCGCCATGGAGAGACCGGCGAGGTGCCCGTATCCGAGCTGCGCGAGGGTGACGTGATAACCGTCCGTCCGGGCGAGCGCTTCCCCTGCGACGGTACGGTCACCTCCGGCGCGTCGAGCGCCGACCTCAGTATGCTCACCGGCGAGAGCCTGCCGGTCACACTTGACGTCGGAAGCGGCGTCACCGGCGGCAGCATAAACGGCGAGGGCCTTATCGTGTTCACGGCCACAAAGGTCGGCGGAGATACGGCGCTTGCGCAGATAATCCGCATGGTCGAGGATGCCCAGGGCAAAAAGGCGCCTATTGCAAAGCTGGCAGATAAAGTCGCGGGAGTTTTCGTGCCTGTCGTAATGGTCATAGCGGTCGTCTCGGCGATTATCTGGGCGCTGTGCGGCAAGGATATTGAGTTTGTTTTAAATATATTCGTCTCCGTTCTCGTGGTCGCTTGCCCCTGCTCGCTCGGCCTTGCGACTCCGACAGCGATAATGGTCGGTACCGGCCGCGGCGCGGAGCTCGGCGTTTTGTATAAAAGCGGCGAGGCGCTGCAGGCAATGGCCTTTGCCGACACCGTCGTTCTCGACAAGACCGGAACGGTAACAGAGGGTAAGCCCAAGCTCAGCAGCATTTACTCAGTCTCACTTCACGAGTCCGAGCTTCTCGGCATATGCGCCGCTGCAGAATCCGGCTCGGAGCATCCCGTCGCAAAGGCGATAACTCAGGCAGCCGAGGAGCGTGGACTCAGCCTGCCGACAGTCGAGAGAGTAACCGCAGTGCCCGGACGCGGCATAAAAGCAATGATTTCCGGACGCGAGGTGCTCATCGGAAATGCACTGCTCATGCAGGAAAACGGAGTTGAAATAACGGCTGCCGACGAGCAGGCAAAGCTCGAAAACAGCGGCTGCATGCTCATGTTTGCTGCCATTGACGGCAGCTTTGCCGGACTTTTCGGTGCAGTCGATACCATAAAGAGCGACAGCCCCGAGGCAATAGCCGAGTTGTATAATCTCGGGATTAATACAATTATGTTAACCGGAGACAACGAAAAGACCGCTCACTTGATCGCCGACAAGGCTAATATCGACCGCGTACTCGCAGGCGTACTGCCCGAGGGCAAGGCGGGCGAGATAGAAAAGCTCAAGGCGGCCGGAAAGAAGGTATGCATGGTCGGCGACGGCATAAACGATGCGCCGGCACTTGCTGCTGCCGATATCGGCGCGGCTATCGGCAGCGGAACAGACGTTGCGATAGAATCTGCCGATGTTGTGCTCATGGGCTCGCAGCTCGGTACGCTTGTGACGGCGCTGCGCCTGAGCAGGGCCGTTATCCGCAACATTAAGCAGAATCTGTTCTGGGCGTTTTTCTATAACAGCGTCGGCATACCCTTTGCCGCCGGTCTGTTCTACGCATTCGGAGGTCCGCTCCTGAGTCCGATGCTTGCCGGCGCGGCAATGGCGCTCAGCTCCATCTCCGTCGTCTCCAACGCGCTGAGACTGAAGCGCTTTAAATAAATTTATAAGCTATAAAAAATCACCGCAGGAAACATCCTGCGGTGAAAACTTTATATACTACTGAATGATGCGCTTTGCGCCGGTGTAGTGATTTGCGTAGTAGCTGGCGCTCAGTGAGGTTATCACGACGCAGCCCTTTCCGGACGAGGCATGGATAAACTGATTATCGCCGATGTACATGCCGACGTGCCCGATGGGATCGACGCTGTCGGAGAAGAACACGAGGTCGCCGGGCTGAAGCTCGTTCTTATCGACCTTTGTGCCGTTGTGGTTCCACTGGCCGCCGGCTCCGCGCCAAAGCTTATAGCCGTACTGACCGTAGAGATAGTACATAAAGCCGGAGCAGTCGAAGCCTCGCGGAGAAGAACCGCCGTAAACATAGGGAGTTCCGAGGTACTGCTTTGCGGTTGCGACTATCTGATTTGCGACGGTGCTGCCTGTGCTGAGCTTTACATAGTCTGTGCTCATGTAGCCGCTCAATCCGTTATAGCTGACAGCATACCATGAGCCTGTCTTGCCTGTGACCTTGACCTGTATACCTTTATCGTAGTAGCCGACGGTCGAGTAGCTCATACCCGCACCGCTGCGCATACGCACACCGTTGCCGGTGACTATGCCGATCCTGTCCATCTTTTCAACGGTGTCAGCCGATGCAGTGTCTACTATCTTTATGTAGTCCTTGCTCATGTAGCCGTACTTGCCGTTTGCGCTTATCTCGTACCAGGAGCCGGCCTCGCCGCTTATCTTTACGTTTGCGCCCTTATTAAGAGTGCCGATTGCCGCAAAGTCGGTGCTCGGTCCCATTCTCATGCGCACGCTGTCGCCGCTGACGGTGCCGCTTTTCGCGGCGCTGTAGCTGTTTGCCGGCGTTATGCGGACATACTGCGCGGCCATATAGCCGACCTTGCCGTTATAGGCTACCTTGTACCAGTCCTTGACCGAGCCGAGTGCCGTCAGGCTAACGCCGTTGGAGTAGTAGCCGAGGGTGTCGGAGCTTGTGTTTGCCTGACTTCTGAGCCTTACGCTTGTTCCGATGACGCTTGCCTTGAAGCCTCCCGATACTGTCGCTGTGTTCGACGGAGCAGGGGTGGGCGCTGCCGGTGTGCCGGAGCTTGCATTTCTGACGGACAGCTTCATATAGTCTGCGCTGACATAGCCGGTCTTGCCGTTATAGCTGACCTCATACCAGTTGCCCGCCGCACCGATGACGGACATTTTCGTGCCCTTATCATAGGTTCCGACAACAGAGCTGCCGGTTCCCGCGCCGCTTCTCATGCGCACGTCATCGCCGGATACCGTACCGGTCCCGAAATTGCCGCTGACCTTGCCGACAGTCTTGAGGTATTCCGCCGAGGCGTAGCCGACGGTGCTGTTATAAACGACCTTGCACCAGCCGTTCTGCGTCATGCCGACAATGACCTCCGCTCCGGCGGGCATTGTCATGATTATGGATTTGCTTGTGCCCGCGCCGCTTCTGAGATTCAGGGCGCTTGTCGTCTTTGCTCCGCTTATTCCGGAGGCGTCGGCAGGTACGGCAAGTAGCGAAACGCACATTATTACTGCCAGCAGTGAACTGATAAGTCGTTTTTTCATCTTTGAACTCTCCGTAGAATATTTCAATATGTAATCAAATTGTAACACACAAGTCGGATTATGTCAACACCGGCAAGCGATTGGAGTCGTAAAACGGCGTAAACAATCTGTAAATTGAGCATTTTGCCGCGAGCTACTATATATTGTACCTGTTGCCACTTTCAACAAACAGTTATAGTATGCATGTTGACCGGAGGGTACAAAATTTCGGTTTTCAATTGCCGCTTTGTATGTTATACTTATAAAATAAATATTACAGTAAAACTCCGAGGATAAAATATGAGGCGCTTTTTTGTAAAAAGGACGGTCGCGGTGCTGCTGTGCGTGTGCCTGCTGCTGCCGCTGTGCGCATGCTCGAGGAACGAGCCTGTGCAGAAGCAGATATTCGCAATGGATACGGTCATGAACCTGACCGCCTACGGAAAATACGCAAATGACGGTATCAGTGCCGCTGTCGGCGTTATAAACGCCATGGACGATATGCTCGACCCGAACAATGAGGGCAGCTACACCACGCTTATAAACAACGCCGAGGGGAAGAACGTCATTGTGACCCCGCAGGTAAACGAGATGCTCTCGACGGCGCTGAGCGTATATAAGCTATCGGGCGGCGCGCTCGATCTGTCGGTGTACCCGCTTTACGAGGCCTGGGGCGAATTCAAGGAAGAAACAGGACGTATTCCCTCGGATGACGAAATCAAGGAGCTGAGACAAAAGCTCGGCTTCGGGAAGACCGAGATCACCGACTTTGAGGGGGAGGCAAACTATTCCGTGCGTATGCCCGCCGGGACGCAGATAAGCTTCGGCGCGGTTGCCAAGGGCTGCGCGTCGAAGTATGCCATTGACGCGATGCGCAAAAACGGAGTCACAAGCGGCATAGTCTCACTCGGCGGCAACGTGCAGACCCTCGGCACAAAGCCCGACGGAAGCAACTGGACAGTTGCGGTGGAGGATCCCAACGACACCGGCTCTTACGTCGGAACGCTTACCGTCGGTGAGACGGCTATCATCACAAGCGGCAGCTATCAGCGCTATTTCATCGGCCCTGACGGAATGAAGTATCATCACCTGATAGACCCAAGCACCGGAAAGCCGGCGGACAATGATCTCGTTTCCGTAACGATAGTCTGCTCTGACGGAACGCTGGCAGACTGCCTGTCGACCGCGATGTTCATCCTCGGTGAGAGCGCTGCGCTCAAATACTGGCGCGAAAACGGCGGCTTTGATATGATAATGATAACAAAGGATAACGAGATCCTGTGTACAACCGGCCTGCTTGAGATGTTCACACTAACAAACAGCACCGATTACACTCTTAAGATGGTGGAGTGATGCCAAACCGTGAATTTTTCCGTGCCGACGCTCTGACCCTTGCGCCCGCACTCGTCGGAAAGCTTCTCGTGCGCCGCTTTCCCGACGGAAGCGAAAAGCGCCTTAGGATAACGGAAACCGAGGCGTACTGCGGAGCTGAGGATACCGCCTGCCACGCCCACAAGGGCAAAACAAAGCGCGCCGGGATACTCTGGCGCGACGGCGGTACGATATACGTTTACCTCTGCTATGGGATGCACGAGATGCTCAACATCGTGTCCGGCTCCGAAAATGATCCGCAGGCCGTACTCATTCGCTGCTGCGAGGGCTTTGAAGGGCCGGGAAAGCTCACAAAAGAGCTTGGCATCGACCGCAGCTTCAACGGACTCGATATCCTCTCCTGCGACGGGCTGCGCATTGAGGACGACGGCACAAAGGTTAACATAACACAACTACCGCGCGTCGGCATAGCATATGCCGAACCTGCCGACCGCGAGGCATTGTGGAGATTTAAGCTTCAAAAATGAACTATCTTGAAACCGATATACGATACTGCAAAGGCATAGGCGAAAAAAAGGCGCTGCTTTTCAATAAGCTCGGCGTCTTTAACGTCCGTGACCTTGTTTCGTATTTTCCGAGGAAATATGAGGATCGCAGCAGCTTTAAGCCCATCGGCCTGACCTGCGACGGCGAGACTGTCTGCATAAATGCCCTTGCCGCAGAGGACGCGCACCTCGTGCGTATCCGCCGGGGTCTGGAGCTTGTGAAGTTCCGCGTGGTGGATGAAAGCGGTTCGGTTGACATAACATTTTTCAATCAGCCGTATATCAAAAACAGCGTACACCGAGGCGACAGCCTGAACATCTACGGCAAGATAATAGCTGTCGGCGGCAAAAGAACAATGACGAATCCCGTGATTGAGCGCGAGGGCACGGTCGGCGGCGTAACGGGGCGCATCGTTCCCTTGTATAAGCTGACGACCGGGCTTTCGCAGAAGCTCATCATGAGCGCTGTGCGTCAGGCACTGGATGCGTGTGCGTCCGAGCTGCCCGAGGCGCTGCCGGATAGCCTGCGCGAAAAATATCATCTTGCGCAGACAGACTATGCCTATGAGAACATTCACTTTCCCGCAAGCTTTGAGGATCTTGAGCTTGCGCGGCGCAGACTCGTGTTCGAGGAGCTTTTCCTGCTCGCCTGCGCCCTCGGCAAAATGAAGGGCAGTCACTCAAAGCAGAGCGGCATACTCATGCACGAGCAGGATATCGAGGAGTTTTTTTCAAGCCTGCCCTTTGCTCCGACGGGCGCACAGAGACGCGCCGTTTCGGACGCTGTGCACGATATGCAGTCGGGCATTGCGATGAACAGACTTGTTCAGGGCGACGTCGGCAGCGGCAAAACGCTCGTTGCAGCGGCGCTTATCTGGTATGTGTGGAAAAACGGATATTCGTCCGCCTTTATGACACCGACCGAAATACTCGCCGGGCAGCATTTTAAAACGCTCAGCTCGTTTCTCGCACCCTTCGGACTGCGCATCGGAAGGCTCACAGGCTCTATGACCGCAAAGCAAAAACGCGAGGTCAAGGCCGAGCTCGCCGCCGGAGAGCTTGACCTTATAATCGGAACGCACGCGCTGTTTTCCGAGGATGTCGAGTATTCCGATCTCGCCCTTGTTATTACCGACGAGCAGCACCGCTTCGGTGTTAACCAGCGCTCAAGCCTCATATCCAAGGGCGAAAAGCCGCATGTTCTCGTCATGTCCGCAACGCCTATACCGCGCACTCTGGCGCTTATAATCTACGGCGACCTCGATATCTCGGTCATAGACGAGATGCCGCCGGGCAGGCAGAAGGTCGATACCTTTGCCGTCACCGAAAGCTATCGCACGCGCTTAAACGGCTTTATCCGCAAGCTCGTTTCCGAGGGACGGCAGGTGTTTGTCGTCTGCCCGATGATAGAGGAAAACGAGGAGCTTCCGCCGAACGTCAAATCCGCGCAGGAGCACGCTGCCGAGCTGCAAAAATATTTCCCGGACCTCAGGGTAGCGTGTATTCACGGCAAAATGAAGGCCAAGGAAAAGAACGATATTATGTCGACCTTTGTGGCCGGAGATATCGACATACTCGTTTCTACTACGGTCATCGAGGTCGGCGTTGACGTGCCGAACGCGGCGCTGATGATAGTCGAAAACGCCGACCGCTTCGGCCTGAGCCAGCTGCACCAGCTGCGCGGCCGCGTCGGGCGCGGGGAGCATAAGAGCTATTGCGTGCTTGTTTCCGACAGCGATAACGAGGCGACGCAGGCGCGGCTCAAGATCATGACCAAAACCAACGATGGCTTTAAGATATCCGAGGAGGATCTCAAGCTGCGCGGACCGGGTGATTTCTTCGGCTCGCGCCAGCACGGACTTCCGGCGATGCATGTTGCAGACCTGTGCTCCGATATGAATGTCCTGCAAACCGCACAGCAGGCGGCGCATGAGCTTTTGACCTCAGACCCTGAGCTTTCCGCGCCGGAGCACGCGCAATTAAAGACAGCCGTCGAGCGGTTGTTTACCATGAACTCGGATACATTGAATTAAAAAAGACGCCCTCGGGCGTCTTTTTTTCTATTGCTATAAAGCAACAAAAACTAATCTTCAACCGGCGGCTTTATGATATCCGGCAGACGCAGGGCTATAAGATCGTCTACAGATATCTGAACGGAAATATCTCTTATCGAGCCGATATCAAGCGTGATAGGGGAGATGTCCTGGATAAGGTGTTTTCTGACGCGCCCGTCGGCATCTGTTATTGTTTCATTCTCGTCCAGCAGGGCTACCCTCATGCGCATTTCGTTCTGCCACGCATAGCTGTCATGCTTGCAGAACTCGTCAAGCTCGCCGTAGTAATCGGGTGGGTAATAGTGAACCTCATCCAGCTTGAAATTGCAGTTGTCGCCATACTTATTATAGAGTGCATGCAGAACGCGGTTTAAAAACTCATTTGGGTCATAAATGATGACCGCGCTGTCGCCAAATTCGCGCAGACGCTCGTCGGGCTGTTCAAATCTCCGTTCATCGATTAAATACGTCAGACCGTACATACAGTATATTTTGCAGAATTGAAATATGTTCTCTTCAATGTAGAACATATCCTTCATTACAGACCGCAGCTCGGGATCAAAGCTGTTGAAAAACTCATCTCCTACCTTGGGATCGACGCGCCTGACTATACCCTCGCCGATATCGCCCTGAACTCCGTCCTTCATCTGTCCGTTGCCGCTGTTATGATGCTTTATTGCGCTCCATGAACCGAAGTCGTGCAGCGAACGCATGAAGACCGAGCCGTCCTGCAATTTGTCGGCCCACTTTTTTGCCGTTATTTTTACGGGCAGACAGGGTTGCTTATCCATGCTATACCTCCAATGCTTTAATATTACATATCCTGATGTCAGTATAGCACAAATTATCTTGAAATGGAAATAGAAAAGGAGCGGCATATCCGCTCCTTTTGTCATTAAACAATTTTGCTCATTCTTCGATTTTTACGATATTGATAGCCGATTCGATCAGAATGTTTATAAGCTCGTTGCGCGAGCGGTTTGTTTTTGCCGAAAGGTCATCCAGCTTATCAACAGTCTCATCCTTCATGCGCACTGATACGACCTTGTAGCCATCGTCTCCCTTTCGGGCTGATTTCTTTGTTATTTTGATTTCTTCTGCCATATGCACACCTCATTTATATTTGTAGTTTAACTTGACAGAAGTAGTTTGTGTATATTATAATTTTATAGTGTTATAAACACTATAAAATTATAATAAGAAAGAGGAGAGATGATGGGAAAGAGACCAAAACTTGACGGTCTTGATTATTTGTTTGATCAAGGCGTTGACTTTTGCTTGACAGCAAAAGAGTACGAGGAACAAACCGGCGCACCGCTGCCAAAAAATCAGAGCTATTTAAAAACCGGCTCAGCCCTTGCAGCTCGTGCCAAAGAAAAAGGTTATGTCATAGTAGGCGTTGAAGAGAAACCGGTGATTGAAAAAACAGTTATATTAAAGAAAGAGGTAGGAAAATGAAGAGAATATTAGCGTTTGTTTTGTCATTGCTTATGGTGTTGCCGCTGTGCGCCTGCGGTGGAGAAGATAAAGGCGTTGAGGTTACGCTTGATAATTATTCTGAATACTTAGAAGTTAAAGTGTTTATTGAGCCACCGGATTGGGGTGCACCGTTCGAAAAAGGTGAGGAAGATGATGTACTTAATGTAAGCTCTATAAACAATGGAAAAGGTATCTCACTTCCCGGCTTAAACTGCACAACACTTTATGTGTATAAATGTGTGCACCCGTTTGTCAACGTTGCAGCCGTTTCGCAAGACTATAATTTTAAAGACCTTACTGTTACCGTAAAAATCAATGGCACATATCAAACAGTAGGTCAGAACAGTAACTGGGAATGGATAGAAGCAGGGATGATAGACATGCCTATAACTGTAAAATGCGATACTGCCGGAAAAGGTTACTCAAGAATGTCAATTTATCCCAATGATTACCCTGATAATGATGGATATATGCATGAAAAAATGATGGATTATGATTGGGAAATAGTCGAAATAACGGGCACTGTTGTACCCGCAAAAGCATAAAAAACAAAGGGGAAGCTGATATCAGCTTCCCCTTAAAATTTTGCTTCTTACTTAAAGTATCTTGCCAGCAGGCCTTCGAAGGCCTTGCCGTGGCGGGCCTCGTCGCGGGCCATCTCGTGGACGGTGTCGTGGATAGCATCGAGGTTATACTGCTTTGCGAGCTTTGCAAGCTCGAACTTGCCGGCGGTCGCGCCGTTTTCGGCATCGACGCGCATCTCAAGGTTCTTCTTGGTCGAATCGGTGATAACCTCGCCGAGGAGCTCTGCGAACTTTGCAGCATGCTCTGCCTCCTCGTAAGCTGCCTTCTCCCAGTAAAGGCCGATCTCGGGATAGCCTTCACGGTGAGCGACGCGAGCCATTGCCAGGTACATGCCGACCTCGGAGCACTCGCCCTCGAAGTTTGCGCGCAGGCCGCTGATGATCTCCTCGCGGACGCTTTCGGGAACGTCTGCGCCGAAGCTCTTGCCGACGCCGACTATATGCTCAGCTGCCCAGGACTTCTCCTCGGACTGCTTGATGAACTTGCTGCCGGGGACATTGCAGATGGGGCACTTCTCCGGGGGAGTGTCGCCTTCATGAACGTAACCACATACGGGGCATACCCATTTTGCCATAATAATTTACCTCCTAAAATAATAAATACACTTTATGCTTTGATTTTAATAATGAATGACGTGTTCCGTCTTTCTGTATTCATTATAATAGGGTTGAAAGCTTGCAACTGTAGCATACGCTACACTCTGCGAATGTTTTTCGAAATTTCGCAAAGTGCTTCGGCGGCCTCGGTGTCGCAGTCGGTGCTGCGCGCAAGATCGGCAAGCGACAGCATGCCGACAAGCTGTCCGTTTCTGCACACCGGCAGCCTGCGTATCTGCGCGTCGGCCATCAGCCGCGCCGCGTCGCCGACATAGGCGTTGTCGTTTATCGTGATAACGCCGCGCGTCATGATATCGCCGGTCTTCGTCTCCGCCGGCGACAGCCCGTTTGCTACGCACCTGACGGCGATGTCGCGGTCGGTTATCATTCCGCGCAGATTGCCGCGAGCGTCGCACACCGGCACCGCGCCGATGTTATACTGCTTTAAAAGCCTTGCCGCTGCTGCCACAGGTTCGCCGAGGCCGACCGTCACAATGTGCTCGCTCATGATATCGAATACCTTCATTCAGCATCCCTCCTGACTTAATAATAGCCAAACGAGTGGATGTCCTATACATTATATAATGTAATATATTCACTCGACGAGCGCAGCTATCGCCGGCCCCGCCGCATTGCCGAACAGCCGTATCGCGGCCAGCGCCTCCTGCAGGGTGTTTCCGTTGCTGCCGACCTCGATTATCATAGAGCCGGGGGAGAGGTGCTGATTGTAGCGATACTTTGTCAGCGTTATCGGCCGCATGAGGCTGGGGTAGGATTGGCATACCGCGTTTTGCAGATAGAGAGCAAGGCTCAGATTCTGCCGCCAGTTCGGGTGCTCGAGTCCGCTCGCGTCGCTCCCGACGAAAAGCATCACCTGACTTGCGCACACGCCCTGCTCGGTGGCGGTGGTCTTGTATGTCACCGTATCCGAGCACAGCGCGTCCCGGTGCAGATCAATGACGATCTTGATGCTCGGGTAGTCTGCCAGATATTTTTCGACAGCCTCGCAGCTGCGGTTATATGAGCCTGTGTAGCTCGGGTAGTCGAACACCTGGGTATCGTGGATAACGTTAAGGCCGCAGTCCTCGAAAATTTTTGCAAGCTCCTTGCCGATGCGGATAACGTTCAGGTTCTGGTCAAGCGTGCGGTTCGTGCCGAGGTCGTCATATTTGTCCAGCCCGGCAGGGGAGTAGGCCTCGCTCGAATGGGTGTGGATTATAAGTATCTGCGGCTTTCCGGTCTCCAGCCGTATCGGACATCCCGCACTCAGTACGGAATCTATATCAATATCATAGCCTGATGTGTTTTTGATCGACAGACCGCCGGATATTGTGGTAGGTATTATAGTCGGCATCACGGGTGCGGTGCTTGACTCCGGAGCGGGCGTATCAAGCGGAGTGCCGGTGGGATAGCCCGTCTCCTCGGCGTCGTCCGTCAAGGATATTGTGCTTTTTATGCTCTCGCCGCCGTCCGTGCGCAGATACACGGCGAAAAGATACAGGCAGCACAGGGCAAGTCCGCCCACAAGGATCACTTTGAGTTTTTTCAACATACCGAGCCCTCCCGTCAGACAATTATATTGCCGCGAGGGATAAAATATGCTGTACTTGAAGAGCGGACTGTGGTATGATTTATATACGGTTGTATACAGCATTATGTAAACCGCGAATATTCAAAAAATGAGGTGTGATTATGCATATTACTTATCGTCCGAAGGGGGTCTGCTCGCAGCTTTTTGAGATAGATATCGAAGACGGACGCATCGAAAAAGTGGAGGTAAAAGGCGGCTGTGACGGCAATTTGCAAGGTATTTCGCGGCTGCTGGTGGGGATGAAGGTCGAGGATGCCGTGGAGCGCTTGGAGGGTATACGCTGCGGATATAAGAAAACCTCCTGCCCCGATCAGCTATCCAAGGCACTGAAAAAATGCATATAAAAACAACAATTTAGTTTACATAATTTTATTTCATAACGCAATTGATTTACATAACGTTATACACGTGATTAATATTTGTAATAATTTTTACGGTTTTTTAAGAAATTGTTGTCGAATTTCGACTTTTGTGCAAGCTGCCCAAGACACAAAATGATGTGTTTTAGGCTTACAAAGGCTCTAAATCTTGCGGTTTTTGAAGTTGTTATGTGAAATATGCACAATTCGACACAAGCTCGTTTATGCAAAATAACTATTTACTCAATTGCAAATGTTCCGCTATAATAAATATGCCTGAGAGTTATAGGGCGACATTCGGTGTTTTGCCGAATATATTTTTTATGACAGGAGCGTTATATGAGTAAACTGAAAAAGTATAGTTTTGCACTCGTGTTCGTTATCTGTCTGCTGTGCGTTTTCCTCTGCGGCTCTGCGCTGGCTGAGGAAACTGACAACGGCGTAAGCTATACCGAAACTCCGGTATATGTCGACGGACTGCTTTCCTGCCGCGGCTATATGATAGGCGACGAATCCTACGTTTCGCTTGAAGCCGCCTGCGCGGTCCTTGGCTACAACGCCGATGTCAACTATGACAAAGAGATAAATAAACTGACCGTCGAGGTTGCCGGCATAACGATCGAGGCCGGCTTTGAGGACGAATATCTGTGCGCAAACGGCAGATACCTCTATCTTCCTGACGGCTATATGGAGGTTGACGGCTCTTTCATCATCCCGAGCGAGGCCCTGGCGAAGATATTCACGCTGGATGTTACGCAGGATGAAGAGCTCGGAGCTATTAATTTCAGCACGGCAGACGAACAGATCCTCCAAAGCGGGGATGAGTATTACAACGAGGATGATCTCTACTGGATGAGCAGGATCATCACATGGGAGTCCGGCAACCAGCCCGTTGCGGGTCAGATCGGAGTAGGAAATGTTATCCTCAACCGCGCGGGCGATGCACGCTTCGGCGAGACGATAAAGGATGTTATCTTCCAGCCGGGTCAGTTCAGCGTCGTATATGCGGGCACCATATACGGTGAGCCGTATGACATAAGCGTAGTGTGCGCAAAGCTCGTCCTGGAGGGCTACAATACCGTCGGCGATGCGCTGTTTTTCCAGGTTGGACGATACTGGGGCAGCGGCATGATCGAAACGACATGGCTCGGACAGATCGGCGACCACAATTTCTTTATCTGATTGATAAACAAAAACGAATGTGCTAAAATGAGTCGGGCAGCTGCCCGACTCATTTTTCTTCGGAGCTTTTATGGATAAGATTTTAAACGACGGCTTTGCCGCGCTCGGTATTATGCCCGATGCCGAAGCGGTCGGCAGGCTTAAAACGTATTATGAATATCTTGAGGAGCGCAACCGCGTCATGAATCTCACCGCAATAAGCGGTGCAGAGGATGTTGCGCGTCTGCATTTTCTCGACTGCGCGGCGCTTTTGACGGTCTGCGATTTTGCAGATAAAAAGGTAATTGACGTCGGAACGGGCGCCGGGTTCCCGGGAATGGTGCTTAAAATCGTGCAGCCGGACATGGACATAACGCTGCTCGACAGCCTCAATAAGCGCATTGATTTTTTAAGCGAGCTATGTGCAAGGCTTAAGCTTGAGAATGTACAGTGTGTACATGTGCGCGCCGAGGAGATATCAGAGGAGCGCAGAGCCGCTTACGACATTGCCGTCTCACGCGCTGTTGCACGCCTCGGCACGCTCTGCGAGCTGTGCCTGCCGTATCTGCGCGTCGGGGGGCTGTTTATAGCCATGAAGGGTCCCGACTGTGCACAGGAGGTCGATGAGGCCGAAAACGCCATGCACCTTCTCGGAGGCAGGCTTAAGGAAACGGTGCACTATTCGATACCGGGAACAGGTATAAGCCACGCCGCCGTTATAATAGAAAAAATAAAGCCCACGCACCCGAAATACCCGCGCAAATGGGCGCAGATAAAAAAGCAGCCGCTGTAAAAAGCATTAAAACAGCTCAGACCAAACGGTCTGAGCTGTTTTGCTTATACCGCATAGAAGAATCCGAGCATCGCGTCGATGTTATCCTCAAGCGGGGAGGATATGGTGATTATGGCTACATATTTGCCGGCCTTGACGAAGGCCTGAAGCTGATACACATCGCTGCCGTTTATCGTGCTGTGGATGAGTATGCCGGCGTGATCTGCCCCGGCAAACTCGACGACTACCTGCTCGCAGGACTGAACGTCCATGGAAGCCGCCGCGAGCTGCTCCGGCATGACCTCTGCGGTCTGCTCGGCTATCGCGTCCTCGTCGAGCAGTGCGCCGTACGCCGCGCCGATGTTCTGAACTATGACGTTCATGTTTGTGACGCCGTCGTAGAAATAAGTCATCATGTCATAGAACATGTCGGCCTTCAGAAGCTCATCCTTGAAGTTTTCATCGTCTACGAGATCGGCCGTGGCCTGCACCATACTCAGAAGCTGATCCTCGGTGGCATAGGTCCACTGCTCGTCGAGCTCGCAGCCGAAGCCGAAATAGGCGTTTTCGTATTTGCCGCCGCTGATATTGCCGAGCTCAAGCTCCTTTTCGGGGGCTGCTGTCTCGGCGACGCCGGGATCTGTCTTGCCCTTTACGTCGTCATCGCTCGTGCAGGCGCACAGAGCAAAAACCATAGTGAGCGCCAGAACGAGCGCAAGTATTCTCTTTGTGTTTTTCATCTTTATCCTCCGTTTGTTGATCAGTCGTATTCTCCGCCGCCGATGAACTCGCGTATAAGTGCGTCGGGGGCAACGTATTTCTCATCTATCACTCCGAACAGCTGCAGCGCAGGAAGCACCGTGCGCAGCTCGTCATATCGCTCTATGCCCTCCGGAATCGTGGAGAAGAGTCTGGTGGCGGTATCGTTCATGACTGCCATCTCGTAGGGAAAGGCCGAGTCGAACATAAAGTCCGCCTTGTTCTTAAACGGCGATATGTAGGACTTTTCACCTCTGCGGACGTTTGCCCACATTTTGAGCGTCTGCGCGGGATCGGCGCCGCGGAAGTTGTAGTCGCGCACCGTACGCCGCACGAGCCTGAACCATGTGCCCTTGAAGCAGACCTCACCGTTAAACTCAACATTGCTGCGTGCGGAGATGTACAGCTTGAACGCGTCCGGATGCTTTTCGGTTATCATATCGTTGAGTGCGTGTATGCCCTCAAAAACGACTATCTCATCCTTTTTGAGCTTTATGGATTTTGACGGCTCGAGCACGCGCATCTGGCGTGAGAACTCGTATTTCGGAACGAAGATGCGCCTGCCCTCGGTGAGCATGGTAAAATGCTCGTTTAACAGCTCCATATCCAGGCACAAGGGGGACTCAAGGTCGATATCTCCCTCGGGAGTCCTGGGCGCGGTTGCGGGATCGACGGACTTGAAATAGTCGTCCATGCCGACATAGTGCGCGTGAACGCCGCGGCGCTCAAGCTCCTCGCTTATCTTGCGAGCTGTCGTCGTCTTGCCCGAGCCGGAGGGGCCGGACATAAGGACGATAGGGCTTTTTCTGCTGTTTTCGATAATCTTATCCGCCGCATCTCTGACGCGGCCTTCGTACACCTCGTCGCATTCCTCGATGAAGCCCTTGGGATCGGCCACCGTGCGAAAATTGATTTCCTTCAGATCAAATGCCATTATTTTTTGCTCTCCTTACTGTAGAAGTCTATTATACCCTGCTTGTCATCGCAGGTCTTTTGTATACCGCTTATGTACTCCGACGGGTACTTGGGCGCGAAAAAGCGTATATTCCGGCCTCCGTCGGGGGAGATGAGCTTTGTTGAGCCGCCACCGCCGAGCGCGACGATGGAGCACAGCTCCTCCATGATGCATATGTTGTAGATATTCTCGCTGCCGGGCTTTGCCCAGCCGACGTTTTCAAAGCCGCCGGACATGAACTTCTGCCTGTACAGATAATACGGCGCCCAGCCTCCGCTGCGCAGTCTTTCGGCCGCCGTGTCAAGCATTCTGCCGACCTCTGACTCACCGGGGAGCGTGCTGCCCTCCAGCGTTATGCGCGAGCCCTTTTTCAGCGACAGCGTGTGGACGGTTATATTCTCCGGCTCAAGGCCGATGACCGTGTCGAGAGTTTTTTCAAAGCCCTCGGCGCTGTCTGAGGGAAGCCCGGCGATGAGGTCCATGTTGACCGCCATGCCGCCGACGCTGCGCACAGCGCTGAACGCGTTGATTATGTCCTGCGCCGAGTGCCTTCGGCCGATGACATTCAGAACCTCGTCGCTCATCGTCTGCGGATTTACGCTTATCCTGTCAACGCCGTGCACACGCAGGGTGCGCAGCTTATCGAGCGTTATCGTGTCGGGGCGTCCTGCCTCGACGGTGTATTCGCGAAGATGCGAAAGGTCAAAGCTGTCTTCAAGCCTTGAGCACAGCCTGTCAAGCTGCTGAGCACTTAAGGTCGTAGGCGTTCCGCCGCCCATGTAGATAGATATGACCGAAAGCTGCAGCTTATTTACGGCCTCTGCCGCGGCGTCTATCTCCCGCATGAGTGCGTCCAGAAAAGGAGGGATGAGCTTCATGCTCTTTTCCGTCGATTGACTGACAAAGCTGCAATATGAGCATCTTGTAGGGCAAAACGGTATGCCGACATACAGACATATATCGCGCTTATCCAAACTTTTTATAATACTCTCTGTCACGAGCGCCGTATCGCGGCAGAGCACCGCACGCGGCTCGGTAACATCGTATCCGGCGATGAATTTTCCGAGCGCGGCGTCCGGGCTCTTGTTCTCAAGCTCCTCGCGGAAAAGCTTTCCCGGCCTCACGCCCGTGAGCATCCCCCAGGCCGGCTGCTTATGCCCCGCCCGTCGGGCGGCGCGGTAAAACGAGGTCTTTATCACGCGGCTGCAAAGCTTATCGCGTGCGATATCATCCGTCATCAGCTCGGTTTTCACGGAGCTTTTTGCCCTGAACTCGCTGCCGTTTAAGATAAGGCGGCAGCTTGCCGTTGTGTACGTTTTGCTGTGCGATAAGCGCAGCTCGACCCTGTCGCCCGCGGGCTCTCCAACGGGGTATTCCGGGCGCTCTGAGGGGTAGAGCGACAGCAGCATCTGCTCGGCGGCGTATTTATAATCATGTCCGTAAAAATAAAGTCTCACGGCGCATCTCCTTAAACGATGTAATTTTAAATTATAGCATAAACGAAAAACTATTACAACGATTTGAAAGAATACCTGCAAAAACAATTTTGCAGTTGTAATCGGGCTGATACTTTGTTATAATTTAATATCTATAAGTTTTGCTATAGGAAGTCGGAAATGAAAAATTCACAGAGACTGTTTGAACCGAATACAAGACCGTTCGTATTTTTCCTTATCGTGTTCGCGGTGGCGACGCTGGTGCTTAAAAACTACTATCTCGCCGCGGCGGAGGGCGTGGTCATTCTCGGACTTATCATCTACTCGGTGATCACGCGCTCGCGCAGAAGAAAGGCGCTGCTGGCGTATATCGAGTCTGTCACCTACGATGCGGAGACGGCTAAGAACAACACGCTTTTGAATTTTCCTCTGCCCATAGTCGTTTTCAGACTTGATGATTCACGCATCATCTGGGGCAACGAGATGTTCTTTTCGATAAGCGGTCTGTCCGGCTCGCGCACGGATATAAGCCTTGCCGAGCTCATTCCGGAGTTTTCCGGCAAGTGGCTCATGGAGGGTAAGACGAAAAGCCCCGACCTTTTTGAGCTCAAGGATAGGAAGTATCAGATATGCGGCAACATCGTCCGTTCCGGCGCCGGTGACGGGAACGACCGGCATTTCATGGCGATAGCGTACTGGATCGATGTGACCGAGTATGAGAATATCCGCGATGAGCATGAGCTCTCCAAGCCCGTAGCCGCGATTCTTACGATCGACAACTACGAGGAACTCATGAAAAACCAGCCCGAGCGCGTCAGAAACGATCTGCGCGACGCGGTCGGCGATAAGCTCGATCAGTGGGGCGCGGATACAAACGGTATCATTATCCGCTATGACCGCGACAGGTATCTGTTTCTTTTCGAGGAACGCTATATGCAGGGCATCCTCGATAAAAAGTGCGATATCTTAAGCGAGGTGCACCAGGTCGTGAGTCCGAGCGGCATCCACGCCACACTGTCCATAGGTATAGGACGAAACGGCGAAAACCTCAGCGAGGCGCTCCAGTTTGCGTCCCTGGCCGTCGAAATGGCGCTCTCACGCGGAGGCGACCAGGCCGTTATCAAGAACAAATTCAGCTTTGATTTCATCGGCGGCAAGTCCGGAGAGGTCGAGTCTAGCAACAAGGTCCGCTCGCGCGTTATGGCAAACGCGCTCGAATCGCTCATAAAGGATGCGTCACGCGTTCTGGTCATGGGACACAAATTCAGCGATATGGACAGCATTGGCGGCGCCGTCGGCGTGTGCAGCCTTGCCCGCAAAAACGGTAAGAGCGCACTGATCGTTGCGGATGTGGAAAAAAGCTCGGCAAAGCCGCTTATAAAGCTCCTGCGCGAAAGCCCGGAGTATAAGGAGGCGTTTATAAGTGCCCGCGAGGCCATCATGATAGCCGACGGCAAGACGCTTCTGGTCGTTGTCGATACCAACCGACCCGAGCAGGTCGAGGATCTGCGGCTTTTGCAGTCGTGCAATCACGTCGCGGTCATCGATCATCACCGCCGCGCAGCTACCTACATAGACAGGGCGGATCTGAGCTTTATAGAGCCATATGCCTCGTCCGTGTGCGAGCTGATGACGGAGATACTCGAAATGTGCAGCGACGAGCCGAAGCTCCTGCGCTGTGAGGCCGAGGCAATACTTGCAGGCATCGTCCTCGATACGAAGAGCTTCACCATGCGCACCGGTGATCGCACCTTTGACGCAGCGGCGTATCTGCGCCGTGCCGGGGCGGACACGGTGGCCGTCAAAAAGCTCATGCAGAACGGCATGGAGCAGACAGTCGCAAAGTACAGAATACTCCAGCGTGCAAGGCTTTACCGGAGCATTACGGCCATTGCCGTTCCGGAAACGCCGCAGAGTAGGATAGTTGCCGCGCAGGCGGCGGACGAGCTGCTCAATGTGGCAGGCGTCGACGCGTCCATGGTCATGTATCCGACCGAGGACGGCGGCGTGTTCGTCTCGGCGCGATCCATAGGCGAGGTGAACGTTCAGCTTATAATGGAAAAGCTCGGCGGCGGCGGAAACCGTGCGGCCGCCGCAGCGCAGATAAACGGGCTGACGCTGGAGCAGGCGGTTCAAAAGCTGTATGCCGCCATAGATGAGTATATTGATTCGTGATTTATTCACGGGAAAGGAATTAATTATGAAAGTTATTTTTAACGTTGATGTCAGGGGACAAGGCAAAAAGGGAGAGCTGAAGGAGGTCTCCGACGGCTACGCACGCAATTACCTTTTGCCGCGCAAGCTTGCAAGCGAAGCGACGGCCGACAATATAAATGCGCTCAAGCTCAAGGAAAAAGCAAAGGCCGCTCAGATAGCTCGTGAAAAGGCCGAGGCTGAGGCAAACGCAAAGAAGCTCGGCGAGATTACCGTCACCGTGCGTGCAAAGGCCGGCGATAAGGGCAAGCTGTTCGGCTCTGTCACCTCGCAGGAGATAAGCGATGCGCTCAGGCAGCAGCACGAAATAGAGATTGAAAAGAACAAGATCGTCCAGCCCGAGCCCATAAAGACCTTCGGCTCATTCCAGGTCAAGGCGAAGCTCGGCTATGAGATATCCGGCACGATAAACGTGCTCGTCATCGAGGCATAAGAGAAGCATTTCAGTAAGCGGCAGGAGTTGAAGCATGGAAGAATTATTGGGCAGACAGGCGCCGCACTCGGCAACGGCAGAGCAGGCGGTCATAGGCTCGATGCTGATAGACACGCGCTGCATACCGGACGTTATCGAGCGTCTGCGCGGCGCGGAGTTCTATATAAAGCAGAACAGAGATATATTTGAGACCATATACACCATGTTCTCCTATGGGCAGACCATTGACCCCGTCACGGTTCTTGACCAGATGAAGGTGCGCGGCGTTTACAGTGAGGCCAGCACAGAGTATATTGCCGAGCTCATGCGCATAACACCGACGGCGGCAAACGTTCTTGAGTATGCCGCTATTGTGCGCGACAGGGCACTGCTCAGAAATCTTGCGTCCGCGGCGGATGAGATAAACAATCTTGTCTACGAGGGCTCGGGAGAGGCGGAGAATATCCTCGAAGCGGCAGAGAGCAAGATCTACGCCCTGCGTCAGGGACGCAATATAGGCGGACTTCTGCCGATATCCGCCGTCGTCCAGACCGTGTACGAGAATATATCAGAGGCTGCGTCCAGCGGCAAGACCATCCCCGGTCTCTCCACGGGACTTAAGGATCTCGACAAATTCATCCTCGGCCTGAATAAGGGTGAGCTTGTACTCATTGCCGCACGTCCGGCAATGGGCAAAACCAGCATCGCGCTCAATATAGCAATGGACGTTGCGAAGAATTCGGACAAGACCGTCGCCGTGTTCTCATTGGAAATGAGCCGCGAGCAGCTTGTAAGCAGGCTCCTTGCACGCGAGGCCTCCGTCCCGTCGCAGAATATGCTGACAGGGCAGCTGAGCCCCGATGAGTGGCGGCGTCTGGCCTCCGCTGCTCAGATGGTCAGCGCAACGGATATGCGCATTGACGATAATTCCATGCTCACCGTTGCGGATATGAATGCTCAGTGCCGCAGATTATCAAACCTGGGACTTGTCGTTATAGACTATCTTCAGCTCATGCAGTCTGCCGGCGGCAAGAGCAGCTATAACGAAAACCGTCAGCAGGTGGTCAGCGACATAAGCCGTATGCTCAAGATCATGGCCAAGGAGCTCAATGTTCCGGTCATATGCTTAAGTCAGCTCAACCGCGCCGCCGTCGGCAGAAGCGACAAGCGGCCAATGCTCAACGACCTGCGCGATTCAGGCGCCATAGAGCAGGACGCCGACGTTGTCATCGGACTGCACCGCGAGGGCTATTACGATCAGGAGAGCTCCGATCCGTACCTTGCCGAGGCCATAGTCCTCAAAAACCGCAAGGGACAGACGGGAACGGTGTATCTGCAATGGCTGCCCGAATTTACGAGCTTCGGCAACCGCTCGTCAAAAACCGATGACGATTATTGATTTTATTAAGGAAAATGCTCTGATATCGCCCGGCGACCGCGTCCTGTGCGCCGTCTCCGGCGGAGCCGACTCCATGTGCCTGCTGCATTATCTGAGCGTAAATGCGAAAAAGCTCGACATCACCGTGTGCGCCGCGAGCTTTGACCATATGCTGCGCGGCGAGGCTTCGGCCTCGGACTGCCGCTTTGTTGCCGAATGGTGTGAAAATCACTCAATAGAATGTCTTACCGGCAGCGGCGATGTTCGCGCCCTTGCAAGGAGCGGCGGACTTAGCGAGGAGGAGGCGGCGCGCTCCCTCAGATATGATTTTTTGAACGACGCTGCGCAAAAGCTCGGCTGCGGCGTCATTGCGACTGCGCATAACGCAAACGATAACGCTGAGACGCTGCTTCTGAACCTCACCCGCGGCGGCGGACTGAAGGGTCTGTGCGGCATACCGCCGAGGCGCGGCAGCATCGTCCGTCCTCTGCTGGGGACAACACGGCGCGCGATCGAGGACTACAACGCCGCAAACGGTATCGAATATGTAAGCGATGCAACGAATGAAAGCGACGATTACACACGAAATGTTATTCGCCATCATGTAGCGCCGGTGCTCGAGGGCATAAACCCCGCATTTTTTGAAGCATGCATTCGCACGACTCAGCTTCTCAGGGAGGATGAGGAGTGCCTGGACGCTATGGCGCAAAGGGCGCATTATGCGAACTATAAATCAGGCACATTTCCGGCGGATGTGCTGATGTCGCTTCCGAAACCCGTTGCCATGCGCGTTTTGCGTATTATCTGCGGCAGAGCGCTGAGCTTTAAACATGCGCAGGCTGTGTATGATATTGCATCGTCGACCGAGCTCAAATATGCGGACATAAGCGGTATGCGCGTTGTGTGCGACCACGGGGTGCTGTGTTTCGACAGAAAGGAAAGCTGCGATATTGAGCCGATTAAGCTCAATATCGGCTCAGTTGAGCTCATTTGCGGCGGGGAGCTTGAGGTAAAAAGCGAAATTATTGAGCCCTGCGGCAAAATTTTCGGCTCATTTAATATTTTATACTTTAATTACGACAGTATTTGTGGTAGCATATCCCTTACGTCACGAAGAGCAGGAGATAAGATACGCCTTCACGGCAGAGGCTGCACGAAAAGTCTCAAGGATCTTTTTTGCGAGGCAAAGCTCAGCCATGCCGAGCGTGAGCGGACGCCGGTGCTCAGGGACGAAAAAGGCATCATAGCCGTCTGCGGCTTCGGTGTCGCGGAAAGATGTATTGCACACCCCGGGGACAGGGTTCTTCGGGTGACAATAAATAAAACCAAGCTTATGGGGGACAATTGAAAGATGATAAACGATATAGAGAGTGTGTTCTTCACGGCAGAGGAGATCGAGGAAAAGGTATCCGCTCTCGGCGAGCAGATATCAAAAGACTTCGAGGGGAAAAATCCGCTGTTTGTCGGTGTGCTGAAGGGCTGCTTTGTTTTTATGGCAGATCTCATGCGCCACGTCAGCATTCCCTGCTCGATGGACTTTATGGCCGTTTCGTCCTATAAGGGCGGCACGAGCTCAACCGGTGCCGTCGAGATACAGAAGGATCTCGGACAGAACATCGAAGGCCGCCATATCATAATCGTCGAGGATATACTCGACAGCGGCAACACTCTCAACTATTTACAAAGCTATCTCATGACGAGAAAGCCAGCTTCCATAACCATTGCAACGCTTATGGATAAGCCATCCCGCAGAGCGGCTCCCGTTTACGCGAAATATTCATGCTTTGAGGTACCCGATGAGTTCGTTGTAGGCTATGGTCTCGATTATAACGAGCTGTACCGCAATCTGCCATTTATCGGTGTGCTCAAGCCCGAAATATATATGAAATAATCAGATACGGATGAAATACTCGTGTCTGGAAGGACGTGATTAATTGAAACCTCAGCGCAACAGAGCGAGAGATATAGGCTTTTATGTTCTGATACTGGTGCTGCTTGCATGCACTCTGTTCACTCTGCTCAACCAGGAACCTGAGAATAATCAGCTTAGCTATGCTCAGGTCAGGGATCTTTTCAAGGAGGAAAAGGTTCAGGAATTCACTTATAACGGTTCAAAGAACATCCTTGAAATGAAGGTCAGGGATTCGAGTGCTCAGGGCGGCACAAAGACCGTTTATTATAAGATGTACAGCTTCTCGCTGTTTTATGAAGAGTTCGGCGAGCTTATCGATCAGCAGTACGATAAGGGCATAATCAAGGACTATCAGATTGAGCCCGTACAGTCGACATGGTGGCTTCAGCTTATACCGTATGTTCTGTTCATCGGCTTCATGGTGTTCTGGATTGTCATGATGCAGCGTGCTCAGGGCGGCGGAGGCGCAGGCGGCGCGATGAAGTTCGGCAAGGCCAGAACGCGCCTCGGCAGCGAGGAGAAAAACCGCAAGACCTTTAACGACGTTGCGGGCGCCGATGAGGAAAAGGCCGAGCTGCAGGAACTTGTCGAGTTTCTTAAGGACCCGAAATCGTTCACTAAAATGGGCGCAAGGATACCCAAGGGCGTTTTGCTCGTAGGCCCTCCGGGAACAGGTAAGACCCTGCTGGCAAAAGCCGTTGCAGGCGAGGCGGGAGTGCAGTTTCTGTCAATTTCCGGCTCGGACTTTGTCGAGCTGTATGTCGGCGTCGGTGCGTCGCGTGTGCGCGATCTGTTCGATCAGGCAAAGAAGGTCGCACCGGCCATCATATTCATCGACGAGATCGACGCTGTCGGCCGTCAGCGCGGCTCCGGACTCGGCGGCGGACACGATGAGCGTGAGCAGACCCTCAACCAGCTGCTTGTTGAGATGGACGGCTTCGGCAACAACGAGGGAGTCATCGTCATGGCGGCGACCAACCGTGCGGATATCCTCGATAATGCGCTTCTGCGTCCCGGCCGCTTCGACCGTCAGGTCTATGTCGGTATGCCCGATATAAAGGGCAGGGAGGCGATACTGAAGATCCACGCGCGCGGCAAGCCCCTGGGCGACGATGTTGACCTTAAGTCGCTTGCCAAGGGCACGCCCGGCTTCTCCGGTGCAGACCTTGAAAACCTCATGAACGAGGCGGCGCTGCTGGCAGTTCGCCGCAAGCATCGCTTCATTACCATGTCCGACTGCGACGAGGCGATACTCAAGGTCGAGATGGGCCCCGAGAAGAAGAGCCGCAAGATGTCGGACAAGGCAAAGCGCCTGACCGCCTACCATGAGTCCGGCCACGCGATTGCCTCAAAGTACCTGCTGCACACGGATCCGGTGCACTATATCACCATCATTCCGCGCGGCATGGCCGGCGGCTTCACGCTGTACCGTCCCGACGAGGACGCGGAGGACTTCACCTCCCAGGCGCAGATGTTCGAGCGCATCGTCGCCTGCCTCGGCGGACGTATCGCCGAGAAGCTGTTCCTTGACGATATCTCGACCGGCGCGTCCGGCGATATCCAGCAGGCAACGAGCATCGCCCGCAACATGGTCACCCGCTACGGCATGAGCGAAAAGCTCGGCCCCATCCAGTATGACAGCTCCGACCACAGCATTTTCATCGGCCGCGATTTCGGCACGACCAAGAGCTACTCGGAGGAGACCGCCGCCCTCATAGACGAGGAGGTCAAGCGCATATTCGACGAGGCCTCGGCGCTGTGCGAAAAGATACTCACCGAGCACCGCGACACGCTCATAGGCGTTGCCGAGTACCTGCTTGAGAACGAGTCGATGGATCGCGAGACCTTCGACTACTACTGCCTGCACGGTACCTTCCCCGAGCCGAAGCCCGCGCCAGCGATGCAGGACGATACCATCGAGCGCCCGGCGCGCAAGATATCGCGCTTTGACGATCCCCCTGCGGAGGACGCCTCGGCAGGCATGGCCGACGCGCCCGACGATAAAAAAGACGAATAAATATCAAGCTCCCGTCCTCGGACGGGAGCTTTTAAGTTTTTTCAAAGCGCATAATATCCTCGACCCGGCAGTCGAGAATGCTGCAAAAGATATCTATCGTGTGCGTGCTGACGCTCTCGTTGCGCTTAAGGCGCGTTATCTGCGCGGGGCTGACCCCGTGCTTTTTTATCAGCATATACTGCGTAACACCCTTGGCCTTCATCGTTTCCCAAAGCGGTTCGTAAGAAATCATAACATTCAAGCCTCACTTTCTACTTGAATGTTAACCGAAAACAGTATATACTGTTATTAACCAATATCGGTCAATATTTTAAAAGGAGAGAAATAATGAAGAAAAGAATACTAAGTCTGCTGCTTGTGCTGCTGATGGTAGTGACGCTTGTGCCAACTGCAGCAATGGCAGAGGACGATGTCGTCGCCTATGAGGTCACAGGCGGCAATATCTATTTTGAGAAAGCTACAGGAACGGTAACATCCTGCGATCCTGAAGTCACAGAAGCAAATATTCCGTCTGAGATTGACGGAGTTAAGGTGACGAGCATTGCTGATTGGGCATTCATAAGCTGTTTTAATAGCCTAACGAGTATTGATATCCCATGCAGTGTGAAATACATTGGTTATGATATATTCTCCGGCGGCTATTCACTAACGAAGATAAGTGTTGCAGAGGACAATACAGCATACTGTTCAGTTGACGGAATTCTGTTTAATAAAGATAAGACAAAGCTTATCAAATATCCTGCGAAAAAGACAGATGCTTCTTATTCGATTCCTGATAGCGTGACGAGTATAGGCTATGCTGCATTTTGCCATTGCATGAGCCTTACGAGCGTCACTATCCCTGACAGTGTGACTGACATTGATGCTATTGCATTCGCTGGCTGCACAAATCTGACGAGTATCAGGATTCCCGATAGTGTAAAGAGTATCATCGGGGTATTTGATGGCTGTACGAGTTTGACAAGCATAACGCTTCCCAGCAGTCTTACATACATAGGTGGAAATGCATTCTATAACTGCACGAGCCTTAAAAGCATAGAAATCCCTGATAGTGTGACGTGTATTGGAGACTGGGCATTCCGTAATTGCACTGGTTTGACAAGCATCACGATTCCGAGCAGTGTTACGAGTATTGGCCTGGCGGCTTTCCAAGACTGCATAAACCTTACGGACGTCACAATCTCTAACGGTGTGACAAGTATCTACGAAGTTGCATTTGCCGGCTGTACGGGCTTGACAAGCATCACGATTCCGAGTAGTGTTACGAGCATTATTTACGACCCATTCCAACGCTGCACTAGCTTAACGAGCATAAAAGTTGCAGATGCAAATACGGCATACAGTTCCGTTAATGGAGTTTTGTTTAATAAGGACATAACAGAGCTTGTCAGATATCCTGAAGGAAAAGTTTCGACTGCTTATGCAATACCGGACAGCGTGACGAGCATCGACAGCGCTGCATTTAATTCCTGCACGGGCCTTACGAGCCTAGTGCTTCCGGACAGTGTGACGAGCATTGACGGTTCGGCCTTTTACGACTGCATGAGCCTTGCCGATGTATATTACACCGGCAGTGCAGAACAATGGAACGCAATAAAAATTGGCGATTTGGGCAACGAAGCTCTCCTGAATGCAACCATCCACTACAACTACCATGAGCACGTCACCGAACTCGTCGGCGCAAAGGCCGCGACCTGCACCGAGGACGGCTACACCGGCGACGAGGTGTGCAGCATTTGCGGCGAAGTGATATCTCAGGGCGAAACCATCCCTGCAACCGGCCATCACTTCAAGGGGAATACCTGCCCCGATTGCGGCGAGACTCGCTCCACGGCCGATACTGTCCGCGCATGGTTCCAAGAGTCGTTTAATAACATGAAAAACTTCTTTGATAAAATCTTCGGCAGAAACTGATTTGCAGCATAACAGGACATAACCCAAAGCGCAGAGGCTTTTGCCCCGGCGCTTTGCCTGTATGCCCGGAAATTCGTGCAAAAATTAATGTTTTTGTGTAAAACGCATAAATATTTATAGACGGGTTTGGAAGTAATACATATTTAAGGAATGCGAAAAATATGTTATAATAAACTACAGGAAAGGGCGAAGCAGCGCCCCACAAAATACGCCGCACCGCATGGGAAACCATGCGGTGCATTTTTCATATCTTTGTGCTTGACAACAGTCCGAAATCGTACTATAATCCGCAAGTATGATTTCGGACTAAAGGTGAAATGAGCATGATACATCAGTCAAAACAGCTTCGGCGCTTTAACCGTCTTGTAGGCGAAACGGACGCGCTGTATCACGAGCTTGCGCAGCGGCTCGGCCTGTCGGACAGCGCATTTCAGATACTTTACACCCTGCACGTCGAGGGCGGAGCATGCCCCCTGCGCGATATCTGCGACTTCTCGGGACTCACAAAGCAGACGGTCAATTCCGCTCTGCGTAAGCTCGAGGCCGGGGGCAGCGTCACCACAGCGAGCAGCGGTGCAAGGCATAAGACCGTTGTTCTGACGCCTGAGGGAACGGCACTTGCCGAGCGCACCGTTGCGCAGGTGATTGCTGTCGAAAACGACGTTCTCGGCTCATGGCCACCGGACGAGCTGGAGAGATATCTCCGGCTTACCGAGGATTATCTTTCGGCAATGCGCGCCCGCGTCGGGGAGGTCAAGGCATGAATGCTATAAAGCTTTCCGATCACTTTGATTATAAACGTCTGCTGCGCTACTGTCTGCCGTCTATCATCATGATGCTGTTCACGTCGATCTACTACATCGTTGACGGCTTCTTTGTTTCTAACTATGCCGGCAAAACTCCGTTTGCGGCGGTCAATCTGATCATGCCGCTGCTGCTTGTGCTCGGATGCATCGGCTTTATGTTCGGAACCGGCGGCGGCGCGCTCATCGCAAAAACCATGGGCGAGCGCAGATCCGACAAGGCAAACGAGATATTCACTCTCATCATCGTCGTGTCGGCGGCCTGCGGCGTGGTGCTTGCGGCGCTCGGATTTTTCCTGCTGCGCCCCGTGGCAAGGCTCATGGGTGCGGAGGGCGAGCTTCTGGAGCAGAGCATTATCTACGGCCGTATAATCCTGCTGGCTCTGCCGTTTTACATTTTGCAGTTTGAGTTCCAGTGCCTTTTTTCAACGGCGGAAAAGCCGAAGCTCGGCCTGTATGTCACCGTGGCCTCCGGCGTTGCGAACATGGTGCTCGATGCGCTGCTCGTCGCGGTCATCCCGCTCGGTGTGACCGGAGCAGCTGCCGCAACTGCGATCAGCGAGTTTATAGGCGGAGTGATACCGCTCGTATATTTTTCGCGCGAGAACACGAGCCGGCTGCGCCTTGTGAAATTCAAGTTCGACGGTAGGGCGCTCCTGAAGACCTGCGGCAACGGCTCGTCGGAGTTTATGAGCAACGTCTCCATGTCGATCATGAGCATGCTCTATAATGTCCAGCTGATGAAATACGCGGGCGAGGACGGCGTTGCGGCCTACGGCGTTCTCATGTACGTCAGTATGATATTCCAGGCGATCTTTATCGGCTATGCCGTCGGCACAGCGCCGATAATCGGCTTTAACTACGGCGCACAGAACAGGGAGGAGCTCAAGGGACTGCTGTCGCGCAGTCTGCGCATAATCTCTGTGTGCGCGGTGTGCATGTTCGCTGCCGGTCAGCTGCTTGCCGAGCCGCTGGGAAGACTCTTCGTCGGCTACGACGATAAGCTGCTTGACATGACGGTGCATGCCTTCGGCATATTTTCGTTTGCGTTTCTGTTCTCGGGCTTTTCGATCTTCGGCTCATCATTCTTCACCGCGCTCAACGACGGCCTTACCAGTGCGCTGATATCCTTCCTTCGAACGCTTGTGTTCCAGCTTGCGGCGGTGATGCTGTTCCCGCTCATCTGGGAGCTTGACGGCATATGGCTGTCCATCGTCGGAGCGGAGATCATGTCAATCATCGCAACGGTATTGTTCCTGATAGGTAAGAGAAAGAGGTACGGATATTAATGAAAAGACGCATTGCACTTTTGCTGGCGGCGCTTATGCTGCTTATGCTGCTGACCGCCTGTGCCGATAGTATAGAGCGCCCGTCGCCGGCGCCGACGATCGCACCGGCTCGGACACCGGCACCCACGCTGACGCCTGCTCCTGCGCCGACTCCGGTCCCGGCGGACGATGAGCTCGTAAGGGTAAAAGACTACATCCCGGATATCATCACCGACCTGAAATACGCGACGACCGACAACTTCACGGGAGTTGTCATTTACGATGACGGCACGGCGTATCTGCGATACGGCACGGTGAAAAAGCTCGCCGCCGCGCAGCGCGAGCTTGCGGAGGATGGCTACAGCCTGCTCATATGGGACGCTTACCGCCCCGTGAGCGCGCAATACCGCCTGTGGGAGGTCTGCCCGAACCCCGTGTATGTTGCCGATCCTACAAAGGGATTTTCAAAGCACAGCAGGGGAAATACCGTCGATATAAGCCTCGTGAGCACAAACGGCGACCCGGTCGAGATGCCCTCCGGCTTTGATGACTTTACCTCGCGTGCCGACCGCGATTACAGCGACGTATCACAGAGCGCGGGGGAGAACGCACGCTATCTCGAAGCTGTCATGACCGCCGCAGGCTTTGTCGGCTACTCCGGCGAGTGGTGGCACTACAGCGACAGCACAGCCTACCCCGTTGTGCAGTGATTTGATTTATAACAAGCCCGCTCGGTTTTTGAGCGGGCTTTGCGCATATGCCGGCGGTTCTATCTTGACATACCGGGCATATATGTTATAATCTAACTACCGATTGCCGCTACAGGAAAGTGCGGCATAAAAATCCAACATAATGAAATATTACAGGAGGAAACATGAAAAAGAGACTTATCAGCATGCTGATGGCGGTTCTCATGATCGCGTCCCTGCTGCCGGCTTCCGCTGTCTTTGCGGCGGATGAGACGACGGCGACGGAGTGTAAGCATGAGACTACTAAAACCGTCAAGGTCCAGGATAAGGACACCGAGAAAAAGCTTCCCGGCATTGAGGCAGTTGTCTGCACTGAATGCGGTGAGGTTACCGATGTAACTATCACGCGCTTCAAAGAAGACAGTTGGCTTATAAAGTGTAAGCACAAGACAAACAAGGTTGTTGAAGTTCAGAAGGTTGCTTGCGAGCAGTTTGGCCTTACTGTCAGCTACTGCGCTGATTGCGGCTATGAAGTTAAGGTTAAGGAACTTGCAGCTAAGGAAGGCGAGACGGCTTATTTCAAGGGCGAAAAGGCGATTGCACATAACTTCTCTGACTTCCATGTTGAGGTGAAGCCTGTCTGCAACAATGACGGCTGGGGCTATGTCGTCTGCAAGCTCTGCGGTAAGGCAGAGTACATCGCAAATGCAAAAGATGCAAAAGAATATGTAAAAGCAAATACTTACCTCAGTACTGCTGAGTATAATAGCCTCTACATAGCGGTTACGAATATGTTCACAAGAACGAATGATGATAAGCATTCAAATGAAAGCGTGCTCATTCCGGCGACCGCAGGCATGACCGACAAAGACGGAAATGCTCTTACCCCCAAATCCACAGGAACTCACCAGAAGACTATAAACGGAAAAGTTCTTACTCAGAATAAGAACACCGGCGCATACGAAGCTACAACGGCCGACGTAGTTAAAGATTACACCGGCGACTTGGTGTGCCCGGATTGCGGTTTTGTTAAGAAAGGCCATTCTGAAACACACACATTCATTGTAACTACTGAAGGCAGCTACACTCACACAAACGGCAGCTACAGCGCATGCAAGAGCGATATAGGCACTTGCGATAAATGCAAGTATACTGGCGGCGAGCGCATCTACGCTCCGGCCTCGTCTTGGGTTATTGAAAAAGCTGTAAGTCCTACCTGCGAGAAGGCAGGAAGCTGGGAGCTCAGAGGCAAGCTTGACAGCAATGATAAGCTTGTTAAATATTATGTCAATAATAATGGCACCGTTGTAGAGAACGGCGTTAGAGCAGCGCTTGGCCACAATTGGGTTACCTGCGGAACAAAGAATGCAACCTGCACCGAGCCCGGCAAAATCTACACTGCTCTCAAGCAGTGCAGCATTTGCGGAAAATATAAAGACGGTGATAAAGTCATTGAAAACCCCGAAAATGCCGCAGGTACGGACATCCCGGCTCGTGGCCACCACTTTGTTGAAGTAGAGATTGTTGCCGCAACCTGCAATCAGACAGGTTTTGCAGTCAAGAAGTGCTCCGAGCCCGGCTGCAATGCGTATGAGCTTCAGGCTAACGGCGAGTACGGATATGAGACCGCAAAGAAGACCAAGCACCTCGCATCCGACAAGCTCGCAAACGTCAAGGAAGCAACCTGCACAGAGGAAGGCTACACCGGCGATGTCGTCTGCAAGTTCTGCGGCGAGGTCATGAAGCCCGGCGAGAAGACCAAGATGGTCGACCACACCCCCGTTGCTGTTGAGGCAAAGGCTCCCACCTGCACCGAGCCCGGCATAAGCAAGGGTACCGTCTGCAAGGTCTGTGAGAAAGTTCTCTCCGGTCAGGAGACCGTTCCCGCTCTCGGCCACGATCCCAAGCTCGTTAACGCCAAGGACGCGACCTGCACCGAGGCCGGCTATACCGGCGATAAGGTCTGCACCCGCTGCAATGTGACCCTCGAAAAGGGCAAGGATATCAAGGCTCTCGGCCACAACTTCGTCAAGGGCGTCTGCTCACGCTGCGACGCAAAGCAGACCGGCTACAATCCGTTTTCCGACGTTAAGTCCACCGACCGGTTCTACAGCGACATCATGTGGGCATGGGAGAACGGCATTGTCGAGGGCGACGATACCGGCATGTTCCGCGCCGACGGCAAGCTCACCCGCGCACAGGTCGTCACCATGCTTTGGCGCATGAACGACAAGCCCACCGCAAAGAATGCCGCCACCTTCACCGACCTGACTCAGGATTGGTACAAGGCAGCAGTCGCATGGGCGGTCGAAAAGGGCATCGTCAACGGCGTCGGCAACAACAAGTTTGCTCCCAACGAGACCTGCACCCGCGCACAGATCGTCACCATGCTGTGGCGTCTTGACGGCGAGAAGAAGGTCACCCCGACCATCAACTTCACCGACCTGACCCAGAACTGGTACAAGGATGCGGTCGCATGGGCTGCCAACAACGGCATCACCAAGGGCGACGGCGCAGGCCACTTCTATCCCGCAAACGATTGCACCCGCGGCGAGGCAGTTGCGTTCATCCACCGCACCGCCATGCTCGGCAAGTGATCAGGCAATGATTTTAATAACTCCACGTCCCCGACGTGGAGTTATTTTTACAGGGAGATTCAAATGAAAAAACGAACTCTGAGCGCAGTGCTTGCACTTTTAATGCTCTGCGCGCTGCTCCCGGCGTCCGCGCTGGCCGACGGCTCGTGCGGCGAAAATGTTCGCTGGGAGATAAGCTCTGCGGGAGTGCTGACGGTATCCGGAACAGGCGACATGGCCGATTTTGAATCGGGCGACGCGCCGTGGTACGATAAGCGCGGCGAGGTGAGGAAGCTTGTAGTTTCCGAGGGCGTGACCGCCGTCGGCAGCGGCGCGTTCTCCGGCTGCGGCCTTATCGAAACGATCACCCTGCCGAGGAGCTTACAGCGCATCGGCGACAGCGCCCTTGACGATGTTTACGCTCTAAAAAGCGTTTACTACGCAGGTTCCGTTGCCGGCTGGAAGGCGATAGAGATCGGCGTCGGCGTGAGCTTCGGCTCGGCCGAGCTCATATGCGCCGATAAAACCGAGCCCTTTTCCGATATCTCCGGCTGGTATCACGACTATATCATAACCTGCTACATGGCCGATATCGTAAACGGCTGCGGCGACGGGACGTTTCGCCCGGAAAATAACGTCACCCGTGCGCAGTTTATAATGATGCTCTATAACATGGGCGGCCGCCCTGCGGTGTCCGATACCTCGCTTGCCTTTGCTGACGCGGCACACATATCGACGGTCTACGCTGCGGCCGTAAAGTGGGGCACAAGAGCCGGTATCATCATGGGCTACGGCGACAATACCTTCAGACCGGATGAAAACATCAGCCGCGCACAGATGGCGGCGTTCGCGTATCGTTTCCTGCGTCTCGGCGTGAGCGAGGCAACGCTCGACGGCCTCAAGGGTCACAACAACTTCCGTGATTACGGCAGCATCCCGGAGTATTTCCGCGAGGCCGTCGATGTGATGGCGAATATCGGCGTCATACAGGGCTATCCCGGCGGAGCTTTCGACCCCGACGGAATAGCGACACGCGGCCAGTCGGCTGCCATAATGTCGCGCCTGCTCGTTGCCCTGACCGAGCTCAGGGAGCAATAGAATAAAAATGCATTAATAAAAATGCTCTGCCCAACGGCAGAGCATTTTTGCGGTATATCAGCGCTTTTCCTGGGCTCGGATGAGGTTTTTGTAAAAGCTCACAGCGCCGGGCAGACAGTTGTACTCAATATTTTCGTTCAGCCCGTGCATGCCCTTCATCTGCTCCGGACCGTAGATTACCGGCGCAAAGCGAATGCAGCTTTTGCACACGGGCTGATAAAACTGCGCGTCTGTAGCGCCCGTCATGACGTACGGGCTCACCGGCAGACCTGGGAAGGTATCATTTATCACGGCCTCGACCTGGCGGAATGCATCGCCGTTTATATCGACGGCGGGGGTGTAGTCGTTCGAGTGGATGACCTCCATCTCAAGTCCGTGCTTCTCGGCGAGCCTCCGGATTATATCGAGGCTCTCCTTCTCGCCCTGATGCGGGATAAAGCGCATGTTCGCGCTCACCGTCGCCTCCTGCGGCAAAACGTTGCACGCGTCCGAGCCCGACTGCATGGTGAATGCAATCGTTGTTTGCAGCATCGCACCGGCCTGGGCGCTGATCCTGCCGAGCACGGGCTTGAGCAGCGGAGCAAACAGCCACAGATTGCCCATGACGAGCTTGAGCGGAAACGCGGCGTACGGCGCAAGCTTCCCGAACATTGCCGCTACCTCGGGAGGGAACTTGCGGCGGAAATAGTTGTGCGTCTCAACGTCGTTAACGAAGGCCGCAAGCCGCGCAATGGGGGTGTTCCTCGTCGGAGCGCTTGCGTGTCCTCCGGTGGAGCGCGCCGTGAATTTAACGTCGCCCTTGCCCTTTTCGAACACGCCGACCATGGCGAAGTTGCCCTTCACGCCGCCGATGGGCTCGGAGATTATGCCGCCGCCCTCGTCGCAGACAAGAAACAGCTCAACGCCGCGCCTTTGCAGCTCCCTGACTATCTTCGGCGCACCGTCGCCGGCCCACTCCTCTGTGCAGGACGAGGCGAGGTACACGTCGCATTTGGGCGTGTAGCCCTCCTTGAGCAGCTCCTCGACCGCCTGGAAGAACGCCATGACGGAGGCTTTGGTATCCGACGTTCCGCGGCCCCACACCTTGCCGTCGGCGATATCGCCCGAGAACGGCTCATGCTCCCACTTGCCCTCGGCGGGAACAACGTCCTGATGGCTCATCAGAAGTATCGGGGCCCCGTCGCCCGTGCCCTTCCAGCGGAACAAGAGGTTCCCGTCGATGACGGTTTTCTCCAGATTTTTGTGCACCAGCGGGAACAGCTTCTCCAAAAGCTTATGGAAGCCGAGAAATTTCTCGGCCTCATCAACATTCGCGTGCGACACCGTTTCGTACTGTACCATTTCCGACAGCTTGTGCGCAAGATCGAGAGCGTAGTCGCCGGCCTTTGGCGCGACATAGTCCGAGCGCTTGTTCGGCGTAAGAACAGTGTGCACAACGGCGGCCGCCGGCAGCGCCAGCGCCGCGGCAGCGGGGATCATAAATATGCATTTTTTCATTATCATGCACCGGCTTTCTTATAAAACTTGTATGCTATGCCGATGGCGAGCGCACCGGCGGGGATTATCATGAAGCTCGTCGAGCCCGTGAGCGAGGGCACAAGGATGAACAGTATGCTCATAACGATCAGCGGCGCTGCCGCGATCTTCATATTGCCGCGGAAATACTTATATGCCATCGCGCCGAACAGCGCGGGCACGACGTTTTCAAACGCGGGCTGAAGCGTCGGGCTCTGCAAAACCGGCTGCAGCGGCACCAGCAGCGCAACGCCGAGCGCGAGCACGATTATAGTCACCAGCGAGGACGTGGCGATTGACAGGGTGGACACGATCTCGTTTTCGGGTGTGCCGGTCTTCGCGCCGACGATGTCGCGCGCGTTGACGGCGCAGGGAATCTTCATATTGATAAGGTTGCCCGTAATAAACGCAAGATAGCCGCCGCCCGCGCCGAGCATCGGAGTATAGACGAGAAATTCGACCACGCTGCTGACCGTCCACACAAGGCCGACGGACAGGAATGCCTTACCGGCAGCGCCGATATCGGGCATTGCACCGAGTATCTTTCCGATGAGAAACGGAGCACCAACGAGCATTATAAGAACGATGGCCGAGCTTATGCGGCCGATGACGTGTGTGCGCTTGTTGTAGCCTTCAAAATAATTATTCATTGTCCTGCCTCCTTACACAAACAGCTTGACGACGACCGCTGCTGCCATACCGATGAGCATGCTTCCAGCGATCGAGAAGCTCTCGACCCAGGCAAGCTTTTTCTTCTCCGCAAGGTAGATAAAGCCTGCCATCACGAGGCCGGAGACGAATACGACGATCAGCGGCATGAAGCTTCCGGAGAACGAAAACAGACCTCCGCCGGAGACAAAGCCGCCTATGTAGCTGCCGATGTAGGCCGAGACGAGGCCGATGAACATCGCGGTCATGGCCGTGTCGCCGAAGCCCGCGCTGCCGGAGCTCTTTTTGCCGCTGCCGAGCCTGTTCAGATAGCGTTTATTGAAGAATATCGACAGTACCATGCCCCACATGATGCAAACGCTCATCAGAAGCGCGATGGTGGCAAAGCCCGAGGGCGTCATCTCGGCCGCCGAGAGGGAGGACATGCCGACCTGCTCGGCCGCGGCCTGTGCGACCTGCGTTTCATAGTGCAGCGCACCGATGACCGAAAGCCTCAGCCACGGCCACGGAGTGCCCAGGCTGCCCGACAGGGCGATAACGCCCAGCAGAATGCCGACGCTCGGCAGAAGCGAAAACGTAGCGCTCGAGGTGATGGCTCGCCTGAGCTTTGTGCGGTCGATGCCCATTGCGAGCCCCGCGCGGTAAGCGCGCACCATAAACACGGCGCACACCACGGCGACAAACGCGATGATGCCGCCGCATATGGCGTACATCGGCGCGCTGTTTAATTGCGAAAGTATGTTCATATCCGTCTCTCCTTTTTGTCATGTGTTTAACATTATATTTCCTGCCGGGCGATAAGTCAATCACGCGGCAAATAAAATAACCGGCGGCATTCATATACCGTCTCGCCCAGCTCGCAAAATAAACCCGAATAAAGTCTCAGCTCCCCGCGGTATCCGCGGGGAGCTGTTTTTGTGCCATGATTTTCTTGCCGAAAAATGTTGCCGCTGCATAGCTGGTATGGTATTATTAGCTCACAAAGGTAAAGGAGGAGAAATCAATGAAGAAACGATTTCTTAGTATGCTGCTTGCCGTGCTCATGGTATTGACGCTCTTGCCGACTGCCGCGTTTGCCGACGGTGAGCTCAGCGGCAAGTGCGGAGAAAATGTGACCTGGAAGCTCAAGGGCGATACACTGACTATAAGCGGAACAGGCCCGATGGAGGATTATTATAGTCATAACCCCGCACCATGGAGGACATACAGTGACAGCGTTGTAAAAATAGTCGTTGAGGAAGGGGTAACGAGCACAGGTGTTGGTGCGTTTTTAGAGATGAGTAATGTGACATCGGTCAGCCTGCCGCAGAGTTTGGAGAGCATATACAGCTCATTTGGCCATTGCACTTCATTAACAGCTATAGATATTCCCGACGGTGTATCGGTAATTGATAGCACCGCCTTTTTAGAATGCACATCATTAAAGACAGTAAAGCTTCCAAACAACAACACCTCAATTGGGGCCTTTGCTTTCAGTGGCTGTACAGCGCTTGAAAGCATTGTGATTCCCGATGGCGTTTCATCTATAGATTTTCAAGCTTTCAGCCAGTGCACCTCATTAACAACTTTAGATTTTCCTGACAGCGTCTCAACAATTGGATCAGGGGCATTCGTTGGGTGCACATCATTAAAGACAGTAAAGCTTCCAAACGGCAACACATCAATTGCAGAATTTGCTTTCAGTGGCTGTACAGCGCTTGAAAGCATTGTGATTCCGGAGGGAATGACTGAAATAGCTATTTATGTGTTTGAAAGATGCACAAGTCTAAAGGAGATATATTTGCCGCAAAGCCTATGTGAACTTTGTACAAGTGCATTTAATTATTGCGAATCACTTGAAAGCATATACTACGGCGGTTCGATCAGGCAGTGGAGGGAACAGGTGAAAATCAGTTACAGAGATGCGTACCAAGAGGGCTATAAGCATGGCTACGGGCAGGCTGTGATCTACATTGGTGACGAATCCGACCCGTTCAAGGATGTCAAGAAAGGCGATCCGTTCTACGACGAGATCTTTTGGGCATATGGAAACAGCATCATCAATGGCGACGATACCGGCAACTACAATCCCAACGACGGCATCACCCGTGCGCAGATCGTCATGATCCTGTGGAACGCGACAGGCAACGAGGAGGCCTCCAAGCCCTCCGGCTTTGCCGACGTGAAGGACGGCGCATGGTACGCAAAGGCGGTCGCATGGGCGGTCGAGAACGGCATAACCAACGGCACAGACCTCGGCTTTGAGCCCGACCGTGTCTGCACCCGCGCCGAGATCGTGACCTTCCTGCATCGCGCTAACAACAAGCCCGCTCCCGCGGCGGCTGCAAGCTTCACCGACCTGACTCAGGACTGGTACAAGGATGCGGTCGCATGGGCGGTCGAAAACGGCATCACCAAGGGCGTCGGCGGTAACCGCTTTGCCCCCAATGATACCTGCACCCGCGGCCAGGCGGCGGCATTCATGTACCGTCTCGCCCAGCTCGCAAAATAAACCCGAATAAAGTCTCAGCTCCCCGCGGTATCCGCGGGGAGCTGTTTTTGTGCCATGATTTTCTTGCCGAAAAATGTTGCCGCTGCATAGCTGGTATGGTATTATTAGCTCACAAAGGTAAAGGAGGAGAAATCAATGAAGAAACGATTTCTTAGTATGCTGCTTGCAGTGCTCATGGTGCTGACGCTCTTGCCGGTGTCCGCCTTCGCGGAAGGCGAGCTCAGCGGCAAGTGCGGAGATAATGTGACGTGGAAGCTCGAGGGCGATACACTGACTATAAGCGGAACAGGCCCGATGGATAATTATCGCACATCACCCTGGATGGCATACAGTGACAGGCTCACAAGGATCGTTGTTGAAGAGGGCATTACAGGAATCGGAGCTAATTCGTTTGCGCCATTGAATATGGGAGGCAATTTGATCGGCGCACTGAGCAATGTGAGCTCAGTCAGCTTGCCGCAGAGCCTAAAAAGCATAGGTGACGGCGCATTCTCGTTTTGCTCCGGTTTGGAGAGCATAGTGCTGCCAGCTGCTGTTGAAAGCATAGGAATTTCGGCCTTCAAGGGCTGCGCTGCACTTATAGAGATCAGTATACCCAACAGTGTAAATAATATTGGCGTTGGGGCATTCGAGCAGTGCAGCAGTCTTAAGAGTGTTGTTGTTCCAACCGGCGTTTTGTCGATAAGCGAGTGGACTTTTAGTTTATGTGAGCAGTTAGAAAGCGTGGAGCTGCCTGAAAACCTGACGGAAATTGGCGGGAATGCTTTCAAAGGCTGCAAAGCTTTGCGAGCTATCGCACTGCCCGCAAGGCTAAAAAGTATAGGCAGCGAAGCCTTTAGTGATTGCTCCAGCCTGCTCTCGGTCACTCTCCCTGATGGCTTGACCGCTATCGGCTACCATGCTTTTTTCAAGTGTGAAAAGCTCGCGGAAGTTAAAATCCCAAGCGGCCTTACACAAATCGGCGGAGGAGTATTTGCTGACTGCGGATCTCTCGAAAGTATTGAAATACCGAGTGACTGGACCTCACTGCGAGGTATTTACAATGGCTGCACCGGAATCAAAGAGATGGTTGTTCCGGATGGCTTTGTTGAGCTCGTTAGCGGAGAGTTTTACGGCTGCACAAACCTTAAAAGCGTAGTATTGCCTGACAGTATAAAGGCAATAGGCAAAAAAGCTTTTGGCTGCTGCTCCTCGCTTGAAAGCATCATTATACCGGAGGGAGTTATGACAATCGGCGAATACAGCTTTGAAGCCTGTATTTCGCTCACTGAAATATACCTGCCGAAGAGCATGAAAACTATCGATGTATGCTCGATGAACGGCTGCGAAGCACTTGAAAGCATATACTACGGCGGCTCATTGCGTCAGTGGAAGGAAGGAGTAGCCTTCACAGGAGAATACCCCTCTGACTATGACAGCGCCAAGGATGGATTAGTAAATGCTCAGCTCTACTTCCTCGATGGGTCTGATCCCTTTACGGATATCGATATCGACTGGTGCCATGATGAGATCTGCCTGGCGTACATGCTCAATATCGTAAACGGCACAAGCGAAACCACCTTCAGCCCCAACGATTCCGTTACCCGCGAGCAGTATCTGACCATGCTGTGGCGCATGGTCGCATCTCCCATGAGCCAGGACGAGCTCAGCTTTGCAGACAGCGCAAAGATAAGCGCTTATGCCAAGGCCGCGGTCGCATGGGCAGTCAGAACGGGCATCGTTAAGGGTTATCCCGACAATACCTTCCGCCCCGGCAGCAAGATAAGCCGTGCCGAAATGGCGACCATGACCTACCGCTTTATTACGAGCATAGAGGGGATCAGGCTCGACGACGGCCTCAAGGCCGACTTCGGCTTCAAGGATGTTGCCGCCAATCAGTATTATGCCGAGGCAGTCAACGTCATGGCAAACCTTGAGATCATTAAGGGCATGACCGCTACGACCTTCGCTCCCAACGATACCGCGACCCGCGCGCAGGCAGCGGTCATCATGATGAGAACTCTCGCAGCGCTCTTGACATGACCCCGCCCATGCAATGGCCGGCAGCTAAAATAATTGACAGGAGCAGCAAATGAGCAAAACGGCACTTATAATGATAGATATGCAGCGCGGATTTATTGACCCCGCGTCGCCGCTGTGTATAGCCGGTGCGGCCGCGACGGTTCCGGCCTGCGCCGAGGCGATACGCTTTTTCCACGGAAACGGGCAGCCGCTGGTCTACGCCGTGCGGCATTACCGTGCCGACGGCAGCGACGTCGAAAAGGCGCGGGCAAAAATTTGGACGGAGGGCGGCAAGCCCCTGTCGGAGAGCTGCGCAGAGCGCCTGTCGGATGCCTTCCCGGACGAGTTTGAGCGGCTCGAGAGCGATTACACCATCGTAAAGCCCCGCTTCTCGGCATTTTTCGCAACGAGCCTTGACCTCATTTTGCGCAGGCTCGGTGTGCAGACCGTCGTTCTGGCAGGCACGACCACGCCCAACTGCATCCGCACGACCTGCTACGACGCGCTTTCGCTCGACTACGACGTCATCGTCCTGAGTGACTGCACCTCGTCCGTGAGCGAGGCCGTCCAGCGCGCAAACCTTGAGGATATGCAGCGCGTAGGCGCAAAAATCATGACGCTCGATGAACTGAAAAAGCACGGCTGAAAGGCCGGCTGAGATAAGAAAGCACACGGTTTTGAACGGCTCTTTTCCGCCCATGCTTCATAAAAAATCTCGGTAATACACAAAGTATTGCCGAGATTTTGTTATTTTGCCTGAACAGAAAACAGCTCGCCCAAAACTGCGCAGTACCTAAAAAGTCAGAGCGTGTGCGAGGCATACTTTGTGTCTGGCAAGCCGCCGCAACGATGACATTCGTGCACACTATGGCTTTTTAGGCGTTTGTTTTCATGTCTCAGCCGGCCTAAGCCGTGCTTTTTTTTCGCTTATTCGTCTTTTGCTATCATTTGAAGAGCATGCTCCAAAACGCCGATCACGGCGCTCAGATTCTGCCTTGCTCCGGTCTCGTTGCCGGGCAGGTTCAGAATTAGGCTCTTGCCGCGTATACCGGCAACGCCTCTCGTGAGCATGGCCCGCGGCGTGCTCACGAGGCTGTAGTGCAGCATCGCCTGCGGAATGGCGGGTATCTCACGCGAGATGACGTCACGCGTGGCCTCCGGCGTAATATCACGCCTGCCGAAGCCCGTGCCTCCGGTCGATATTATGAGATCTGCGCCTAACTCATAGGCGCACTTTATAAACTCTGCGGATATTTCGTGCCGTTCATCGGGAACCAGTCCTCTGTATATGACCTCGAATCCCGATTCCTCGAGCATCTGCGCGACGGCAGGACCGCTTTTATCGACCTTTTCGCCGGCAGAGCATCTGTCGCTTACCGTGATTACAGCAGCTTTGTAGTCCATGTGCCCCTCCTTGTAAGTTACTTTTTAAAGCCGTCCTTAAGCGCGACAGCGCGGTTGAATACCAGATGTCCCGGAGAAGAATCCTTGCTGTCTACACAGAAATAGCCCGTTCGAAGGAACTGGAACTGCGCCGGAGCGGCAGCTCCTTCGAGCATTTTCTCCAGCTTACAGCCGGTGAGCACCTCAAGCGACTCCGGATTGAGACAGCTTATATAATCCTTGTCCGCCGCATCCGGGTCGGGATCGGAGAACAGGTTGCTGTACAGCCTTACCTCGGCGTCGGCGCAGTTATCGGCATCGACCCAATGTATCGTTGCACCCTTGACCTTGCGGCCGTCGGCAGGATCACCGCCTCGGCTTTCGGGATCGTAGGTGGCGAGGATCTCTGTAACATTGCCGTTTTCGTCCTTGACGCAGCCGGTGCATTTTATAAGATACGCCCCCTTCAGACGGCACTCCGGGCCGTCGGGATAGAGCCTTTTGTACTTGGGGACCGGAGCTTCGAGGAAATCCTCGGCCTCAATCCACAAATTGCGCGAGAAGGTCACCTTTCTCGTCCCGGCGTTCGGATCATTTGGGTTGTTTTCAACATCGAGCTCCTCGCTCTGCCCTGCGGGATAATTTGTTATTGTGAGCTTTACGGGGCGCAAAACGGCCATGGCGCGCTGAGCATGATCGTTGAGATCCTCACGCAGGCAGTGCTCAAGGAACGCAAACTCGACGGTGTTCGGGACCTTGGCAACGCCGATCCTCTCACAGAAATTGCGGATTGAAGCAGGCGTATAGCCGCGGCGGCGCAGACCGCACAGCGTCGGCATGCGCGGATCGTCCCAGCCGGAGACAAGGCCTTCCTCCACAAGCCTTCTGAGCTTGCGCTTGCTTAGCACGGTGTAGTTTATGCCCAGGCGCGCAAACTCGATCTGTCGCGGCCTGGAGGGAACGGAGACATTGTTAATCACCCAGTCGTACAGCGGACGGTGATCCTCGTACTCAAGCGAGCACAGCGAGTGGGTTATACCCTCGAGCGCGTCCTGAATCGGATGAGCAAAATCGTACATAGGGAAGATGCACCACTTCGTGCCCTGACGGTGATGCTCGATATATCTGATGCGGTACAGCACGGGGTCGCGCATATTGAAATTGCCGGAGGCAAGGTCGATTTTAGCGCGCAGCGTGTACCTGCCCTCGGGGAATTCGCCGTTTTTCATGCGCTCGAAGAGCTCAAGGCTCTCCTCGACTGGTCTGTCGCGGTAGGGGCTTACGGCGGGCTTTGTCGTATCTCCGCGGTATTCCTTAAACTGCTCGGGTGTGAGCTCACAGACATAGGCAAGACCCTTTTTTATGAGCTCAACAGCATATTCGTAGGTTTTTTCGAAATAATCCGAACCGTAGAAGAAGCGTTCGCCCCAGTCAAAGCCTAGCCAGTGTATGTCCTCCTGAATGGCGTCTACGTACTCTGTATCCTCTTTGGCGGGGTTGGTATCGTCCATGCGCAGGTTGCAGATACCGCCGTACTTCTCGGCAGTGCCGAAATCTATGATAAGCGCCTTGCAGTGGCCGATGTGCAGATAGCCGTTCGGCTCGGGCGGAAAACGGGTGTGCACCTGCATCCCGGCAAATCTGCCGCCCTCGGAAAGGTCCTCATCAATAAAGTTTTCAATAAAGTTTTTGCTTATCTCTTCCATGGTTCATACTCCTGTTTGAATGGGTAGTAAAATTATAAACGAATTCTCACGCAATTACAATATAAAAAATTAATTTGAGAGATGTTGTATATGCCGTTGAGAAAACGCGAAAGCTGTGATAATATGATTACAGGTGATAAAAATGGACAATAAGTTTGACATACTCATCATCGGCGCAGGACCTGCCGGAGTATCGGCGGCGCTCACGGCCTGCAATCGCGGCAAAAAGACCGGGGTTATCGCAAACCCGCCCGAGAGCAGCAAGCTGTACCCTGCCGAAAGCGTCACGAATTACCCCGGCATATCGGGAACGGGTGCGGATATAATAAAAGCAATGACAAGGCAGCTTGAGGAAAGCGACGCCGTTATTATAAAAGGACGTGCGCTGAGTGTCGTGCCGCTCGGAAAAACAATTGGCGTTGCCGTCGGGCGCGAGTTTTACGAGGCAGGCGCAGTTATAGTCGCAAGCGGCATAAGCCGCCGCCCGATATGCCCGGGTGAGACGGAGTTTCTCGGCAGGGGAGTGAGCTATTGCGCTACCTGTGACGGAATGCTTTATAAGGGCAAGACCGTCGCCGTCATAGGCAACAGCGAGGAGGCCGCGCACGATGCGCAGCTTCTGCGCGATATCGGCTGCCGGGTGCTGCCCTTCACAGGTAAGGAGAAATTTGATATCCGCGGCGGAATGAAGGCCGATACGCTTGTCGTTAACGGGCAGGAGCATAAGGTTGACTGTGTTTTTATTCTTAAAGACACGCTTACATCCGAGAGTCTTGTTTCCGGTATAGAGTCCGAGCGCGGCATAATAAAAACAGACCGCAGCGGAAAAACTAACATAAGGGGCGTTTACGCCGCCGGCGACTGCACGGGAGCACCGTATCAGATAGCAAAGGCCGTGGGCGAGGGCAACGTCACCGCGCTTTCTGCCTGCGAATATATAAACACCATCGAAAAGGAGATATAAATCATGATAATGCATCTTACGAAGGATAATTTTGATTCCGTCACTTCCTCAGGCCTCGTGCTGGTCGATTTCTGGGCGACCTGGTGCGGCCCCTGCCGCATGCAGGCCCCGATACTTGAGGAGTTTGACAAGCAGATGGAGGGCCGCGTCAAGGTCTGCAAGCTCGATGTCGATCAGGTACCGTCTGTCGCACAGCGCTTCGGCGTTATGAGCATCCCGACACTCATCGCATTTAAGGACGGAAAGCAGATCGGTAAAGAGGTCGGCGTGACAAGCTGCGAGGAGCTTATTCGCATGTTCGGCTAAAAAAGTTTCAATATTTGTTGCAATTCATTTTCTGCCCGTATATAATGGGTTATCCGTTGTATACGGGCATATTTATTGATTATTGGAGGAAATTATGTCTGACTATATAATAAGCTGCTGCTCGACGGCAGACCTTTCGAAGGAGCATTTCCAAGCGCGCGATATCAAATATGTCTGCTTCCACTATATTCTAAACGGCGAGGACTACAGCGATGACCTCGGCCAGAGCATTCCGTTTGAGGAGTTTTACAAGAAAATGGCCGAGGGTGCGGAGACCAAGACCAGTCAGGTTAACGTTTCCGAGTACATCGATTTCTTTACTCCTTTTCTTAAAGAGGGCAAGGACATCCTGCATGTAACGCTCTCGAGCGGTATCTCCGGTACAATTAACTCCGCACGCAGCGCAGCCGAGATACTCGCTCAGGATTTCCCCGAGCGCAAGATATACATAGTCGATTCTCTCGGCGCATCCTCCGGCTACGGCCTTTTGATGGACACGCTTGCCGACAAACGCGACGAGGGCCTGAGCGTTGACGAGGCTCGCGAATGGGTCGAAGCCAACAAGCTGCATCTGCACCACTGGTTCTTCTCCACGGATCTCAGCTTCTACGTCAAGGGCGGCAGAATTTCCAAGGCGGCAGGCTTCTTCGGAACGATGCTCAACATCTGCCCGCTGCTGAATATGGACAACCTCGGCAGGCTTATTCCCAGGGAAAAGATCCGCACTAAGAAAAAGGTCATAAAGACCATCGTCGAGCGCATGGAGCAGTGCGCAAACGACGGACTCGACTACTCCGGCAAGTGCTACATCTCGCAGTCGGGCTGTGTTGAGGACGCGAAGGAAGTCGCCGCTCTCGTCGAGGAGCGCTTCCCCAAGCTCAACGGCAAGGTCGAGATAAACTATGTCGGAACGACCATCGGCAGCCACACCGGCCCCGGCACGGTCGCACTGTTTTTCTGGGGCATCGAGCGCGGCGAATAATTACCGGCTTGACTTTTCGGGTAAAAAGTGCATATAATAAGATTTATTAAAGGCATTGACGGACAGGAGTAAGCGTAGCTTGCTTTTCAGAGAGGGAGCGGCCGGTGAAAGCTCCTAAGCATGCCGCCGAAGGTCGGTCCCGAGCAGCCGTGCCGAAATTCAAGTAGGCCGGACGGGAGCTCCCGTTACAGAGCGTTGAGTGCCGCGCACAGCGCGGAATTCAGGTGGTACCGCGTAATACTGCGTCCTGATTTTTCGGGGCGCAGTTTTTTATTTGTTAAGGAGGAACAGATATGAAAGAGCTGCCGAAGGTGTACGACCCCGGTACGGTGGAAAAGAGAATATATGATATGTGGCAGTCGCACGGCTGCTTCAAGGGCGTCATAGACCCCGACAAAAAGCCGTTTTCGATAGTTATGCCGCCCCCCAACGTAACAGGCCAGCTTCACATGGGTCATGCGCTCGATTCGACCCTGCAGGATATCCTGATCCGCTATAAGCGCATGCAGGGCTATGCTGCGCTGTGGCTTCCCGGCACCGATCATGCCGGCATAGCAACACAGATCAAGGTCGAGGAGGAGCTGCGCGTCAAGGAGGGACTTACGCGCTACGATCTCGGCCGCGAGAAATTCCTCGAGCGCGTCTGGGACTGGAAAAATAAATACGGTGACCGCATTGTTGAGCAGCAGAAGGTGCTCGGCGCGTCCTGCGATTGGGACAGAAGCGCCTTTACCATGGATGAAACGCGTGCAAAGAGCGTGCGCGAGACCTTCTGCGAGCTGTACGAAAAGGGACTTATCTACAAGGGCAGCCGTATCATAAACTGGTGCCCCAAGTGCCGCACGGCGCTTTCCGACGCCGAGGTCGAGTATAAGGAAATGCCCGGATCTTTCTGGCACATAAGATATCCCATCGAGGATTCCGACGAGGAGTTTATCATCGCGACTACCCGTCCGGAGACCATGCTCGGCGACTCCGGCGTTGCGGTGCACCCCGACGATGAGCGCTATAAGCACCTTGTCGGCAAGAACGCCATACTGCCGCTGGTCGGAAGAAGGCTCCCCATCGTCGCCGACGAATATGTCGAGCTCGGCTTCGGCACCGGTGCCGTCAAGATGACGCCCTGCCACGACCCGAACGACTATGAGGTTGGGCTCAGGCACAACCTTGAGCAGATACTCTGCATTGACGAGGACGCGAAGATCATAAACGGCGGAAAGTATAACGGCATGGACCGCTATGAGGCGCGCAAGGCCATCGTCGCCGATCTTGAGGAGCAGGGCTATCTCGTCAAGGTCGAGCCGTATAACCACAATGTCGGCTGCTGCTACCGCTGCGGCACCGTCGTTGAGCCGCTTACGAGCCCTCAGTGGTTTGTCAGGATGAAGCCTCTTGCCAAAGCAGCCATTGACGTTGTGAAGGACGGAAGGATAAAGTTCGTTCCCGAGCGCTTCACAAAGACCTATATGAACTGGATGGAGAATGTACACGACTGGTGCATCTCCCGTCAGCTCTGGTGGGGACACAGAATACCGGCATGGTACTGCGACGACTGCGGAAAAATAACCGTTGCACGCGAGGATCCCTGCGAGTGCGAATACTGCCACAGCAAAAATATCCGTCAGGAAGAGGATGTTCTCGACACATGGTTCTCCTCCGCGCTCTGGCCGTTTTCGACCATGGGCTGGCCGGACAAGACCCCGGAGCTTGACTACTGGTATCCTACCTCGGTCATGGTAACGGGCTATGATATTATCTTCTTCTGGGTCGCAAGAATGATCTTCTCCGGCATGGAGCAGATGAAAAAGGAGCCGTTCCACACTGTGTTCATCCACGGCCTTGTGCGCGACAGTCAGGGAAGAAAAATGTCCAAGAGCCTCGGCAACGGCATAGACCCGCTGGAGATGGCCGAAAAGTACGGCGCTGACGCACTGCGCTTTAACCTCATAACCGGCAACAGCCCCGGCAACGACATGCGCTTTTACGTTGAAAAGTGCGAGGCGATGCGCAACTTCTGCAATAAGATATGGAACGCGTCGCGTTTTGTAATGATGAACCTTACCGTTGAGGACAATCACCTGCCCGAAAAGCTCGAAACCGAGGATAAGTGGATACTGTCAAAGCTTGATCGCGTTATTAAAGAGGTCTGCGACAATATGGACAGCTTTGAGCTCGGCGTCGCGGCCGGCAAGATATACGACTTCATTTGGGACGACTACTGCGACTGGTATATCGAGCTTACAAAGCCGCGCCTTAACGGCGACGACGAGACGGCAAAGGAGGGTGCGCAGCGCGTTCTGCTGTACGTCCTTGTCGAGATACTCAAGCTTCTGCACCCGTTCATGCCGTTTATCACCGAGGAGATATGGCAGGCGCTGCCGCACGAGGGCTACGCGCTGATGATGCAGTCCTACCCCGTGTACGACGGGAGCCTCAACTTCCCCGAGGACGAGACGAGCTTCGGCATGGTCATGGACGCCATAAAGGCCGTGCGCGCCCGCAGAGCAGAGATGAACGTGCCCCCGTCCAGGAAGAGCCACCTCATTATAGTTACCGACAAGGCCAAGGCCTTCACCGACGGTGAAAAATTCATCTGCAAGCTCGCCTATGCCTCCGGTATTGAGGTAAGAGCCGAGCTTCCCGAGTCGACCGACGGCATGGTATCGGTCATAACCGATAACGCACGCATGTTCATGCCCATGGCAGAGCTCGTCGACCTTGAAAAGGAGCGAACCCGCATGGAAAAGGAGCTTGCAAACGCCAAAAAGCAGCTCGACGGACAGATAGCAAAGCTTGCAAACGAGAATTTCGTCTCCCGCGCACCGGAGAAGGTCGTCAATGTCGAGCGTGAAAAGAAGGCAAAGCTCGAAGCGCTTATCGAAAATCTTGAGGAAAGCCTCAAAAATCTCGGATAAGTCCGACGGGCTTCTGCAAAAAATGCACATATAAACATTTAAACTGATGTCAAGCATAGCTTGACATCAGTTTTTTTAACATTGGGGTGATAAAAATGAAAATAGCATCGGAATACTCCGACGGCAGGCTGACAGTGTACCTTGCAGGGGAGCTTGACCATCACAGCGCGAAAATGGCGGTCTCCGGCATTGCCGAGGGCATCGACAGATATCTTCCGCGAGACCTTGTGCTCGACCTGACGCAGCTGGGCTTTATGGATTCGTCCGGCATTGCCGTCATCGTGCGCAGCTATAGGAAAATGCGGAATGCCGGAGGACGGATGTATATTGAAAACCCTCAGTCTCAGCCGCTCAAGGTGCTCGACGCCTCAGGCATTGACAGACTGATACCGATTGCCGCAAAAAGGGAGGTAACGACATGACGGTGACAAACTACATAAAGCTTGAATTTCCAAGCTGCAGCTCGAACGAGAGCTTTGCCCGCGCCGCTGCGGCCGGCTTTGCCGCGCAGCTTGACCCGACGCTTGATGAGCTGGGCGATATCAAGACATCGGTCAGTGAGGCAGTGACAAACTGTATCGTTCACGCTTACCCGGACAGCATAGGGACGATAATGATGCGTCTGCGTATTCTCGACGGGGAAAAGCTGGAGATAACCGTCCGCGACAAGGGGCGCGGCATAGCCGATCTCCAGCAGGCGATGCTGCCGATGTATACGACAGGCGGCGAGGAGCGCAGCGGCATGGGCTTTACCATTATGGAGAGCTTCATGGACAAGCTCAAGGTGAAAAGTGTGCCCGGCAAGGGCACAACGGTCATAATGCTGCGCACCATTCGACAGCGCAGAGCCTTTCGATGACTGAGCGCATGCTCAATGACCTCCGTTTGGCTCAAGCGGGGGACAAGGCCGCTGCCGAGCGGCTTGTTGAGGAAAACTCGGGACTGATATGGAGCGTCGCCCGCCGCTTTTTCGGCCGCGGCGCTGAGCCGGACGATCTTTACCAGCTCGGCTGTCTCGGCTTTCTTAAAGCTATAGCCGGATTTGATCCGGACTTCGGAACGCAGTTTTCAACCTATGCCGTGCCGAAGATAACTGGCGAAATACGCCGCTTTCTGCGCGACGACGGAACGGTAAAGGTAAGCCGAAGCATAAAAGAGCGCTCGCAGCGTATAAAAAACTCTCGAGGCTTGCTTGAGCAGCGCCTGGGCCGGGCACCGCTTTTATCTGAGCTTGCCGCAGAGCTCGGCCTTACACCTGAGGAGATAGCCTTTGCCGAAACGGCCACCGGCCCGGCCGAGAGCCTTCAGCGCGAAACCGGCGAGGAGGGCTTCACCCTGGAGCATATACTGTGCGACCTGTACGGCGAGGAACGCATGATAGAGCATATCGCCCTGCGATGCGCCATTGAGAGCCTGCCTGAAAAGGAGCGAAAAACGCTGTATCTGCGCTATTATCATGGTTTCACGCAGGAGAAAACGGCAAGGGTGCTGGGCGTATCTCAGGTGCAGATATCGCGCCTTGAGCGCAAGGCCATAAATCAGCTTAGGGAAATACTTTCATAGTTTGAAAAGCCGCACGGGAATTGTTCCCGTGCGGTTCTGTTCTTATTGCACACGGATAATGCACTTTGACCAAAACTTATTAATAATTTATTAAATAAAGTATGAGGCCTTGAAATCCGTAAAGTTTGCGTTAAAATATCATGGTGCTTTCAGAATAGGGTGGGTGTGTATATGGAAAAAAGAAAAAGAAGCCTTGCGATAGACATGCTCAACGGCTCAATGTGGGATAAGATACTGCTCTATGCTCTGCCGGTTGCGGCAACAGGCATTTTGGGGCAGCTTTTTAATGCATCCGACGTTGCAATAGTCGGCAATTTCGCTTCGACCGACAGAGTCGCGGCAGTCGCTGCGGTCGGTGCGAACGGCCCTGTCATAGGCCTTGTACTCAACCTGTTTATAGGCATAGCTCTCGGAGCTAACGTCGTCATAGCAAACGCCATAGGCAGGGGAGACAGGGAAACGGTTTCCCGTGCGGTGCACACATCCGTCGTCGCATCCGTGCTCGGCGGCTTTATCGTCATGCTAATAGGCCAGCTGCTTGCAAGGCCGGTGCTTATGATGCTCAACGTCCCCGATGATGTTTTTCCGCTTGCCATGACCTATATGCGCATTTATCTGCTCGGTTTGCCCGTTATATTCCTTTATAACTTTGAATCCGCGATATTCCGCAGCGCAGGCGATACGAAAACTCCGCTCATAGCGCTTGCGGTGTCCGGTATTCTGAACGTTATACTCAATATATTTTTCGTTACCGTTCTGGATATGACGGTCGACGGTGTTGCCATCGCGACTGTCATTGCAAACCTTGTAAGCTCAGTTATCCTCGGAAGGAAGCTTTTAAAAAGCAAGCTTTCAGTTCACATTGAGCTCAATGAGCTGCGTATTGACTGGAAAATACTTTGGCGCATACTGAAAATAGGCCTTCCGGCCGGCATCCAAAGCGCTGTATTTTCACTTTCGAACATCATCATATCGTCGGCGATAAACAGCCTCGGCAAGGTGACGATGGCGGCGTCCTCGGCGGCGTTCAACGTTGAAATCATGGCCTATTACATTCTCAACTCCTTCGGCCAGGCCTGCACGACCTTTGTCGGCCAGAACTACGGCGCGGCGCAGATAGACCGCTGCCGCAAGACGCTCAAGCTCTGCATTATCGAGGGTATCATCATTACGGGAACGACGATGCTTATCATGCTGCTTACCGGAAAATATCTCATAGGACTGTTCAACAACGACCCGGAGGTCATCGAGATCGGTTTTACTCGCCTGAAGATAGTCTATACCTCGTATATATTCTCGCTCCTGTACGAGGTCATGTCGTCATATATGCGCGGCTACGGCATATCCCTTGTGCCGGCGATCCTGACGATGCTCGGTGTGTGCGGAATACGCATCGCGTGGATATACACCGTGTTCCCCGTGAGCAGGACCTTTGCGACGATAATGACCGTATATCCCGTAAGCCTTGCGGCGACGGCTGTTCTTATTTTTATAGCGCTCATTATCTACCGCCCGTCCAAACGATACGACCACATCGTGCTCGACAGCGCCCACACTTGAAAGAGCCATGCGTTCGTGGTAAAATGACACGTCATGAATAAAAGTTTTGAAGAAAGATACCTTGAAGCGAGAAAAAAAGTAATAGAGACCGATTTTGCCGGGCTTAATCCCATGCAGAGAAAGGCTGTCATGGCGACTGAGGGCGCACTGCTCATTCTGGCGGGCGCCGGCAGCGGCAAAACAACGGTTCTCATAAACAGGATAGCAAATCTCATGCGCTACGGCAAGGCCGCCGACAGCGACGTGATACCGGAAAACGCGAGCGTTGAGGATATTGACAAAATGGCGCGGCTTGACGACGAGGCTCGACGCACGGCGGCCCTTGAGCCGGTAGAGCCCTGGCGCATCCTCGCCATCACGTTTACGAACAAGGCGGCAGATGAGCTGAAAACGAGGCTATCGAAAATGCTCGGCGAGGCCGGCGCGGATGTGTGGGCCTCGACCTTCCACTCTGCATGTGTGCGCATACTTCGGCGCGATGCGGAGCGTCTGGGCTTTACTCCGAGCTTCACGATATATGACAGCTCCGACAGTCAGAGCCTTATAAAGCACATTCTGCGTGATTTTGACCTTGATGATAAGAAATACCCGCCGCGTATGCTGCTTTCCGAGATAAGCCGCGCGAAGGACGATTACTGCTCGCCCGAGCACTACTATGCCCGCGCAAAGGCGACGGGAGACGTGCGCAGAGTCAAAATAGCGGAGATATACGCCGAGTATTCCCGACGCGCCTTTGCCGCCGGAGCAATGGATTTTGACGATCTCATATATTACACCGAAAAGCTTCTCGACGAAAACGAGGACGTCTGCCGATACTGGCAGAAGCGGTTTAAATACATACTTATCGACGAATATCAGGACACGAACAAGCTCCAGTATATGCTCGCGTCCAGGCTTGCCGAGGGTTGGGGCAATATCTGCGTCGTCGGCGACGACGATCAGAGCATATATAAATTCCGCGGCGCTACAATTGAGAACATCCTCTCGTTCGAGGATGAGCATAGGGGCTGCCGCGTCATACGCCTTGAGCAGAACTATCGCAGCACGGGGCACATCCTCGGCGCTGCCAACGCGGTCATTAAAAACAATCTCGGCCGCAAGGGCAAGGAGCTGTGGACAAAGGGCGATATGGGCGAAAAGCCCGAGCTGTATGTGGCCGACAACGAGCATGATGAGGCGAGCTTCGTCGCCTCTCAGATACTGGGGCTCTACGGCAAGGGCGCTTCCTGGGGCGATAACGCAGTGCTATACCGCATGAACGCACAGTCGCACCAGATAGAGCAGGCATTCAAGCGCAACGGCATACCATATAAAATATTTGGCGGCACGGGCTTCTTTGACCGCGCCGAGATCAAGGATATGCTGGCATACCTGTGCGTCATAGCCTCACCGGACGACGATCTGCGACTTGGCAGGATCATAAATAATCCTCCTCGCGGCATCGGAGCCAAAAGCATCGAGACCGCGTCCGCAATAGCGCATGAAAATAACTGCTCGCTGTTTTCCGTCATAAGCAAGGCGGAGCTTTATCCCGACCTCAGCCGCGCCGCGCCGCGTATGCTGCTGTTTGCCGGAATGATTAACGAGCTTGCGTCTCAGAAGGACGAGCTTGCGCCCGATCTGCTGTACAATCAGCTTGTCGAGCGCACGGGCTATCTGCGAATGCTCGAGGAAAAGCACACGGTTGAGGACGATGCCCGTGCGCAGAATATAAGAGAGCTCAAGTCCAGCATCATAAGCTACAAGGGCGAGACCGATTCTCCCTCGCTTGAGGGCTATCTTGCCGATGTTGCGCTGTATACAGATATGGATAACTACGACGAGGATGCCGACTGCGTCGTCATGATGACCATGCACTCGGCAAAGGGACTGGAGTTTTCCAACGTCTTTGTCGTCGGCTGCGAGGAGGGCATTTTTCCCGGAATAAAGGCCATCGGCGAGGCCGACGAGATGGAGGAGGAGCGCAGACTCTGCTACGTTGCCATAACGCGTGCAAAAAAGCGCTTGTTCCTTTCCGGCGCACGTCAGAGAATGCTCTTCGGCCGCACGACTGCAAACCGCGTCTCGCGCTTTATCGACGAGATACCGGAGGAGCATCTTGAAAAGCGCAATATCCCCAGGGGTTACGGCTATTCCGAGCGCTCGCAGGTGCAGAGGGAGTTTGCCTTCCGTGCACCGTCCGGCCAAAGCCTTAAGAAGCCTGTTGCGCCGCCCGCCGCGCCTAAGCCCAAAACGGCCGGGAAGCCGCAGTTCTCCGTCGGCGACCGGGTGCGCCATAAGGCCTTTGGCGACGGTAAGCTCATAAAAATGACCCCGATGGGCAACGACTATCTTATAGAAATCGAATTTGACAGCGGCACGGTAAAGAAGCTCATGCTGCGCGCCGCCGCACTGCATATGGTAAAAACATAATCAAAATGAAATACAACAAAGCAAATATAGGGCGAGCCTGCCTCATCGGTACAACGCTCATATGGGGCAGTTCGTTTGTCATTTTAAAGTCAGCGCTCGACAGCATCACACCGATGTGGGTGCTTGCCATCCGCTTTGTCGGAGCGGCGCTTATGATGCTCATAGCCTGCCTGCCGCGCTTTAAAAAGATAGACAGGGGCTATATAAAGGGCGGCATGCTCATGGGCACCTGCCTTGCGCTTGCCTACATCGTGCAGACCTACGGCCTTGTGTACACGACGCCTGGCAAAAACGCGTTTCTGACGGCGACATACTGCATTCTCGTCCCGTTTCTGTACTGGGCGATAGCGCACAAAAAGCCGGACAGATATAATATTCTCGCGGCCGTCGTCTGCCTTATCGGAATGGGCTTCGTGTGCCTTAATAACGACCTGAGTGTAAATATCGGCGATATGCTCACTATCTGCTGCGGCCTGTTTTACGGACTGCACATCATCGTAACGGCGCACTCTGTCGAGGATCGAGATCCTCTTATCGTGACGATGATCCAGTTTGCCGTCGGAGGCATTATCTGTCTTATCGGCGCTGCCGTTTTCGAGTCGGTGCCGCACGATATCCCGAACGGCACATGGTGGAGCATTGCTTACATGACCTTTATATGCACAGGCCTGTGCTTTTTCCTCCAGACCATCGGACAGAAGTACACGCCGCCGGCTCAGGCCGCAGTTATCCTGACGCTTGAGTCCGTTTTCGGAACAGCAATATCTGTTATTCTCGGCGAAGAGGTGCTTACATTTAACATCGCTCTCGGCTTCTGTCTTATCTTCCTTGCTATCATAACAAGCGAAACAAAACTGAAATTTCTTAAAAAGCGCAGCTGAGGCTGCGCTTTTTTGCCGCTATGATGCCGAAATGTGTTATGATTTATACGGCGGGTGATGAAAATGATTAAAATTCTCGTTGTTGAAGATGAAAAACCCATATCTGATCTGATTAAGCTCAGCCTCGGCAAGCTTGGCTACAGCTGCGACTGCGCCTTTGACGGCATGACAGCTGCCGATATGTTCGACGAAAACGTGTATGACCTCGTGCTGCTCGATATCATGCTGCCGGAGGTCGACGGCTTTGAGCTTTTGGAGTATATAAGGCCGCTGGGCGTGCCGGTCATATTCATAACGGCAATGGGCTCTGTGAACGATCGCGTGCGCGGACTGCGCATGGGCGCGGAGGATTACATAGTAAAGCCCTTTGAGGTGCTCGAGCTTCAGGCACGGGTTGATGTTGTCCTGCGCAGATACAATAAAAAGGACAGCGTAATAACAATAGACGACCTCACCATAGACACCGATGCGATGCAGGTCGTGCGCAATAACGAGGTCGTGCCGCTCACGCGAAAGGAGTATGATATACTTTTACTTTTTGCGCGCAACCCCGGCACGGCACTCTACCGCGAGACGATATACGAGCGCGTGTGGGGAGGGGACTATGTCTGCGGCTCAAAGACCGTGGATATCCACGTTCAGCGCATGCGCAAAAAGGTCGGCTGGGAGCATAAGCTCGTTGCCGTAAGCAAGGTCGGCTACCGCCTGGAGGAATAGAATGAAATTTCGCCTGAAGATAACGCTGTGCATGATATGGCTTCTGTCAATTTCCTTCGGTATCGGAGGGAGCCTTATGATAGGAAGCGCCTTTTCCTCGGCGCTTTCTCAGGAAAAGGCCGCTGCCGAGGACTCATATCGTTTTCTTATCCGTACGATAGAAATGGTAAACAGCATAAGCACATTGCCGAACACCTCGGATATTGCCGGCATACTCAAGGAGATGGACGGCATGGGCATGACAAATTTTGATGCGCTCCGTCTGCTGAGCGGCGATGAGCTTGCGTACACGGTCGGAAATGCCGGGCTTTCATCGGATGCAAAGGAGACCGGTATAAGCATTGAGAGCATGGCCGACGGCAAGCGCTACTATAAGCTGTGCAGCGTCGTCGGCACGGAATCAACACCGCTGACGTTGGTTGCGTTTTACGATATATCCGATGTCTTCGCAATGCGAAGCGCACAATATAAGGCCTATGTGCTTATATTTGCCGCAACAATCGCTGTGGGGACAGCCCTGTCCTACGTCATTTCAAAATGGCTGACAAAGCCCCTGGATAAGCTCACAACGGCGACAAGGAAGCTTGCCGGGGGCGAGCTTTCGTACAGGGCGGATATCAAGACCCGCGACGAGATCGGTGAACTGTCGGAGAGCTTTGACGCAATGGCGCAGAGGCTTGAGGAGAACGTCTCCGAGCTTCAGGACTCCATGCGCCGCCAGGAGGAATTCATGGGCAGCTTTGCTCACGAAATGAAAACGCCCATGACCTCAATAATCGGCTATGCCGATCTCATGCGTACACAGTCATTAAGCGATGATGAGCATACTGCGGCTGTAAACTACATTTTCTCAGAGGGTAAGCGCCTCGAAAGCCTGTCGCTGAAGCTTCTGGATATAATTGTTCTTAAAAACACCGAGCTTGATATGAAGCTCGTTTCACTCGATGAGCTAATATGCCAAACAGCGGATTATCTCCGCCCGGTGTACGCCAAAAGCGATATCGGCATAGAGTGCTCGTGCGAGACGGGACAGTGCCTGTTAGAGCCCGAGCTCGTAAAGTCGCTGCTGTTTAATCTTCTTGATAACGCGCGCAAGGCCATAGGTCACGGCGGGCTTATCCGCGTATCGTCACGCCTTACGGACACCGGCTGCATTATCCGCGTGCGCGATAACGGGCCGGGCATACCGCAGAATGCCATGGCGCACCTGACGGAGGCGTTTTACAGAGTCGATAAGTCGCGCTCGCGCGCGCAGGGCGGCGTGGGGCTCGGCCTTTCGCTGTGCAGCGATATTGCTCATCTTCACGGCGGCAGCATCGAGTTTGAAAACTGCCCCGAGGGCGGCGCATGCGTGACGGTTAATTTGAACGGAGGTGCAAAATGAAAAAGAAAGTGATAGTTATATGCTCGATCGTCCTTGCCGTGTGCATCGGCCTCGGCATACCGCTCGTGACGGCCAATATTCAGGACAGTGCCGTTTTGAACAGGAAAGAGAGCCTTTCAGATGTCGATGCCGCTCTCAGGCTCAATGGCCGCGGCAGCACGAGCCTCGCGGATAAGTACAGGCTCGTAGCATCGGAAACTCAATATGAATCCGAGCTCAGCTCCGGCAAATATATGCTGGCTGACGAGGTGCAGTCAAAAGCCGAGGAGTATAACGCGATGCTGCGGCTCTACGGTGCGCGCAGCGTTGACGCACAGTCGGAGGATTATTTCTTCACAAGTTCTCAGCCTGTGATGATAGTCGACGAGAGTGCGCAGCTGCCGTCTGTAGTAGTGTGGAAGGTACTTATGCACGATGCCGACGGTATCGTTAAAATGATGATCGACGACGAGACCGGGCTGCTCCTCAGCCTGCAATATCGGGACATTGAGTATCTCGGCTGGGAAAAGGCTTCGAGCATTGAGCCTCGCTTTGACATAATATGCACTATTGCAGCCGAGCTTGCCGCGCAGGGCGGCGCTGAGCTGGCAGGCGCCTACGAAGATGACCGTTATAGTTCCAGGCATATGAATTTCGTGTACATTGAACTCCGATTTCCTGTAAGTGAAGGTGAGCAGCAGGAAAATGCGCAGGATGACGGAGTCGTAAAGCTCGGACTCAGGCTCAATAACGGAAAGTACGCCTTTAACGACCTGTCTTCATTTTGACGGAAGTAAAAAATCACCCACGCAGAAATTCCTGCGTGGGTGATTTGCGTGTATATGGAGAGATTCGTTATGCTTCGATTTTCTTTTCCGCGTCCTTTGCGAGCTTCTTCTGAAGCCAATCCTTGCCGTTGACAAAGCGCTCGACGATGAAGGAGACAACATAGTCGCCCGCCGCGTTTACCATCGTTGCGGGAGGATCGACGAGGTTGCCGATTGCCAGCGCGATGGGGAAGGCGATAGCAAGCTGATCGGGGAAGAACAGGGTGCACAGCACCAGCTCACCCGTACCGCCGCCGCCGGGGATACCGCTCATTGCAACGGAGGAGAACACCGCAACGATGATTGCCAGTATCGCCTGACCCGTGCCGAAGTCCATGCCGAATATGCCGAACAGGAACGCGACCTTGATAATGGCGCTCATTGCCGAGCCATCCATGTGCATAGTTGCTCCGAGGGGAACGACTATGTTCGAGACCTCCTTGGAGATGCCGGTTTCCTCCGCGACCTCAAGGTTCGTGGGGATTGTAGCCACAGACGAGCAGGTGCCGAAGGACACTGCCGCCGGACGGAACAGGTGCTTCCACATGACCTTTGCGCCGCCCTTGCCGCCGCCGAAGCGGGCGTAGATCGGGAAGAAGATGAGCATGTATGCAAAGCACAGCACATAGTAGATGATAAGCGTGCGGCTGTAGTCGCCGATGAGATCGGGACCGTAGGTGGCAACAAGGTACGCGAAGAAGCCGAAGAAGCCGATGGGGGCGTAGTAGGTGATGATCTTGACCACGTTCATGAGAACGGCAGTCAGATTATCGAGGAGCTTTGCAACCATACTGTCCTTGCCGCCGGTCATCTGAATGCCGAAGCCGAAGAAGACAGCGGCTATGATGAGCGGCAGGATAGCCTTACGGCTCCACAGCTCGCCGAAGTCGGGCTTGGTAAAGAAATTGATGATCATGTCGGTTACGCTCAGGGTCGAGCCGACCTCTCCCTCAACGACGGTGTAGTCACCGGTAACGACGGGGAAGAAGCGGACGATGACGTACATGATGACCGCCGCTATTGCGGCGGTGGTAAGAAAGGTTCCGATGGTGATGCCCATTACCCTTCCCGCACGTCTTGCGCTGGACATATTTGCGATAGCCGATGCTATCGAGCAGAAAACCATGGGAACGACGACGCAGAACATGAGGTTTATGAAAACCGTTCCGATGGGCTCAAGGACGGTAGCTCCCCTGGAGATGACCTCGCCGGAGGCGTCCTTGACGACGGGGTTGAGCGCACCGACGATACAGCCGCCGATGATACCGGCCAGCATGAATATTATAAATCCGTAGGTGTTGAAAAATGATTTCTTCTTTGCCATGACATGACTCCTTATAAGTTTTTCTGAGGCAATTATATTCGCATGTAATTGCCAAGTAAATTGATATAAGTGCTTGAAACATTGCAAACAGTGCTATATAATCTACTGCAAGAACATTTCGGAGGCATTATGATGACAGAGCGGTATAAATACTCAAATGACGGCTATCTTAACGAGAATTTTCGCCTTTTTCACTTAAATGACAGCTCGGGACAGGAAAAGGACTTCCACTTTCACGAATTTGACAAGCTCGTAATTCTCATATCAGGTAAGGTTGATTACACCGTTGAGGGTACGACATATAAGCTCGAGCCCTGGGACATCCTGCTGGTGCGCCATCATATGATCCACAAGGCGGCTATTGACCTTTCCGTTCCCTACGAGCGGATAATAATATACCTTGACTCCGCGTATGTCGAGCGCTTTGCGCCCGAGTCCGGACTTATGGACTGCTTTGCCGCAGCGGAAAAGCGGAGATACTGCCTTATGCGACCGGACGCAGACGGAGTTGGGCGACTGAAGGATGCGCTGCACCGACTTGAAAAAACGCAGGGCGATGAGCTTTTCGGCGCACAGCTCCTTCGCGGAACTATGCTTGTACAGCTTTTGGTTTTGATTAATCGCATAATGCTCAGCGACAACAGCCACGAGGCGGATTCCGCCGAGACAGGGGGGAAGATCGCCACTGCGCTGTCATATATTAACGAGAACCTGACGCGGGAGCTGAATATCGACGATATGGCCGCCATGTGCTACATTAGCCGCTATCATTTCATGCGCCTTTTCAAGGCGCAGACAGGCTGCACGGTACACAATTATATACGGCAAAAGAGGCTCGTTCTTGCAGCACGCCTTATCCGTGAGGGAATGAGCGCGTCGGCTGCTGCCGCAGAATGCGGCTTTTCCGACTATTCGGCTTTCCACCGTGCATTTACAAAGACATTTTGTATAAGCCCCGGAAAAATTAAAAAGCTATAGAGTTATGTAAACCGCAGTCCTTTGCCTGCGGCTTTGCATATTATGATTATGCCATGGAAGTGGAGAATTTCTGCTTAACCTGATCTATGCGCTGCTGCTGCGCCTGCTCGACGGAGTACCAGCCGTGGCCGGACATCTCCTTATAAATACTGTCCTGCATGCTCAGACTGTTGCCGAGAGCTGAGCAGAATGCCTGATGAACGTTTGCGGTGCTCGATTCTATGGCGCCGTGCATGAACAGATCGCACACGCCCTTGGTCGTAAGCAGCAGGTTTTCCATGATGTCTCTGTCGTTCATTCCGTTCCCTCCTCAGACAAGGTCATAAAACTGCGTGAACAGCTTCTGGTTTCCGTTAATGAGCTGCTGCACCCGGCGCTTAAGCTCCGGGTCGGTCAACTGGTTTGCAGCCATACTGCACTGGGTCATGAGAAATCTTGTGTGACCCAGCGCGTCTTCGATATACAATAATTCCTTTGGCGTCATTTATTGAACCTCCCATAAAATTTGTCCGCTATTATTATCTGAACTGTAGGCCGTGTTATTCATGGAGGTAAAATCTTTTAACAAATTGACATTTTAACCTGCTCGTCAGTCTTGAATTTGACAAGCACTTGTGATATCCTATACTCAAATCAAAAAACATACAGGGGGTATAGTTTTATGTTCAGCGCAATAGTTTACAAGTCTACGACCGGTTCCTGCAAAAGATATGCAGAGCTTCTCTCGGCACGCCTGCACATTCCGGCATTCCCTCTCGGCAAAGAATACATTCCTGCCGATACGAAGATAATTTTCGTCGGCTGGCTGTTTGCCGGCAAGATAATGGGCTACGAAAAGGCAGAGAAGAAGTATGATATCGGTGCCGTAGTTCAGGTTGGCATGAGCCCGGCTTCCGCAAAGAGCGAGGAGATCGGCCGCAAGAAGAATGCGATAAGTCCCGATGTTCCTCTCTTCACGCGTCAGGGAGGATTTAATATCAACAAGCTGCCGCCGCACTTCAGATTCATCATGAAGATCAAAAACAAGGAGATCGCCGCGCGCTTTGAGGGCAAGATCGACCTTACCGATGCGCAGAAGGCGACCTATAAGATGGCCTCCACCGGTATCGGAGAGCCGCCCTGCTGGTGCGTTGACGATATCGTCAAATGGTGCGAGCAGCACTGATAAAGCAGTATTTCATTTATTGGGAGGGCGCGAGCCCGACCTGTTATTGAGATAGCCGTCATGCGCGTTTGCGGATCGTTTTCGGAGCTGTGATACGCCGGAGCCCACATCGGAGTATCTGCTTCCCGGTTTCGGAACGAACAGCGGCACGTTTGGCAAGACCTGTTTCGGAATTGATGCGGGGGGACTGACGCAGACTGTCCGCAGCGTCATCTGCGAAACGAAATAGCGAGCGCCGAAAGCACGGCGCCGGGAGGAATTGAGCACTCCGCCTGGCAAAACGCTTTCGGCGCAAGGGTACAATAAAGCAGGAGTCAACGACTCCTGCTTTATTCTTACCTTCGGGTTCGAATCCTGTTTATCTGCAAAAAATGTTCCCACCTGACGGTGAGAACATTTTTTTGGCGGAGAGTGTGGGATTCGAACCCACGTGGGCGTAAGCCCAAACGGTTTTCAAGACCGCCTCGTTATGACCACTTCGATAACTCTCCTTATTGAAAAGAGCACACATAAGTGTGCTCTTTTCATGGCGCAGAAGGAGGGATTTGAACCCTCGCGCGCTTTTTACACGCCTACTCCCTTAGCAGGGGAGCCCCTTCGGCCTCTTGGGTACTTCTGCACATAGCCGCTGAAATATAATAGCATAGCCGACCGCCTATGTCAAGAAGTTTATTAACCGAAAAGAGCTGTGTTCAGCTTCAATAAATTGCCTTGCGCAGGGCAATCACCTTTTCCGCAACAGACGCAAACTGCGCCGGGGTTATGGCCTGCGCCGCGTCGCATTTCGATTGTGCAGGATTGTCGTGTACCTCTATCATTAGACCGTCCGCGCCCGCGGCGGCAGCGGCCAGCGCCATGGGCTCAACGTATTTTGCGTGCCCCGTCGCGTGGCTGGGATCGACGATTACCGGCAGACGGCTCAGATCCTTTATCACCGCCACAGCAGACAGATCAAGCGTGTTGCGCGTTGCTGTTTCAAATGTACGGATGCCGCGCTCACAGAGAATAACGCGCTCATTTCCGCCGCTCATTATGTACTCCGCCGAGGTCAGCAGCTCCTTGACTGTGTTTGCCCAGCCTCGCTTCAGAAGTATGGGCTTGTTTAGCCTGCTGAGCGACTTCAGAAGCTCATAATTCTGCATGTTGCGTGCACCGACCTGTATTATGTCAACCTCGCCGAACAGCGGCAGCTGCTCCTTGTCGGTCACCTCACTGACTATCGGCATGCCGCACTTGCGTCCGGCGGAGACAAGAAGCGGCAATCCATCTGCCCGCATGCCCTGAAAGCTGTACGGCGATGTGCGCGGCTTGAACGCGCCGCCGCGAAGCATTTGAGCTCCGGCCGATTTGACCTCATGCGCGATGCCGACTATCTGTTCGGCGCTCTCGACCGAGCAGGGACCTGCTATCATAGTAAACGTGCCGCCGCCGATTTTAACGCCACCGACATCAATAATGCTTGCGTCGTCCGGTGAATTGCGCCCGGAGAGCTTATATGGCTGCGTTATCGCCCTGACGTATTCGACAATCTCCATGTCTTCAATATACGACTCATCGAGTCTGCTTGCGTCGCCGATGACGACGAGTACTGTCTGATTTTCGCCGCGTGTCGTCTGGACCTCGAGATTGTGGCAGCGGATCCAACATCTGAGCTCCTCGGCCTGTTCGGGTGATGCGCCTCGCTTTAGTACGATTATCATGGCGTAGACCTCCGAAAGAGATATATTACACCACAGTATACAACATAATATGATAATTTTCAATTTATACTTGACAAAGCCCGTACATCTGCTATAATTCATACGAAAACTGAACACCTTATCAAGAGTGGCGGAGGGAACGGCCCTGTGAAGCCCGGCAACCTGCGAAGGCAAGGTGCCAAATCCGGCGGTGATTATCGAAAGATGAGGCTTATGACCAAACTTGTTGCTCCGTCGGCTCGACGGAGCTTTTTAATTGCCTGAGTGTTCGGAAATACTATTTTTCGGAGGAAATAAAAATGAGCAAAAGACTGTTTACATCGGAATCGGTGACCGAAGGACATCCCGATAAGATCTGCGACCAGATCTCGGACGCGATACTTGACGCGATACTCGAAAAAGACCCCAACGGCCGCGTCGCCTGCGAAACGACCGTTTCCACCGGCCTTGTCCACATCATGGGCGAGATCAGCACAGAGTGCTACATTGACATAGCAAAGATTGCGCGCGGCGTCATCCGCGATATAGGCTACGACAGAGCCAAGTACGGCTTCGACTGCGACACCTGCGGCATCATTACCAATATCGACGAGCAATCGGCGGATATAGCCCTCGGCGTTGACAAATCCCTTGAGGCAAAGGAAAGCGGCGACTCGGAGCTCGACAACGGTGCGGGAGATCAGGGCATGATGTTCGGATATGCCTGCCGCGAGACCGAGGAGCTCATGCCCCTGGCCATAAGTCTTTCACATAAAATAGCAAAGCGCCTTGCCGAGGTCAGAAAGTCCGGCCTTGTAGACTATCTGCGCCCCGACGGAAAAACTCAGGTCACCGTTGAGTATGACGATGACGGCAAGCCCACCCGTGTCGATACCGTCGTTCTCTCGACCCAGCATTCGCCGGAGGTGAGCCTTGAGCAGATTCGCCGCGATATGGTCGAGCTCGTCATAAAGCCGGGCATTCCGGAGGAGCTTATAGATGAGAACACCAAGTATTATGTTAACCCGACCGGACGCTTTGTCATCGGCGGGCCGCAGGGCGACTCCGGCCTTACCGGAAGAAAGATCATTGTCGATACCTATGGCGGCAGCGCACCTCACGGCGGCGGCGCTTTCTCAGGCAAGGATCCCACTAAGGTAGACCGCAGCGCGGCCTACGCGTCCCGCTATGTCGCCAAGAACATCGTCGCGGCGGGCCTTGCAGATAAGTGCCTTGTTCAGCTTGCCTACGCAATCGGCATTGCCCGTCCCGTCTCCGTTATGGTAGATAGCTACGGCACCGGCAAGGTGTCCGACGAAAAGCTTGCTCAGGCGGTAAACAAAGTCTTCGACCTGCGCCCTACCGCTATCATCCGCGACCTTGAGCTCACCAGGCCCATTTACAGAAAGCTCGCTGCCTACGGTCATATGGGTCGTACCGACCTCGGCGTCCGCTGGGAGGATACCGACAGAGTCGAGGCTCTGCTTGAGGCTGTCAAGTAATGCATATCCCGACCTGCGAAAGCAGCCTTCTTGATATCGTGAGCTTTGACGAGGCACTCGCGGCATCCGGCAGCAGTGGAGACTATGACTCGGACAAGTGGCTGTATGTTCCCGACTATTACACAGACTACCGATACATACTCGGCACACGCGGAAAGGATCCGCTTATCTGCATCGGAATAAATCCGTCCACCGCAGCGCCCGGCGATCTTGACAACACGCTCAAAAGCGTATCGCGCATTGCTGCCGGCAACGGCTATGACAGCTGGATAATGTTCAACGTCTATGCTCAGCGTGCCACTGATCCCGACGATATGGATACGGTCCTCAACGAGAGGCTGCACCGCGAGAATATGCGCGCTTTCGAGTACATATTAAAGAACGTGGGTGAGGGCGTATCGCCCGCCGTATGGGCGGCATGGGGCACGATAATCGAAAAGCGCCCGTATCTCAAGGACTGCGTCCTCGACATGGTGCGCCTCGGCCGCGAATACGGTGCGAAGTGGTACAGCGTGGGAAAGCGCTCCGTCAAGGGTCATCCGCATCATCCGCTGTACTTACGTAGGGACGCACCCACCGAGGAGCTCGACATAGTGAGTTATCTTGAAAATTGCCTGTGAGGTGTTGAAAATGAAGCCCGAATTCAAGCTTGCCGTCGTTCAGATACGCACGGAGACAGACCAGATCCAAACCATGCATAAAGCGAAGCGCATGATAGCGCAGGCCGCGTCGAACGGAGCCGAGCTTGTCGTGCTGCCGGAAATGTGGAACTGCCCGTACTCCAAAAAGTATTTTCACGCCGTTGCCGATAACGATAAGGGAGAGAGCAGAGATGCCATGTCGCGCTGGGCACAGGAAAACGGCATCATCCTCGTCGGAGGCTCGGTGCCCGAAAAGTGCGGCGATAAGCTGTACAACACCTGCTATGTCTTTGACGAGACCGGGCGGGAGATCGCACGCCACCGCAAGATACATCTGTTTGACGTCGATATAAAGGGCGGCGTAAGATTCAAGGAGTCGCACAGTTTTGCGCCCGGCGAGGACATCACGGTGTTTGACACGCGCTTCGGGAGGATGGGCGTTGAGATATGCTTTGATATCCGCTTCCCTGAGCTGACACGCGCTATGGCAAAAAGGGGGGCAGAGGTAATACTGTGCCCTGCGCAGTTCAACATGACCACCGGCCCCAGACACTGGGAGCTGAGCGTTCGTGCCCGTGCCATGGATAACGAGCTGTTCTTTGTCGGAGCGTCGGCAGCGCGGTACAATGGCTTTGACTATGAGTGCTGGGGGCATTCAACCGTCGCCGATCCCTTCGGTATGGTCAGGGCCGCCTGCGATGAAACAGAGCAGATACTTTATTGTAATATCGACTTAAACGAGGTGGATTCCGTCCGTGAGCAGCTGCCTACCTTCCTGCATCTCAGAGAAGATGTGTATAATGTAGCTAAATAAGCAGAAAACCCGAGGCATTTTGCCTCGGGTTTTGTCATGTTTTCCGAAAATGCCAGAAAAGCAAAAAAGGTGTTGCAAAATTGTGAATGAGAAAGTATAATCGCATGGAAAAGATTTTTAAGACGGTTCAGAGAAGCCGGCAAAATCGCAGATATTGTGCATCTCTCCGAAGGGAGAGTCATGCTCTTGCGCGTCTTGCCGATTCTCGGCAGGGCGATTTTCTTTTGTTCGGGGTGATAATGTGAAGCTCAAGGCAAGACTTATGGATGAGGCGGCAATGAGCCGCGCACTTATGAGAATATCTCACGAGATAACCGAAAAGAACAAGGGCGTCGATGATGTTGTGCTTGTCGGTATCCGCAGAAGGGGAGTACCCATATCCGAGCGCATCCGCGATAACATTAAGAAGATTGAAAATGCCGAGCTTCCCTGCGGCAGCGTTGATATCCGCTTTTACCGCGACGATCTCACACACGAAAGTGAGCAGCCTGTCATAACGAAGGCCGATATAGGCGCGGATGTGAACGATAAAAATGTTGTCCTCGTTGATGACGTGCTCTACACCGGCCGCACGGCGAGAGCCGCCATTGAAGCCGTATTCACGGCGGGGCGTCCGCGCAGCATCCAGTTTGCGGTGCTGGTAGACCGCGGCCATCGCGAGCTGCCCATAAGGGCCGATTATGTCGGCAAAAACGTTCCCACCTCGCGAGCCGAGCTCATCGAGGTTCGCCTGCCGGAGTTTGACGGCGAAACGGGCGTGTATCTTATGGAGACAGATCAATAAGTCAGCAAAGATTCTTAATATAAAACTACAAACTACACAAAGAGAGGTACAATCACTAATGAAAGAAAAAACCGTGATTAATGGACCCGTGTACGACGCACGCACCCTTGGCACTCCCAGAATGCTGATTCTCGGACTTCAGCACATGTTCGCAATGTTCGGTGCAACCGTTCTCGTTCCGCTCCTTACGGGACTTGATATCGCAACGACGCTGCTGTTTGCCGGCCTCGGCACTCTGCTGTTCCACGTGCTGACAAAGCGCAAGGTTCCCGCATTTCTCGGATCTTCGTTCGCCTTCATCGGCGGCTACAATGCGATCCGCACCATAGGTACAGACGCATCCGGACACCCCATATATAATAACGACCTCCTCGTTTACGCATGCTTCGGCGTCGCCTGCGCAGGACTTATGTATGTCATCCTGTCGGCGCTGTTCAAGGCATTCGGCGTAAAAAAGGTCATGAAGTTCTTCCCCCCGATAGTCACAGGCCCCATCATCATTTCCATCGGCCTTATCCTGTCCTCCTCGGCTATCAAAAACTGCAACGCCAACTGGCTCGTAGCAGCAGCGGCCATCATCATCGTCGTCTGCTTCAACATCTGGGGCAAGGGCATGACCAAGATCATCCCCATCCTCCTCGGCGTGCTCGGCTCCTACCTCATCTCCATGCTCATAGACCCCGCCTCCCGCACCGCCGTTGCGGAAAAGGTTGCGGAGGCCAAGTTGGTCGGTCTGCCCATCGTGTGGGAAAACAGCGTATTCCACCTGTTCAATATGAATGTTGACACCGGCATGCTCCTGAGCGCAATATTCACCATCGTGCCTCTGTCCCTGGCGACCATGGTCGAGCATATCGGCGATATCTGTGCGATATCCTCCACCGTCGGCAAGAACTTTGTTGCTGACCCCGGACTGCACCGCACCCTCCTCGGCGACGGCCTTGCGACCACTCTCGCGGCACTCTTCGGCGCACCCGCAAACACCACCTACGGCGAGAACACCGGCGTCCTCGCTCTCAGCAAGGTCTACGATCCCCGCGTTATCCGCATCGCGGCATGCTTTGCGATAATCTTCTCCTTCTGCCCGAAGTTCGCGGCCCTCATAACAGCAATGCCCACCGCGACCATCGGCGGCATCTCCCTGATCCTCTACGGTATGATCTCCGCAGTCGGCGTCCGCAACGTCGTTGAGAACAAGGTCGATTTCACCAACAGCCGCAATGTCATCGTTGCAGCGCTCATCCTCGTCCTTGCGATCGGCATCAACTACTCCGTCGGCAGCATCCAGATCGGCATCGTGTCTCTCTCCGGCCTCGCGGTCGCATCCATCGTCGGCATCCTCGTAAACGCGATCCTCCCCGGCAAGGACTACGAGTTCGGCGTTGACGAGCAGGGCGATACCTCCGTCAACTTCATCGTACGATAAAAATAAGGATACAGATAACAGACAGGCGGTCGATTTTGACCGCCTGTTTTCTTAAAAAAGTGCTGCTTAGGTATTGACAAATTCCGATTTTACGGTATAATAGCTCTTGCGCTTAGCGGATTTGTGTAATGGTAGCACACCGGACTCTGACTCCGTTTG